>ENA-UOOH01003194-UOOH01003194.1-fermentation-metagenome-genome-assembly--contig:-NODE-3194-length-12846-cov-5.142131_pt1 | contig 12846 bp, 9 predicted proteins | sample MGYA00245778_ERZ724025 | MGnify/ENA primary metagenome ERZ724025 (study PRJEB28704, sample SAMN03018313) | fermentation metagenome | biome: anthropogenic terrestrial biome; feature: soil; material... | reverse complement strand
GTCCCTTTCCCCCCCTCCCAATACACCTCCGCCCTCTGCGCCCTCTGCGATCTCTGCGGGAGTCCTCCCCATCCGGATCCGGATACCTTTTCGGACGGAATCTAGCTTTCACCTTCCCTCCACCCCTACAAACGGAATCGGTCCTCGCATCAACTCGTTGATGCGAGGACCGATAGCGCTACATCCCAACGCAACGATTGGGAAGTGTCAATCGAATCAGATTGTGGTGCCCGTTCCCCGGTGTCGCCTCGTGGCCGGGAGAGCAGTCCATAGAATTGGATCAGGAAGGCAGCGAAAAGCGCCCGCTATCAACCGTGACATAGGGGCTTTTGTAAAGTTGCTGCGCAATGGAGGTAGCCGGGTTCTTGGCGTTGGAAACAAAACCCAACTCACTCACAGCATCCACGATCTCACTGATGGTCATCGGACGGCCGGAATTCTTCAAAGCAGCCACCGCAAAAGCGACCGCTGAGCCGGGACGCGGACCCTTTCCAGGCTTGCGACCACGTGCCTTTTTATCCTTTACGACCGTGGTTTTCGCAGGGGCCGACTTGCGCGGGCGCCCACGTCGACGCTTCTCCGGCTCGACCGTGTCTGCCGTCTGCGGAGCGATTCCCGCAGCCTCAACCTTCGCCTTCGGCTTCTCAACCTTGGCCGGCTTTTGTGCCACTTCCGACTTGCGCGGCCGCCCACGACGCTTTACAGGTTCCGCCTTCGGTTTCTCTTGCGGTTCCTCCCTGGGCTCCGCTTTCGGTTCCGCAATCCCCCCGAGGAGCCTGTCCATTTGACTCAATAGCCCCGTGCGCTGGGACTCCACCTTATCCAATTCCCTTTTGATCTCAATGAACTTTTCCAGGCTCTTCGCTGGTACCGCTTCCAATAATTTCGCCAGATCTTCTGCTTTCATCTTTCGAGTAGTCCTCCCTTACCTTCCTTGGAATGATCCTATGACTGCAAAACCATGGGCCATGTATCTGCTATCGATCTTCTCAAACCCGATTTACTCACTCACCCACTTGCTCACATCGCCATCATACATTGTGCTAAGGATTAAGACAATCATTGCATACGGATTTCAAATATCAAACGAAAAAACACCTGAAAAGAAAAAAAATGGGGCATTAAATACTTTTTCTGCTCATACCTCAGTTTGATCTCAACCTTATACCGGCATCAATACACCCCGTCGAGTTGAGTGAGACCGCTGAATTATGTTGACAAATCGAAGCGAAAGACCAATGCTTGAGTGCTCTGGAATCAAGATAGATTCGACTTTTCATCCAGATGGGGGGGCGTTCGATCGATGAACCCGTTCTGCACTCACACCACCGGCGCGGTGACAGACAGATCCGTTGCCATGCGATACCGATACCTTCTCGCTCTGGCGCTCTGTTTCACGATCACCGCATGCTCCCATCCGGCTAAGTCCCGGCTGTCCCAGGATATCCGCCGTGCGAACCAACCAGCCTCCACGGTTGAACAAACCTTGATCGATCAAACCTCCGGAGCCGCCATCCCCTACCTCCCCAGGGTCTGCATTCTAACCCAGTTCCAGACCTCCGACGGTATTGAATCGCCTCACCCCTCCGCGATCGTCTGGCACCGGCTCCTGGCAACCCGACAGGCTTTGACCCATTACGTGTCGGCCTTGGAGCTGACAAAGGCACTCCCACAATCAGACCTGTTGATCATCACCGGGGAATGCGATCTCGACCCGGAGGACCTGCGGCTCATCCTTGAATATCTCTCCAACGGCGGGCGGGTGGTCTTTTGTGAAGACTGGCTGCGACACTCCCGTACCATGTACCTCAACGCCGCCCGCGAGTTTGAACACGAACTCGGAATCACTCTCAAATGGAACGTTCCTTCCGCCGGCGAGGGCAAGGTCTACGGTAAGGCATTTCTCCATGGTGGGACTCCTCTCACGTGTGGCATTCCACCCGGATTCATGCTTGAGATGCAACCTTCATTGAAGCGCGTGGGCGGCGTGATCCATCGATCGGATCGTATTTTTCCCGCCGCTGATTGGTATCAATTGCACCCGGCCAATGCCTATCCCTACCACCCGTGGTCTAACCAGGTCGCTTTGGCCTTTGGCAGTCTTGAAGCCGGCCGTTTCGCATGGCTCGGCTTCACGCCGGACGATGTCGCCTCCGCGAATCTGGAACAGCCACTCCGCTGGCATCGGCTGGTCGACAATATCCTGGCTTGGTGCGAGGGCTGGCCGACCGTCGACGCGCGGTTCTGGCCGGAATCGTATCAGGCCGCGGCACAACTCTCCTTCTCCTGTGATCGCGATACCAACGCTACACAACGTCTGTTGAATCTGCTCGGGGAAAAGCAGATCGATGAAGCAACCTTTTTTGTCGTCGGAGAATATGTCGCCCGCAACGACTTCCTTCTCCACGCCATGTCGGCACGCGGTGAACTCGGTGTTTCCGGCAGCTGGAGCCTCCCCGGTCTCACACCCATGCATCAGCAGAGCGTAATCTCCCTCTATCGCGATGCGATCTATGATGTCTGCAGCCGTCTGGATCCGCCTCTGCGCCCCGTGCTCAAAGGATATCTCCCCAATCGGACCGATTTAGATCAGTCCACCCTGCGCGCCCTCGGTCAACTCGGGTTCTCCTATTGCGTCACCACCTGGATGCACCCGATGTCCTATCCCATCACGCAGACCCCGCCCCTGCCAAGTGTCATACCCTCCCTGCCCAGTCCTGACTATCAGGTCGTGGAGGTTGCCCGCCACAACACCGAAGAACTCTTCTATGAGTACGCTTCCCGCGACATGCAAAACATCCTGGCCGCGGAGGGTTTTTACCATTTTATCGGCTCTCCGGGACGCATCAGCTCCTTGGAGCTGAGAGGCGCCTTCTCTTCATTATTGGACGATTTGCAGCAGGGCGATGTCTGGCTGGCTAGAGGCTCAAAAATCGATGAATGGGTTCGAACTCGAAGCGCCCTTCGGACCACTCTCGTCCCCCCCGACAACAGCCACCCTGAGGAATGGCGGATTCGTATCATCAACCAATCCGACCTCTCCACCCCGATGTTCGAACTCGAACTCTTCATTCCACGCAGAACCGCAGCACCCCTCTATGCCGCCATAGAAACGGCACATAGCCAGGAAGCCGCACCTGATTCTCAGACCATCCCGAATCCGCCGCAGCTCCAGCTGACCGAACTGAATGACAATTCTCAGTCCGCTCCCGCGATTCCGGCCAGCACCTCCGCAGAAGACCTCCTTCTGCGCACACGCACCGCTCCGTTTGGCCTGCGTATCGCCATGGCCCCCCTGCCACCACACTCCCAAAGGCTCCTCAGCCTCAATCTCAAGAGCGGCAGCCTGAAAACTTTGGAGACCACCACCGTTTCCGGTTCTCAGTTTGAACCTCCTGAAATGACCCCACCCCTGATCCCGGCAGGTGAACTCGAAACACTGCAACAGGAATTGCGGTCGCTGGAGCCATTGGAGGACCGCCGGCCCGGTGGGCAGTGAAGAGAGGTCGTCCGAAAAGGTAGCCGCATTCCCAACCTGATCGCCCCATCCCCATCCGGAGGGTCCTCGCGCAGAGGCGCAGAGGCGCGGTGGCGTTTTCGACCAATCAATCGGAGGGGTAGGCTCCATGCTCTGCAGCCGACATTTTTTTGGGGGGGGTCAATTATACCGTTGCAGTAGACCTAGGCAGTTGTGGAAAACGACTCCGATGTTAGCCCCATTTGCCCCCTCCCAATACACCTCTGCGCCCTCTGCGATCTCTGCGGGAAACCTCCCCTTCCGGATCCGGAAAGCCTTTCGGACAACCTCAAGCTCCGCCCAGAAACGTACACGTACACAGCGAAGCGGTACATGTTCACGTACACGATGATGCGGCGAGTACGAGTACGGGTACGAGTACGAGTAGGAGAGGTTGCCGATCAGGCAGATCATTGTCTGAATCGAAATCGAAATCGAAATCGGGATCGGAATCGATTCCTGTTCCGGTTGGCACCTGGCCCTCATGGCCCGCTCAAACATCGCTGCCGAGTTGGGTCAGCACCGCAACAATACGGTTGCGGTCCTCGGTTTCTTATTGCCGAATCCCAGCACGCGTCCGTTCGATACCGAGACCGATACCGACCCTGAGCTTACTTCGCCATTGACATTTTCGGACAACCTCAAGCTCCGCCCAGAATCGTACACGTACACAGCGAAGCGGTACACGTTCACGTACACGATGATGCGGCGGGTACGGGTACGTGTACGGGTACGTGTACGGGTACGAGTACGAGTAGGAGTACGAGTAGGAGTAGGAGTACGAGTAGGAGAGGTTGCCGATCAGGCAGATCATTGTCTGAATCTGAATCGCTATCGGGATCGATGGAAAGCGTGATTCGGCGTGGATTGATCGTGGGCCTGAACGTCGAATCTCACCCCGAATCAGCTCCAACCACCGCGGACCTCTTGCCGGGGGCCCCTGGCCTCGGAGTTCCGGTCGCCGCGTTTCCAGACCTGGTCGAGTTCGCTGCGGATGCGCCCCAACTCCCGCACTAGCCCTCGAGCAAGCGTAACCTGATCCGCTTTCGTCTGAAACAGACTCTCACTCAACTCCCCCCGGGCATTGCGCAGGCGCTTCAAGACCAGCCCCCGGCCAATGAGGGAAGCGAGCGAACGAAACAGCCACAACTCACAAAAGAGGACCGCGCAAAGGAGGACCAATGCAGTGACATAGTACTCCATTGAAAGGCTGTCATTGTGGACAAACTTACTGAAACTGCCCCAGGCGGTCCATCCGACGATGGCCAGTGGCGGAATGTTGAACAGGATTTGAACCAAGAAATTGCACAAAAGCATTCTCAACCGGTCGGCGGTGCTCTCAATCGCAGCGTTCCAGAGCTGAGGAAATTTGTGGGTAAAAGGTGTCAAATCCGCTTCCTCTTGCAGCTGCCGCCCAGCGGCGGAACCTTCACCGGTTGTCATATCATGCTCCTTCAGACACAGGCGCAGCTGCTCGCCGCGATCCTCCAATGTCTTAAAGAAGCCGCCGTAGAGGTCCTCGAATTCCCCCGACCCGGTGTCCATCCGGTTGCGCCATTGTGCCAAGGCACGACCACCTTCCCGGGCCAACGCACCAGCCGCCAACCATCGGCCGCGCGCCATTCGCATCAGATGCCACGGGATCAATCCGACCAGGCTGTAGAAGGTGCCCAGACGCATCGCCGTTCCGAAAAAGCCGAAACTCTCCTGGCTCAGAGTGTTGATCAACTGACCACGGAAAATGGAACGCCACCTCAGTTGCACCCGTTGGCGCACCCGTCGATACCACTGCCCGGCCAATTCGTCACGGTGCCGGACCAGTTCCACCTCAAATTGGGTCGCCGCGACATCCATGGAGGAGACGGCTGTGGTCATTTCCTCCATCAACTGCTCCAGAGCGCCAAAAACATTCCCCCGCTTGATCAGGCGTACGTCCTCCGAACGGATTCTCTCGAAGATCCATTCCCGAAGCGCCTGCAAGTCTCGACTGTCGCTCTCGGACACCGGCCGGTTTTCCTTTTGCGCCGTGCAAACCGCCAACGCGTTCGCCTTGAACATCACCGGCTCCTCAATTCCCTCCGCAATCAGGGTGCGGCGCCAATCCTCCATGACCAGACGTGAGGACTCCTCATCCTCAAAATCTCTTTGATTGTAAAAAAACAGGAATTGTCGCGAGTGCCGGTAGCGGCGCAGAACATCGAACAGCGCTTCAATCTTGTATTTCCCGCCAAGGTGCGTCCCTACTGTCAAAAAGACATCCGCATACGGCAACATCTGCTCCAGGGCAGCGAGATTGGACTCATGAATGCTGTCACAGTCAGGAGCATCCACCAAAAGGACATGGCGCATACTCGGATGTTCCAACGCTGGGATTTGCACGAAATCGACGTCATCCAACGGTAAAAACCCGAGGTCCAATCCGGGAGGTCCGTAAAAGACAAAACGATCGGTGCAGGGGCGCAGCATAGAGGTCTCTGCGACGTGACTTCCCACCAGGGCGTTGACCGTGGTCGACTTCCCCACGCCGGTACCTCCGAAAAGGATGATAACCAGCAGTTCGACCTCCTCATCGGCGCGCTCCCGCATCAGGTCCAGCTCCCGCATCCAGGCTTCACGCCGATGGACAAGCGGGCCATACGGCAGATCCTGCTGCAAGAAGGTCCGAATTCGATCGATAATTACGGTTGCCTGGGACACGCCCTGCACTCCTCCATTCCGCGCCGATTCCCACTCCGATAAGAACTTCCCTCGGTTGGACCGACATCCAGTCCGAGACAGCCTCCATTCCTTCTATCAGGATCCGGCAACCTTCACAACCACGCGCTCACCGGGGTTCGGCTCCACACAGATTGCCAACCGCGTGGGGGTGAAGAGAGTGTGGATGGAGGCAGGCGGACACGGATCAACAGCGATTTGGTCCGTGTCCGACCCCCGACCATCATGCCTTCTCAGGCTTGAAACCGATGCGTGTACGGCAACGCGCTGGCCACGGCATCGATCTGGGATGCAGATTCCAGAAGGACGGCCAGCGCATCCCAGGTCCCGTCCAACAGTTGCCGTTGCGGTCCGGCCGGAATCTCACCCTGGAAGCTGCCGGCCCCGGGGACGGTTACCGATGCGGAGGCAATATCGATCTCGAGTTCTGCACCTGGATTGGCCTTGATCGCCGCCATCAGGCGGGTGCGCTCTTCGGCACCCATTTTGAGGCATGGAATCCCCAAGGCAACGCAATTGCCGAAGAAGATCTCAGCGAAGGAGCCACCGACCAAGGCACGGATCCCCCAGCGATTGAGCGCCTGCGGGGCATGCTCGCGGGAGGAACCGCATCCGAAGTTATCATCGACCACCAGGACGGATGCGCCGGCATTGGCCCCTTGGTTGAAGGCATGGTTCGGGTCCTGAAGACGATCGTCCTCAAAGGCGTGATCGCCCAAACCATCAAAGGTGACACAGCGCAGGAACCGTGCGGGGATGATACGATCGGTGTCGATGTCGTTCCCACGCAGCACGACCGCGCGCCCCTGGATCTTTTGAACTTTTGAAGAATTGGACATTAGAACATCTCCCGGACATCGGTGACTTCCCCGGCGATCGCGGCGGCGGCGACCATAGCGGGGCTCATGAGGAGGGTGCGACCGGTTGGACTGCCCTGCCTGCCTTTGAAGTTGCGGTTCGAAGAGGAGGCGCAGATTTCACGCCCCTGAAGCTTGTCAGGGTTCATGGCCAGGCACATGGAGCATCCGGCGGCACGCCATTCGAAGCCCGCCTCCTGAAAGACCTTGTCCAACCCCCGCTTCTGGGCCTCGATCGCAACCAGCATGCTCCCCGGGACCACCATCGCCTTGACGCGAGGATGTACCTTGCGCCCGCGAACGAGGTCCGCCGCAATCTCCAGATCGCTCATACGCCCGTTGGTGCAGGAGCCGATGAAGGCGACATCAATCGGTACACCGCTGATCGGCTGCCCTTCCTTGAAGTCCATAAACTCCAGCGCTTCGAGATGCCCGGCGCGAGAATCGTCTTCCACCTCGGCCGTCCGCGGGATCTTTTGGCTCACGCCAACGCTCTGGCCCGGGTTGATCCCCCAGGTCACCATCGGCTCCACCGCACCCGCGTCCATCCGGAACAGGTCGTCGTAGGTCGCACCCTGGTCGCTGGCCATGCCGAGCCACCACTTCGCCGCCCGGTCGAAATCCGCATCCCCCGGCGCATGCGGCCGGCCGCGCAGATAGTCCACCGTCTTCTGGTCTGGATTCACGTACCCGCAGCGCGCCCCGCCCTCAATGCTCATGTTGCACACGGTCAGACGCTCCTCGATCGACATCCGGTCGAAGGTGGTGCCGGCGTACTCATAGGCATACCCAACCCCGCCCTTGACTCCGAGCCGCTGAATGATGGCCAGGATCACGTCCTTGGCATACACCCCGGCGGCCAGGTCACCATCGACCCTGACCTGGCGCAGACGGGGCTTGGCCATGGCCAAGCACTGCGTCGCAAGCACGTCGCGCACCTGCGTGGTGCCGATACCGAATGCGATCGCTCCGAACGCCCCATGCGTCGAGGTGTGGCTGTCGCCGCATGCGATGGTCATGCCCGGCTGGGTCAGCCCCTGCTCGGGACCGATCACATGCACGATCCCCTGGAGCCCGCTCGCGAGGTCAAAGAATCGGATGCCGTGCTTCTGACAGTTCGCATGCAGGTGCTGGGTCATCTCCTCAGCCAAGGCATCCGCAAACGGGCGCACCTGCGATCCGGTCGGAACGATGTGGTCCAATGTGGCAAAGGTCCGATCCGGGAAACGTACCTTTAGCCCACGCTCTTCGAGCATTTGAAATGCCTGCGGACTGGTCACCTCGTGAATGAGGTGCAAGCCGATGAAGAGCTGGGTCTGGCCGGATGGAAGTTCCCGCACGGTGTGTGCCTCCCAAACCTTATCGAATAAACTGGCGGCCATCGTCTGGACGTTCCTTCATTTGGGGTTAAGCGGGGCAGATCGCTCTGCCGGTGTTATCGACAAATTTATATATTCACCTCAAACGAGATGGCCTGCAAATAGACGTCAAAACGGCAAGCACCTTCGAACCGCCTCTTTCCACCCCGCGTAAAGGCGCGCGCGCTGTTCAGCCGCCATCCTGGGCTCGAAGACGCGCTCGACCTTGCGATGGTGCAGAAACTCCTCGCGGTCTGCCCAGAATCCCGAGGCAATCCCAGCCATCGCCGCGGCGCCCAGAGCGGTTGTCTCCAACAGCGCTGGGCGCTCCAGCGGTACCCCGAGCAGGTCCGCCTGAAACTGCATCAGGAAATCGTTGGCCGAGGCACCGCCATCGACCAGGAGCCGTTCCAGACGCAGCCCGCCGGTCCCCGACATCGCCTCAATCACGTCCCGGCTCTGATAGGCGATCGCCTCGAGCGCCGCACGCGCGAAATGCCGCGGACCGGTCCCACGGGTCAGACCGCACAACACCCCCCGGGCCTCCGGCGTCCAATAAGGCGCACCCAGTCCCGTCAAAGCGGGCAATCCGAGCTCGTCGCGGAGCCACTGAACCGCCGCGCCGCCAATGAATACGCTCCCCTCCAAGGCATAGGCGGCACCAGAGCCCTGCGCCCAGGCAACCGTACAGAGCATCTTCTCTGTGACCACCGGTTCACTCCCCACCACAGTCAACAGAAAAAGTCCGGTACCATAGGTGTTCTTCACCACACCCTCGCGCCACCCGCCATGCGCAAACAGCGCGGCCTGCTGGTCGCCCAGGACGCCACGGATCGGGATCTCCCAGCCCGCACAGAACCCGGGATCAGTGGTTCCAAACGAGCCGTCGCTGGCCAGGACCTCCGCCAAAGCGGACCTCGGCACCTGAAAGAGGTCCGTCAGTTCCTCGCTGAAACGCAGCTTCTGGAGATCGAAGAGCATCGTGCGCGAGGCGTTCGAGGCCTCCGTCGCGAAGACCTTCCCCCCGGTCAGATGCCATATCGCCCAGCTGTCGATCGTGCCGAAGACCGCGTCCCCACTCAGTAGTCGCGCAGCGATCTGCGGCTTATTCTCTATGATCCAGAGCATTTTGGAGGCGCTGAAGTACGGATCAAGCATCAGCCCGGTCCGTGCCCGGATCATCTCCGCCCGGCCGGCAAGCTGCTTGCAAAGAGCGGCGGTGCGGCGGTCCTGCCAGACGATCGCAGGCATGAGCGGCTCGCCCGTGCGACGATCCCATACCACCACCGATTCCCGCTGATTCGCCAATCCGATGGCATGGACAGGCCGATCGCCAGCTTGATCCAGCACTTCCAGCATCGCGTCCTTCATCGAGGCGAGGATCTCCATCGGATCGTGCTCGACCCATCCAGGACGGGGGTAGTGTTGTCGGAACTCGCGTTGCGCAACGGCCACTGGAGACGCCTGCCGGTCAAAGAGAATGGCACGGTTGCTCGTCGTTCCGAGATCGAGTGCCAGGATCAACGCGTTCTCGCTCGCCATCATCGATTGGACTCCTCTCCGCATCACTCCCCCGGCCGCCCGATTGTCGGGCGCCGGGGGATGGCATGTGCTCACCACTTGCGCAGCATGATCCGCTCCACCTCCAGCAGTTGATCGGAGACGAGGCGGAAATCAGCACCCGCATTTTGGCGTGAACCGAAGTGCATGTCCTCGACCGTGGCACGGAACCGCTTCCGGTCCCCGGAATCGGTGAGGGTGAAGCTCGGACCCACCTTGTAGGCACCGGCATGATCCGCCAACGAAAAATCGGTCGAATCATATTGGAGCGTGACAAGCCCCTGCCCCTTGTCGACGTAGTCGATAACAATGTAAGTGCGCCCGCTGGGTGCGGTCCCTTCGACCGCGTCAAAATAGAGATAGTTCACCGATCCGAACTGATTCGGCGTCATTCGGCAGCTCACCGACAGCCGCTCCGGTTCCCCGTCCGTTGCACTGATGCATCGCAGCCCGAAATCGATTCCGTTCGATCCAAAAATCCCTCCTAAAAATACGATCGCCGATGGCGTCGCCTCGTATTGGTTCCAGCGGACGTGGAAGGAGGCCTCGACCGGCGGCCGGAGCGTCTGAGCGCGGGGGTCCTCCGAGATCGGGAACACAAGCTCCCGTGTCCATTCGTCCGCACCGAGCGAGAGCGCGGCGACGGTCCCCACCGGGAAGAGCACCTTCGGCTCGTTCGGCATGATCGCGATCCCGGAGAACGCGGCCCCCGCAAACCGTTTCTTCAGGCTCAGGGTCAGCCCGGAAATCGGCTGGTCAATCGGAGCGCCCTGCAAGACCACATCGAAAGGGGGCTCAAGCCCCAGCGCCTGCGTTGTGGATCGCCGCTCGGTCTCGGTGCCATGGGTCCATTCCAATTCTAGGGTCATGGGCACAGAGTCACCCGCCGGGGCGGATGCCGCCGCGATGGCCAGCGGTGAATCCGAGCGGACCGTCCCAGCATGCGGCAATTCGGACCATGCGCTTTCCTGGGCATCCGCTCCGGCCTCGATCCGAAGCACGACATCCTGAACCGTTGCAGATAGGTTCGCAAGAGTCGCCACAAGCGGCATCTGCGCCCCGTCATAAGCACGCAGGCGCCCCTGCTCGCTCCAACTGCTTTGCAACGCCAGTCCGAGGCCTGCATCCAATAGTGCGGACCCGGATTCGGTCAGCAATGCGCGATCCCCCACCTGCAACAGCGCATCGAGGTCGCCGATCTGGGCAATGCCGAACGGTGGAATCTCCAGAAATAGACCCGGCTCGTCCTCAGCCTCACACAAAGCCACCGGCCATCCTAGGCCGGCCGGTTCGTGAAGCAGCAATCCGGATGTCTTCTCCTCGGGCAGCCACGCGCCAACCAGTGCGAGGGCGTCGCCGACCGCTAGGTTCCGAGCCCCGACCCGGACCGGAATCGAGTCGTAATTACGGATCTCAAAGAGCGATGAGTGCAGCGGTCGCACCTGCAACATGTCGGGCGCACTCAGGATGGGCATGTACTCCCTGAGCGAGTCCGGGATCGCACCCTCGGCACGGTCGTGAAAGAAACGGCTGAAATGCGCGGTGATCGTGCCATAGAGGGTTCCGTGCTCCGAAGACGCCTCGATCTCACTGCCCTCGTGCCACTCGTTGAACGAGGTGATCGCGATCCAATCCGCGCCTGATGCCAGGGCCTGGGCCCATGAGCGCATGTAGAGTCTGCCACCCTCTCGATCGGCCACGATCGGAGTGGCCCGCCCGATGTTGGAATCGTCGTAGCCGGGAATGATCGTCGCGACCGAAAGCGCATCCACCGCTTCGCACGCTTGGACAAAGTCCGCATACGCGGCACGCATATCCAACCCGCCCACGATCGAGGTGACCGGGTTGTACCAGTGATTGCCCCCGAACTCCGGCAGCAACTCGGGCGTCGCGCCGTCGGCGATCAGCAGACACCGGGTCCCGCATCCGACCTCGGCAGCGACCGTCCCCCATTGGTCAGAACTCAAGGAAGCCATGGCACGGGAATAGACAAAGATGACCGGCCGCCCGCTCTCATCGCGGAGGTAACCAGGATCGGAGCCGTACTCCGAGAGGAGATACCGAATATCCGCGATCGTGCCCGCGGTCCCCTCCGCAAGCTCCAGATACGCACACGCCTGAAGCGGCGAATTCGACTCCTGTATCTGCTCCAGCAAATACCTGAACCCGCGATCGTAGTCGTCGCCCTGGCGCCACCAGGTCGAGATCAATGCGTCGATTCCCATCTGCCGTGCCTCCTGCAGATGCCGACGGATCACCCCACGATCATGGGAGTCATACAGACCGGCAGCAGGATGCTGGGTGGTGCCGGTGTCCGGCAGCCCCGAATCCAGGAGTTGCTCCGGATCGTGCCCACCCTCGTTCCAATGCTTCCATTGGCCACTCACCTCCGGAGTTCCGTACCAGGTGTAGTAGAAGGCGAGCACCTTCGGTGCCTCAGCCAGGACCCTGCCCGGGCACAAAACCATCAAAACCACCGCCAAGGGCAGCATTCGGAAACGAGCGTACCGACCCGAGCTGAACTGATTGAAAAAAAACCGTCCGACCATATCCATCGTCTCCAATTTCTGTTCGTCCGCTGGGGGGAAGAGACCCTCTACATCACAACGCTCCCGATCCGGAATCAATCGCCCTTCCCGCATAGCGCAATCGGCCGGATCTTTGCAAGTCCGGACCTGAAACCGCCAAGATACCGAGTGTACCAAAGGGGAAGAGTGAAAGGACAATTCTCTTGGCGTACTTAGCGCCTTGGCAGTTTAATCTTCCAGTACCCGGAAAAGAGGAACCGCCAAGGGGGGAGAACCGCCAAGGGGGGAGAACCGCCAAGGGGGGAGAACCG
>ENA-UOOH01003193-UOOH01003193.1-fermentation-metagenome-genome-assembly--contig:-NODE-3193-length-12850-cov-3.494568_pt1 | contig 12850 bp, 20 predicted proteins | sample MGYA00245778_ERZ724025 | MGnify/ENA primary metagenome ERZ724025 (study PRJEB28704, sample SAMN03018313) | fermentation metagenome | biome: anthropogenic terrestrial biome; feature: soil; material... | reverse complement strand
ATTGTTCGAAACGGTTCCTATGTCCACGCCCGCCTTTAATAACTGTGTGATATTGGTATGCCGTAAACCATTTTCTTTACGACAACTACGGAGCTACGTCCAATTACCGGATACTGAAAGGCTTGCAGGGCAGGAAGACGCTGGCGACTTACAAAGTGGAGTACCCGGACGGTACCGCCCATCAGTTTGACGCTTATGTGAACGTTAAAATGGATGCGGCAGCAAATGCGGCTTTGACCTTTACAGCCAGCTTCAATCTGCAAAGCGACATTACGGTAACCAATCCAGTATAATATATTATCCCCCGCTTTTTAGAATTAAATAAAAATTTTCAGTAATATGGTAAAATGAAGAAAAAATTAAAGGAGGATTTTATCATGAAAAGGTTGTCATTTCTTATTGCGGGGGCTTTGTTGGTAACTGTTCTGTTTATTCCAACGGTTGTTTTAGCTGAAAGTCAAGCTAATATCAATGTGATCTTTGACCGGGCAAAGATCACAGTAAACGGCCAGCCAGTAAAAGCCCCGACAATTCTTCACGACGGTACTACCTATGTTCCTTTGCGGGCTATTGGAGAAATGTTGGGTAAGGAAATAGTTTGGGATGCAAATACTAACATAGCAAACATAATTGACAAAGGAGTTCAGAACGGCATCCAAGAAACATCTACAGTACCGGCACCAACACCAAGTAATTATGAGTATACCGTTAAAGATAGTAACGGCAAGGCTCTATACAGCTTCAAGATTAATAAGATAACTGCCATGAGTGAGCGTAATGAATATTCAGAAAAAACTCCGGCGCAAGTAATTTTGATTGATTATACTTATACCAATATATCTAATCCCGAAGCAGTATATTTATTTGATGGTTACTTTAAAATAATTGATTCTAAGGGCAAAATAGGGTATAGCTATCCTAATTCAATAGTAAATTATCCGCAAGAGATACCAGTAGGGGTAACCTGTGACGCACAAATGATTTTTGGTCTGGATAATGTGAGTGACATTGTTACGTTAAATTTCCATCAAGATATGTTTGGGAACATAACTACTTCATTTAAAATAGCAGTTGATAAATAAAAACAAGGGCAAAAACTTATAAGAGCCTTCGGGCTCTTTTTTCTATGGATAAAAGGAGGCCGTATTGATGAAATACAGAGAATTCAAAGTCGTAAGCTAAGAATACAAGTCGCGCCTGGGCGCCAACGAGATTATCAATCTAGAAAGAAAGCTAAATGATAATCCTTTAAACGTTAATGAAAATTGAGAACGACGGTCTGCCGAAACCCTGCTGCAGATCCTGCACGCCTCCCTGCAGCGGTTTCACCACGGTATAGCTAGAGGATGTAGGCGATATCTATGATAGCTATGTTGAGGCAGGGGAGGCCTTTACCGACCTGCTGACTGAACTGTGGAGGTATTCAAGGTAAGCGGTTTTTTCAAAGAACCTCCCAAAAGGGGGAAGAAAGCGGCAAACGCATAACAACCCTGACTGTTGGTCGGCCACTTCTTGCTCATAATTAAAGGAATGCCCTCATCAGTTAACGTTTTCTAAAATTTTGGTGATATCTTTGTTACTTCTCAATGTCTTTTATATTCAGATCCTTAGAAAAATCATCGCTGGCGATATGCTTTATTTCATGCTGCAGAGTTTGCCGATTGGATTCATAAGTCAAGCGGGCATTGATATATATGTTATAGTCTCCGGATTCATCCTGAACGGTTAAGCCCTTTACGGTAGACGGTAAAGATATGTAGCGAAGAAAAATATTGTCCATTATTCTCTCTCCCACAAACCTAGTAAATAAATATTATTTATTTAACCCTGCGTAGGTGAGCAGTTTCAAGCTGTAAGACATCGACCTTGGCTTCAACCCGTTCCAGGGTGCTAACTATTCGTTCGTTTACATCGTTCTGTACTTCCCGGGCATCAAATAAGGATCTGACTTTTTCGGTCAGCTCGTTTTCCATGCGTACCTGGCTGGCATCAATTTTATCAACCTTTGATTCCATGTTACCCATTCTAGAGTCCATGCCATCCAAGCGGATCTCCATATTTGCCATTTTGGAGTCCATGCCATCTAAGTGGCCCTCAACATTTCCCAGGCGATTATCCATTTTTTCAAGCAGTGTTAAAAGCTTTTCTTCGTTATCCATTCTCCCTCTCTCCCTTCTTCTTTAAGGCCTCTATAATCGTTATGGCGGTCTCTATATCTTCCTTGGTAGCTTTACGCCCAACCTGGAATAAAGTCTTCATCTCAGGGCGTTTATGAAGCTCATCAAGGTATTCAAGGGCATCGTTGTCGTTGACATGCTGGTGGACATCGTCCTTAGGGCTGGGGTCATCGGTGCGGTCCAGAAGATAGTCTGTAGAAACGTCAAAGAAGTCTGCTATTTTTGACAGTGTTTCATAATCTGGTTGACGGCTGCCCAATTCATAATTACTGATTTGGCCTCTTGATAGATTAAGAATCCTGGCAAGTTCATATTGGCTTAATCCCTTATTGGTACGTAACTTCACTAACCGTTCTTTTAACACCTTAACGACCCCCTCTCAATTTATTATAAGCGTCGCCTTTCATTATTTGCAACAAAAAGTTGCGGAGATAGTTTACAAGAAACTTACTGTTGCTATACACTATAGTTAAATAGCAACATAAAGTTGCTGAGAGGTGAAATAATGGCAAGGGATAAATTAAAATGTCTTTGCGGAACAAACTTACAAGATGAAATCGCTAGAGACCTAGGCTTTACTCGACATGCTATTGAGCCTGGAGAAGAAAACCTTCGCTTGAGCTGGCAAATAAGATCACCGTATTTTACGGACTTCTATTAGAGATATTTTTTGATGAAAATAGCAACAAGATGAAGCTGCAATCCGCGCCATAAAGAGCAGAAGAAATGTGTCTAATTGTTGAAAATACGGCTGACAGATATAGGCAGACTATAGCTTGAGAAGATTAAGGCAAGTCCCAGTAAATCGATAGAGAGAGACGGCGCGAGTAGCAAGTTAGACTATTTCACCTTCATGCTGACAGTAACCAGACTAAAGAATATCAGCTTAAGAAGAAGCTGTTGCTCAGGAAATATCCGGGGATTTGGTTTAAGAAGGTGGTTTGAATGCCGGGGTGATGATCACAAAAAAACCACAGCGGATAGCCTGCCGCTGGTTCTACTGCCAGAAACTGAGCCGGCGAGAGGAATATAGAGAAGCTGGGATGTGCGGATTCAGGCAAGCAGTGTCAGAATTGAAACCTAGTTTATAGATATCTGCAATTCTATGGGAGCAGGAGAACGAATAACGAACAGGGGAGGGGCGATAGAGATGATGTTTCCGTCCGGGCTGGCAGCCAGCAAAGAACAAAAAAAGCCGATAGAAATAAAGTGCCCATTTTGCGGAGAGACCGTAATATATTATGAGGATATGGATTTCTATAAGTGCCCCAACTGCAGCTGCGAAATTTGGCCTCAAGAGAGGGATACGAGTCCTTACGCTGGCATGTGGGAAGCGTACCGGGAGTGTATTTATATGCCGATTAATTCCGGCGGCGGTGGGCGGAAGGTGAGGACACGGAAGAATAAAGTGGGACCGCGGCTCATAAGTGGAAGGTATTTACTCTCTTGACAACCTGGTAAAAGATGCTAAAATCAAAATAGCTACCCGCAACTATGTTGCGGGTAGCTATTTTTTTGGTGCGCCCCGCATGGGCGCAGTCTAACGGGTGAAAGTCCCGAACACGCCCGATAGCGGGAAGAATATAAACATAATGTTAATAGCCCCTTCGGGGGCTTTTCTTTTGCCCACAAGGAGGTGACCAGAGTGGCTAAATTAACCGCACCATTGCCTTTCATACTAATATAAAGAATGAAAAACTAACAATAGCACCGTTAATGGTGTATTTTTTTATACCTAAAAGAGCCTTCGGGCTCTTCTCTTTTTTGCGGGGTTTATTTTACAGGCATATATGCTGGCTCAAGGAGGGATATCATATGGCCCGAATTCCTGCTGATATTTGGCGGTTTTGCATGGAGCAGATCAAACTGTATCCTTTGCGGTATGAACATTATGAAGAAGAGAAAGCACGGATAGAAAAATCGTTGCTTCGCGTTGGTAGCAGTTTCGGCGTAGAAACTTCAAGCGGATTACCGGTTAAGGAACATATTGAACATTCCTCTATGCAGTGGCTGGAAAGAAATATCATGAAAATGAATGACGTTATCCGAGGCCTGGAGCCGGAAGAAAAGGCGGTTTTAGAATCAATATGGGAGCTTGGATGGCGCGACAACCAACTTCTTTCCGAAAAGCTTGGTTTTTCTGTGCGGACTGTTGCCAATCATAAACATACGCTGGTGAAAAGAGTGGCTGTTCGTTGGGGGATGTTATGAGTTCTCTTGCATTATTGTTGCATTTTTTTTAAGGGAAGAGATGCTAGAATAATAAAAGAACATATGTTCTACTATGAAATTGAAAGGGGGGTCAAAAGTGGGCTCAATCACTTCTGAATTAATTTCTAGGATGAGGGTGGCAAGATGAGCTTTGAGACAGATTTACAGGCGAGATTAAGTGGGGATGAAGCAATTTTTGCTTTAGTAGACCATAGGATATTTCCTGCGGTTGCACCCCCGGAAACCATCAGACCGTACTGCGTTTATCTATTGATAAATAAGGTACAGATCTACAGTCATTCTGGCTGTAGTGCGTTATCGCAGTTTGATGTTCAGATATCCTGTTATGGAGATAGCTATGAACTGGCTAAACAGGTGGCGGTTGCGGTATCGCAGGCTTTGGAATCATGGGCAGGGTCTGAAAAAATTCAATCGGCGTTTCAGATCAAGGAACAGGACCTCTACGAGAAAGAAACGCAGTCCTATCAGGTACAAGTTGTATTTTCAATTATTTATAACGAGATATAAGGAGGAATTATTATGGCACAGTCAGCATTTGGAACTACTTTGAAGAAGGGCACTACTCCGATTGCGGAACTTACGAAAATCAGCGGGCCAGCTATGGTGGCTGATACGATCGACGTTACTTCTCATACCAGCACTGATGGTTATCGGGAATTTGTGCAAGGTCTGAAAGACGGTGGAGAAGTTTCGTTGGAAGGCCATTTTAGCAATGAAATCGGACAGCAGGCATTATATACGGACTTCAATGCAGGTATCAACAATTCATATGTGATTACTTTCCCGGGTACTCCGGCTGTTACCTGGACTTTTGAAGCGATTGTCTCTGCTCTGAGCACAGATGCTCCTTTTGATGGAGTCCTGTCTTTTACAGCTACGTTAAAAGTTACCGGTAAGCCAGTACTTGCTTCGGTCTAAGGAGGTTTTTTTATGAATAAAGCTGCTCCTACAGTAATAATACCTTTGGACAAGGAACGAACATTTAAACTGGACTTCAAAGCTTTTATGGCTTTTGAAAAGATAAGCGGCAAAAATGTGCTGGCGGCTAGTGTTTGGCAGGATATGAAGGCTTCGGATATCGTTACCCTGCTCTGGGCTGGACTATTGCACGAAGAGCCTGCTTTGACTCCAGAGCAGGTTGCGGAGCTCATTCATCCTGGCAATTTTCAAGAGGTCGTAAATGCTATACAGCAGGTGTTTCAACTGAGTATGCCGGACAGCGGGGGAAATAATGATGAAAGCCCTTTAGCAACCAACCGCCCACTTGGTTAGATTTATGGGCTGTGGGGCGGTATGATTTACGATTGAGCGAACCAGAATTTTGGGCTCTTACCCCGGCGCAGTTTTTAGCGCTTTTGGAAAGGAATCACTTGCAGGAGGAGCGTTCTTTGTACGGTGCCGCAATGGTCTGCAGCACTATAGCGAATGCCAATCGTGATCCTAGAAAACGGATTAAGCCATATAGCCCGCTTGATTTTCTTCCTGCTAAGAAAGATAAAGGTGTGCAAACGCTGGAGGAGCAGCTTGAAACGGTGGCAGCAATAAATGCCGCCCTAGGAGGAAGTGACGAAAGGTGGTGACAGGATGAGCGCGGATCAGCTTACGATAGTATTGGAAATTGACTCACGTAAATTTCAGAATGGCCTCAATAAAGCAATGGCTACATTGCAGAATGTACAACGGGATTTCATTAAGATTGCCAAAAATATGGCGATTGGTTTCCAGGGAGAAATCGAAAAGTCCGTATCTGCGATGGAGGAGGCCTGTACAACTTATACTCAACTAGGGGAGAAAATGACCAAAGCTCTCACTTTGCCTTCTGGTTCTTCAGATGGAGGCTTGGAAGACAAAGGGGCGGCTATTGATACAGTACAGGGAAAATTTGCTTCTTTAAGCTCTTCATTAAACGAGACCGGAATAGCTCTTGCCGGGATTGGCGGACTTTTAGGCGTGCTGGAGCCAATCGGTGAACAATTCAATATTGAAGGATTAGCTGGTATGGGCAGTACCTTGATTGGCATGGGGGAAACACTGGCCCTGGTTTCTGAAGGGGTTTCCGGTTTGGGAACGGCTTTCACGATTCTCAGTGGGCCGGTGGGGCTTATTATCGCAGCTGTGGCTGTTTTAGCTTTAGCTATTTATGAGCTGTGGAATAATAATGAGGTTTTCCGAGAAGGCGTATTAACTGCTTGGGCCAGCATCCAAGCTTCTATTCAATTGGCAATCACTAACATTACTGCATTTTGGCAGCAATGGGGCCCTATGATTATAGGAATAATAACCCCGATCTGGGAAGGTATCAAAACGATAATTTCTACTGCTATCCAAGTAATCATGGGCATTCTTTCTCTGTTGCTTAATGTAATGACTGGAAACTGGGAAGGCGCCAAAGAGAGTGTTTTGGGTATTGTCCAAGCTCTTCATGATGGAGTTTCTGGTATTGTCCAATCGCTGGTTGATTTCCTGGGAGGCCTGTGGATCTTAATTAGCGAGGCGGCCAGTGCTGCTTGGAATGGTATCAAAGACGCAGCCCTAATTGCTTGGGACAATCTCAAAAAGGATACAACAACCAAGTTAACTGAACTGGAAACCTTTTTAACCATTACCTGGAATAGAATTATCACCTGGGCAACCACTAAATGGACTGAATTCAAGGATTCTTTCCTGAATATATGGGCGGCGGTTGTAAGCGGAGTTAAAGGCTATGTAAATGGAATCATCGGCATGATAAACAGGCTTATTGATGCCTTTAACAGCATACAGGTGGAAATACCGGATTGGATACCGGGACCTTTTGCGGGACAGAAGTTTGGCATTAACCTGCCGCATGTTCCGCAACTGGCAGAAGGAGGTATCGTTACCCGGGCTACTCTGGCCTTGATTGGTGAAACCGGTCCTGAAGCCGTTATACCTCTGAATGACATTTTCACGGGGTATGGAGGAAGTGTTACATTCAATATCAGTGGCCCGGATCCTGAAGAAGTAGTGAATCTCATACAGAGGAAACTGCTCAGAGTGGGGGTTAGAGAGTTATGATGGACATTAATTTCACCATAGCAGGCTTTGATCGTACGGGAGATGTCAGCGTTGACTGGTCCATCGAACAGGTATTGACTCATGAAGAAGACGCTTGTTCATTGTTGATCATCTCCGGGGAGAAGCCGGCAGCGGGCGAAGAACTTGTTATCACTTATGGTACGGATAAGCTTTTTGCGGGCATTATTGATACGGTGAAAGAAGATTATAAAACCGGTAAGATTACTTTTTATAAATGTTCAGCCAGGGATTACTCCTATTTGATTGATAAACGGCTGGTGGTGGAAACGTACCAGAACCAGAGTGCAGATAGTATTTTTGGAGATATTGCCGCCAAGTATGCATGGGGCTTTTCTACCAGCCATGTGGAACCTGGAGCACCGCACGTAGAAAGAATATCCTTTAACTATAAGCGGCCGTCGGATTGTTTTAAAGAGTTGTGTGAATACGTAGGCTGGGATTGGTTTGTGGATTACAATAAGGATCTGCATTTTTTCAACCCGGCTAAATTAGCGGAACAAGCTCCGATAGTCGTTGATAATGGATCGAAAGTTAGAAAAATAAAACACAATATTGATACCGCTACACTTCGTAACAGGGTATATGTCCTTGGCAGTACGATGCTGTCTGATCCGCAGACGGTGCAATGGAAAGCGGATGGCGTAGCCAGAATATGGACTCTACCCTGGAATCCACATGAAATGAGCCTGACCGTAGGAGAAGTCACCAAGACGGTAGGCGTTGAAAATGTCCATGAAGAAACTGACTATGACTACTTTTTGAATTCCAAAGAAAAATACCTTCGCTGTTCCGAACAGACGACGACTCCTGTTGAAGGTACAACCATGAGCCTGATCGCTAAGCAGGACATTGATGTGATAACGATGGTGGAAGACCTGGAATCACAGGCTGCTATAGCGCTGGTACAGGGAGGAGATGGAGTATATGAGCACTCCATCGTAGATGATTCACTGACTACGATAGAAGCGGCAGAGGCTGCAGGAATGGCGGATCTGCGCCAACATGCCAATCCCCGGGTAAAAGGCAGTTTTGAGACAGAGGTTTCGGGCTGGCAGCCGGGACAATTGGTTGACATCCGTATTCCTGATAAAAACCTATATGGAACTTATCTGGTGCAAAAGGTAACTATTTCTCCGGTGACCTCGGATATGTTGTCGTATAAGGTGGAGTACGGCGGGCGACTGTTGGGGATAGCGGATTTTTTGAAAGCCTTAGTCAGCTCGCAGCAGAATAAGAAAATGAGTGAGACGACTATACTGCATAAATTTGCGTATGGTACTGATGAAGCGTTAGCAAGGGATGAACTGGAAGCCAATCTGAGGACGCCGCCATGGGAAGTGGAGGGGAGCCGGGAATTTAAGATGGATGGAAGCCAATACGAATTTACTACCATTGGTTCCCTGCTTTCTTTATCTTACCCCGGATTCTGGTCTAACCCGGAATATCAAACCAGCATGGATAGTCTAAGCTGGACGGATTGGAAGACAATATCAGACATTGAGGCAATTCAAATCCCTTACCCGGGATACGTCCGCCTCAGTACAGGCGGGCAAACCCAAATCCGCTTGCGGAAACAGACGCCGTATGTGGCTTTGTGTTTGTGGGGTGATTTTATGCAGACAAATATTGAAAAAATGCAGGTAAAAGGGGAGTGGTTGTTCTTCCTTGACCGGCAACTCGTTTATCAAGGTGACAACCTTATTACTCAGGCGGGGCTGAACTTCTTGGCTGGAATTTTAGCTGGGAATAATGCCGATGTGCCGATCCACCTGGCACTAGGAACAGGCACGGGCGCACCAGCTTTAACCGACACAAAGTTAAAGACCGAAGGGCTGCGGAAAATTATAGCATCCAACGCGCAGCAGAACAATATAGTACGGCTTCGGACGTTCCTTTTGCCTGCAGAGGCGAATGGTGATTGGAAAGAGTTTGGCCTATTTTTATCCGGTACCGACATGCCGAATAGCGGAACATTATTTAACCGCATTACGCCTCCGGGCGGCGTATCAAAGGTAGCGAACCAAGTGTTATCTGTTGAAGTCAGAGTAACATTTACAGCGGGTTAGGGGGTGATATTTTGAGTTTATATGCATTTAAAGCAGGTACAACCGTATTAGATGAAGCAACGATGAATAGTTTGATTTCCCTGCAACCATTTCAGCTTATCTATGAGGGACTTCAGAGTGCCTCAAAAATAGGATCAGGGGTGGCAGAGAATAGTATCGCCGATTATTCTTACTGTACCCGGTTCACGTTGACCGGAAGCACTGAAATAGGCCGTGTGGAGCTGGAGATTGACCGGGACGGTTCCGGATCCGATCTCATAGTGCAGATCAGGAGCGGTATGGACCCGGCCAATGGGGTGGACGGTACCCTGCTCAAGCAGGTGGTCGTGCCGAAGGAATTTCTTCCCGATCCAAAAGCCTACTGGTCCGTACCTATCGGCCTATCCGGGCTGACTTCGGGAGGAATTTACTGGCTGGTGGTGCTTAGGGCCGGGGATGCAACCAACCGCTTGGATTGGATGGGAGAGTCCAGTCAGGATGGCAATTATCCGGCTTATCGGAGAGCAGGAGATACCGGCGCCTGGTCGGCAGCCTACGCCCTGCATTTTCGGGTGTACTCCGGAACGAGCGGCAAGGCGGTGCATGAGATCTACGGAACTAACGGCTATGTGACCATAACCTATTCCGGAGACGTGCCGGTGAAGCAGTACTTTTATATATCCCCTGCGGATGGCTCTGCCGGGGGTATCAGGAACATATTAACCTTGTCGTATATCGGCGGAGTATTGACAGGAGGTGCAATGTAATGGGCCTTATAGCGGCTATAATCGGCTGGCTGCAGTACCATTTGGGTTTACGGACGGATGCGGCCAGTGCCAGCGGGAGCCTGCATGCCAAGATAGGGGAAGTCCGCACATATCTATACAATGCAATTAATGCTAGACAAAAACCTAGGGGCAATCTGGTTGTAGGAAGCTTTGGAGACATAAGGTCTACGGGACTCGTTACCGTTTTAAATATCGCAGGCCGCGGAGAGTTGTTATCTGTATGGGCATATATGGCTACCCACTCGAGCGGGAGCATAAAAATAACAATAGACGGGACGGTTCTCGCAACGGGAAGCAACCCTTATTACGACGATTCTTTTTATCTCTATCCGGTTAATCTCTTTGGAAAATATGTAACAGATGCTGCCGATAGTGCAGTTAACATCCCGTTTAAGTCTAGTCTTAAAATTGAGTGTGCTTTGCTCCAAGGTAGTTGGAACTGGTTTAATGTGCACTGGGCGTACGTGCTGGAATAGAGGAGGCGATATAATGCGATATTTCAAAGTGCCGATTATAAACGGTGAATTAGATATAGATTATCTGTATCTTCATAGTGCTATAGCCACTTCTGAGACGGAGGCTTATGTAAAGCTCCAGGAGGGTTTTAGGGTACGGCCATCATGGAAGGAAATCACGGAAGAGGAATGGATTGAGCTTGAAAAGTCAGTCCAACCGGCTCCAATCCTGGTTGAGCCGGCTGAAACCGCCGAAAATAGGTTAGCCCGGCTGGAGGAACAGAATTTAATCCTCATGGACGCCTTGGCGACTACGTTTGAAAAAGTTTTGAGCCTCCGGGCAATAGCAGAAGGGGGAATTGCGGAATGATACAGCTATACTTTACCCTGGTAAAACAGGGACGCAGGACAATAGATCAGGTCCCGGAGCGGTACCGGGCAGAAGTGCAGATGATGTTAGATGTTGAGATGGATAATTAAAAGGATTGGAGAAATTGACATGATAAACCTTTATATTGCGTTTATGCAGGCAGACGGACGATAGACCGGATACTCGCCAATACCGGGAAGCCGTTAGGATGGACTTAAGAGCCCTGGGATTGGACGAATCCGGACAGCCGCCCGAAGAGGGCGGCTTATTTTTACGGACGGTAAGGGGAGGGGATATGAATGAGCAGGAAAGAGTCGAACATCGGCTGAACGACCATGCCGGCCGGATACGAGAACTTGAAGCCGGATTCGCTGCACAAACTGTAATAGTGCAGGAGTTATGCAAAAAGATGGATAGTTTAATAGCTTGGATAAAAGCCCTCTTAATTGCTTGGTGTACTGGTATGGGGGCTTTTTCATATGGTATGTACAGAATCTGAGGTGAACTGGTGGGAACAGGAGGAATGAAAAATGAAAGTATGTATAGATCCAGGTCATGGGGGCTACGACCCTGGGGCGGTAGGACCTACCGGACTCCGGGAAAAAGATGTGACGCTTGCGATAGCGTTGAAAATCGGGAAGCTATTGCAGTCTGCGGTGGTAGAAGTTGCTTATACCAGAACCAGCGACGCCGTATCCTGGCCGGCCAATATAAATCAGGATCTGGCAGCAAGGACTCAAATAGCAAATCGTTCGGGAGCAGATATATTTATTTCCGTTCACTGCAATTCTTCTAAAAATGCTTCTGCCCATGGAATGGAGATATTCACCACTTCGGGGCAAGGATTAGCTGATCGACTGGCTGAGAATATTGTAAATGCTTGGACAGAACAGTTCCCTCTGATGACTATCCGAAAGGATTTAACCGATGGCGACAGCGATAAAGAAGCAAACTTTTATGTTCTGCGCAACACCGCAATGCCGGCAGTTCTTATAGAAACCGCTTTTATATCTAATGCAGCAGAAGAGGAACTGCTGAGTACCCCAGCTTTCCAGGCTGAAGCTGCTAAGGCAATAGCAGATGGAGTTTTAGATTACTTTGGAATCAAAAAGGAGGTAAAACCAGTGACAGATCAATGGAAATTAAATCTTTTGCAACAAGCGAAAGAGGAAGGGCTTATATCCGGAGATCATAATCCGGACGATACGGCTACCAAATGGTTCGTACTGGCGGTAGCGATATCGTTGCTAAAAGTAATTAGGGGAGGTAAATAGCATGAAAATCAACTGGGGGCGTAAACTTTCAAGCCGTAAATTCTGGGCTTTGGCCGCCGGCTTGGCCACATCTGTTCTGGTCTTGACGAAAGTGGATGAAAATACTGCTGCTCAGGTCATGGCCGTCATTGGGGCCTTTGGTTCCGTAGTGACCTATATGTTGGCCGAGGCATATGTGGATGGCCAGGCGACGGCAAGTAAGGATAAGGAAGCTGGATGAGAATGAAGCCGGGGCTAAGTGCTGCTTACCAAGCGGCAAATCATTTTTGCGAAAAACTATTGATAGTACCTTTTAAAAGGGTTCGGGACTCTTTGACCCATCATAAAACTAAGATATATTAGGGCTTTCAGGCCCTGGCATTTTTATAAAAATAAACTGTCTTTAATGATGTATGAGAAAAAGTATTTTCAACAATTTTGCTAAACCCGATAAAGAGCAGGTATAATTAATT
>ENA-UOOH01003192-UOOH01003192.1-fermentation-metagenome-genome-assembly--contig:-NODE-3192-length-12850-cov-4.808284_pt1 | contig 12850 bp, 5 predicted proteins | sample MGYA00245778_ERZ724025 | MGnify/ENA primary metagenome ERZ724025 (study PRJEB28704, sample SAMN03018313) | fermentation metagenome | biome: anthropogenic terrestrial biome; feature: soil; material... | reverse complement strand
CATAGGCCGTGGAGCCGTCGAGGTCGGCGTAGTAGTCGACCCCTTCGATGGTGAACCGCACGGCGACGTCGTAACCGGCCGGAGAGGCCGCCATGGCAACCGCCCAGCCGCCATAGAGGTCGTTCGCGCTCGCGCTGCCCCCTGCGGCGTCCCCGAGGTAGTCGGCCGCACGCCACCGCCAGTCGTTCGCCGTCGGCGGCGTCCCCGCGGGTCCGACGCCCACCGAGGCGCTGATCCCAGACCCCTGCCCCTGCCCATCGGTGACCCCCTGCAGGTAGACCTCGGCGGCCACGGAGAACCAGGCCCCGACGTTCTCGACCCCCGCGGCAAGCGGCCGCAACTGGACCCAAGGGGCGGCGGCACCGGTCACGGTGAGCGAGCCCTGCCTGGCCGGGTCGAAGAGGTTCTGGGCGCCGTCGTTGCCGTCGCTGTCGCAGTAGAGCCAGGGCCCGCCGTCGTGACGGAAGCGGTAGGCGTACGAGTAGCTCCCAGCCGCCGGGACGACTTCGGCCATGTACTCGTCGTTCGCGCCGTCGACGTCGAGGTTGTAGCGGGCCGCCGTCCAGCTCCAGCCCCCAGCCATCGAGCCGTCGGTGCCCGCCGGCCCGAGGCCAAGCTCGCCTTCGACGCCGGCGCCCTGCCCCGCCTGATCGGTGACGCCGTCGACGAAGACCTGGCCGTAGCCGGTAAACGTGGCTCCCGCCTCCATCGTCTCGCCGCCCGGAAGGAGCTGCAGGCGGCACCAGTCCACCGTCGGAGGCGGTGCGTCCCGCACGGTAAGCGAGCCTTGCTGCGCGGGGTCGTAGCCGTTGTTGCTGCCGTCCAGATCGCAGTAGGTCCACGCGCCGCCCTGATAGCGGAAGCGGTAGGCGTACGCGTAGTCGCCCTCGGCAACAGCGAGCTGCGCCAGGTGCTCGTCGTTGGCGCCCTTGTCCTCGTGAAAGGAGGCGGCGAGCCAGGTCCAGGCGTTGTCGGCCGAGCCGTCGGAATCAACCGGCCCGTAACCGAGCTCGCCCTCGATCCCCGCCCCCGCTCCCTGCCGGTCGGTCACGCCGGCCTTGTACACCTGGCCGTAGACATCGAAGGGCTGACCGACGCTGACCGTGCCGTCGGGAGGCCACTGCAGGTTGCAGAAGTCGACGAGCGGCCGCGCGGGAGGATCGACCCGCAACGAGCCCTGGAGCGCAGGGTCGAAGCCGCCCGAAGCGCCCGTGTTTCCATCCGTGTCGCAATACATCCAGTCGCCGCCGTTGTAGCGGAACCGGTAGGCATAAGAGTAGCTGCCCGCGTTCGGAGTGAAGGTGGCCATGTACTCCTCGTTGGCGCCGTCGACGTCGAGGTTGTAGGCCGCGTCGATCCAGGTCCAACCCGCGCCCATCGAGCCGTCGGTGCCCGGCAAACCGTAGCCCAGCTCGCCCTCCACGCCGGCGCACTGTCCGGCCTGGTCGGTGACGCCGGCGACGTAGACCTGGCCGAAGGCGGTGAACTCCTCGCCCTCGGTCATCGGGCTGGCGCCGGGGACGATCTGCAGGCGGCACCAGTCGACGTCAGGCGGCTTGGTCGCCTCCACGCTCAGGACGCCCTGCTGCGCGGGAGCGTAGCCGCCCGGCGCGCCGTTGTTCGCATCGAGGTCGCAATAGAGCCAGGCGCCGCGCTGATAGCGGAAGCGGAAGGCATAGGCGTAGGCGCCTGCGGCGGCCGGCGACACCGAGCCCATGAACTCGTCGTTGTCACCGGAGTCCACGTTGAAGGCCGCAACTGTCCAGGTCCAGCTCCCGTCGCTCGCCCCGTTGGAGCCGGCCGCGCCCAAGCCCACCTGGCCTTCGACTCCGACACCCGCGCCTGGGGCGTTGGTGACCCCGGAGACCAGGACCTGGCCGTAGACCGGCAGCGAGGCGCCGGTGGTGATCGTCGCGCTCGCCGGGAACTGCAGGCGGCACCAGTCGACGACCGGCGGCTTGGTCTCGGCGACGGTCAGCGCCCCCTGCTGCGCGGGGTCATAGGTGCCGGCGCTGCCGCCGTTGCCGTCGAGGTCGCAGTACAACCACGCGCCTTGGTTGTGGCGGAAGCGGAAGGCATAGGCGTAGGAGCCGAGCCCGGGCGCAGCCTCGCCGACGAACTCATCGTCGTTGCCCACGTCGACATTGAACGAGGCGTCGGTCCAGCTCCAGGCGCTGCTCGACGAGCCGTTCGTGCCCGCGGGGCCAACACCGAGCTCACCCTCGATTCCAGTGCCCTGCCCTGCCTGCTCGGTGACGCCCTCGAGAAAGACCCTTCCGTAAGCCGTCAACTTGCCGCCATCCTCGATCGTGGTGCTGGGCGGGAACTGCAAGCCGCACCAGTCGACGCCGGCAGCGCGCACCTCGAGCGCGCCGGCGGCGGCGGGGCTGAAAGCGCCGCCGTCCGTGTCGCAAAAGACCTCGGCGGAGTCGCCGACGCGGAACTTGAAGGCATAGGAATAGCTGCCAGGCTGGTTTGGCGACAGCTTGCCCTCGTACTCGTCGTGGTTGCCGTCGTCCTTGTGGTAGGCGGCTGCGCCCCACAGCCATCCGCCCGCGCTGCGAGGATCGCTGCCGGCGGGGCCGAAGCCGAGCTGCCCGACGACAGCCGCGCCCTGCCCCTGCGCCTCGGTGACCCCGGGGACATAGACCTGACCATAGACGGCAACCACGGACCCGATCTTGATCGACGCGGCCGGAGGCGCCTGGATATTGCACCAGGCTATCTCGGGCGCTTCACCGCCGTCGGGGACTGAGCCGTCGGGCTTCTGATGACCGCCGTCCTCGGGCGGCAGGATGATCTCGCCGTCCGGCTGCCCGGAGTCGCGCTTGCCGGTATTGCCGGCATCGGGCGTCCCCTCGTCACCGGAGCACGCTGCCAAAAAGATGACCGCGCAGACTGCCGCGATGCGCCTCGTCATGGGCTTCCTCCGTCGGAGGGCGGGAAGAGCCGACCGTTTCCGCCCTCGGAAAGTCATTGTTGCCAGGCGAGCTTCACGTCTTGAACCCCCTGGCCTGCATCGACGAAAAGCTGCCGGTTGTCCCCCGACTCCCATCGCACCTCGCCGTTCGCGCCGCGGACGACGAGCTTGAACTCGTAGGCGCTCTCGACAGGCAGGCTCGCCTGCAGTGCGCCGTCGGCGCCGAAAGGACCGATGCCGTCTTGCGGCCGCCAAACGCCCATCTCCTGGCCGGAGCCGACCAGGAAAAGGGTCTCGCCTTCGCCGAGGCGCGCATCGCTGACCGCAAAACGCACTTCGCGCCGCCGCTCGCCTCTGCGCCATTGACGGAAGGCATCGGCGGCGAGCTCGGCAAAACCCTGGGGGCTCTCGGGAACCACGACCGCCACCCGGGTGCCGCGCGGCCCCACCTCGATTATTCGGGGCTCGAGCTCCTTTCCCGACAGGGCATCCTTGACCTGCCCGGAAAGCTCAACGGGAAGCTCGAACCTCAGCGGCGACTCGGCCCGATTGACGACGATGATTGCCGCCTCGCCCGGCATCAGGCGCGCATAGGCGAATAGGTCCTTGCCCGCCCTCAAGATCCGAGGGGCGCCCGCGTCGAGCGACGCATGTTCGCGCCGCAACCTCAGCAGCGTGGCGATGTGCTCGCGCAGCGGCCGGTGGTCGAACCGCATATCGGCGCGGTTCTCCGGCTCCTTTGCCCCCGCGAGCGCAGACTCGATGCCGTAGGTGAGCGCCGGAGTCCCGCGTGCGGTGAGCTGGAAGGTGAGCGCCCCCTTGACGCGCTCGAGGTCGCCCTTGCAGTCGGACACCACGCGCGGCAGGTCGTGGTTGTCGAGCAGGGTCACCAAGGAATCCGGATCGTCGTAGACGCGATCGGACGAGAGGGCAGCCCCCAGTCGCGCGGCCGATTGGTCGCGGCAGTAGACGTCGATGAGCGCGAAGTAGAGCGGGAAGTCGAACATCGCGCCAAAGCGCCCCTCGCGCTGGGTGCGGGCGATGAGCGCCGGGTCGCCGTCGAGCATCTCTCCTAGAAGCAAGAAGTCGCGGCCGGCCCTCTCGCTGACCGCGGCGTTGAAGCGCGCCCAGAAGTCGAGAGGGACGTGCTTGACCGCATCGAGCCGAAAGCCATCCGGGCGGACCTCTCCTATCCACTGCAGCGAGGACTGCAGCAGATGGGAGAAGACCGCCGGGTTCTCCTGGGCGAGGTCGGGCAGGCCGTGGACGTCATGGTTGACCAGCTCGTGCTCGTCTTGCCAATTCTCGAGCGGTCCCTGCCGGTGGAACCAGTCGGAGCGCTGCGCGACCAGCGGCGAATCCATCGCCACGTGGTTGAGGACGATGTCGAGCACGAGCTTCATGCCCCGCGCGTGCAGCTCGTCAGAGAGCCTGCGCAACAGCGCCGTGTCGCCGAAGCGGGGCTCGACCTTGGTGATGTCCTCGACCCAGTAGCCGTGGAAGGCACCGTGCTCGAAGAACTTCTCGGTCCTCATTGCGAAGACCGGCGAGAGCCAGACCGTGCCCACCCCCATCGCCTGGAGATCGTCGAGCCGATCGATGACGCCCTGGATATCGCCGCCGTGGAAGGCCGCCGGATCGGCGAGGTCGACGGCGCCATCGTTGTTCGAATCGCCGTTGGCAAACCGGTCCACCATTACGAAGTAGACCGGCGACTTGACGCCGGGCAGGGGCGCGCGAGCAGACGGCGCCTCGCCGCCGAGCATCGCCCCGAGAAAGTCGTCGAGGAGTGCGCCGACGCGATTGGAGATCTCGCCGGAGACCGCCTCGACCGCGGCCGCCTCGCGCTGATGCTCGAAATCGACGAAGGCCGACTGGTCCACCGAAACGGTCATCGGCTCGGCCGAGCCGTCCTTCTTCGCGACCGACAGCCGCGCATAGACCATCCAGCGATAGCGGCCGTTGAGCTGCGAGAAGAAGACCGACTTGGTCTCGACGAGCAGCGTCAGCGGCGCCTCGCCGTTCTTCAGGCGCGCCAGCCGCCGCTGCGTGTCGCGCACCGGGACGAAGAGCTTCGAGTAGCTGTCGAACGGCAGCTCGAACGGCTCGAGGTTGCGCGCCCGGAGCGCGTCGTTGACCTGCCGCTTGAGCGCCTCGGGCACCGCGGCGAGCTCGCCCTGTTGCTCGTAGTCGAGCACGAAGGCGACGGCGACCGGGGTCTTCTCGGGAAGGCGAACGATCGGCGCGCGCTTGACGCATCCGGTGCCGGCGACCAGCGCGCTCGCCAGAAGAAGGGGGACGAGCTTTCTCAGAACCATGCTTCCGCCTCGATCGCGACGACCGAGTGCCAGTGACTCTCGGTGCCCTTGAATACGTTGTACTGATCCAAATCGTCGGAGAACGCGTTGCCGTAGGCCTGGTTTTGATTGGAGTATTGCAGGCCGTACAACAGCCGCAGCGACGGACGGGTGAAGATGCCCGGCCCCCGGGGGTTGAGGATGAGGCCACCCTTGAGCTGCCAGGTGTCGCGGGTGTCGGTGTCGCCGACGAAAAGGCCGCGCGAATCGGGGACGCCTTTGGAGTCGGTCCTGAAAACCGAGTCGTTGTGCTCGCGGTAGAGATTGCCGTTGCGGGAGTGCTCCCGCGCCAGCGCGGTCTCGGCGAGCAGGTGGATCGTCGGCGTCAGGTAGGCCTGCAGGCGCAGCACCGTCGAGTAGAAGGTCCGGTTGTCCTCACCGGGCGCGACCGTGTTGTCCTTGTTGAGGTGGTAGCCAAGGATCATTCCCCAGGTCGCGTCGAGCAGCTCGGGGATGAGCGCCACCTGCATCTCGTTGCCCAGATTCCACTGGTAGCGCTCGTCGGTCACCTCGCGGACGAAGATGACGTAGTCCCTCCCCTCGTACTGCTCGGAATAGAAGTTGTCCGGGTGCAGGCGCATGAAATTGACGTAGAAGTTGTTCCAGCGCAGCGGCCCGAACCCGCCGAAGCCCAGGTAGCCGATGGCCTTGTACGAGGACGACTCGCCGGCGACCGGGTTGGGAAAGAGCGTGTCCTTCGGGTGCTCTTCGTACCAGCGCTTGACCACCTCACGGCGCCGAAAGTCCTCGTAGTTGAGGCCGGGGGTGGCATAGGGGGCGTTGCGGTTGCCTTCGACCTTCGGCTCGTGGCGGTATTGCCCGCCGACCCCCAGCTCGAAGTGCCCGGCGGCGCGCAGGCGCACCCAACCGCCCGCCGACAGGATGGTCGAGTAGTCGGCGCGCCTGGTTTGGAATCCCGCGTCGCCGACCCCGAGCAGCACCTCCACATGCTTGGTGTCATAGCGAGCCGAGAGGCCGACGGTGTCGTAAAAGATCTCGGCCGGCCACATGTCGTAGAGGCCCAGGTCCCCGAAGCGGCGCTCCAGCGTGCCGAGCTGGAAGCTCAGATTCTCGGCGAGCATGTTGCCCGCCTCGACGTAGAGCCGGGTGACCGCGAAGGCGCCAAGCTGCCCGAGATTCGCGTCGGTGTTCTGGAACGAGCCGCCCTCGATCTGCGTGACGACGCTCGCCCAGGGATCGCCGCGCAGAGCGTTCTGCAACAAATCCAGCTTCAGGGCGAGGGTGCCCCACGGGCCTTCATTCAGCAGCCGGCCGGTGAGGTTCCAGTAGCCGAGCTTTCCGTCGCCGCCCTGGAAGTCGGGGCGAGTCATGATGCGGAAGTAACCGCCGGCGCTGAAGCGGTCGCGAACGGCCTCGGCGCTCGCGAGTGAAGGCAGCAGCAGCCCCAGCAGGACAACACAGCGGGTGAGCGTCGATCTCATGAGCGACAGTCGCCTTGGATGAGAGGTTCTGTGGTCGGCGTGGAGGCCGTCGAGCGGGCAGGTCACGGCGCCTCCAGAACGACGATGGAGCGCCCCGCAACGCCGTACGAGTCCTCGGTGAGCGCCTCGGGGGCATCCGTGCTGATGTTCGCCGAGGAGCGAGGCGCCAGGCCCTTCTCCGCGAGGAACTCAGGCCTGTCGAAGTAGGACTGCGTATCGAGGACGCGCCGCCAGTTCTTCCCGGCGGGAAGGGTGAACGGGTGCTGGCCATCGTCCATATTGACGAGGATGGCGAGCTCGGGGCCGCTCGTGCGGTCGTGGTAGTGGACCATCAGGCGGCGCCCGCCCCAGTCCCCGCCGCCCATGTCGTTGTTCTCCGGCGTCTTCCAAGCAAAGGGCGCGCCCTTGCCATATTCGGCGGGCGCGAACGCATAGGCGTGCGCCTTGCGGAACTGGATGAGCCGGCGCACGAAATCGACCATCCGATGGCGCTCGTCCTTCGCCTCGTAGGCGCCCCAGTCGTACCAGTTGTACGCGTTGTCGGACCAGTCGGTGTAGGCGTTGTTGTTGCCGAGCTGGGTGCGCATCCACTCGTCGCCGCCCAAGATCATCGGCGTGCCGTGGGAGACCATCATCGCCACGAAGAAGTTGCGCATCTGCTGGCGCTTCATCTCCTCGCTTCCCCAATCCCGCGAGCGGTTGTTGTCCTCGCCGCTCTTCTCGGCGGCCACACACCAGGGGCTGTTCGGCTTGTCGCAACAGATGGGATTGAGCGGGCTGCAACCGTTGCGCTTGGCGGGGAAGGTCACCAGGTCGTAGAGGGTCATCCCGTCGTGACAGGTGATGAAGTTGATCGAGTGATAGGGCCGGCGTCCGTTCCAGGCGAACAGCTCGGTCGACCCGGTGAGGACCTTGCCGCCGTCGACGCCGATTCTCTCGGCCTCCCAGTTCGTCTTGCCTGGCTGCAGCCAATCGCCGGCCACGAAGCCGGCGGGCACGTCTTCGTTGACGAACGAGCGCCACCAGTCCCGAAAGAAGGCGTTCCACTCGCCCCAGCCATGCCCGGTCTCCTTGGTGCTACTGGGAAAGAACCCGAGCATGAAGCCCGAATCCCAAGGCAGATGGGACTTCATGCCGCCGGCGGCCCAGGGCTCGGCGATGATGCGCGTGTTGTGTCGGCGCAAGACCGGGTCGTCGACGATCTCCTGCAGCACCGAGGCGGTCGGCACCCATTCGTTGCCCTCGTCCTTCATGCCCAGCAGCGGCGCGAGGTCGAAGCGAAAGCCGTCGACGTGCATCTCCTCGACCCACCAGCGCAGCGAGTCGATGATGAGCCGCTTCATCGGAAGGTTGTTGCACCGCGTGGTATTGCCCACCCCGCTCTCGTTGCGGTATTGGCGCCGATTCGAGGGCACCAGCGCGTAATAGGCATCGTTGTCGAGGCCGCGGTAGGAGAACAGGCTCGCGGTCTCCTCGGGATCGAGCGGGGTCGGGTCCTTGTCGTCCCGGTGGTTGAAGATCATCTCGCGCCACAAGCCGCCCTCGCCGGTGTGGTTGTAGACGACATCGAGGATCACCTCGATTCCGCGCTCGTGGAGCTGCTCGACCATCCACTTGAACTCGTCGATGACCTCTTCGCGCTCGCGCCGCGAGGAGAAGGAGATCTCCGGCGCAAAGAAGTTGAGGGTGTTGTAGCCCCAGTAGCCACCGTCGGCAGGCTTCTCCCCAGGAGGCAGCAGCTCGACGGCGGTAATACCGAGGTCCTTCAGGTAGTCAGCCTTCTCGCCGAAACCCCGGAAGGTGCCCGGATGCTCAACGCCGGAGGCGGAGTTGGCGGTGAAGCCCTTCGGGTGAACCTCGTAGAGGACGACCTGACTCCAGTCCTGTCCCTGTTCGGCGCGCCTGCGACGCCACTCGTTTTCCGGCTCGCTCCACTGGTAGACGCTCTCGACGACGGTGCACTTGGCGGCGGCGGCGAAGGTCGACTGAATACGGTGCGGACCGGTGCCAAGGCTGCCCTTGCCCCAATCGTGGTCGCGGTGAACCGCTTTGCAATACGGGTCCATCAGCAACTTGTTGGGGTTGAAGCGGTTGCCGGCGACGTCGACGTCGGCGAAAAAGCCGTGCACCGCGCCCGGATACCATCGCTCGTCGAACTGCCAATTCGGTCCCCAGGCGACATAGCCGTAGTGCTGACCGATACCGACGCCCTCGACGAAGAGGTTCCAGACGTCGCCAATGCGTTTCATGTCGAATTCCCGGGTCGCCCGCGGCGCCTCCGGGTCGTCGAACAAGAGCAGTCGAACCTTCTCGGCCCGCCGCGAATAGACGCTGAAGTTGACGCCCCGAAATGAGCCCGCCTTGTCGGACAGCAGCGAGGGCCCGAGGAACATCAGGTTGGCGATGTCCTCCTCGGTCACCTCGACCTTCTCCTGTCCTTCGTCGACCTGGTCAAGGAGCGAGGGAGGCACCGCGGTGACAAGCCCCGCGGGCGGAACGTCGTAGGTCGCGTACAACCTTGGCTTGCTGTCGTCGGGGCAGCCTAGGACCAGCGCCGCGACCAGCGGCAAGGCGAGGTGCAACGGGGGAAGGAGGGATCTCTTCATTGCGCTTCCTGTGCAGGCCGACTGACGGGCTATTTGATCACCTAGCAGGTTCGATTGATTCTGGTGCGCGGGAATCGTGAATCCGCACCCCAAGCCTTGCCGACCCGGCGGGTCGGCTCTAGCGCAGGCCAAGGACGACTCCGCTCTGCCCCGGGATGTCGAGGGTGACGGTGCTATTCGCAAACGTCCATTCCTGACCCGACACCACATCGAATACGGTGCCCGAGGACCATCCGAGCTCCTCCGGGAAGTTGACGACGACCTCGCCCCAACTGCCGCCGGTGAGGTTCAGGACAATCACCGCCGACTCTCTGGGATCGGGATCGGGCCGGGCATAGGCGTAGAGGTTGCCCTTGCCTCCCCAGTCATCGTTGCACCACATGTGGAGCAGCGGCCCGCGCGCCAGGCCGCGCAGCGTCTCGCGTCCCTTGAGGAGCCTCTGCATGCGCTCGAGTTGATTTCTCTGCTCGGGCCAGAGGGTCGCCTCCTGGTTCATGAAGTGGCGATTGTCGGGATCGCTCCCGCCGAATTCGCCATATTCGTCACCATAATATACGAGCGGTACCCCAGGAGTGGTCATCAGGTGCAGCATCGACAGCCAGAGTCGGCCATAGGGTTCCTGGCCAACCGGTGCTCCTGGCAGGTTGTCCCATTTGCTTCCCTGCCGGTCGCGCTGGGCCGGATCGGCCTTGGTAATGAAACGGGCGACGTCGTGATTGCCGACAAAGGTGACCATCATCGCGTCGCCAAACTGCCGGATACTCTCCTCGGTCCAGTACTTGGCGTGCTGGAATCCCATCTTCTCTGCGTCGCTCTCCAGAAGCGCGAAGACTCTCTCCGGAACCTTCATGAAGCGCGGGAAGTCAAACTGGCCATCGAGCTTGTCCGGGCCGATGTAATAATTCAGCAGGCCGTAGTCGTCGGAGAAGGTCTCGCCGAACATGAAGTAGTCGATTCCGGCGGTCTCGAAGCGCTCGCGAACCGAGCTCGCCAACTCGGTCATCGCGTTATCCTCGACATGCTTGACGGCGTCGACGCGCAAACCGTCAAGATCGAACTCTTCAATCCACCAAAGGACGTCCGCGACAAACTGCGCAGCGGCGGCCTTTACGTTCCAATTGACGTCCGGCATGTAATCGGTAAAAAGGCACGAGAGGCGCTTATCGTCCCAACCACAGTTCTGCGAGCCGCAGACGCAGTCGGTGCGAAACCACGCGGCCTTGTCGGGATCGACATAGTATTCATGCTCCTCGTGGACGTGGTTGACGACGGTATCCATGATGATGCGGATGCCGCGGCGATGCGCCTCCTCGACCAAGGAGTGCAGCGCCTCGGCGCCGCCCAGCCGCGGGTCGACCTCACGGGCCTTGATCGGCCAATAACCGTGGTAACCCTTGACCTGGTACTGACCGCTCTGGTCGGGGAACGAGCCTGCGGGCTGTGTTTGCCAAGGCGTCAACCAGATCGCCCGAATGCCGAGCCGGTCGAAATACCCCTCACGAATCGCCTGCTCGACGCCCTGAAGGTCGCCGCCCTGGAAATCGGCCTCCAGCGGGACGTCGTACCCGCGTTCGGGGTTGTTGCCCGGTTCGCCGTCCCGGAAGCGGTCGGTCATCAACATGTACAAGGGGGTGTCGTAATACGAGAAGCGTTCGGCCTCTATCCAGAAGGGCAACACGAGGTCCGCTTCGCAGTTGCCGAGCACGGCCCGCAGCTTGACGGTGTATTTGCCGTCGGCAAGGCCCTTGAGCGAAAGGGTCGCCTGCGCCTCGTCTTGACCCAGCGCCATTTCCGCCTCAGACAGCGCGCGTGGCCGCCAGTCAGCATCAACATGGTCGTTCGGCGCGCGCAGCGTGCCCTCCAGCCGCAGCCTGCCGGCCGCATCGGCGCTGCGGTTGATCTCGACGACCGCAGAGAAGCTGCCTTGGCCAGGCGCTACTCGTAAGATGGCGAGCGAGCCTACCTTGACCTTCAGGTCGACAGTCTCGTTCGTGACAGGAGCACATTGGTTCTCGAGCAGTGAGTACGTCCGCCCCCCGACCTCACGCGTCAGCGGGTTGGTCGGGTCAAGCTGCTCAGCCCCATTGAGCAGGAAGGCATAGGCCCACGAGCCCTTCGGTACCAGGAGCGTTGCTGTCCAGGCGCCCGTCGAGTCGGGTCCGGCCATCGGGTGGGCCTGCCGGTCGAAGCCATTCCACTCGCCGATGACGTGGGCGCTCGTCGCGCTCGAGACCGGACGAAATGCGAAGGCAAAGTCACAGGCTTCCACCGATGCGTCGGGTCCACCGTCCGCGATAGGCCCTCCGTCGGGATCACCCCCCTCCGGCTCGCATCCACCACAGGCGCCCAAGAGCGCAGCGAGAAGGACGCCGCCAATGGTTGACCTGCCGCGGGAGCGTCTCGCCCAAGGATTCTTCGGTGTTCGCATGGCAGGCAAGACTACCCCACGACCGTGCCGAGGCGCGACCCCAGAACAGTGTCGCTGGGCTCCCAGATCAGCGAAAACGGCAAGCCCGTCGCTCCAGCCGCCGCCAACCCCTGCAACTTGCTGCCCATTTTTCGCGCGAACACGTCTGGCCCCCCCCTGGGCGGGGCCAGACTGCCGTGTGGACAGGCTCGATGCCCCCCCGTCCACTGAGAGTTTGCGCAAAGGCTGTAGAGTCGGCGGGAGGCGCGGTGCCCGTGGGAGGGGCGGAGCCGACTGCGCGGGGTGGCTTTCGCCTGACCGCTCGCCGAGGCCCTCCACAAGTCCGTCTCCTCCACGCCGCTCATCGAACCGGACGTGCCGGTTTCCCGCATCCGGCTCTCGGACAGATTTCACCCGCGGGCATTCGACCGCAGGAGGCTTCGCAGCTCGACCACGCCGAGGTCGCGATGCACCTCGACGCACCCAAACCGGGCTGTTCCGGCGGGCAGCTTGTGCCTCCTTCTCAGGAAGTTCCTCGCACGTGCCGCGACGTGGATGTCCACGATGCGGAACGACGGATAGGCGGTGTCGTAGGCGAAGTAGCCCGCCCATCCCGTGAGGCACTGGTTGAGCTCGCGACAGATGTCCTTCCAGCGCTCCTTGCGTCCGCCCAGAGGATTTCGCTCACCCGCTGTCGGACCTTCTCCATCGCCTTCTTCGACGGTCGGGCCCCCAAGTAGCGAGTCCGCGTCGGCCGATACACCAGCGGTCCGAACTCGTAGCCGAGGAAGCGGAAGCTTTCCTTCCATGCGTTGCGCAAACACGTCTTGGCTTCGTTGAGCTCGAGCTTCATCCCAACGATCCAACGCCTCACCTCCGCCAAGACTGCCCCCGGCACTGTGCTCGCACAGCACCACGAAGTCATCGGCATAGTTGACGATCCCTCGCTCCGCGCCGTTTCATCAGGTCGCTCTTGTCGAACGCCTTGAGCATCCGGTTGATGCAGATGTTCGCCAGGAGCGGCGAGACCACACGATGCAACCCAGTAGACCAAGCCGCCTTGCCGCGGTTGGTCGGGCATCGCGCGGGCGACCGATTCCCGGCGAGCAATCCGGCGA
>ENA-UOOH01003191-UOOH01003191.1-fermentation-metagenome-genome-assembly--contig:-NODE-3191-length-12853-cov-4.385998_pt1 | contig 12853 bp, 10 predicted proteins | sample MGYA00245778_ERZ724025 | MGnify/ENA primary metagenome ERZ724025 (study PRJEB28704, sample SAMN03018313) | fermentation metagenome | biome: anthropogenic terrestrial biome; feature: soil; material... | reverse complement strand
GCAGAGTTCGGCGGTGAGTCCGGGGACGGCGTTGAGACTTGAGGCGAGGGCGAGGAGATCGCGGGGCGAGGCGTTTCCGTAGGCGATCCGGCCGGCGATCCGTTCGATGTCGGTGAATCTGGAGAGGATGGTTCGAACACCCGAGAGGAGGACGGGGCGCTGGGTGAAGAACTCGACGGCATCAAGACGGTAGTTGATTTTTTCCGGCGAGGTCAGCGGCCGGGTGATGGTGCTTCGAAGGACACGACTTCCCATGGGGGTCTTTGTCCGGTTGAGAAAGCCGAATAGCGTGGTGTCGTTTCGGTCGCCGCGAAGAGGATTGAGGATCTCGAGGTTTCGAAGCGTGATCGCGTCCAGGATCATCGCGTCGTTTGCGTATTTCCGGGAGAATCCGTGAATGTGAGGGAGGTCGGTCTTCTGGGTCTCCTTTGCGTAGCGGAGGGCCGCGGCCGCGGCGTTCGTGCATTCAGCCGAGCTGATGTCGAATCCATCAAGTGAGGAAACACCGAACGCGGCGGTGAGTTCGGCGGCGCCGTCATTGAAGAGACCGGAGCGGCCGGGAGTGAGGACCCGGCAGGTGGAGGCGAGGTAGGTGATAAGGTCTGCGGATATCCCCTGCGGGACGAGGATCTCGAGGGGGTTGTACTGTTCTATTTCGGTGGCGAGGGCGGCAAATCCCGGTTCGAAGGGGATCTCCCGGACGAAGAACTCGCCGGTGGTGATGTCGAGGAAGGCAAGACCCATGACAGTTTTTTTCGCGTCGGGGCAGAGGGCCATAAGGTAGTGGGCGGTGGAACCCGGGATGACGTCGGCGTCGATCGCCGTTCCCGGGGTGACGACTCTGACGACGTCCCGTTTTACGACGCCTTTTGCGAGTTTGGGGTCCTCGATCTGTTCGCAGACGGCGACTTTGTATCCTTTGCGGATCATTCTGGGGAGGTAGAGGTCGACTGCGTGGTAGGGGATGCCGGCAAGGGGGATGGGGTTTCCGTCGGGGTCTTTGGAGCGGGAGGTCTGGACGATGTCGAGTTCGCGGGCACAGATCTCGGCGTCTTCGAAGAATGTCTCGTAAAAGTCACCCATCCGCATGAAAAGGATACAGTCAGGGTATTTTTCCTTGAATGTTTTGACCTGTTCCATTGCTGGAGTGAGTTTTTTGGGAGAGGCCATACTGGTGATATGTTGTTTGTGAAAGGGTATGAGGGTTTGGAAAGCGGGTCAACCGAAGGTTGACCTTAGCGGAGCAAAACACCGAAGGGGTTTTGCGACTGTGGGTCGAGCCAGCCTGTGAGTTATTCCCACTTAATCCACAAAAATAATACGGAGTTTATTTTCTCCGTTCATTTACCAAGAATTAATTTAAGACAATTCTTTTATGGCTTTAACAATTGATGCTGTGTTCCATTTGACCACTCGGTCAGCTGCATCTTTAACCACTTGCGATGTTCTTTCTGAACCCCAATACTCGATAGCAATAATTTTTTTGGGGGTAGAAAATCCACTTTTTGCTAACCTAATTTCTTTATTGATCCATTCACTATGGGTCGCATAAACACCAGCTAAAATAATAACAACACTAGCTGGAGCCATTTGCTTTCTAATTGCCTCCCGTAATTCAGCGTCAGTTCTAGCACCATGAATTGGATCATATTTTGGTACAGAATAATTTTTATAAGAAAAATTATCTGCCTGGTTAAGTAGCGATACTAACCCTTCATAGCTTTTGCTGTACGACCATGAATGGCTGATAAATAGATTGTAAAATGTCATAACTTAATTCCATTAAATTCTTTTTTTATCGACAAGATTCCAGTAATGTTTCCCCAATGGTGTGAGTTTGCATGATTTACTGTTCATTGCAGCATAATACATATGTTCTTCCTCAACCGGAACAACGAGATTCACACGATTGTAATTCTGCAATATTCTAAAGACATTGCATTTGGTTTTATCAGGACAGGTCGATTGTGATTCATATGAAGGATCCAAGTGAAATACAGCATCCCCTGTCGGAAAAAACTCAGTTATCCTTTGCAATTCCCTCAGAGCTATTGGTGGTGTGTTTTTTCTAAGACAGACAAAATTTTGAACATTTGTTTTGAACAATGGCCTTTGATCCCATGGACCAAGAGATTGATCGATGTGGGCATATATGCTACCTGGCGTAACCTCTCCAAGTAAATTCATAGCTCCACCTCGCAAAGCATCAACTAGCAGATGGGTAAAAACGCCATGACCATGCTCTTCTACAGCATATTGATCCGATCCACATGCTGTCAAAATTGTCATACCTTCATTAATTACGGTAGAATTACCTAATTCTGGTAGATTCCCTGCATTACCCGCAAAGCAACTATCTAAAATAATTATTTTATTTGCGGCTTTCGAAAGAGATGCACTTTTGAGAACTGATTCCAATTCCAATCCAAGATCAGCATCATGGCCATCTGACGTAATTAGATAACCACCAGTATTATCCAAGTGACCGTGCCCTGAAAAATAGAACAATGCAACGTCTGAATAATCATGGAATAAATCATGGATAGCCAGTTTGAGTTGGGAACGTGTGACCAGATTTGATTTATCTGGAGCATTTGGAGCCGTTAGAAGTTTAACCGAAAAATTTACAGTGCCATCATCATTACGTGATAGGACGTCACAGACGGATAAAGCATCATTTACACATCCATGCAACGGATTATATGTTTGGTAATTATCAATACCAACACACAGAGCTTTGAGTATCATACTATCACCGCATATAACTTTCTTTCAGTAATTTTTGCAGAATCTATATCCGTATCACTCCATTTTTGGTGTGATATTACTGTCAGCACAGGAGAGTAAGCAGAAATATATGTTTCCGTTACACTATGTTTTCTTAGTTGAGCTATCAAATCGAACTCCGGTAATAACAAGCTCCGCTCCGAATTAGGAAAAAAGATAATTTCTCAATATTGCAATGACATCCTTTGAAAAAATGCCAAAGTTATATAAGATGAGATCACTAACTATTAGTTGCATTGGGTATAGTTTAGTAACACTAACTATATCTTTTTTTAAACAATTACATAAGGGAACTTTTTTATTTCCACACTTATATTGGTGCGGATTCCTTATTAATGTGGGTATAAATAGTATCTTTCATGCATTAAATTAACATTTTTCCTCAATATGAATTAACCACAGCGCATTCTTAAACGAGATAAGGACACCAAAAAATAAGATTGTCGTTTGCATAAAACAACAAAATAATACTTTTCTGCAAGTTACAATAATGACATCAGTTCGCCCTAAATACTATCTAAACATCCTGACAACTACCCCCGATCCCAATCCAGCATACCCCACCTATACATTCTTATTCGATCAAACCCACATCAACAGTAACGACACGTCAAACGTCACTACCTGACGAAAAGATGTTTCCCAAAGAAAAAAAGGAGGCGGTGAAAACGATGATAGACATACAGCAGGCAATCATAGAACGCCACTCGGTACGAAGCTTTACCGATCAGCGGATCGAAGGTGAGATAAAATCCTCCCTTCTGGAAGAAATCGAAGCATGCAACCTGGAAAGCGGACTCAACATCCAGTTGTGTCTCGATGAGCCCAAGGCATTCGGCGGCATGCGGGCACACTACGGGAAGTTTGAAAACTGTAAAAACTACATCGCCCTCATAGGCATGGACGGGACCGATGAAAAGTGCGGATATTACGGCGAGAGACTCGTACTGATAGCACAGCAGCTCGGACTCAACACCTGCTGGGTCGGGATGACGTACAGCAAATCGAAAACACCCTGTGTATTGAACAAAGGCGAAAAGATCCAGATCGTCATTGCGCTCGGCTATGGCAAAACAGCAGGTAAACCGCATAGATCAAAGGACATGATGCAGCTCTGTAACGTTGACGGAGAAATGGCAGACTGGTTCAAAAAGGGCATGGAGGCCGCAATGCTCGCTCCAACCGCGATGAATCAGCAGAAGTTCATCATAACGCAGAACGGAAACACCGTTTCTGCAAAACCGCTTCCCGGATTCTTTTCCAAATTCGATATCGGCATCGTCAAATATCATTTCGAGATCGGAGCAGGAAGAGAGAATTTCGAGTGGAAAGAAGATTAGAGAGAACTATTGAAAAAATGAGATTGGGGATCTAAAGTATTTTTTTGAGTATTATAACAGAGACACCAGATCGCGGAGCACGGCCTCCGGATCCTTTGCCTTCACCACGCTTGATGCGAGCAGAACACCGTCAGCTCCAAGATCGACCGCAGTCTTCACGCACTCGCCCGACTGGATGCCTGCACCGCAGAGGACCTTAACGTCCGGGCTGATCTTCTTCACTGCAGCGACAGAGTTTCTGATGATATCGGGATCTGCCTTCGCGACCGAGATCCCCGAGCCGATCAGCTCCGGCGGTTCGACTGCCACATACGTCGGCGAAAACGCCGCGGCAGCTGCCGAGACGCCCACATTGTTCGTGCAGACCACCGACTCCAGATGATTGAACTTCGCCGCCTCCACGCATGCCTCGATCTCTGCGATCGTCAGTCTTCGTTCCGAGTGATTGATCAGCGACCCGACGCAGCCGGCCGCCCTGATAGTGAATGCCGGGATCCGGCCGGTGAACGCTCCTTCCACCGCATCGATGTGCTGGGCATACACCGGGATCTCGTAATGCTTGCAGAACGGGTGAAGCTCCACAAACTGCGGAGCGACACCGATCGTCACCCCTGACTCCTGCATAACGAGTTCCGCGGCCGAACCGATCTGTCCTGCCGGATTGCCCGAACCTTCGCGGTATGATTTGAAGTTCACCAGGATAAGCGGAGACGACATTACTTCCTCTTCACCTGAAGAACATCGCCCAGCGTCGTGGACGCGACGCCGCCTGCCTGAAGTTTGTCGTCATCGTTCTCGGAATCAAGAAGAACGATATCGAGTTCCTTCTCGAGCTTCTTGCGTTCGGCCTCTGTCGGGGCACGGTCGCCGCGCTCGAACTTTTTGATATCGCCTTCCTGCATCTTCAAAATGAAGGCAAGATCCTTCTGGGAAAAACCCTTGGCGAGCCTTGCGGCTGCGATCCGCTGGGGGTAATCCTCAACGATATCGCCCTCGATGAAATCGAACATATCCCGCTTGCGGTTCGCCTGCTGAGCTCCGCGAGACTGAGCAGGGGCCTTCGTGGCAATCACCGGGCGGCCGAACGACTGGACCGGAGCACGGGGAGCCTGGACCTCTGTCCCGAGTTTGGCACACTTTTCGCAAACTCTCATCGGCTTTGCTCCCTCGATCTGCACCAGTTTGCCTTTCTTACTCAGTGCTGCCCCGCATAACTCACAATATTCTGTCTGCATGATATACTCGCTCATCTATATTTTCCCTCGCATACATTAACCCTTTTCCTATCCGGCAATACCCGAATCCGGTGAATGGCCGGAAACAAAGCCCGAACTGACGCGAAACCCCGCGGTATCTAAATGTATCCTTTCGAAAGCTACTTTACTACCTCCATCAGATATACCAAACACAGGGGTATATTTATGACTGAATCTGGGCAGGATGACAATCAGGACGTGATCAAGCCGATCATCTCCGTCGAACCGGTTGTGCCGTCGGATGAGCTTGCACAGCTCAGAAAAACCAACATTGCCCTGGAAAGCCGCAATTATGAGCTGCGGGAAACGGTCAGACAGCTCAGGCTTCAGGCTGCGGCAACGGAATCAGAGCGGGATCAGTATAAACGCGAGGCGAAACGGCTGAAAGGCGATCTGGAACAGTACCGCAGCCCGCCGCTCGTGATCGGGACGATCGAAGCCCTCGCGTCGGATGAACGGGTGATCGTGAGGAGCACGACCGGTCCGCAGTTTCTCTCGAAAGTGAGCGAGACGGTCGACCCTAAAGAGATAATTCCCGGAAGACAGTGTGCTCTGCATCCGCAGTCGTTCGTTCTCGTGGAGGTCCTGCCGAACAAATATGACACCGCGATCTCCGGCATGGAGGTCGAAACGGCGCCGAACGTCAGTTACGCCGATATCGGCGGTCTGGAACACCAGAAGACCCTCTTACGCGAAGCAGTGGAGCTGCCGCTTCTCAAGCCGGACCTGTTTGCAAAGGTGGGTATCGAGCCGCCGAAAGGCGTGCTTCTCGTCGGGCCGCCGGGGACCGGCAAGACCCTGCTTGCAAAGGCAGTATCCCACGAGACGAACGCCGCCTTCATCAGGGTCGTCGGCTCCGAACTTGTGCAGAAGTACATCGGTGAAGGGGCACGGCTCGTTCGGGAACTCTTTTCTCTTGCAAGAGAGAGGGCTCCTGCGATCATTTTCATCGACGAGATCGACGCGATCGGCTCGTCAAGGAGCAACGATGCCTACTCTGCAGGCGATCACGAGGTGAACCGGACCCTGATGCAGCTTTTGTCCGAGCTGGACGGATTCAATACGCGGGGGAACGTAAAGATCATTGCGGCCACGAACCGGATGGATATCCTCGATCAGGCGCTGCTTCGGCCCGGACGGTTCGACCGGATCATCGAGTTCCCGCTCCCGGATGAAGAGGGACGGGAAATGATCCTTGCGATCCACACGCAGAAGATGCATCTTGCAAAGAGCGTCTCGCTCAAAAAGATCGCGGCCGAAACCCCGAATATGAACGGGTCGGAGCTTATGGCCATCTGCGTGGAGGCCGGCATGAACGCCGTTCGGACCGGCAGGACGAAGGTCAGCGGGGACGACTTCACGAGAGCGATCGAGGCGGTCAAAAAGGGACGCACCCAGAAGAGCATGCCGCTCCCTGACGGAATGTATTCATAATATTTTCATCTTTTTTTTGAAACACTGATATTTGATTTTTAGACTTCCAAGAGACGTCTGTCCAGTTTCAGCACTTAACCCACCCACCAAACGAAACACACGAAATGGCGGACTCAGGCGGATGAGAGAGGAAGATTCTACCCCCGATAATGGGGTGCGGGGAAGTGACTACGGGGTAGACGCTGAAAGCGGACGCCCTCAGTTGAGGCGGGGACCTTTAGGTCCCTTAGCGCAGCAAGGCTTTGCCTTGCGAGCAAATCTTTGATTTGCGATCCGGCGCGGAGGCGGATCGACGGTATAGCCGGCGATCTTAGCTGAGCAAGTCGTTAGACTTGCAAGTCGGCCCGCGGTGGAGATATCTGAATTCCTGGGACAGATGAACGATCCGATCTGCTCACCAATAACGGATTTTTCTCCTATTTTCTAATAGGAGTTACGCGGTGTCATTCCCAATCCAATTTGGGAAGGGTAGTACTGGGTGTGGACACATGAGATAAAACCAACCGCGAATCGGCGCGAATCCGCCCTTCGGGCGAGGCGAATCGGATTTGCTGATCCTCACTCTCGCTCGTCGTGTCTTTCAGCCACGACGGCTCGTCCCTTCATCGGGACCGTTCGGGCAAATCCTGTCGGTGCCCCGGCACCTCCTGAAGGAAATATTTAGGGAGTATTTTAATGAAAAAGAGGGGGGAGAAATTACTATCGGGAGCCGCTGGGGCGGCGACAGGATTTGCCCGAACGATCCCGATGAGGGATGAGCAAGACAGCGAAGCTGGATTGCGAAAGTGAGGAATAGCAAATCCGATTCTGAGAGCCCGAAGGGCGGATTCGCGCCGATTCGCGGTTGGTTATTTTTATGTTTCCACACCCAAAAAACTCCTTTACGAATTAGAGTTACACAAACACCGCGTAAGTCCTCTTCTAAAAGAAACCGTTCCAAGAAACCTGGAAAAAGGGACAAGGATCATTCGCAGCCACCCGCAAACATTTTCCATATTTTTTCACCGCAGGGCGTCACGTTAAAAGAGGTCAGCACTATCACGGCAGGCTTATTACATCGCCAAAGCAAACACAAATTAATGATTCATATTATCCCTAAACCGACCGATACTCCAACCGACAACTCCACAGGCATGGTCCAGGAAGAACTGAGAAGACGCGGCGTTCCGTTCGTCAACCTCGATCTTGCATCCGTCGATCCGTTCGATCTCCCGGTGTTCGGAGAGACGATCTGGGCCTGCGGGATAAAACAGGACGGCGTCCAGTTCGAGCTTCTCAAAGCCCTCGAACTGGAAAACCATGTGATCAACTCCCCCGAGGCCATCGCGATCTGCGCAAGCAAAGTGACGACGACCGCAAAAATACTCAGAGCCGGAGCACCAAGCCCGGCGACATGCTTCACCAACAGTAAAGAAAAGGTCCAGAAATTTCTCGACGCACACGGGGGGAAAGCCGTCTACAAACCAGTCTACGGATTCGACGGAAACGGGATCTATCTCTTCCACTCGGCCGACGAGATCAAAGAGGAGCCTCCGTACTACGTGCAGGAGTATGTGAAAAACGACCGCGACTACCGTATCTTCGTCATCGATTATGAAGCGGTCGGAGCGATCAAACGTGAATCCCCGCACCTTACCCACAATATTCACCAGGGAGGATGCGGCCGGGCCGTCGAGATACCAAAAGATATGGCAGAAGCCGCGGAAGGAGCGGCCCGGGCGGTCGGCATCGACTACTGCGGCGTCGATCTTCTGCCTCTCGAAGACGGCGGCTACACCGTTCTCGAAGTGAACGGCACTCCTAACTGGCACTGTATGACGGCCCCCATCCCCAAACTTCTTGCCGATTATCTGATACGTCAGGACAAAGAAGGCAGGAAATAATTACATAATCCCCACCTCTATTTTCAGATATGAACAAAACTCTTCTCATTTCCCTGATTTCAGGGATCATTTTTCTCTTTCTCGTCACCGCGGGACGTTCCGCGCCGGATCGCAAATCAAAGATTTGCTCAGCTGAGGCCGTCCGCTTTCAGCGTCCACCCCGCAGTCACTCCCCTGCACCCCTTCATCAGAATAAAGGAAAGAGATGGGGGAGCATATTTGCCAACTGTCAAATTCAGCTTAACCTACAATCTGTTCTTTACCGTCGCCGCATCCGGATTCTCCCAGCAGAACAAACTCGTTATGAACAGCGATGAGAAAACCTTCTCGGTGATCGGTATCGAGTTCGTCAAGAACGAAAAAAGATGAAAGAAAAGGCGGGTTATGGGGGGAATTCCCGCCTTATGTTATTTACTGTTCCTTTTCCAATTCCATTTCCTTGAGCGTACGGTCTGCAAGCTCTTTCATGCGGGTCGGGATGCCGCGTGAGGAGATGGTCTCGATCTCTTTCATTGCAGCCGCGATCTCGGAGCCGAGAATGAAGATCGCATATTTGTGTTCGAGTTTGCTCCGGTTGACCATGTCCGGGGTGATTTTCAGTGCATTGTATTGGGGGAACTTCAGATCCGGATTTAATGACTCGTAGTAGACCTTTATGTCAAAAAATATTTGGTGAAGCTCAAGTAGTTCTTCCTTGTGCATGATGCCAAATAGATAAGGGGTGCAATGTCTTAATAATTTGCGTGAGCAAAAATTCCGGCCGGAAAAAAGTCTATCTCATTTACCGCCAAACTATACCCATACTATCGTCAGGAGAGTCTCAGTTGAAGTCAATATATGTAATGGGCCATCGGCACCCGGATACTGACAGTATATGCAGTGCAATCGGATATGCGGCATTTCTGAACAGGGACGGGAAGGATACGTATATCGCGGCACGCTGCGGGGATCTGAATGCCGAGTCGAAGTATGCTCTTGCGAAGTTCGATCTGGAAGGTCCGGCCCTTGTCTTAAGCGTCGAGCCGTCGGTGGCGGATATTCCGTTCACGCACCCGGAGAGCGCGAATGCGGAGACGCCGACGATCGACGTGATCGAGCTGATGGATAAAAACGATCTGCGCAATCTGCCGATCACCGATCCGGAAGGGAAGCTGATCGGTCTTGTGAGCGAGCACGGTCTTGCCCGGGCGTATGTCTCGAATACGAAGATGGAGACACTCGCAGTTTCGCCGGTGAGCGTGGATACGCTCGCACGGATCCTGCACGGAACGGTGCGGGTGAAGAATCATACGGTCCTTGAAGGAGCGGTGTATATCTCGATCGATGCCCTGCACGTGATCCTCTCCCGCATCACGAAAAAGGATATCGCGATCGTCGGCGACGACGAGCCGACGCAGCTTGCGTTGATCTCGGCAGGGGTCGCGGCGCTGATCATCGCGGATTCGGCTCCGGTCGGGCAGCGGCTGCTTGCGTCGGCCGCGGAGAAAGGGGTGACGGTGATTTCGACCGAGGTCGATGCATTCGGGGTCGCGAAGATGATCCACTTAACGCTCCCTGCCGAGACGATCATGACGAAGGATGTGCCGACGGTCCGGATCGCCGATACGATGGAGTATGTGAAGCAGATCGTTTCGAACTCGAAGTACCGGACGGCCTGTGTGGTGGATGAGAACGGCAAACTGCTTGGGACGATTTCGCGGAATTCGCTGATGGAGGATGTGGCGAAGTCGGTGATCCTGGTGGATCACAACGAGTACAGTCAGGCGGTGGAGGGGATCGAGACGGCGGATATCATCGAGATCATCGATCACCACAGGCTTGGGGCGATGGCGACGCTTCGCCCGATCCGCTTTGATATGGAGCCGGTGGGTTCGACTTCGACGATCGTAACGAGGCGCTTTATGGAGGCGGGGATTACGCCGGATAAGAACATGGCGGGGATCCTGCTTTCGGGGATCCTTTCGGATACGCTCGGTCTGAAGATGTCGACGACGACGCGGCAGGATGAGGACGCGGTAAAATTCCTGTCCGAGATCGCCGGGGTGGATCCGGTCTCCTACGCGAACGAGCTGATCGCTGAGGGGATGTCTCTTTCGGGCGTTTCGCAGGACGAACTTCTGGAGCGGGACACAAAGGAGTATAATCTGTCCGGCAAGCGGGTGATCATTTCGCAGGTGCTTGTCCCGTCGTATGCGTATGCGAAGACGAATGAGGAGGCGATTTTTGCGGCGCTGGAGGCGAAGCTACGGCAGCGGCATGCCCCGGATATCTATATTGCGTTATATACGAGTGTTTCGGAGATGGGGTCGGATATGTTTACTGCAGCGGATGAGGCTACGATGCTTGCGATGAACTGGCATAAGACGCCGACGCATCTGCCGGGGGTCGTTTCGAGGAAGAAGGATTTCGTGCCGCATTTCGGGCGGATGCTGGATTCCGTTTTCTAACTTTTTTTGCGGGGGAGGAACGGCTCGCGGTGGAATATCCTAATTTTTGGACGCATGAGAAAAACCAACCGCGAATAGGCGCGAACCGCAAATCAGAGATTTGCTCTCCGCTTCAGGTCTTCGACCCTCGCTTGAATCCGCCCTTCGGGTGAGAAGAATCGGATTTGCTGTTCCTCACTCTCGCAAGCCTGCTTTGCAGTCTTGCTCCTCCCTCATCGGGAACGTTCGGGCAAATCCTGTCGCCGCCCCGGCGGCTCCTTACTAAGTGAATAAAGATATCTCTTATTTTTGATTTGGGGGGCGGGAGGGCGTTTTCCTGGGATGAATGAGACTTTAAATGGGACTATAAATGAGACTATAAATGAAAATTAGTAATTGGGAAGCGGCATCCAGTATCCGTTCTTTTTGGGGCCAACACGCTCAATTATCCCATTATCCGACATATTTTTGATGATTCTGGTAACCGTGCTTCGCGGATATCCGGTTATTTCCACGATATCGGCAATGGTTATCCTGCTGTTTGCTTTGATGAGGTTGAGAATGGTTTGTTCTTTTTCACTTAACCGGACGCTCGGCCTGCTGACATCCATTTCATACATGTTCAGCGCATTGCTGATGACCGAAAGCATGAACTCGACAAAGTATGTTGAGTTGCCTTTTTTCCCGGATTCGCCCAGAGCATCGTAATACTGCTGACGTGATTCGTGAATGAGGGATTCGATCGGGATCCAGGCAAAGAGCGGTTCCCATTTGGAAAGAATAAGCGTCTGCCATAACCTTCCCATGCGGCCGTTTCCATCAATGAATGGGTGGATAAATTCCAGCTCGAAGTGGAAGACGCAGCTTTTTATGAGGGGATGGACGTCAGAGGTTTTAGCCCAGGCAAAGAGATTGCCGATGAGCTGCGGGACGAGCGAGGGGGGAGGGGCCATGTGTACAACGGTTTCTCCGGAGAATACCCCGACGCCCGTTGTCCGGAACCTTCCGGCATCATTGATGAGGTCTGTCGTCATGAGTTGGTGAGCGTGCAGAAAGTCATCTACTGAGTAGGGATCCAGGGAGGGAAGGAGATCATATGCCTGAAAAGCGTTTTTGACTTCCCGGATCTCACTAGGGGGTCCCAGAACATGTTTCCCCTGGATGATGTCGGTTACCTGTTCGAGAGTGAGGGTATTGTTTTCAATGGCAAGAGAGGAATGGATGGAACGAATTCGGTTGGCGTGGTGAAGACGGGGATTCCTGCTCATATTGATCCCGACGGTGAGTGTCCCGATACGCCGGCTGATTTCTCCGACCCGTTCGATCATGGTGTTGGTGATGGTGAACGGTGGGTCAGTAGTTGCTGCCATTATCTATTGAGTATTGGTTTTTGGGGATAAGGAACTTTTGACGGGAAGGAGAGGGTTGTTGAGAGGAGAGGGATGGCAGGTCTCGATTATGGATTCAGGAAAAGGGGTTCTCTTTTCTGATGCGGGGTGCGGAGCGGCTCGCGGTGGGGAATCCTAATTTTTGAAGGCAGGAGATTCCAGACATTTTTTCAATGCATTAAACAATGGTAAAAAATCACCACAGTCTACCAACATAATAAGTGGCTTGTCATCTGAGAGAACATTACACATCAAGTCAATAATGGATTCACCTTTCTTATACTGTTTTGGATGTTTATCAAGATTTAAAGCCATTTTCGCATCAGCAGTTAAATATGC
>ENA-UOOH01003190-UOOH01003190.1-fermentation-metagenome-genome-assembly--contig:-NODE-3190-length-12856-cov-3.792751_pt1 | contig 12856 bp, 10 predicted proteins | sample MGYA00245778_ERZ724025 | MGnify/ENA primary metagenome ERZ724025 (study PRJEB28704, sample SAMN03018313) | fermentation metagenome | biome: anthropogenic terrestrial biome; feature: soil; material... | reverse complement strand
GCGGACTACGTTATTGATCTAGGACCTGAAGGAGGTCAGGGAGGCGGCACTATCGTGGCCCAGGGTACTCCTGAAGAGGTGGCTCAGGTACCTGAGTCCTACACGGGACAGTTTCTGCAGAAGGTCCTGAGTGACAAACGTGTGGTGAAGTAGGGGGTGAACTTTATGGATCTTGAACACAAATTGGCAACGTTGCCAACTGCGCCAGGGGTCTATCTCATGCTAAACGAGGCTGGAGAGGTTATTTATGTGGGAAAAGCTATCAACTTGCGTAATCGGGTGCGGTCGTACTTCCAGAAATCCGCCAATCATGCCCTGAAGGTACAGGTGCTTGTGGAGCATATCGCGGATCTGGAGTACATTGTTACCGATTCTGAGGTGGAAGCGTTAATTCTGGAAAATAACCTGATCAAAAAGCACACTCCCCGTTACAATGTGCGCTTGAAAGATGACAAGACCTATCCATATATCAAGGTAACAGTCCAAGAGACGTTTCCCAGAGTCCTTATGGTGCGCAAGCGTCTCAAGGACGGTGCCCGTTACTTTGGCCCTTATACCGATGTTACAGTGGTGAAGAAGACGCTCTCTTTTTTGCGTACGCTTTTTCCCCTGAGAACGTGCAACAAGACAATTGAAGAGGGATGGCAGGATAGGCCCTGTTTGAACTACCATATTGGGCGTTGCTTAGCTCCGTGCGCGGGTCTAATCAGTAAGGAAAATTATGCTGAAATGATCCAAGAGGTGCTGCTCTTCTTGGAGGGACGCATCGATCGCTTGATTCCCGATCTCACTAGAAAGATGCACGAAGCGTCAGCCCAGTTGGAATATGAGAAGGCGGCCCGTTTTCGCAACCAGATTCGGGGCCTGGAGACCCTGTTTGAAAAACAGAAGATTGTGGTCCAGCACGCGGAGGATCAGGACTATGTGGGCTATGCACGCCATGGTGAACTAGCCTGTGTGCAAGTGTTTTTTGTGCGTTCTGGGAAGGTGGTAGGACGGGATCACTACCTTTTGGAATGCTCCGCCGATGAAGAAGGGGCAGAAATATTGCGGGCATTTCTTCAGCAGTATTACGCAGAGGCTTCCTACATTCCCCGGGAGGTCCTTACGCCAATACCCCTCATTGAGCCTGAGATCATGGAAAACTGGCTGAGAAGTCTCAGGGGTGGTAAGAGGTTTTACTTGCGTACCCCTCAGCGGGGAGACAAGAAACAGCTCCTGGATCTCGTCGTTAAAAATGCCCAAATTGCCTTGGACGAGACCCGTAGCCGCAATACCTTTAAACAAAGGGCCATGGAACGAGCACTGCAAGATTTGCAGGATCTGACGGGCTTACCTGAGCCGCCAGAACGCATTGAGGCTTTTGATATTTCGAATCTACAAGGGACAAATGTGGTGGCCTCCTTGGTAGTCTGGGACAACGGAGACTTCAAAAGTACAGACTATCGCAGGTTTCGGATTCGTGGCCTAGAAGGCTCCCCCAATGACTACGAGGCAATGCGGGAGGCTGTGTCCCGCAGATTCAAGCGTGGTCTAATGGAGCAGGATGAAGAGTCGTCCGAGCAGAAGTTCTCGGTCTTCCCAGATGTGGTATTGATCGACGGGGGGAAGGGACAACTCGGTGTAGCCCTGGAGGTACGGGATGAACTGGGGCTGATCATTCCCTTTTTGTCTCTGGCTGAAAAGAGAGAAGAGATCTATCTGGAGGGGCAGTCGCAACCTGTAATCTTACCCAATGACTCTCCCGGTCTGCTCTTGCTGCGGAAAATTCGGGACGAAGCGCATCGCTTTGCCCTCACCTACCACCGCAATCTGCGGGGCAAAGCCACACGAGGTTCCATCTTAGATGAAATCCCAGGAATTGGGCCCAAGCGCAAAAAGGATCTGATTCGACACTTTGGCGGGATTAAGAAGATTCGCTCGGCTACTTTTGAAGAACTGCAAGAGGTGCCAGGCATCAGCGCCAAATTGGCAGCTGAAATCTATCAGCATATGCAAAAGAGCTAGTGGCAACTGTCTAGCTCTTTTTTAGGTCGAGGGATAGTGAAAGGAATGCGAGCCATGCACAAAGTGAAAGCTAAAGGCATTTTGTCAGCCCAAAACGGCATGAACATCTACCGGGGTTGTACCCATGGCTGCATTTACTGCGACTCTCGCAGTAGGTGTTATCAGATGAACCACGCTTTTGAAGATGTGGAGGTCAAGATCAATGCACCGGAGCTCTTGGAACAGGTCCTGCGGAAAAAACGTAAGAAATGCATGATTGGCACGGGGGCCATGAGTGATCCCTACATCCACTTAGAGGAAGAGCTCCGGCTGACCAGAAGCTGTTTACAGCTCATACGGGACTATGGATTCGGCCTAGCCATTCAAACGAAGTCCGCCCGAATTCTCAGGGATCTAGATTTACTTCTTGCCATCAATGAGAAGGCGAAATGTGTGGTGCAGATGACGCTCACAACCTATGATGACAACTTGTGCAAAATTTTGGAACCTCATGTAAGCACCACAAGCGAACGTTTCGAAGTTCTGAAGGTTTTGCGTGATCAGGGAATTCCCACCATTGTCTGGCTCTGTCCTATTCTACCCTTGATCAATGATACAGAAGAAAATGTGCGTGGCCTCATGGACTATTGTATAAAGGCCAAGGTCAAAGGAGTTATCTGCTTTGGCATGGGCTTAACTCTACGAGAGGGAAACCGAGAGTATTTTTACGAGAAATTGGATGAGCATTTTCCCGGAATGAAGGAGCAATACATGGCGAGATACGGAAACCTGTACCAGCTTGCCAGCCCTAGACACGAGAAACTGCTGCGTATCTTTGGTGATCTTTGCGAAACGAATGGTATTATGAGTAGTGTCAGCGGCTGTTTTGACTACCTCCATGAGTTCGAAGAGAAGGGGCCACAGCAGATGAGTCTACCCCTAGGTGACTTTTGAGGCTCTTGAGGCAATCAGAGGGAAAATTCAGAAAATGATTGACAGGTTTAGCCTTCATTGCTATAATTAGGTTAGCTAAAATAGCTAAGAGATCATGGGGGTATTTGTCATGTTAAAGGTTAGTTCTACGGAAGTTCAAAACAATTTCGGCAAGTACTTGATGCTAGCGCAAGAACAGGATGTAATTGTCACCCGTAATGGGCAAGATGTAGCCCGTCTTGTGGGTTTGAATGATTCTCAAAATGGAGCAAGTATAGTATCTGAAGAAGTGTTAGCTGAAGGGTATGGATTACGCAAAGCCACTTATGAGGAGTTTCGTGAACTCACCAAGGATCGAGAAGAACGCTATGAGTACATTGATGGAGAAATCTTCTTACAACCCTCACCGAAAGGTGACCATCAGTGGGCACAGGCGAAGCTTTTCGGCATGTTTGACCAGTTTTTTGCTGATGGGATTTGCAGCCCATTTGTAGCTCCTTTCGATATCACAATTCGGCGTTCCGAAAGTGACATTAATGTGGTGCAGCCCGATCTTATGCTGATTTGTGATTTCAAAGAAAAACTTGGTGAGGACGGTTATTACCATGGTGTACCCACTTTAGTGGTGGAGATTCTTTTGGAAAGAACGAGACGAAATGATCTTTTAAAGAAACTGAATCTGTACATGCACGGTGGAGTTAAAGAGTATTGGATTGTGGACCCGAAGAACAAACAGATTTCCGTGTATACCTTTGAGGATCGGGATATCCAAGAGTATGTGGTGCATACGATACCCGGAAAGGCTGAATCGATAGTGTTTCCTGGGCTCACTGTAGATTTGAAAAAAGTGTTTTTTGAGATATAGGGCGTGAGAGGAAAACAGACCCCCAATTCATTTCGGGGGTCTTCGTCTATATGATTTGGTGACTGTTAGAAATGACGGGTGACGCCCAGATTGACGCTTACCGAGGAGCTCTTTGTCTCACCGATGTCACCGGTGTCACGGGAAAAGCTCGGTACGCGATAGGTGTTGCCTAGCACACTAAGATGGGCCCCGAAGTCAGTCGAAAAATCATAGCACAGTTCAAGCTTGTAGAGAAAAGCATGGCCAGAGTCTATATTTCCATCTGTGATATTGTTTGTCTGGTGTGCCCATTTGACCCAGGGATTGGCGACCACCGTTGCCATGGTCCGCAGCTCCTCAGTGATCGCGATGTCGACCACGACTTGACCTGTAAAACCATGACCAGTGAATGTATTGACGTTACCCTTGTCCACTTGCGGGGTATCGAAGCGGGTGGAAAGCAATTGGTAACCTAGACCTCCATAAACTTGAAGCATGTCTTCCTCTAAAAAGCGGTAACTTGCACCTATATGCGCCAGATGCCGACTTGACTTGAAATCCTGAAGACCAAGACTGCCATGGTAAAATCCAGTGAACAGTAGATCCTCGTGACGGTAGTTGGCCCACACCCCACTGGACCACTCGGTATTGGTTAGGTTCTTTTCCCCAAGGACCTGCGAATAGTTGGTTCGTCCGTAGCCTACGTGCACTCCTGCCAGCAACTGCGCAGATGCGGTATGGGGTAGCAGCACAAGGCAACACAGGATGAGCATGGGTAGAGCATGTACCAAAAATCCTTTACGCATATCGATTCTCCTCCTCGGTGGCTTTGAGACACGATTCTAATTCGAGATCGAAGGACCCAAAACCTGCTAGCCCAGGAAGGTTTTGACTGTCCCCTCGAGAACTAAGTAGCAAACCATTTTGGGAGGCAGGAATCGTGAAGAAGCCAATTTGTTTTTTAGTCGTGCTGGGAATACTCTTCGTCTCAACAACTTTCGTTGCCAACGCTATATCATTTGAGGGTGACGCTAGCTACCTTTTCGGAATAGGTGATTCAAAAAGCAGGGGATTTGCAGCCCATGCTATGGTCGAAGCTATTGATCAGGTCTTTGCAGACGGTTCGTTTCTAAATACGAACTCTACTGCGTCGGAAGGAAGCAGTATGCGTAACAGCCTGATCAGTATCGGGGGGCTGTATCGCCCAGTTAACGACGCTGATCTGGATGTTTTTGTAGGGGCGGGTTTTCTCCGTCTCACGACCCAGGGGACGGGTTTGGACGACGTTAGTGGCCGAGGAATTTACGGGAAATTCGGCTTCAAGTTCCTACCGATGCCACAGTTGTCCATCATGGCTGATGTAAGTTACGCTCCTAAGTATAAAGATAAGGACACAGAAAAGGTATCGGGACATCTGATTAGTGCTCGTGCTACTGTATCCTATGAGGTGATGGATGGTTTGGCGGTCCAAGGTACCATTAAGCATTATAGGGCTTCGGTAGCCCCAAAAACGAGTGATATCTTGATCGGTGGCGGAGTAACCTTCCGTTTTTAGTTTGTAATCTTGTATGTAAGAGCTCTGGGTCATACCTGAAGCTCTCGCTTGTATAAAACTGGCCGTCCTGTGGAAAGGCTATGGAAGTACATGGCATTTTTGATGTCCTGAAGCAATAGAAAAGAGTTAGAGAGGAGGTTATCCTTATGCGTGAGGAACAAAGAATGATTCTACGGATGCTTGAGGAAGGTAAGATAACTGCGGAGGAAGCAGAGGCTTTGCTCAAGGCTCTTGGAGATGGATTAAAGTCCTCGGAGTCGGAGTCAGAACCGCAAGAAGATCCCTGGGTACGTTTGGAAAAAATGGGCGAAGATTTTGCTTCCAAGGTGGAGGTGGCAACGGAGCGATTTTCTCGTTCCTTAGAGCAAAACGTTGGTGACAAGTTGAGCAAACTACCAAAGATCCTGGCGCGATTTCCTTTCTTCGGGTACGAAGAGAGCCAAGAATTCCAGAGCGTAGTCAGGGGCCAAGTAGGTCCCGGCGAGGTGATTCCCATTGGGTTCAGCAATGCCAATGGATCGATTCGGGTGGAAGGATGGTCAGAAGACGACTACCAGTTGACGGTGGTGCAAAGGCTGCGAGGGAGCGATCGAGAGCTTTTGAGCACTCGACTCTTTGATGTTGGGTGGATGGATGGCGCTGAGCGGACAGACTTCAGACTCACCGTTCCGAGCCTTGGGGATGTGAACATATCACTCCATCTCATGGTTCCAGAGGATCGAATGTATGAAGTGGAAATGCTATCACAAAATGGCTCGTTACGAGTGGAGAACATCAAAGGTACTAACCTAAAATTGGATACTGTAAATGGGTCAACCTATTTACACTCAGTCAAAGCCCATAACATTCGTGGCGAGGGAGGCAACGGGTCTTGTGAGATGAAAGATGTGGAAGCTAAGGTCATCTGCCACACTCTCGGCAATGGCTCTTACCGGGTGTCAGTGTCTGCCGGTGATGTGGATTTGCTCACCACCAATGGCTCGGTGAATGTACGTGTTTCGAATGTTCAGGGAGTCTCAAGCTACAGGTTGCGTACCACCAATGGAGCCATCAAAGCGAGTTTGCCCCAGGAGGCTGATTTGGGTTTGGCATTGGATCTACTGACCTCCGTAGGCCGCATCTCCACAGAAGTTAACGCCTTAGAGATCTCCCGGCAGGAGAGGCAGGGTGGCGGTTCCGTACTTACGGCCCATTCTGTGGACTATTCTGGTAAAACAGATAAGCTGGACTTAGAAGCGTCCTCCACTTCCGGATCCATTGTTGTATCTACTAGGGAGAATTAGAAGCCTATTTAGGATCGCTCTTTCCACAGCTTTCTGGAAGGAAAGACTCAAAAAGTGCCGAAAAGGGAAACAGGAGATGGTGATCATCTCTAGCAATGGAGATGGTATGACCATCTCTTTTTCTATACAGAAATGAGGTTTGTTATGATCAAGTTGATTGCATCTGATTTAGACGATACGTTACTAGACCAGAACGCGCAGTTGAGTGCAGAGAACAAGAAGGCTATTGCCAAGGCATTAGAGCGGGGTATGATCTTTACGATTTCCACAGGACGTATGTTTCAAGCGGCAGCACCATTTGGTAGGGAGCTCGGTTTGGCTATGGAGCAACCGATCATCTGCTATAACGGAGCGTTGATTCGGCGTCTGTCTGGGGAAACCCTATACGAGCAGCCTTTATCTACGGAGGTTTCTAGTGTCATTGCAGATTATGGTCAAAGGAGAGGCTGGACCATTAACGCCTATTTTGATGATGAACTCTATGTGTCAGCCCTGAATCAAGATGTGGAGGACTATGCGGCTCGGATTCATTTACATATTAGCAGGGATTTTTAAAGGGTGGACGTGACCGCGGTGGGAGATTTGGTGAAGTTCATCCAAGATGGCAACAAGAAGCTCTCCAAACTTATGGTTATCGGTGAGCCCGATCAGACTCTAGGAAGGATCGCGGAGCTACGTCCTTTAGTGGGTGAAAACGTTCAACTTGTCCGATCGAGGCCGAGGTTCATTGAAGTGACAAATGCAAATGCCCATAAAGGCAATGCGCTGTTGTGGTTAGCGCGTTTTTTGGGGTTGGATGCAGGAGACGTCATGGCTATAGGAGATAGCAACAATGATCTAACCATGATCAAAGTAGCAGGGATTGGTGTGGCGGTGGCCAATGCCCCAAGAGAGATTCAGGATGTAGCGGATCACATCGTCGCTGCCCATTATGATCATGGGGTGGCCCAAGCCATCACAGAATTTGCTTTATAGGCTAGCTGACAACCTGTTTTTCGGCGTTCAGGATGGATTTTTTCCGACTTTTTCCGAAGAATTATACAAGTTTATTTTGCCAAACATATTGATCTGTGATATTATGTCATTGTAATTTAATATGTTTTGGGTGAGCCACTCATTTGCGGGCGCTCAGACATATTTGAAATATCCTATTTATAGAGGAGAGGAGATTTTTTGTGGCACAAGTTCTTTTAAAAGGCGTTACCAAGCGTTTTGGTAATGTGACAGCGGTAGACAATATCAGTTTGGACATTGAAGACAAGGAATTTATCGTATTGGTTGGGCCATCTGGTTGCGGAAAATCCACCACACTTAGAATGGTGGCAGGTCTCGAGGAGATTACATCAGGACAGATTTCCATTGGAGATCGCGTTGTGAATGATGTTCCTCCCAAGGACAGAGATATTGCCATGGTTTTCCAAAACTATGCACTGTATCCTCATATGGACGTTTACAACAACATGGCTTTTGGACTAAAGCTCCGTAAGTTTCCAAAGGATCAGATTGACAAAAGAGTGAAAGATGCAGCAAAACTTTTGGGTATCGAAAATCTCTTGGATCGTAAGCCGAAAGCTCTCTCAGGCGGACAACGCCAACGTGTAGCTGTAGGGCGAGCTATTGTTCGTGAACCTAAGGTATTCCTTATGGACGAACCCCTGTCGAACCTAGACGCCAAGTTAAGGGTGCAGATGAGGGCCGAGCTAAGTAAACTGCATAACCGTCTCCAAACAACGATTATTTACGTAACGCATGACCAAACCGAAGCCATGACCATGGGTGACCGTATTGTGGTCATGAAAGATGGTCATATCTATCAAGTTGGAGAACCCCTCGAGATCTATAATCACCCCAATAATGTGTTTGTCGCGGGCTTCATTGGTAGTCCCGCCATGAACTTTCTGGATGTTGTACTTGAGAAGGATGGCGATGTCTACTCGATTGACGCTAAGACCTTCCAGATGGACATTCCTGCCGAGAAGGCCGCTTCCATCAAGAGTATAGGTAACTACGTAGGCAAACAAGTGATTCTGGGGATTCGCCCAGAAGATATTGAGGATGCCAAGATCATTGGTGATGATCCTAGGTTCTCCATTATGGAAGCTGACGTTGACGTAACCGAGCCTATGGGTGCTGAAGTTAACGCTTACTTCTCCAGTGGAGACAACACCTTTATTGCCCGCTTGGATGCTACCACCTCTGCAAGAGATGGCCATCCCCTCAAGGCTGGGTTCAACATGGGCAAGATTCATCTCTTTGACAAAGACACCGAGGAAGTTATTCGATAAGTACGGCGCAATGGAGGGTTCCCACAAACAAAATGGGACCCTCTTTTTTTGTGTGGGTGGAGATTGTTGGGTTGTTTGGAAGGATCTACATAGCCTCTAGCAGGAGGAATAGGAATTTCTAAGGCGAAATATCTAGGCGTACCACCACGATAGAGATGGAGATTCTCAGCGACTTCACTAACTTATGTTAGTTAGATCGTGGCGGTACCGGATTTGGTCTCGGTAAATCTCTCAATAGAGGAGGTGTACCCCTTGAGCTACGGAGATCAAATGAAGTGCAGACATTCCACACATGTACAGAGAAAAAAGGGCGAGGAAACATGGAGACTCCCCTAACACTCTCGTTTCTCAGCACGGATTGGCTGCGCTACAAGAAACAAACCACAAAAAGGGGATACGAATATGAAAAGAGTAATTGTTTTGTCTTTAGTCATCGCCTTAGTTGCTGTGGCCCCAGTATCAGCCGCAGGCTTAGACTTTAGCGGTACTATTGAGACCGAAATCGAAGTAAACAAAAATGGTGAAGATTTGACAGTAGTTCCTGGTTCGGAACTTTCTCTTAATCTTGGCGTGAGTGCAGCACAGGATAAAGTCCGCGCTGGGTTAGAGTTGGGTCTGGAAAAAGAGGACGACGAATTGATGCCGACCGGTATCACTCTAGGTGACATTGCTTTGAAGCAAGCTTTCATCGAGGCTGATGGGCCTTTCTGGTATGGTGGTCCTGAAGCAACAACTCGCTTTGGTACACTGGACATTGGGTATAGTCCGTATGCCAGCTTAAAAGATCAAAGTGGTATCAGCATCAGTGGTGTAGATTTGGACGTTGTTGGACTAGGCGCCTTTTATGGTCTACCTAGTGCCCACGGGCATGTCTTAGGTCTCCGGTCTGACCTGTATCTACTGGATGACGTGAATCTTGGAGCTTCTGTAATCAACGACGACGAGATCCTTCGCGTGCAAGTTGATGCAGCTGCTGCCCCAATCGAAGGCTTGATGGTTGCTGGTAACTTAGCCTTTGACCATATCGAAGGTTTTGATCTGAAAATGGACAATCTCTGGACAGTGAAAGCTGACTATGAGTTGGCAGAAGGCACAAATGTAGTTGCTGGTTACAAACACATCACCGAAGGGTTTGAACCACGCTATGTCGCTGCTAAGACCAAAGACGAAAACGCTGAACATGACTGGGTACACTTGGCACGAGCCAAAGATTCTGGTTTGTTCGTAGGTTTCGAGACTGAGCAGCAAGGTGTAAACCTGAATGCTGCTTATGATCAAATGTTTGCCGAAGCAAGTATTGGTGCTGGCACCGAATACGAAGGCTTCAAATTCAATGTAGAAACTGTTCTTGATGTACCTGCAGTAAGTTCCATTGCAACAAAGACCACAACCTTTGGTGTAGGTCGCGAATTTGATGTAATGGACGGCCTGGCCATCGATGCTAAGTACGAAGGCAAATGGACCGGTGGAGAAGCTAGAACCTTAGTGCACACCATTGGTGCTAGCACAACTCTAGGTCTCGTACCAGCCATCGACGGACTTGAACTCAGCGCCGAAGTATCTGCATCTGAGCTGAATCTTGACTCCGTAGGTTACAAAGTAGGTGCCGAATTTGCTGCACCTAACGGCGTAAACCTTGGTATCGAACATGCTCGTTATGCTGGTACCACCTTCAACGCTGGCATGAAAGTTGAGTTCTAAGCGTAGTTTACTAGGCGATATAATGGCTCCTTGCTTCTAAGGAGCCATTTTTCGCGTTCCCATGCAAGTGGAAGGTATTATTGCATAGATATAGAATATGTAGTCTATTCTTGATTTTATGGGGGTAGCGCAAAAAAACTTTTGGTATGAGAAGGAATTACCCATTCCTTGTCAAATATTGCTATAGAATCAGGCTTTATGCTTCTCGAAGGTGCTGGTAAAGAAAGGAGGTGCCCACTCAGTATCCAGTGGCCAAGAAGAAGATAAAGACATTACCAACGGAGAAAAAGGGGCTAAAAGGAAACAAGGAGACTTTTCCCCATAATCCCATAGGTGATGTGGATATACTTAAAGAAAGACTTTCCAAAAACTGAGGGGGAAAAAAGAATGAAAAAAGTATTAGTAATTACGCTTGTACTGGTTATGGCTTTCGCCAGCAGTGCAATGGCATCAGTTAGTTTTAGTGGTAAATTTACCGCTACTGCAGAAATGAATAGCTTTAGAGTTTTCACCGAAAACTATACGTTGACACCAGGTATCTCGTTTACAATCGGTGCTTCTAACAAGAGCGAAACCGACGAAGTAGTCAACTGGGATTTCACCGGTGGAATTAACCTTGTTGAAAGTAAGTTCGAACTAGGCAAATACAAGCTCGGCTTGTATGACAATTATTTTGATATTTGGGTTTGGGGTAATAAACAAGAGTTAACCGCAAAATCCACCCATTTTAGCATGGTTTCTGCTGGTAAGACCGCAGCTGCAGATACAATGCGTGCACGTCTTGCAGTTCCTGTCATGGATCTGGGTACAGTTACAGTTGACCTAACGGCTCCTTCTAGCATGCGTGCATTTGTTGATGTTAAAGCGCTCGAAGGGTTCAATGTAAGCCTAGGATACCTACGCGATTGGACCGATAAAGAAGATGCTAAGAACGTGATTGCTGCTGGTGCTGACACAACCATTGCTACCGGTGATATTGATGTTACTCTTGAAGCTGGCGCTGGTGTAACTTTAGCTGAAGAACTCGGCTTTGCACTTGCACTAGGTGCAGAGAGTGATATCACGGACGAGTTGAATGTGAATGCTAGTGTAGAACATGCGAATGCCAACTGGGCCGGCGATGCCGTAACACCATATGCAACAGTTCTCGCTGCTGGAGCAACCTATAGTGAAGATGTATTCCAGGTGAGTGCTTCTGGTTCATTTACTATCGAAGGCGCTGAAGAAGAAGACAATAGCAACACATTAACTTTGGGTGCCAAGTATCGCATGAGTGATGCTTTGGCCTATAAAAACCTGTTCCACAAAGACCATTGGTTTAAGAACACTGCTCCAGCATTTGGTGCTGGCGTAGAGCTTAAAAACTTTAAGTTTGACAACGTATACGCCGACGTTACCAGCCCTGTGGTTGAAGACATGGTTTGGGTCAAGGGTGCAGCAAGCTACAATAGCGAAAAAGACGTATCCGCCAGTGTCCTCGGACACATCGTGCCTTTCGATAAGTTGACGGTCATTCCGTTGGTTAAATATGAGTACAACACAGACACCAAAGTTGGAACACCTACCGTTAACCTGAAGGCCAACTATAAGATTGGTGCCAGCACGACAGAGCTGAAATTTGAAGCTCAAAGAGAGTTCATCAAGGATGCTCCGACCAGCTTGCTGAAGCTTTCCGTGGAAGTTCCTTTCTAGAATTTAACACCTGCAAAAACCACCCGGGTCTCTCGGGTGGTTTTTTCTTGCCTACCTTTACAGGCAATGGCGGCTTTGGATTAATGCGCTAACAGTTAAGAGGTCTAGATCATTTGCGCTGAGGGCCTCTGCATCTGGTAGTTTGTGGAGGAGTTCGTAATGATCCAGTTCCAAGAGAGCCGCTCGTACGGCGTCCTTAACCTCCTCTTCTCCGGACGTTTCGGCTAGTTCGCGGTAGATCTGGCATAATAGGAAGAGATGATGAATACGCAGAAGTGGCGCAAAGGTAAGGGGTAAGGTCCGTTCTGCTATTTCCTTAGCCTCCTGGACCATTCCCCGGTGTAGAAGAACCTTAGCGGTGAGATGCTGAAGCTCGGGATCGCAAGGAGGTTCTGGTACAGAGACGCTGAGCGCGGTGGCGCTAGCACTCAATTCTTTTAGGAAATGGGTGGTTGGTGAAGGACGCAGGCGATCAAGATAGCTGTGACATTTTCTTGTCATTAGGAGGCTTTGTTTGGCGGCTTCTAGAATCAGATGTTCGCCTAGGAGCTCACCTGCTGTGGTTTCAAGTTTTTCA
>ENA-UOOH01003189-UOOH01003189.1-fermentation-metagenome-genome-assembly--contig:-NODE-3189-length-12860-cov-3.353299_pt1 | contig 12860 bp, 9 predicted proteins | sample MGYA00245778_ERZ724025 | MGnify/ENA primary metagenome ERZ724025 (study PRJEB28704, sample SAMN03018313) | fermentation metagenome | biome: anthropogenic terrestrial biome; feature: soil; material... | reverse complement strand
TCTTTTTTCATAAAACAGTAAATCAGCAGCAGTTAATTCAGGGGAAGAAACATAGATATAGCCGGTTTTCGTTTTCTTCTGTTGTAATAATGAGAACGAAATATTCTTTTTTGTAAAGAAAACAATTTTCGTGTTCTTTTTCTCCGAATTTCTTAAGCTAAGTCCCGATGTAATCAAGGTCGTTACTTGTGAGCGTTGATGAGCTGCTCCGTAAAAAGCAGCGGCATCTAATAATCCAATATAGTATGTTTTGTTTAAATACTTCATCAAATCATCCATATATATAAGGGGTGGAATCTCTCCCTTTAACGCATACTCAGGGGGCATAATAGCATAAAACCCTCTCCAAACAGATTGAATTTCATTCTTTTCAGCTAATCGATACATAGTTTTCACAATAGTGCTACGTTTTGTATCGGGAAATTTTTCAATCACATCAGTAAGCGAAAAAGTCATAAAACCCTTCTTTGGAAGGTCTTTTACCCATTTACTTATTTTTTCTTCTTTCATAATTGTAACATTTCGTTTGCAAAAATAGACATTTATTTGGTATTATCGCAAATGATTTGTAAAATAATTTTGAAAAAGCTATCTGTTTTCAGTTTTCAGTTGTCAGTTATCAGTTTTCAGTTTTCAGTTCTCAGTTTTCAGTTTTCAGTTTTCAGTTTTCAGTTTTCAGTTTTCAGTTGTCAGTTGTCAATGCGTTGACTCAAACCACAATATTTTTATTTTTAAATTAATTTAATCTTTATAGATATACCTTAAGATAATTGCTAACAAATTATTAAGAATATTATTAAAACATTAATTTTGTTATACATCCTAAAACTTATTTTTTTCGGAACGAAAAAAAAGACTGAAAACTGATAACTGAAAACTGAAAACTTCCTTGAGTCATAATTCATAATTCATAATTCATAACTCATAATTCATAATTCATAATTTTCCGAAAAGTATATCCTCTCTCTTTCCAGAACTTTATCTCTTTTTCATAGAGTTTAGCGGCTTGGGGTCCGAGGTTCTTTTGCTTGAGCTTGCGGCGCAGGACGTCCGAGAGGAGATAAGAAAGGTAATTGCTTGCCCGGCGCTCGGTGGCGAGGCGAAGGTCTTCTTCCGTTATCAGTTCGTTGGGATGGATGAGGAAGAATGTTTATATTTTAGTAATCAATTACACAAATATAGAAGTAAACAAAAAAGTATTACTTAAATTGATACTGAAAATCCGGATTATCTTGCATAATGTGTTTGCTATCCGGAAAGTTTTCAATAAACCAAGTCAAGAATTTTGCATAATCGATTTTATCATCCAACATTTTTTTTCTACGTTCTTGAAACACCTCTTTCCGATTCGACATATGTAATAAGTTTTTCAGTGTTTGCATTAATACTTCCTCCTGTCCTGATTTAATGCCAAACCCTAAATTATAGTTGTCTTCCAAATCACGTAGATAACCAATTCTTCCCACAAAATCATTATACCGTATAAATGGCACTCCTAATACGCCGGCTTCGGCTGCCATGGTTTGACTATCACCTATGTATATATCTGCAAATGCCATGACATGATGCATATCAATGGGGTCTATGTGCATGCGATAGGGTTCAAACTGTGGACCTAATGCACGTTCCGACGTAATGTATATGTTTCCATGCGGTTTTAGTATTTGTATGATTTGATTGGCTATTTCATTATCAATCCCTTTAATGCCGCTGTCATGATGGGCGCTTAATTTAGCAAAGCGTATAATATAATAAGGTTTATCTGTGGCTAAATATCGTTGAACGATAGAAAAATCAGGAGTGAAATGATTCGGATGCAAATAAGCTAATTCGTGATAGGAATGATATTTGATAGTTTTATATTCCCATTTACCACAATTACATACATAAGGAGCTAAAATTATAGTTGCACCCGGATAACTTAGTTTAGCATACAAAGGGACAACAGCTGCATCATCTTCATTTACATTTACAACAGGAATACCTAAAATAAACCCTATTAAAGAATTTTCAACACTAGTTCCAATCAATAAATTCGGCCTATGATTTACACAATATACAAATAAACGCAGTGATCTTTTAACTAATCCCCATAAAATTCCTAACTTTGTATCTTTTCTTCCTTTTTTTAAAATATTATTATATAAAAACCCATATTTTTGTAATAAATTTTCTAATACATCCTTCTTTTTAATAAGTATATTGACTTCGTGTTTTTGTCTTAATGTGCGAATTACATTCTTAAATAAATGAAAATGTGCCGGATGACCCAAATAGATAGCTATTCTTTTATTTTCCATATGTTATTTGTAATTATGTCAAGTATTCTTGCTGCTGTTTTACCGTCCCAGTATTTCGGAATATTCCCTTTTTTGCCTTTGCCTTGTAGAATCACATCCACTTCCTGTATAATTTCATCAACTTTGATAAGTTTATTACTTCCTTCCCAAATGGTGATGGGTCGTTCCGTAGTGGGACGAACTGTAAGGCAAGGAATGTTCAAATAAGTAGTTTCCTCCTGTATACCACCCGAATCGGTTAAGACAAAAGCTGCATGCTGCACCAAATTAATAAATGGCAAATACCCCAAAGGTTCTATAAAATACAAATGAGGGAATGCATCCAACTTCTTTTGCAAACCGAATGCTAGTATGTTTTTATAGGTACGGGGATGAACCGGAAATATTAAAGGAATCGCTTGAGAAACCTCACCCCATATATCAATCAAACGAGCTAAACTTTGTTTCTCATCCACATTGTTGGGACGGTGAAAGGTCATGACACCGTATTGGTTTTGTAGAAATTGTCGTCCAAAAGCAATTTGCTCTTTTTTATTGAGTAGCGTAAAACTAAGTTTGGTTTTAGCAGCTTTACCCAAATTTGCCACCAAGGAATCTATCATTAAATTGCCCACCATAAAAATCTTTTCTGTAGGCTGTCCTTCCTGCAGTAAATTCTCATCTGCATCTCGACTGGTGGTAAAAAAATAATCGCTGATGGCATCGGTTACCAAACGATTGATTTCTTCAGGCATGCTTCTGTCGCGGCTACGCAAACCGGCTTCGTAATGCATGGTTTTGATTCCCAATTTTGCAGCTACCAAAGTACAAGCAGCCGTACTGTTTACATCCCCCACTACCATGACGGCATCCGGGTTTTCTTGCAAACAAACCGCTTCAAAACGTTCCATGATGCGAGCCGTTTGAATAGCCTGAGAAGCGGAGCCTACTTCCAAATTAATATGAGGCGAGGGTATGTTTAATTCTTCAAAAAACTGTCCCGACATGCTAAGGTCGTAATGTTGCCCGGTATGGATTAATAAGACCTCTATGTTTTTATTTCCCTCTAAGGCATGCATTAAAGGAGCTATTTTCATAAAATTGGGACGGGCACCGGCAATAAGAAATAGTTTCATAATCTGATAATTATTTATAATGTTTATACATCAATAAATTCTCTACACCACAATTCCGTATGTATCCATTTCCATATTTCTTTGGAAATATTGATTTTACCTTCTACATGCTCTTGATAAAGTGATTTAACTTTATCTACATTAAAATAGCCTCTGTTGCGAAAGGATTCGCTTGAGATGATATCGTTGATGAGCGCTTGAAATGCAGGGAATCGAAACCAGGTTTCCTGGGGGGTTTCAAAGCCGACTTTGTCTTTGCGTTGACGAATCATATCGGGCAAATAGCCTTTCATTGCTTCCCGCAATATGCTTTTGGTAATGCCTTTTTCTATTTTTTTTGTATTGGGTGTTGCCAAGGTTTTTTCTACCAATAGATAATCTAAAAAAGGGACTCTTGATTCAATAGAACTTGCCATGGAATTACGGTCCCCCCACTTTAATAAATGTTCTAATTTGTATTCAAAATGATTCAATAAAGCCTCGTTTAAGTTTTTCGAGCCGTATAAATTGCCGGCTATGGTATTGTTGCTTGTATAGGCTTGAACAAAAGAAGCCGTTAAATAGCCGTATTCATTGGAACGCAAACGTGTACGCAAAGAAGCAGGCAGCATAAAATACACAAAAGATTGTATACCCATCCACGATTTATGTTGCTTGTAATAGGCAAGCATTTCTTTGGTTAACTTCAGCCATGCCATGGATGTAAATAAATCTTTAAAGAAAAAACCGTAAAAATAATGATAACCTGCCAATTGTTCATCGGCACCTTGTCCGTCCAAGGTTACCACTACTTTGCCTTTGGCTAATTGCATCACTTTGTATTGCGCATAGGGAGAAGTGGAAGGGATGGGCTCGGCATGTATTTGGACAAAATCACGAATATCTTTTAATAAACTGTCCGCCGTCGGTTGAATAAAATGCATGTTTTGGACTTCTTTTCGGTACTCGTTGATAAAGTGTGATTCATCCCCTGTTTCCCCGGGTTGATATACGGCTGAAAAAGTATTTAAGTCCTTTTTATGAAAATCTCTTAGTATCAAAGAAGTAATGGACGAAGAATCCAAGCCTCCACTCAAACAAACGCCTACGGGTACATCGCTGCGTAAACGCAATCCTATAGAAGAACTTAAGTATTCTCTGTACTCTTCAGCCGAAAGAAAGGGTTTTGCTTGTTTTACTTTTTCCTTGAGATTATACCATTGTTTGATTTCTAATTGATTATTTTTGATTGTAAAACAATGACCATGTTGTAATTTATAGATTCCTTTGAAAAAAGTAGCTTCGGTTTGATCCGTACGGTTAAACACCAAAAAATCAAACATGACTTGATGGTTTACTTCCGCTTTGATTGTTTCGTTTTTTAATAACGCAGGGATTTCAGAAGCAAAAATAAAACAAGTATTCGTTTGTACATAATAAAAAGGTTTAATGCCAAAACGATCTCTGGCTCCGAACAGCACATCTTCTTGTTTGTCATAAATCACAAAGGCAAACATGCCGTTGAATTTATCCAAACAGGCTTCACCCCACTGCATATAGGCTTTGAGTAATACCTCCGAATCCGTCTTTGTATGACATACAATACCCACCTCTGTCAATTCCTTACGTATTTCTATATAATTATATATTTCACCATTAAACACCAATACATATCTACCGCTTTCGTCTTGCATGGGTTGGTGTCCGGCTGCACTTAAATCAATGATGCTTAATCGGACAAACCCCAAACCTACATTATTATTCAATAAAACACCTTCGTCGTCCGGACCTCGGTATTTCATGCAATCCATCATGGATTGAATATCCTCAGAATGTACATCCTGTTTGTTATAATTAATTCTTCCGCAAATTCCACACATTGTATCTATTTTATAGGATTCTTTTCCGAAATATACCACTTAACAAATTCTTTAATGCCTATTTGCAATGATATAGAAGGTTTATAATTAAAATCTCTTTTCAATAAAGTAGTATCTGCATAGGTTTGATACACATCTCCTGCTTGCATGGTTAAAAACTCCATTTTTGCTTTTTTGCCTAAGTGTTCTTCCAAGGTATGAATAAAATCCATTAAATATACAGGCTGAGAACAACCAATATTGTATAAGGCATACAAATCCTTTTGGGGAGTCTCTTTGAAAAGCACTTTACATACTCCTTCCGCTATATCCGTCACATAGGTAAAATCACGATACAAATCTCCCTTGTTAAATACCTTAATAGGTTCCCCTCGTAAAATAGCATCGGCAAAGAGCATGGGTGCCATATCCGGTCTACCCCAGGGACCATAAACGGTAAAAAAACGTAAACCTGTTATTTGAAAACCATACAAGTTGGCATAAGTATAGGCCATTAATTCATTGGAGCGTTTGGTGGCGGCATATAAACTAACGGGCTCATCTACCCTATCTTTTTCAGAAAAAGGAGTGCGGTTGTTATTGCCATACACACTACTGGAGCTGGCAAAGACCAAATGTTTGATTTTGTATTGCCTGCATCCTTCCAATATATGCAAAAAGCCGACTATGTTGCTGTCTATATAGGCATAAGGATTTTCTAAGGAATAACGCACCCCGGGTTGAGCCGCCAAATGGCAGACTTTGTCGAAATGATGCTGTTCAAATACGTTAAAAAGATTTTCTTTATCCTCTAAGTTTAAACGAATAAAGCGATAATTCGGATATTTGCTGCTTTGGCAATAAGTATTATAAACAATATCGGATGGATTAATACCACTTTCACTTAAACGACCATATTTTAAATTCACATCATAATAATTGTTGATATTGTCTAAGCCTACAATTTCGTGCCCTGCCTCTAGCAAAGCTTTGGCTACATAAAACCCTATAAATCCTGCCGTTCCTGTTACTAATATTTTCATGTATTTAGGATAACTTCTTTGTATAAGTTTATAATTTTTTTTGCGACTTCCGAGGATTCCAAACCCAATTCAATGAGGCGTTGGCGCCCTCTCGTTCTTCCTTTTTCCTTGGAAAAAGCAAGGGCTTTTTCTATTTGGATGGCACAAGTCTCCGGACTAAAATCCGTTAAAAAATAGCCGGGTTCATTCCCAAACAACCAAGCCACATCCCCAACATCGGTTGCTACTACCGGACAATTACATGCCATGGCTTCTTTAACTACATTGGGAGAACCTTCCATAAAAGAAGGAACAATCAATACATCGGCAATTTGCATGTATTGAATAACTTTATTATGTGAAACCGGGAAAGGAGCCAAAATTTCAAATTCCTTTTCTTTTAATAGTTTAATAGATGATTCCACCAAAGCAAAATTCTTACGCTCATCTTTTTGATTTCCTAAGAATAAAATATATCTTCTATTATCGTGTAAATTAAGTTCTTTTCGTAAATCTTCTTTGTGATTATATAAGGGTATCTTATCTATCAATACACCATTCGGTATAACCAATGACTTTTTTTTAAGATAAACATACGTTTGAATGTGCTTGGACTTGCAAATAATTTTGTTTACAAAAGGTTGGATAAGAAACGTTAATAAAGTCAACCCACGACTTTTAAAGCTTATTTTACCGGGAGCTATATAAGTCCCATAAGCATCATCACCCATTAGGGATAAGACAATAGGTTGTTTTGGAAATGCCAATAGGGCTGTCCATCCCGATAAGGTATAATGGGCGTGAATAATATCTATTTCTTTATTTTTAAGAAATTGTTTTAATCTTTTAGCTTCTTTTAAATAGCCTCTTATTCCTTTGGCTCTGATGGTAAAATAATACATATCTACACCTTCATTTTGCAAAGAATCACCTTGGGATTGAATAAAAGGAGCTATATTAAATTTATTGGAATTTCCGCTACAAACAAAGAGGGTTTTCATGTTTATATACATATATTTTGAATAAATTCATTTAAAGTATGTGATACATTTCTATAATTAAGATTTTTATCCATCCAATCATATGCGTTTTCAACCATATTCTTTGACAACCCTGAGTTTAATAAAATCCGTTCAAATCCACATGCTATACTTTCAACATCTTCAGAATCAACTAAAATTACATATTCCCCATTTTCAAAATAAAAAGGAATATCACCTACTTTGGTAACAACAACTGGCTTTTTACATGCAAAGTATTCTCCTAATTTGGTTGGGAATCCGGCTTCGGCAAAAACTCCTTTGGGTCGTGTTAAAGCTAATATCTGACAAGACATTAATAATGATGGTACTTGTTCAAAAGGCACTAGTCCTGTAAATGTTATTTTGTCTTTTATTCCTAATTCTTCTGCCATTATTTTTAAGTCGGGTAGTACTGTATTTATGGTATCCCCAATTATTAATAAACTTGTATAGGAATATTTTTTATTTAATAAGGCAAAACTTTTAATTAAATCTTCTACACCATCTTTACGGGTAGGACTTCCGGCATATCCAATGGTATATTTTGGCATTTGATTTTTTATTGTGGAAAATACCTCCGGATCAATAATATTAGGCAAAATAAAAATTGGTTTATTAGTCGTTAAGGTATTATTTAAATAATTTTTAAAATAATGAGATAACACAATATATGCATCTCCATATTTGCTTAAATATTTTAATCCCAAATAAAAATTATACCATTTAACCAATGCTACTCCTTTTAAAGGTTTCTCATAAAATTCAGGTAATATGAAAATTAATTTAGTATTACTTATCAATTTAAAAAAAACAATCAATAATAAATCAATAAAAGCAATATTATAAATTATCAAATAATCACATCGTCCTTTCAGTTTTTCTTTTAATAGGTAGAAAAAAGGTAATAATAACGCTAACAAATTATCAAAAATTTTTCCCAAATAATTTTTTGGATGTATAACAAATCCCAAATGTTTATAGTAAATATTTCTTAAATTTCCCTTACGAAATGTAGCCACTTTATTTAATAATCCATAACAATTTCCTGAAGGTAATATTACTTCTACATTAAAATTATCTGATAATGCAAAAGCAAAATATTTTAAATAATTTGCTGAGGCAGAACCATAAGGGAAATTTCCGTTGGTGATGATTTTTATGTTACTTTTTTTCATTTAATACTTTTCTTCAATATTAATATCATCCTTTTTATTTAATAAAGGCAAATAATATATACCGGGAAGAATCACAAAAAACATATACCAAGCTTCCCTCCCTGCAATAGTTTTTAAAAAACCATATAATAATATGGATATAATGGATAATATAAAATAAAATTGATAATTCCCTTTGATGATTTGTAATTGTTGTTTAATAAATTGTATGACAATCGGCACAAAAAAAACAATGCCAAGTACACCGGTTACAACTAATTTATTCATCCAGTGCAAATGACCGGATGCTTCGATATAGGTAGGAGATTTTTGCATAAAAAAGCATCCCATGATAGGATGTTCCGAAAATGTTCGTAATAACCATGTATAACGTTCTGCCCTTCCGGCGACTGCATTTCTATCTACATATTTACCTAAATCTAAATAAATTGCCGTTTCTTTTAATTTAAAACTGATTTCATTAAAATCAGCAAAAACTACACTTAATTTATACAGTATATTGATATAAAAAGCTTGAGGAATCAATATAAAAATAAGACCTATGATAGCTAATATAATGAATGAAGTTTTTCTGTTTTTAACACTTACTAATGATAAAGGTATTAAAAAAGCAGCAAGCATTATATTTGTGAAAAGTTGTATTCTAATAAGAGCTATTGCCACTATAAAAAAAACAAATAACCACACATATTTTAAATGTAAAATTTTATTTTTAAATAAATATATCAAAACACCCATTACACTCATCAATGCTATTGCCATGCCATAAGTAGCATAGCCATATTTTTTTGAACCTTCATTCCATTCTTCCCATACTAATCTAACAGTTGTTTCTACTATTTGGGTATAAAAAAAGATGGTTAAAGCTGATGTAATGGCAATAAAAATTAAAACCCAACGAACTAATTTGGCTAAGGATAGATAATTTTTGCTCACATGAAAATAGGTAATAATTGAACACCCTACGGTTATCTGATAATATTCCACCCATAAAGTCTTAACATTCCATGCATTCATATCAATCCAAAAAAACTTTAACATAATAAATAAAAACAAACCATAAATAATAATTAACAGCATTAATTTTTGAATAAATACTTTAGGTTTTAAAAATAATAATGAAACACCCCATAGTATTGTCCAGAAATGATGACTTCCTATAAATGCTGGTAATCTAAACGAAACTATCGGCAAAAAAGTAGTTAGCATTAATAGAAATAATACTACTTGAAAATATTTATTGATTTTCATCTACTATAAATCTAGTATTTAATAATTCGTATTAGCATCTTTATAAACTGTTTAAAGTAACCTTTAACTCCGTCTATACCATATTTTAAGGGATTGCATTTAATAAATGTAACCCATGTAAGAAAAAACAGTTTCCACGTGGGATTAAAAGAAAAAAATGTTTTATAAATTTGAAAATCACAAAACCACTTATCCGATGTTGATAAATTTAACGTTTTTTTAAATTCTTTGTAACTTAGCATATATGAAAAGCTGGCATTTCTATTTTCTGTTTTTGAAGAAATTCCTATTCCAGCATTATATATAGATCCAATAAAAGGGAGATAGTAACTTTTTTCTGCATACATTTGAACTTGAATATCGATTAATCCATCTGCAAAAATCCCAATATCTTTACGAACAAGTTTAAACTGATTCAATACCGGTTTACTAAATAATATAGTACGATTGACTATTAATTGTCTTAATTTTAGGCTTAATGGATTAAATCCTTTTTTAATTATTTTATTAGAAAAAAAATGTTCTTTTCCGTTCGGAAATACCGTTTTAAAATCAGCATATAAACAAAAAGCTTCTTTATCACAATTTAACTTATTTGTTATGATTAATGGATATATTTTCTCAAATAATCCATTACATAATTCATCATCTCCTGAATTATATATAATCAAATTTCCCGTTATTTTATTCCACGTATTTTCAATATTACCGAAAATACCTAGATTTCTTTCATTCCGGAAAGGTTTAATTAAATCCGGATATTTATTTGCATATTTCAAAATAATTTGCCAATTATTATCAGTGGAACAGTCATCACACACTATGACTTCATAAATCCAATCTTTTTGAATTAATATTGAATCTAGTGCACGACTAATTATATCTTGCTGATTGTAAGTTATTACAATAACAGAAATTTTAATATGATTATCTTTCATTTAATATTTATTTTCGACTCATTTTATTTTTAAACTGATAAATCATTAATTTTAAATCAATCATTTTATTTAATTGTTTATAGCAAAAATAAACAGAAACACCTATAAAAAACAATCCTAAGATGTATCTATATGAGCTATATCCAATAATTTTTAGCAATGTAAATAAAAGAACACAAAATAATACTTGAACAATCATGTTTTTTAAAAATTCTTTTTCAAAATAAAAATTAAATTTTAATTTTGCTATAATAAACATTTGTAAACTATAACAAATATATGATGTTAAGAAAGCAATTCCCATCCCTTCAAAACCATATACTTTATATCCTATAACATAAAAAACAAGCATATATATGGTAGCTAATAATTCGTTAAAGAAAAAAATCCTGGATTCTCCCCTGGCAATAAACGAAAAGGATATAGTCCAGCTGATAGTTCGAAAAAACATACCTAACATTACCCATTCTGTCATTGAAACAATTTCAACAAATTGAGGAGAATATAATAAAATTATTAGCAATTTGACGAAAACAATAAATATTAGAACTAAGGGTGTTAATATCACTAACAATAAATTAGCTTGTTTATTAATAGTTGAAGTTAGTAGTATATTATTATTGGCTACAACTGATAATCTTGGTGCATAATCCGAACTCATTGAAGAAAGAATTAGGTTAACATAAGTAGATGAAATAGCAAATCCGGCAACATATAAACCTACATCAGCAACTCCTCCAATATTTGAAATAAAAATTCTTAATCCATAAGCTTGTCCTACCCCAGCCAATCCGGTTAATGCAATAACTATCCCCAAAGATAACATTCCTTTTCCTTTAAATAATAATTCTTTTATTGTTAATTTTACTTTTTTAAAAGAAATTTTATCGGCATAATACCATGATAAGCTCAATGCAATTAAAGAGCTTATGATAATTGCCGGCACAATTGCTTTTATACCGAAAAAATAATATAAAGGTAAAGTAATCACTAAACCCAAAACATTTCCAAACAAAGCAGATTTTGCCATATATTTATAATGAAAAGTACCTTGAAGCAAAACCGTTTGCCCGATATTAATTTGATTAAATAACATAATTACAGATACTACACGAAAAGCAATGGTATATTCTTTATCCCCAAATGCCCATACACTTAGCAAGGGTGCCATAAAAAAAACGACAAGCATACCTAAAATACCTGTTACCCATACCAATTTTCTTAAAACCTTTATAGTAGTTCCAATTCGTTCTTCATCTTTTGAGTCATGAGCTTGTGCCACATCACGAACCGCACTGGTTTGCAATCCACAACCGGTTAATGCTGCCACCATTTCTGTCGAAGAAGTAATTAGCCCGAATATCCCCATACCATTAGGGCCCAAAAGTAATGCAATAATTTTATTCCGAATAATTCCGATAATAATTTGTATTATTTTAACCCCACCAAATAATGAAATGGATTTAAATATATTTTTATACGAATTTCTATCCTCCGTCATTATCGAAAATCATTAATTATTTTTGCGATGAATGCTGTATCTTCTAATGACAACACTTGACTTATTGGCAAACTCAACTCTTCTTTATGAATTTGTTCAGTAATAGGTAACGATAAATGATTCCATGCTTTATAGCATTTTTGTTTGTGGGGTGGAATGGGATAATGGATGAGAGTTTGTATACCCTTTTCATGTAAGTAAGTTTGTAATTTATCTCTTTGCTTGCAACGAATGGGAAAAATATGAAAGACATGAGATTTCCAATCCTGTATCTGAGGTAAAATAATATCGGGATGATGTATGTGTTCCATATAATACTTGGCTACTTCACGTCTTAATTGATTGTCATTGTCGAGATATTTTAATTTTACACTCAACACACCAGCTTGTATTTCATCCAAACGGCTGTTATAGCCTTGGTAATCGCAGACGTATTTCTTGTTTGAGCCGTAATTACCCAAGGCACGGATTATATGTGCCAACTCATCATTATTCGTCGTTACTGCTCCTGCATCTCCCAAGGCTCCGAGATTTTTCCCGGGATAAAAACTATGCCCTGCTGCATCCCCCAAAGAACCGGTTCTTAACTTTTCACTATTCACTTTTAACTTTTCACTCACATAGTAACATCCGTGTGCTTGTGCATTGTCTTCTATCAATTTCAAATGATACTTTTTGCAAAGTTGCTGAATTTTTTC
>ENA-UOOH01003184-UOOH01003184.1-fermentation-metagenome-genome-assembly--contig:-NODE-3184-length-12870-cov-10.541397_pt1 | contig 12870 bp, 12 predicted proteins | sample MGYA00245778_ERZ724025 | MGnify/ENA primary metagenome ERZ724025 (study PRJEB28704, sample SAMN03018313) | fermentation metagenome | biome: anthropogenic terrestrial biome; feature: soil... | reverse complement strand
AAGGGAACTTCTGTCCTTTAAAAAATAAATAATATATATTATTAGAAGTTCCCTAATGAAATATTAACAACACACAAAAAGTTTATTATGAAAAAGTTTTTTATTAGTTTTCTTTTCCTCTTTATTGGAGTTTTTAATTTAAATGCTCAAACTCTTGATTCTGTATATAAAGATAACAACTCTAAAATTCTTAAATTTGATTCTTGTAAATACTATGTATATTTAGAGAATAAGGATAGCGATAATGATGGAATTTGGCTTTCTACGTTAGACTCCAATAGGGCTATTGTTCATATTGATAAAGATTTAAATCTTGTTCATTATACAAACACTTCCGATGGAAATGCTCTTTATAGACTTTTTAAGGCTGATAATAAACTCTATTCTTTTAGAACAAATTATTATGATGGAACGTTTTTTTATTATAAATATATGGATTTAGTTTGCCATGATACCTTAGGTAATTTATTGTTTTCACAGAGAATTAAGAATGAAGGTGATGATACAATAAAATGGCAAAATTGGGATGCAATTATGTTGGATAATACTGATATAATCATTACCTTAATAGATGATTCTATCCACTCCGCCAATGAAAAACCAATAAGATTTATTAGGGTTGATACTTCTGCAAACGTTTTGACTAACAAAACTTATTACAAAAGGGTAGAAGCAATGGATATGATTCCTTTTAATAATGAGCATTTCTTATTATCTACAACAAAATCCTTTATGGGAAACATAAGTACAATATATTTTATTAATAATAACACTTTGGAAATTGAAGATAGTATTAATGGAAGGTTCGCTTATAATATGAGAAAGGTAAATGATTCAATAGTTGCTTTTAACAATACAGAGTATAGAACATTTAATATAGGGGATAATGAATATTATGAGCCGTATACTTATTTATATCTAATGAATACAAGAGCTAAATATAGCTATTCAATTGAAGATATAAGCAATCCGTTTTCAGATAGTATCTTTTATGGAGTAAATTATTATAATACCTCATATAACTTGAGTGCTATAAAAAATAATATTGATTTTACTAATACAGATTCAATTTATTCATTCTTTGCTTTTAACAAAAATTGGTTGGAAAATTCTGACCAAATATTAGGAACAGAAATTATTAATTTTAATTCTCAGGGAAATGTAAACTTCTTTTATAAAACTCCTATTGATATTGGTTCTATGACTTTAAAGGCTACTTCTGATGGAGGACTAATTATTCCTTACGAAGGAAGCACAGGAGGATTATATCTCTATAAGTTTATGCCTAATGGTTTGAATTCAATATTAAATATTGAAACCAAAGAGAAAGTAAATATTAATGTATATCCTAATCCAGCGAAAGATTATATTAGTGTTGATTTTGACTCAAAGAATTTCAATCAAGCAGAGATAGAGTTATATGATATGCAAGGTAAATTAGTAAAGAAAGCTAAGTTAAAAACTCAAAAAGGAAATAGATTAGATATTTCTTCTTTAAAAGCAGGTACATATACTTATAATATAATTTTAAATGGAAATGCTTTTGGAGGAATGATGATTGTTGTGGAATAAAAATATATAAATATTAAGATTTAGAAGAAAATAAAAATGATTGTTGTAGAGAATTGTATTATCCGTTGTGCGGGATTTATACTCCCGTACTTATTTATTGTTAGGATTTTCAATCCGATATTTATTCATTATTAACTTTTTATTTGTTTCCAAAGTTCAAAGTTAGGGAAATATTTTAATGTGTTGTTAATTCTCTTCTATTTTATTTTTTCTTTTTGATTTCATTAATGAGATATGAGTTTCGTGCTTGAAAATTAATTAGACTTTTCTTTGTAAATAATCCTTATAATTTTGAAATTATGTAGGGAATAATTCTTCCTAAACGGCGAATAAATCTACTAACTCCTTATAAAAAACTTATTAAACGAGGAGTTTTTACCCCAAAGATGCACATCTTTCATACCAAAAGATGTGCATCTTTCACTATAAAAGATGTGCATCTTTTTTTTAATATGTTTTAGGGATTGGAGTTTGTTCTCCAGAAATTGAATTTAGGATAAATAGTCCTAAATAAACCTAATGAATGGTTTACATCTGCAAATATACGAAATTATTTTGAATATAACGTTGTATTTTTATTTTTGATTGATGTTTTTAGAAAGGGAGATTGATTTGTAAATTGAATTTTTGAATTGTATTTCCACGTATTCTATTCTTATCTTAATTACCCCTAACCCCTAAAGGGGAACAAGGAATGCGTCAGCCAAGTCCCCTTCAGGGGATATAGGAGTAATTTGGGATTCTATTTGGGTACGCACAAGGCTTTCCTTTAAATCTTAAAAAGGAAAAATCATTGGCAATACGAATATCATTATTATTCCCAAAATCAATTGTAATGGTAATCCTACCTTAACGTAGTCCATGAATGTGTAGCGTCCTGCTGACATTACTAAAGCGTTGGGTGGGGTTGAGAATGGACTTGCAAAACACATGCTCGCCGATACTGCTACTGCAAATAGCATTGGTATTGGACTTACTCCAATGGTTAGGGCGATTTGGAGGGCTATTGGTGCGAATAGTACTGCTGTGGCTGTATTGCTGATAAACATTGTTAGTAGTGAGGTTGCAAAATAGACTGCTGCCAAAACTACATAGGGTCCTGAGCCTCCTGCAACATCAACTATTAGTTCTGAAAAGGCTGCTGCTCCTCCTGTTTTTTCAATTGCTATGGACATTGGTAGCATGGCTGCTATCAAAACTATGCTTTCCCAGTTTATAGTCTTGTAGGCTGCTTCCACATTGGTAAAGCATCCTGAAAGTACCATGAGTACTGCTGCAATCATAACTGCCGTAACGGATGGGACTATATTAAATACCATCGCCAAAACCATAAGTATCATTATTGTTGCTGCTACTGGTGCTTTGTAGTTGAGTTTTAGCTTAGAGCCTTCTTCTATTGTTTTGCCAAGCACCAACCAATCTGCCTGCTCATCATTCAAAAGGGCAATATCCTTCCATTGTCCTTGAACCAATAGGACGTCTCCTGAGTGCATCCTCTCATCTTTCAAATCTTGAAGTATATACTTATCACTTCGTTGGATTCCAAGGATATTTACATGGTATTTCTCCCTAAAGCCCGAATCTTTTATCTTCTTATTGACTAATTTTGAGCTTGACATTAAGACCAATTCTGTTATCCCAATTGAATCGAAACGTAGGTCTGCCAATGGGTCATGATTTATTCTTTCGGGACGATCAGTATGTTCCAATTCCAAATTATATTCTTTTGCAAACTCAACAACGTTCTCCAAATTGCCCTTCAAATACAATATATCATCAACCTCAATTATTGTTGTAGCCTTAGCAAAGGTTTGTAGTGGTGCTTTCTTAAATGGGTTCTTGTCTTGAGATTTCCTTCTTATTTCCAAAACATCAATTTGATAGTTTTGAGGTATGTTAAGCTCCGAAAGTCTGTTCTCAATCAAGAGTGAATCTTCCTTAACCTTAACTCTATATAGGTTTTGTGAGAGCTGATACTCATCAACCAAATCTCCCAACGATTTACCACTATTCTCATTATCGTTGTGCTTATTGTCCTTAGAAAGGAAATACTTACTAAGAGGGTAAAGCACAATCATTCCCACAACAACACAAATAATTCCTACTGGCAAGAAAGTAAAGAAAGATAGTTCTCCAAAGCCTGAATCTTTTAGGGTATTGCTAATAACAAGGTTGGGAGGCGTACCAATCAAAGTCATCATTCCTCCTAAGCTGCTTGCAAATGCTAATGGCATTAGAAATCTACTTGGGCTTGCTTTAGCTCCAATTGCCACGCTGATAACTATTGGCATAAGTAGTGCAACTGTTCCTGTATTGCTCACAAAAGCTCCAATTGATGAGGTGAGTAGCATAATTAGGAAGAAAAGCTTGGTTTTGCTTTCTCCTGCAAGTGATATAATCTTATCACTAATAGTTTTTGCTAATCCTGTTTGGAAAATTGCTCCACCAACAACAAATAGTCCAATCATCATTATTACTACATTGTTTGAAAAACCACTTAGGGCTTCTTGAGGGGTGAGTACTCCAAATACCATTAAGGAAAGTAAAGCACATAATGCGACAATATCTGAACGGATTTTGCCTGAAATAAAGAATATAATGCTTAGGGCAAGAATTACTAATGTGATTATCATAATTATTAAATCTTATGGTGCTAACTTTTGAAACAAAAACTTATTCAATATATTACTATAAAGTAGTATATTATTTGCAAAATTACTATTTTTATTTTCAAAAAAGAAACCTTTGGTAGATTTTGGACTGATTTGAGGGTTATTTTATTTTCTTTTGGGCATAAAAAAATGCGATAAACCTTTTTATTTGATTTATCGCATCTGTGACTAAGTTTAGAAAGACTAATGTCTCTTTTCTTTGATTCTTGCTTTCTTTCCTGTTAGTCCTCTTAGGTAGAAGATTCTTGCTCTGCGAACAACTCCTCTTTTGTTTACAACAATCTCTTCAATAAATGGTGAAGAGTAAGGAAATATTCTTTCAATTCCAATTCCTCCAGAGACTTTTCTTACTGTGAATGTTTTAGTCATGCCTTCTCCTGCACATTGAATAACATCTCCTCTAAAAAGCTGGATACGTTCTTTATTTCCTTCTTTAATCTTGTATGATACTGTGATTGTATCTCCAGCCTTAAACTTAGGGAACTCTCTGCTCTCAGTTAGGCTGTCAACATATTTCATTAATTCTGGCTTACTCATTTTTCTTTTTTCTTTAAGGGATTTAACAACTTAAATTAATTATTTCTTCACTTGTTTAACAACAGCTGCGAAAGCTTCTGGATGATTCATTGCTAAGTCTGCAAGAACCTTTCTGTTAAGCTCAATATTGTTTTTGTGAAGTAGTCCCATGAATACTGAGTAAGAAACTTCGTTCTGACGACAAGCGGCATTTATACGGTTAATCCATAATGCACGGAACTCTCTTTTCTTGTTTTTTCTATCGCGGTAAGCATACTGTTGTCCTTTTTCCCATTTGTTCTTTGCAACAGTCCAAACGTTCTTACCTCTTCCCCAAAAGCCTTTGGTGCGTTTTAGGATTTTTTTTCTGCGGGCTCTTGATGCAACCGCATTTACTGATCTTGGCATAATTTTTTCATTTTTTTTCGTATTAGCGTTCTATCAACTACGATTAGAATCTTTTTGTGCTAAATACAATGGTTAATAACTCCGTTAATTTGCAATAATTACATGATAAGCATTTTCTTAACATTAGACTCATCTGCTTTAGAAACAGTGTCAGAGTATGCTAAGTTTCTTTTTTGTTTTGTAGTCTTCTTTGTTAAGATGTGACTATGGTACGCATGCTTTCTCTTAATTTTGCCTGTTCCAGTTAGCATAAAACGTTTTTTAGCACTGGATTTAGTTTTCATTTTTGGCATTTTACGTCCTTTTTATTTGTTTATTATTAATTTACCTACTTTCACAAGTAGATTTTATTTAGTTTTCTTATTTCTTAGGAGCAATAATCATCATCATTTTCTTGCCTTCAAGCTTTGGTAGCATTTCTGGTTTTCCATACTCCAACAAAGCTTCTGCAAATTTCAAAAGTTGAGTCTCGCCCTGATCTTTATAAATAATTGTTCTTCCTCTAAAAAACACTTCAACCTTAACTTTATTACCTTCTTGCAAGAAGCGAATGGCATGTTTTAGCTTGAAATTGAAGTCATGATCATCTGTTTGAGGTCCTAATCTAATTTCTTTAACAACAATTTTAATGTTTTTAGCCTTCATTTCCTTCTGCTTCTTTTTCTGTTCGTAAAGGAATTTTTGATAATCAATTATCTTACAAACAGGTGGGTTGGCAGTAGGAGATATCTCTACTAAATCTAAGTTCAAACTATCAGCCATCTTTATGGCTTCTTTAATGTTAAAGATGCCTGGCTCAATATTTTCACCAACTACTCGAACAACGGGTGCAGTTATATTATTATTAATCTTGTGTAGTTCTTCTTTTCTTTGTATTGGTGATTTTTTGTTAAATGGAATTGTTGCTATAATTTATTCCTCCTATTTTAATTAAACAATTATTTTTCTTTATATATCTTTTTATTTTAATTCTTCTTTCACTGCTGAGTCAACTAAGGATGCAAAATCTTCAATTTTCATCACTCCCAAGTCGCCTTGAGCATGTTTTCTAACCGAAACAGTTCCTTCTTTTTCCTCATTTTCCCCAACTATCAACATGTAGGGAACCTTTGCTAACTCTGCATCTCTAATCTTCTTGCCAGTCTTTTCGTTCCTCTGATCTATTGAGCCTCTGAGGTCAAAATTAGCGAGCAAAGATAATACTTTTTTTGAATATGACTCAAATTTTTCACTAATTGGTAAAATAATAAATTGTTCTGGAGTCAACCAAAGAGGGAATTTCCCTCCTGTGTGTTCAATCAAAACCGCCACAAAACGTTCCATAGAACCAAATGGAGCCCTATGAATCATTATTGGTCTGTGCTTTTGATTGTCTGAACCAGTGTATTCCAATTCAAAACGCTCTGGAAGATTATAATCCACTTGAATTGTTCCCAACTGCCATTTCCTTCCAATTGCATCTCTAACCATAAAGTCGAGCTTTGGACCATAGAAAGCAGCCTCTCCAATTTCAGTAACAGTATCTAAGCCTCTTTCTTTTGAAGCCTCAATAATTGCACTCTCAGCCTTCTCCCAAATATCATCAGAACCAATGTATTTCTCTTTGTTGTTTGGATCTCTAAGTGAAATTTGAGCAGTAAAGTTTTCAAATTTTAAAGTTTTGAATATGTAAAGAACAATATCAATAACCTTACAAAACTCTTCCTTCAACTGCTCTGGAGTACAAAATATATGTGCATCATCCTGAGTGAAAGAACGAACCCTTGTCAAACCATGCAATTCTCCACTTTGTTCGTAACGATAAACTGTTCCAAACTCTGCCAAACGGAAAGGTAAATCCTTATATGAACGAGGTTTAAATTTGTAAACCTCAACATGATGAGGACAATTCATAGGCTTTAAGAAATACTCTTCGCCTTCGTTTGGGGTTGTTATTGAGCGGAATGAATCCTGACCATATTTCTGATAATGACCAGAACATTTATATAAGCCAACGTCTCCTATATGTGGAGTAATCACTTGTTGGTAACCATAGTCTTTCTGAACCTTTTTAAGGAAGTTTTCAAGTCTTTCCCTAAGTTGAGCACCTTTTGGCAACCACATAGGTAAGCCTTGTCCAACCTTATCGGAAAACATAAATAGCTCAAGTTCTTTTCCAAGCCTACGATGATCCCTTTTCTTAGCCTCTTCCAAAAGAACCAAATAATCATCAAGCTCTTTTTTCTTAGGGAAGGTAATTCCATAAATACGAGTAAGTTGCTTTCTCTTCTCATCGCCTCTCCAATAAGCACCTGCCAAAGAAAGAATCTTAACAGCCTTAATTTGAGAAAAATCTGAAAGGTGTGGACCACGACAAAGATCAGTAAACTTTCCACTTTCATATAAAGTAATGGTTCCATCCTCCAACTCCTCAATCAATTCAACCTTATAGGTTTCCCCGATTTTAGAAAATTTCTCAATAGCATCAGCTTTAGATATATTATGTCTTTTGATTTGAATACCTTGCTTAACCAAATCCTGCATCTTTTGTTCAATCTTTGCAAAATCTTCTGAAGAAAGCTGAGTGTCGCCAAAATCTATATCGTAGTAGAATCCATTCTCAATTGCTGGACCAATCCCAAATTTTGCATTAGGATAAAGCTCCGAAATTGCTGATGCCAAAAGGTGAGCCGAACTATGCCAAAAAGTATCCTTCCCTTCAACATCGTTCCAAGTATTTAGCTTAATTGTGCTATCCTTTTCAATAATTCTATTAGCATCCCAAACCTCTCCATTAACTGTTGCAGACAAAACATTTCTTGCAAGCCCCTCACTAATGCTTTTAGCAATATCCATAGCTGTTAGAGCTTCTTGAAATTGCTTAATTGACCCGTCGGGTAGAGTTATATTTATCATATTATTATTTATCAATTAAATGCGTTAAATTTAAAATGAGGTGCAAAGGTACAACAATTATAAAGAAATCACAAAAAGAATTTAAAAGAAAAATATCTTTTTCTTTTGCTTTAGAAAAAAAACGGCACATAAATATAAAAAGTCGGGATATAAATAAAAAAAGTCGGCATCTTTTTTAAAATAAGTGCCGACTTTTTGAAAATATATAGGGTATAATTTATATTATATCCTATCTTTATTGCTTAAGTTGCAGAGGGAAATACTTTTGGTAGCGAAATGTAAAATTTTGAGCCTTTATTTATTTCCGATTCAAACCAAATTTCGCCTCCAAGTTTTTCTGTAAACTCTTTGCATAAGTTTAATCCTAACCCACTTCCTTCCTCATTATTCGTTCCATAAGAAGTGTAGCCAATTTCTTTATCTGCAAGAATTAACGCTTGTCTCTCAGGGGGAATTCCGCATCCAAAATCTTCAACACAAATCTCAACACTATCATTTTTCTCATCAATATAAATATTAATTTTGCTTCCAGAGTAACTGAACTTAATAGCATTTGATAATAAGTTTCTGATGATGGTTTTAAATATATCTGTGTCAGAATAAATTTCTATTGATTTTGAGATGGAAATTACATTTATTTCAATATTTTTCCCTTGTGTCATTAAACTATAAAGGTCAATTAAGCCATGTATAATTCCTATGATATCAATTTTTTGGATAGAAAGATGTAGTTTTCCTATTTGATTTTTAGTCCATTTAAGAAGATTGTCTAAAAGTATGAATAGGTTTTCTGTAGTTCTGTTAGATTCATCTAATAGTTCATATAAATCTTTACTTATGCCACATTCTTTAAGTTCTGAAAGTAAAAGATTAAGTATCATCTTAACGCTGCTAAGAGGTGAACGTAGGTCGTGAGCAATAACAGAGTATAATTTATCTCTATTCTTTATTGCAGATATAAGATCTTTTGTTTTTTTGTCAATCTCTTGTTTTGCAGCAATTAGTGAAATTTGATGTCTAATCCTTGCTTCCAATTCTTTGTTATTGAAGGGTTTTGAAATGTAATCATTCGCACCAGCACTAAAACCCTTAACAACTTCTTCTTTATTGTCTAATGCTGTAATAAGGATAACTGAAACATCATTATTTATATCCCCAGTTCTAATCTTTTCGAGAACTTGATAACCATCTAAAATAGGCATCATTATATCCAAAAGAATTAAATCAGGTTTATGTGCCTCAAATATTTCTAAAGCTTGTTTACCATCATAAGCTTCAATAATTTGAAAATCATTTTTCTTTACCAAAGCTTTTAAAAGCATTACATTGGCTTTTACATCGTCAACAATTAAAATTTTATAATCGGAATTATTTATTTCCATATTATGATATATTTTTATACAAAGATATGCTTACACTTATGTCTGAAGAGTTGTATATAGATTATTAAGTTACAAATAGTAATGTGTTATTTTGCAAATATATAAAAATATTTTACTTCAAAGGGAAAAATAATAGAAAAATTAATCATTAAATACTTGGTGATAAACATTTATTAGTTCTCTTGCAGTTATTGCCCAGCTAAAAAGTTTAACTCTTTCTAAACCATAATTTATTTGTTTTGTTCTAAAGTTTTCATCCCCAATTAACCTTTCAATCATTGTAGAAATTTCTACAATATTTAGTGGATTAATAAGTATTGCTCCTTCACCTGCAATTTCAGGAATAGCAGATGTGTTTGATGTAATAATTGGACAACCACAAGCCATTGATTCAAGTATTGGTATTCCAAAGCTTTCTCTAAGAGAGGTGTAAAGAAAAGCTCTTGCACCAGAGTATATATAAGGTAAATCAACATTTGGAATATAATCAGGGCAAACTAAATATTGTTTAATGTGTTGTATGTTGTTTCTCTCTAAAATAGTATCAACATACTCTTCTTTTAAATCTGCAATTAGAAGAGAAAATATTTTACCATTTTCAGCTCTTGAAATATAATCAGCATATGCCAAAATTGTCCTTTCTGTATTTTTTTTAGGATCTGTGTTTCCTAAAAAGAAAAGGTAATTGTCTGTATTTATATATTTTCTGAATACTTCCTTTGGATTATTTTTAACTTGAAAATGCTTACTATATCCATTATAAATAGAAATAATTTTATTGGAATCTAATTTTAAAAAATCTGTAATCCTATCTCTTTCAAATTTTGATACAGTAATAATCTTCTTTGCCTTAGGGATAATTCTTGGAACAACAAATCTTCTATATATCCTGCCTAATTTCTGATATATAGATTTATTTTTGCTTGTTAATTTCTCAAGAAAAATAATGTCATGAAGAGTAATGATGAGTTTTGAAGAGCCAAAAAGAGGAGCTGTATTACTTGTGCAATGCAAAATGTCGGGTTTAATCTTTTTTATCTCTTTTGCAAGAGCAAATTGTTCCCATCCAAAATATCCTCCAAAAGAACTTATCTCAACAATTTTAAAGTTTTCTGTTTCTTCCAAACACTTATCTTCCCCAGGAGCAACAATTACATAGTATTGATTATTCTTATCAATTTTCTGGATTTCTCTAATGGTTTCAAGAGCAACGAAATCCATTCCATGTTTTTTCTTACGGAAAATTCTTTGCCCTTCAATAGCAATTATCATTTTAATCCCTTTTTTGTGTGTATGTATTTTTTATTTACCCCTTTAATTCTAAGTATATTGAATACCATCACAACAAAAACCAATGGTAGTTTATGGAAGGTTTTCTTGAGTTTTTTATCCACAAGAAAATCAGGAATTGCCATAGCAAAAGAATACATCAATACAATAAAAATAAACCACCACTTAAGTGCCCAAACCCAATCAATAAATAGTAATATAACTGCAAGACTAAATGAGAAACCCATAACAACTATTCTTGGTAACATCATCCATTGAATTAATTTATCTGCATAATCCCAATTTCCTTTCCATATTGCCTGAGGGAGATCTTTAATTGATTGCCTGAGGATATCGAATTGTGCTGCGACCCATCTTCGCCTTTGATTAGCAAAAGCAGTTTGATTTCTTGTTTTTTCGTCGAAAACATATACCCAATTAAGAAAATCTATGTAAATACCTTGTTTTAATAATAATACTTCCAATTCCTTATCTTCTCCGGCAGTAATTAAATAGTGTACATGATTTTTAAACCAATTAAAATCAAAAGCCATACCAGAACCAATTAATGCTGAGCTCATACCAATTCTTACATGACCTCTACGAAAAATGGAGTTATTTATTTCTTCACTAACAGCATCCAAAAGAGCCATATCTGTATCTCTATTCTTGGCTACTCTATGAGCTTGAATGGCTTTATTTCCCGCATCGTAAGCATTATTCATTTCATTTAAGAAATCTTCTTTTACAATGTTATCAGCGTCCATAATAACTATAACTTCATAATCATAGTCTATTCTATCGTTAACAGCAAAATTCAATGCCTTAGCCTTTGAACTATTTTCATAATTGGCTTTTATAACCTCGGCACCTAATTCAATAATTTTATTATCAGTTTCCTCACTCATATGGTCAGAAATAACCAATACATCGTATAATTCTTTAGGATAGTCTTGTTTGAGAAATTCTTCAACAGAGTTAATTATAACAATATCTTCTTTATATGCAGGGAACAAAACAAGAAATTTATGTTTTTTCTTAGCTTGTTTATGTCTTGGCATATCTTCCTTCATTGACATTAAGGCAAAGAAGAATAAATATCCAACAGAAAAAGCAGTTAAAATAAATAAAAGAAGTTCAATTATTCTAATTGTATTTATAATCATTGCTGTAAAGTTTTATTTTTAATTGTTATAAAATCTAAAGCTCCATTTATTATTGCTTTTGAAAATTTAAATTTTCCTCTGAAAAAATATTTTAATATATGAACTGGGTTTGCAATAAATAATTGATATAAAATAGAAATATTTCTTCTTTTGTACTCTATGTTTCTCCAAGTGAATAGAAGTCTGTTTCTTGTGTGATAATATATCTTTCTTGAACTATCTTTACCAGTTGAACGACTTTCTTTGTGATATACAATAAATTTTGGTTCATACCAAAGCTCAAATCCTGCTCTTTTAATCATTTCACACCAGTCCATTTCTTCGTAATATAAAAAATAAATTTCTGGCATTTTCCCAACTTTTTCTATAACCTCTTTCTTGATAATCATTGCAGCTCCATGAATGTAAGGAGTTTTCTCAGCTATATTATATTCTTCATTGTCAGGTTTGCTATATCCAATTATGCTATTTCTAATTGTGTATTTCGAAAATGGAGTAAAACCTGCAAATTGAATAGTATTAAAAGGTTCGTGAAATAGAATTTTTGGACTTACTCCGCCAATTTTATCGCTACTTTCTAATCTGTTTATAAGGTATTTAATGGTATCTTCTAAAATATAAGTGTCGTTGTTAATAAAGAAAACGTATTTGCCTTTTGCTATATCAACTCCCAAATTATTACCTCCTGCAAAACCCAGATTTTTTTCACTTTTAATAAAATGCACATCATCAAAAAGGTCTTTTAATGGGGTGAGCTCATCCTTTCTGGAGCCATTATCAACAACAATTATTTCATAGCTAATGCTTTTAATTGTATTTTTAATGCTTGTGATAAGTTCAATAGTATCTCCCAGTCCATTATAATTTACAGTAATAAAAGAAATAATTATGTCATTCATAAAATTCAGTTCATTTAATAGTTATTTTATATAACTAATTGATTCTCTCTCTTACGCTATTATATAACTTTTGTTCCTTTTCTTCAATTTC
>ENA-UOOH01003182-UOOH01003182.1-fermentation-metagenome-genome-assembly--contig:-NODE-3182-length-12872-cov-5.638059_pt1 | contig 12872 bp, 12 predicted proteins | sample MGYA00245778_ERZ724025 | MGnify/ENA primary metagenome ERZ724025 (study PRJEB28704, sample SAMN03018313) | fermentation metagenome | biome: anthropogenic terrestrial biome; feature: soil; material... | reverse complement strand
GGTGCGACTACAACAATCATCATGCCCATTCCTATTGCAGCGCCTCGTCTGGCAGGAGGATAAATTTCCAGGATGGTATTTATCATAATTGGAATCAGCACGCCGGCCCCTGCCGCCTGTACCATCCGTGAAATTAGTAAAACAGGGAAGGATTGTGAAAAACCGCAGGCTATCGTTCCGATAGTGTATAAAATCATAGCCGTCAAATACAGCGTTCTGGTCGAAAATGTTTTCAGGAGAAAGGCAACTACTGGAACTAAGATGCCAATAACAAGCATATACGCAGTGGCCAGCCACTGAATCGTGCTTGTAGAAACATGCAGTGCCACCATCAACTGAGGAAATGCGACGTTTAATATCGTTTCATCCAATAAAGCGATAAATCCACCGAGGAGCAGCGGCAGCATAATCAGTGTCCTTTGTTTATCAGTGAGGTTCAGTTCTTTTTCCATATTCATTTGTTGTGATATCCTTTCAATCGTTGTTATCTTGATAAACTTTTTTCATTGCCTGATAGACTTTATGGATGGTCTCAATCATTGTGCTACGGTCGGATTCGCTTATTTTTAAAAATTCATCCTGCAAACTTTTATGAACGTCGAGAACATGTTTTTGTAAATACTGCTCACCCAACGCGGTCGTCCGAACCAATACTACACGTTTGTCTGAATCTGAACAGGTTTTTTCAACGACATTTAATTTAACTAATTCATTGATAAGTCTTGTTGTATTGGGAAGTAAAATCCCAGATGCTTTGCTTATATCGGAAATGCGCACGCTGCCTGTTTCGTCACGGATTTGATAAATTACATTGAGAATTCGAAAATAAACCGGCTTAATTTTTGGCGGCAAATGTGGCAATAACTTAAGTGCTTCTTTAGCACATTCAAACGCATCCAAGATATTCACTGCAAGTTTAATATCTTGTCTGTCCATCTTTTACACCCACTTACTTATATAATATACTTATCAAATATAATTATATTTGATAAGTATTTGAGTCGTCAACAACACTTTCACTTGTTTGTTAGCAGGGTGATTGCCAGGGGCTTATATCCTTACCGGCAACCCATCTTATCGCCAGAGCAACTGGCTACTCTTGATGCTACATCGGAAAAAGAGCCCTTTGACGGCGATGCAGCCAAATTCTGCATTGGTATTGAAGCTATGCGTTTTGTATATCGTTTGATTGTTTATAGCATGAAATACATAAGAAGGCAGCAAGGTGAATGCCGCCTTCTTGAAATGTTTTAGAATATGGTGTAACATACGAGAAGCAGAACAAATGTTTGCTATTTACATACCCTTCGAAAATTACAGGGCCGCGTCCTGTGCTTTTTTTCTGAAGAAAATAAGGTAGACTATTTCCAGAATCCCAACTGTATTTACTATTAAAAGCGCAAGATACCAGACTAATTGCCTGTTTCGGGCAGCGGGCCACAGGGCCAGGCCCTTCCAGATCACTGACCAGGCAATTAATAAATAGAATAGAGGGCTGTTCGGTTGTAAGATTTGTAATACATTATCCATTTGTCTTCCTCCCTATATTTATTTTTAGTTTATCAATTATGCTTTTATATCGCGGCTGTTCTGCTAAAGTCGCAAAGGCTGGATTTGATAAGACACATTGCAGCATGCTTTCTTTGATTACTTTTTCATTCCGCGGCGCGCCGGTACCTAAATCAAATTCTGCAAACCAGCCATCAATTGCATCAAAGAAAGAATCCCCGTGTAATGAACAAGGAAAGAAGCCCCTGGTGCAGATATCTGCATATTTCTGTAACATATCAAGGGATTTTTCAACATTGCCCTGTAAACTGTATACCTGTGCTGCAGTAAAATAGATCTGTGCCATAGTGTTTGGATGTAATCGTTCTAAATCATAGACAGCGGCAACAGATAATGCCCGGTGTAGAATTTCCTCGGTTTTATTGCTGTTATCGGCATTTAGCAGCAAATAGGCCGGAGCAGCTCCGATTAGCGTCAGCAGGTGTTGGTACATGCTGATCTGCGTTGCTTCTCTGGCCTTTGCCGTATTTCCCATGAGCTGATAGGCCCGGGCCACAATTTCGTGATCCGTGGGCAGCGGCCGGATGGATTCGCCCAGCAGATCCAAAACCTCCCGGGGCTGCAGCAGCATCAGGTGGCAAACAGCTTCAAAAGAAGTTGCATCCCTGGAGAGCCATACGTCTCCACTTTCAGTTTTAATTCTGACGCATAACTCGACTGCTTCTTTTAATATAGCTTCTTGCACTATCTTTTCTTCTGCCAGCATATGATGATTGGCCAGCAGCACTGCCATCTGCAGCAGCAACGGAAAACAGGAATAGTATTTTTTAATTATTTTCCGGCATTCTTCCAGGACATCATTAAATGGCCGGGTAGCAAAGTCAGATGCCAGCCTGTGATACAATTTTTTGATATCTTCCTTTGCCATCTGTGGCGCATAATCAATCAACCTGTCAACGCTGATGTTAAAATAGGCCGCAAGCTGCGGCAGGAAGGTGATGTCGGGATAACTCTGCCCGGTTTCCCATTTTGAAACAGATGCCTTAGAGACCCCGACATATGCCGCAAGTTCATCCTGGGTAATACCTTTTTCTTTGCGTTTTGCAACAAGTGTTTTGGCAATATTGATTTCTTTCATATGATCACCCCCTTTAAGTATAATTGTACGGGTTTTAGCCCATAAAACAATGGATTGGTGGTTGATTATGGTTGAATAAATCAACCACAGGGAAACTTGAGGTAGGGGATGCCATTAATGCTGGGTGTCGGAACTCATGCCGATAGGGCTAAACATACAAATCCGGCGGGTAAGTCCACGCCTGTTATTTTTGTAATTACCCAATTGCCTGTTGGTGGTATAATGGTTAAAACCAGCCTGCTGGTTTTAACTGGGATTTCCCGCCAGGTAACCCCAGTGCTACAGCCAGTGGCGTATCAAGATCACTGAAAGGGAGGTAATTGAATGGGTCTTAATATTGAGCTGAACGAGCAAGCCGCGCAGCCGGTTTTGTTCATCAGGGCCAGGACGACTTTAGAAGGGTTGCCGCTGCTCATTGGTGAATCCTACAGGAAGATTGCAGAATACCTGGCAGAGCTGGGCGAGCAGCTGGCCAATGCGCCCTACACTGCTTATTACAACCTGGACATGCAGGATTTGGACGTGGAAATGGGCTTTCCGGTGGCCGGGCCGCTGCCCGGGAAAGGCGAGGTCAAGGCCGGCGAAGTCCCTGCAGGAAGGTACGTGTCCTGCATGTTTAAAGGACCCTATTCCCAGATGGAGCCGGTGTACAATGAAATGAACAAATGGATGCAGGGAAATAACCTGGAGCCGACGGGCGCTGCCTACGAATATTACTATAACGGGCCCCAGGATGTGCCGGAAAGCGAGCTGTTGACCAGGATATCGCTGCCGGTAAAATAGTAAGAAAGCGATCATCTGATAGCTTTAAGTGAGGAAGTGAGTACAAATCGTAGAAGAAGTCCTGCCTGGTATTTACATTATAAAGGTGCCTCTCCCGAAAAATCCCCTCAAGGCTTTAAATGCCTACCTGATAAAAGGCCGGGAGCGCAACCTGCTCGTTGACACCGGGTTTAACCGTGAGGAATGCCGCAGGGCGCTTTTAGGCGGGCTGAGGCTGCTGGACGCCCCTCTGGATCAGACTGACATTTTTATCACCCACCTGCATGCCGACCATACCGGCCTGGTTTCGGCCGTAGCCACGGAAAAAAACGTGGTTTACTGCAGCGGGTGCGACGCGGAACGGATCAACTGGGCGATTTCACCGGCATACTGGCGGAAAAACCTGGCTTACATAGGCGCATACGGCTTCCCGGTGCGCGAGTGCGGCGAGGCCCTGCTGCAGCACCCCGGCCGCAAATACGGCCCCGACAGTGAGCATGATTTCAGCGCAGTGGGGGAAGGGGACGTGCTGGAGGTTGGCAATTACTGCTTTACTGTCGTGGAAACGCCCGGTCACACGCCGGGGCATCTCTGCCTGTATGAGCCGGATAAAAAGATACTGATTTCCGGCGATCACATCCTGGGCAACATCACACCCAATATCACCATGTTTTATAAAGGGCTGCCGGACCCCCTGGGCCAGTACCTGCAGAGCCTGGACAAGGTGGACCGGATGGAGATCGACCTGTTGCTGCCGGGGCACAGGGGGGTTATAAAAGATGTGCGGCAGCGGATCGCTGAACTGAAGCGGCACTACGATCACCGGCTGCATGAGGTTTTGACTATTCTGGCCGGCGGTGTGATGAACGCCTACCAGGTTGCCGGCGGGATCACCTGGGACCTGCCCTACACCTGGGACCAGTTCCCGCTGCAGCAGATGTGGTTTGCCACCGGGGAGGCCATCTCCCACCTGGAGCATTTAAGACGCCAAAACAGGGTGCTGAGGTTAGAATGTGAGGGAATCCTTTTGTTTGAGCGGGTGAAATAAGATCTGTGGTATACCGGTTATTATATGTGCTTATAGCCTCTCTTCCAGGGTATAACACCCCTCACACCACCAAGCGGGTTTTCTGTATCACCTTTCCTTCTCGGAATCAGATGGATATGGGCATGCATGACAGATTGTCCGGCTGTTTCTCCGCAGTTTATACCGATATTAAAGCCCAGTACAGTGGGATCTTCACTGGTGATTTTGTCTCTCAGGTATCTTATTAAATCTTCAGTATCTTGTATTTCTTGTGTGGTCATGGTGAAGTAGTCGGCAGTGTGGCGGTGGGGGATGATCAGCATGTGGCCCGGGGTTACAGGGAATCTATCTTCCAGGGCAAAGACAGCGCCGTTTTCTCCCACCTTTTCTTTTTTTCTTTCCGGATCGCAAAATGGGCAAATATTTTTCATAATATATTTTTTCACCCCAATAGTGTTCTATATTCGTACCTGCAGCTTTCATATATCGTTCCCAGTGGGCTGCCAGGTTATTGTGACCGCAGGAACGGTTCTGTGCCGCACATCTTAAAAATGCGACAGTCGAGAACCGTCCCTGCTCGTCTAAAAAGTTACAATGTCTTCTCCAGAATCTGGTTGATGCGCTCGACCATATCCCGCGGGTTGATCACCAGGCCGGCAGAGATCAGGGCATTGTCAAACACCTGCTCGGCTACAACCCGGGCAAATGCCGCATCTTCTTGCCGCAGGTCGTCCAGCTTTTTAATCAGCTTGTGCCTGGTGTTGATCTCCAGGGCGTTTCTCCCCATGTCGCCAAAGTCTCTGTTGGCGGCCTGCATCACCCGCTGCATGCTGCTGGTCATCATCGGATTTAAATTTAAAATGATCGCCGGGCTTTCCACCAGGCGGCTGGAAGCGTTGACCTCGCTTACTTTATCCCCCAGGATTTCTTTCAGCCAGGCGGGTTAAACCCCCAATTATGGAGAATATCCTTGTGAATGATCCGGCCTAAATAGATTCCCTGCCGAATTCGGCGTTTATTCCACGGTCCGCTTGACATGGGGTCCCCTACACCCTCTGGACTCCATTGTTATAGGCCGGAAATAACCCTAGTTGATGGAGGTGGCGGGTATTCCCGCCCGCGGGATTGTACCAGAGGGTATCCCCCCATATCAAGCGGCTTTCGCGGCATAAACGCTGTGTGACGTCCCTTTAGCGTGCTTCTGGTAATAGATAGCTGGTGCCTGGTAACCAATACTGCCATGACGTCTACGGTTGTTATAATAGTCCAGGTAATTATTCACCTCTTCGTAAGCTTCCTGGAAGGTTTCAAACTCATGTCTGCTGTAGCATTTATCTTCCAGAATGCTATGGAAAGATCAGGTTGAAAAATAATCTGCTAATCACGGCAGATTTATTTTTATTCTTAAGTTTGCCGGTTTTGGGGACCTGTCCCCCTGTCCCTTCCTCTGTCCCTTGTCAATGTCCATCCTTTTCCCTCCTCACTTTTAAATAAGCATGATAATTTTATCGTTATTATCCTGCGGTACTCTCCATATTCTGCCCAATTTCGATAAATTCCGGTAAAATCCTGTTGGTTAGTAGGAAATTATCTCAAAATGAAGAATATGGTGTAAGAGCTTCATTTATGATTAAAGCAGTTCTGTCTTGCAGAATGGAGAGGATTAAATGGCGCTATTTAATAAAATCAAGGGTCCGATATTTTATAAGGATGATAGCGAAGCGGAACGGCAGCTCGAAGTTTTAAAGGAGCTTAAGCAAACGGCTACCGGTGAAAATACTAATGCCATTGAACGGGAAATACGCTTGGTAAAAGCCGGGATTGCCGGTGAAAAGCAAGTTCGCTTTGAGTTGGAGAACAGCCATATCCCGATGTTTGTGCTTCATGACTTATACTTTGAATATCAGGGACTTACCTCACAAATTGATTATTTGATTATTACACGAAAACATCAGTTTGTGATTGAGTGCAAAAATCTGTACGGCAATATAGAGATTAACAGTAACGGCGATTTTATACGTACATTCTCCTATGGCCGCCACTCTAAAAAAGAAGGCATCTATTCTCCTATCACACAAAACAGACGTCATCTGGAATTGATAAAGCAGATACGCGGTGCGGAAAGAAATGCGTTGCTCCGGATCGTATTCGATAAGTATTTCTATGACAACTACCGTTCGATTGTTGTATTGGCCAACCCGAAAACTGTGCTCAATGCAAAGTATGCAAAGAAGGAAGTACGTAATCAGGTTATCCGTGCAGACCAACTGGCTGAGTATATCCGTAAGGCAGATGCAGAGCCGGGCGCTGAGTCGAGCAGCGAAAAGACGATGGAAAACCTGGCGCAGTTTTTTGTCAGCATTCATAAACAGCCTAAAGTGGACTATACAGAGAAATTTCGCATCATGGTCAACGAAACTGATTCAAATACATCTGAAGGATATCCATCAGGCGAAGTACAAGGTGGGGCGGACGCCGAGAGTAATCCGGGCGGATTATCTGCCCGAAGTGCGGAGCACCGATGGTCCGGCGCAAGGCTGCCAAAGGACCGAACGTTGGAAATGAACTCTTTGGCTGCTCGGGTTTTCCGAAGTGCCGAGGGATCGTGAATATTCAATAAGTAAAGTACATAGATAAAATAGCGCCGGTCTCGTTATACGGCGAATGGATTATTGACCAGGAGAATGATGGCACACTCGAACATCCGATACAGTGGCCGTTTGTCGAATACAGCGAACTTGTCTATGAGTTTGAACACGAGTTTTACCAACTTGCGGAAAGCCATTCGGAATATCAGCTTACATCGTATGGGGATATACTTGAACGAAACAGCTTAAAATGGGCTGGCGAAGAAATGCGCAATGCCGATGTCGACAGGCCCGATGCACAGTGTGTCCTTGCTCTGATAATGGTCGCAATACGCGATGAGCGCTTTTGCGATGGTGCATTGCTGGGGTTCTTCAAGGACGGATATATTCTGAAATGGTTGAAACGTCTCAAAGACATTGACTGGCAGGCAAACTCTAAGACTTAAAATGCAATCCCCGCAAGCCAAGCCTACGGGGATTAAGTTTTTTTACCGGTGTTTTTTCATGAACAGATTTAGTATTAATAAGTCAATTCTGTTTTCGACAAAGAAAAAACAGGAATCTGGCGAATAAGGTAGAAGAATACAACGTTGTTATCATTATCCATTGCATTAGGAAATCATTCCAATAAAAAGCAACTAATGTCTAGCAAATTATCCGAAGTTAGGCGTAAAAAAAGCTCAAAACCGAATTAAGGCTTGAGTAAATTAACAGAAGAGTTCTGGGGGAGAATCTACTTCCTAACTTTGGATAATTACATTGCACGAAACCGCGACGGGAAAATACTATGGGGATTGAATATCTCATCTCCTGTCTAATTATATGACTTTAAGGAAAACTCGGTAGCAAAATGTATCAGAGCAGCGTTAATCGTGCTGAACTAGATATAGTTACCCCCTCCCCATGACAGCAATTTTTTAAACATATGCAGTTTTATTAGTGATAGGGGGAGCTTTACCCAGGCACAAAAACCGATTGGATTTTTCCGATCCGCAGATAGGGCATTTAGATAAATCTATTCCGGTGAGTTTCAGGATGAGTTGAAGCGTCGAGGCTTTTTCTTTAGTTAAAAGAGGCGTATGTGTAAGCTGTTTGCAAATCTTCAGTTTAGTTGTCTTGTTACGATTGCCTAGCAAGCCGTAGTGTCTGATTTTCATAAAGCCACTCGGTAGGATATGAATAAGAAATCTGCAGATAAACTCATCGGTGGAAAGAGTCATCACCTTATGTTTATTGGCATCCTTGTAGTCACGCCATTTGAAGGAAACCGTATCATTTTCAATGCTAACTATACGTTTATTGGATATAGCCACTCGATGAGTATATCGACCCAGGTATTCAACAACACAAGCTGCATTTTTAAACGGTGGTTTGCAGTAAACAATCCATTCTTTGCCATAAAGAGAGGAAAGCAGTCTTTCAAATTTCTTTTCCTCGGAAAGATATGTTTGACTGCTGTGGAATTCCAGCTTATTTTGGCCGTAGAGATGTTTAAGGTAATACAGAAACTTACCTCTGAACTTACGGGATAGAACTTTAACTGGAATGAAGAATTTTTTCCTGCTATTCACCCATTTTCCGATGGAGGATAATCCACCGCCGGGCACAATGCAGTGAATATGCGGGTGGTGCATGAGGTTTTGTCCCCAAGTATGTAGAACAGATGTAAAGCCAATCTTGGCCCCGAGATATTTTTTGTCAGAAGCTAATTCGGCAAGTGTTTCAGCAACTGCCTTAAACAAAAGGGGATATATAACTTTTTGATTTTGGTAGGTCATTGAATTAAGAGTATCCGGGATGGTAAATACCACATGGAAATAACCGATATTGAGCAGATTGCTTTTCTGGTTTTCAATCCAGCGTTCTTTGGCGAGAGCTTGGCATTTAGGGCAGTGCCTGTTGCGGCAAGAATTATAAGAAATTCGGGTATGCCCGCAACTGTCACAAACCTCCTTATGACCGCCTAACTCTGACGTCCTGCATTTTTGAATTGCAGACATCGCTTTATGCTGTACAAGAGTGAGCTTGTGATAGGTACGATAGTTATCGCCGTATTTTAGGAAAATATCTTGAACCTCAGCCATTGGCTTTTTCCGATTCAGCAATCTGATCAAGGGGGCTTGTTACATTGAGAGATTCAATCTTGACCAAATGCAAGTAAACGCAGGTCGTGTTGATATTTGAGTGACCGAGCAATTGCTTAATGTGATAAATACTTGTGCCGGATTCCAGCAGGTGAGTAGCGAAACTATGTCTTAGCGTATGGACCGTAACGTTTTTAGTGATTTTAGCCTTCTTTATATATTTGCGAAATAGATTTTGTACAGCTCTAGTTGTGATGTGAGTGCCGGTATGATTTCTGCTGTAAAAAAGCCACTCTTTGGGGCGGTAAGCTTTCCAGTAAGCTCTGAGCATCTCAAGATTGGCTTGAGAAAGCAGGGCATATCGATCTTTACTGCCTTTAGCGTTGCGGATGAATAACTGCATTTTATCGCTCTGGACATCTGAGATCTTTAGGGAGGCCACTTCGCTTAGACGAAGCCCAGCACCATAAAGGGTCATGAGAATGCATTTGTCTCGCAAACTGTCGCAGGCGTTAAAAAGGGTTTGTATTTCTTCTTTGGTAAGGATGTCAGGGAGTTTGTGTGGTTTGCGGTGGCGGGGGATTTGCCTCTGGTTTAAGCTAGCGTTCAAAGTTACTCCATACAAAAAGCGGAGACCGCTGTTGTAGGTATTGACCGATTCAGGAGCAAGCTTCTTAACTGTAGAAAGATAATGAAGAAATTGTCTAACATCTTCAACATCAAGCTCGGTTGCAGGTTTATCAAAGTGATCCTGAAATAGCTTAGCTTTAGTTAGATACTCATCCTGGGTGGATTTGCTTAAACCCCTGAGTTCAACATCGAATTTAAGCTTGGCTAAAACCTCTTCTTTAGTCATGGCATAACATCTCCTTTAAAATAAAGTACCTATATTGTAAAGGAGACCAATTAAAAAAGAACTGTATCTTTCAGCTCAGTTCGGGTAAATCGATTTGATGGAAATATTACAGGAACCACCGCGGCAGCGGTTTAGTGCAATGTCTATTAGGCGAAGTTTCGGATATTTTTGGCTATAGCAATAATAGGAAGTTGGTGAATGTGTGGCAAAGAAGAAACCCGCAAAAAAGAAAAATGTAAAAATAAATACATGCCCTCCTAAGGCTACAATACAAGAATTACAAGCTTCCCGAGATGGAGGCCAAATTGCGCTTAAAGGATTTACATATCAATTTCTATATTCATGTTACTTGATTCTGTCAGAATTAGACCCTTGTACAGTTTTTCATTTGGAAGGAACTGAAGATATAGACAAAATCAAATACAAGCATTCTTCAAAGGATATTACTCATATACAGCTAAAATATTCTATAGAAAAACAAGATGCCAGCTTTTTAAAAGATATCTTGAAGAATTTTTTAGAAGCATATTTACTTGATAATGCCCGCAGCTTCAAACTAGTCTACGATTTTACAGTAGCTAAGGGAAATATGAGTAAACTCTTTAGCTATAATCTCGATAAGACATCTACTTCATACTGGGCGGGAATTGTCGAACAAATAAGATCAGAGAACCCTTTATGGAATTGGTCTGGGTTTTCGCTTGAAAGTTTTATTTCAAGCCTTACTTTTGAGAAAAAAGAAAAGGATACTTTAGCGGAAGAAATAGAAAAAAGGTTGATTGATACCTATGATATTACAACAGGTAATGTTATGCTATTTGCTAATGGAATTAAAATATGCTGCTTAGAGAAAATGGAGCACAGGGATAGCTTAAACAAGCATGAAATTGACGCAGTAATACAGAACATAAAAGACGATATTAGTAAAGGCGTTCAGAATCCTGCACATAATTGGATAAAGAAGATAACATTTGATAATGCCGATACTGATACAGATGGGAGCTATTTTGAAGGCAAAAAACCTACCCCACATGATATTGCTTGTCAATTACCGGTAAGGCGACCTAAATTAGAACAGGAGATTAATGAATCGATCCAACAAAATAGAGTTACTGTTATCAAAGCCTCTAGTGGGCAAGGCAAAACGACACTGGCACTTCAAGCTGCTTGTAACCTAAAAAACGAATACGAAATCTACCAACTCTTGTGGTGTAATGATTCAAGAGAACTAGGTAATATTGTACAATTCTTTAGTTCTCGAGTGAAATTGGGAGAAAAGCCGCTTATTCTTATTGACAATTTGGATTCCCAGTTAGCAGAATGGAACCGATTGGCACAACTTTTACAGGAAGAGGTATCATACCATTATAAACTGCTTCTTACAACAAGAGAGGACGATTGGTATAGCTATGGGGGCAATTTAAGTAATGTTAAATCATTAGGTGTTGTTAAATTGTCTCTTAACGAAGAAGAGGCACAAGGCATCTATGAGGTTCTCGTTAAAGTACAAAAAATCCATCCTTCTATTTCGGACTGGCGGAAATCTTGGACTAAAGTTGCAAAGCAAAAGTTACTTATCGAATATATGTATTTGCTTACTCATGGCGAGATGCTATCCGAAAGAATTGCTCATCAAATAGTCCAAATAAACAATTCAGATACAGGTAAAATTAAGTGTGAGATTCTGCGTAAAGTTTGTTTTGCTGATATTTGCGGGATTAAACTTCCAGTAAATAAATTAGTTGCTAACATATCAGAAACTACATCAAGGGATTATGGCGAACTTCTAAAGAGTATCGAAAATGAATTCTTAATTCGTGTTGATATGACGGAAAAGTATGTGGAAGGACTTCACCCTGTGCGCTCTCAGCACATAGTCGAAAAACTGCATGAGTTTGTAGACATAGATGAAACTGCGCTTCAGATAGTTCAAATATCAGATACAAGCTACTTCTCAAAGCTATTTTCCAATCTTCCCAAGGTGATTTTAAATAAGAGTGTTTTTTATTCCAAGATAGCTGATTCTCTCTGGAATAGAAACGATTTATCGGATTATGTTTTAGCTTTACAAGGAGTGTTTTCCGGAAGTGTAATGCAATACTTTCTGCGCAACCAACATACTTATGATGATGCCAATGAACATGGCGGATTATTTATTTTTGACATGGCAATAAATCCATTCACAAGATTTGAAGAATTTGACCATTCGTTAAACACTTTAGATGATCTGAGAAGAACTATGCCTGATAATGTTAATATCCAATATTTATGTAATCTTAGAGATACTATGCCTAAGATAGTCTTGCCACAAACAGATATCTATTATTTTTGTGCGGCATTATTTGAGAAATTGAAAGATCATGAGCTCTTTGACATTACTACTGATGTGGTGTCTTATTCATCAATTATTTATTGGCTCATTAATATAGATCCATCTTTCAATCTATCAAAAAACGTATCCCTGGAAAAGATTTGGAGAGGTAAGGATAAATACTCCGTAGATGTTCTTTCTTCTATTATGTATACTTGTTTTTGTGGAAACAGAGAAGACTACATGAATCATGTTAAAGCAAACTTGTCGAGCATTCTGATTTACTTAAAAGCATCTACTCAATCTCTAAGAGTGTATGTTAGTGAAAATAAAAACGAAATCCATGTTGAGTACATTCTTTTACCAAGTGATATCAGAAAGGGAAATGAGGAAAGTGTTTCAAGATTGAAAAGCATTTGCAAGTTGCTTCCAATATTTGATAAATACTGTGCCGATTCCCTTAAACCAACAATCGAAGTGCTCTCTGGATATAAAATTCCGGATGACGCACATAAAACTATGCCCCTTAGAAACCTATTTATTATGTTTCATCAAGAGTTTACTTCGTTATGGAGCAAAACCATAATGAGTAACTAT
>ENA-UOOH01003180-UOOH01003180.1-fermentation-metagenome-genome-assembly--contig:-NODE-3180-length-12887-cov-10.840867_pt1 | contig 12887 bp, 9 predicted proteins | sample MGYA00245778_ERZ724025 | MGnify/ENA primary metagenome ERZ724025 (study PRJEB28704, sample SAMN03018313) | fermentation metagenome | biome: anthropogenic terrestrial biome; feature: soil; material... | reverse complement strand
TAAATCCTGATTCAGACAATCATCTCAACGCCTCAACGAATAAACAAAAAAAGGAACGAATTATCGTCCCTCTTTTAATGTTTTTGTGGGGTCTTTATTTTATTCTTTCAGAGTATTCAGCTGTTCTGGTGTCAACTTTAATTCTTTCGCCTGTTTCGATGAAAAGTGGTACTCTGATTTTTGCTCCTGTTTCAACCGTTGCTTCTTTGGTTGCATTGGTTGCTGTGTTGCCTTTTACTCCTGGCTCGGTGTAGGTTATTTCCATTTCAACAAATGGTGGCAATTCGCATGATAGTGGTGTTTCGGTGTCGGCATGTACAATCATTTCAACGTATTGTCCTTCTTTTAGGAATTGTGGTGCGTTGATGATTTCTTCTTGAATTGATATTTGTTCAAAGTCTTCTGCGTGCATAAAATTATATCCTGAATCATCCTTATAGAGGAAGGTGTAGGGGCGACGTTCTATTCTTGCTATTTCAATTTTTGTTCCTGCCAAAAATGAATGTTCTAAGGTTCTTCCTGTCTTAAAGCTTTTGAGTTTGGTGCGAACAAAGGTATTTCCCTTGCCTGGTTTAACGTGTAGGAATTCAACCACTGAAAGCAAATCTCCATTCATTTCAATACATATTCCATTTTTAATATCTGCTGTTGTTGCCATAAAAAAGTTTGGTTTTATTTATTATTTTTTTTCTTCTAAGTTTTTTAATTCTTCTATCCTTTTTTGCAAGAATTCATTCTCTTGTGTAAGGTCTTTATGATATTTTTGGTAGTAGTTTGCCTTTAAAGTGCTTCCAATCATTCTCAAAATACAAACTCCCAAAAGACATGTAAGTATTATTTCGGAACTTGGCTTTTGAAAAATATAGTATCCTATTATTCCTATTATCCCTATGTAAGATATTATATCTAATAGTTTGGAAACTTTAATTGTATTCATATTTAATAGTGTTCAATGAATTGCAAAATTACTCCTTTTTCCCTTTTTAACAAAATATTTGAATAAATGATGAATTTTTTATCTATATTTGCAAGTTGAGAAATTGAGTAAAATAGTATTAATTGCATAAACTATGAAGAGAATATTCTTATATATTATTGTGAGTTTTATTGCCCTAAGTGGCTATTGTCAAAATGTTATTGATCTGGATAATCAAAAGCTAACTGATTTTACTAATAAGCTTATTAAGCTTCCTTTCACTGAAAGAGATGTTATTATTAAGGCTTGTGAGGTGTTTGAGAAAGATTTTGCTAATGACCCTTATGTGGCTGATTGGGCTTTCCAAGTTCTTTACTACTATCATGAAATTAGTTGTGAAGACAAAACAGCAACCCTTCATAAAACTTTCTCTGATGAGGAAATTAGAGGATATTTCCATAAAGATATTTGGGTCTTACCTTCACTTAAAAGCAATATTTCTTCTTTCATTTCTGAGTATGCTAAGTGGGGCTATAGGATTTCTACCGATGAGGATACTTCTTATGCTATGGAAGTAGATTCAACCTTTTTGATTAAACGTCTTTCAAAATACCTTTCAAAGGATTATGCATATTATTTCACTAACTATGTTGCTGATTTGAGTGCTGCTCCTTATTGGCATAGCAAGCTTAATGTTCCTATTTCTGAAATTATGAGAAGGGTGCAATGGAGAGATTTATTATTGGATAAGAATCCCGATTTTGTGAGAAATGACTTGGTTACTCGTGAAATAGAATATCTCCTCTTTTCAATCACCAAAGGATTGGAGCATACTCCAATTTATGGAGAGAATAGAGATAAATTGAAGGTGCACGACCCAAGAGAGGGTTTTGATTTTACTAAGATTGCAAATGAATCTGAAATAATATTACCTGAATATAAGGATGCAATTCAAGCATATTATAGAACATATCCTGAAACCACTTGGGGCTTGTATTTGACTGAATTTATGCATCGCTTAGCCTTAAATAAATATCGTTTCTCCAACGAGATTGATGAATTTGTTCTTGAAAAACTTTTCCCAAGCAATAGAAAGAACATCGATCCTTTGTTAAAATACAAGGATATGCTTATTGACAATTTAATGGATTAATAATGAAGAAGCTTTTTTTTATTCTATTGTGCATTCTATGCACACAAAATATCATTGCCCAAAAGCAAATAACTCTTGAAGACATATGGTCAAAGGGAACATTTAGAGCCAAAACCATTAATGAGATTCGCTCAATGAAGAATGGGGAGGACTATTGTGTTCTTACTCCCAATGGTATTGAAAAATATGAGTACAAAACCGGACTAAAAACCGATACCATTATGGACTTCACCACATTGGATTTTGGAGCTAAGAGTCAGAAGAACAAAGTTGTTGATTATAAATTCTCTCAAGATGAGAAGAAGATTTTGATTGCTGTAAACCCAGAATATCTATATAGGCATTCTTTCTTTGCTGATTACTATATTTATGAAATAGAAACAAAAGCATTCTATCCACTAAATAATGAGGGAAAGCAACGTTTGGCAGATTTTTCACCAGATGGTAATAAGGTTTCATGGATTAGAGATAATAATCTTTTCATCACAGATATTTCAACATCGGAAAGAAAGGCTTTGCAAATTACTAAGGACGGAGAGTTCAATAAGGTAATTTATGGCACATCCGATTGGGTTTATGAGGAAGAGCTTGCATTGGTTAAGGGTTATGCTTGGAACAAGACCAGCACAAAGTTTGCTTATTATCGCTTTGATGAAAGCAAGGTAAAAGAGTATTCAATGCAGGTTTGGGGAGAACTTTATCCTCAAAACTACACTTTTAAGTATCCAAAAGCAGGAGAAGATAATTCAATTGTAGATATATTTGTATATGATGTTACTGCTCAAACACATAAACAAATTGATTTAGGGCAAGATAAGAACTACTATTTGCCAAGAATACAGTTTTCAAATGATGAGAATCAGTTAATTATTCACAAATTAAATCGTCTTCAAAATCAATATGACATTCTTGCTGTAAACACAAACGACTATTCCCAACAAACCATTTATTCTGAGACCAACAAATACTATATTAATGAGCCTCAAGAAGTACTATTTCTTGAGGACAACTCTGCCTTTATTCTCCAATCTGAAAGAAGTGGCTATTCTCATTTCTATTTGGTTAGTATGAAAGATAAAAGCATAAGTCCAATCACTTCAGGGAACTACGACACCGATAAGCTCTGTTATGTAGATCAGAAGAAGAAGAAACTATATTATACTGCTGCCGAAAGTTCTGCAATCAATAGGGAGTTATGCGTTATTAATTTTAATGGAAAAAGAAAAAAGATAATCTCCAAACACGAAGGGACAAATGATGCCAACTTCAGTAAGAATGGGAAATACTATATAGGTACTTATTCCAATGCCTACACTCCAAATGTTTTTAGTGTAAATAATCAAAAAGGAGAGGTTCTGGTAAGTTTGGAAAATAATGCAGCACTAAAAGATAGCTTGAAATTATATTCTAATGAAAATAAAGAGTTTGGATGCTTCAACACTTCAACTGGGGTTAGTCTTAACTATTGGATGATAAAACCAGCCAATATGGAGGATGGAAAGAAATATCCTGTTTTGTTCTATGTCTATGGAGGACCTTCAAGTCAGGAAGTTTTAAATTCTCAACGAAGAGCAACCGATATGTATTGGGCAATGATGTTGGCACAACAAGGATATATAACAATTTGTGTTGACCCTCGAGGAACAGGAATGAAAGGCGAAGAGTTTCGTAAATGTACTTATTTGGAATTAGGAAAATATGAAACTGAAGATTTGATTGAGGCTGCAAAGTATTTTGGAGAATTAGATTATATTGATAAAACACGTCTTGGAGTTTTTGGTTGGAGCTATGGTGGATATATGTCAACCCTTGCCATTACTAAGGGAGCTGATTATTTCAAAACAGCAATAGCAGTTGCACCTGTAACAAATTGGAGATACTATGACAATATTTACACAGAAAGATTTATGCGTACTCCTCAAGAAAATGGAGAAAACTACGATGATAATTCTCCAATTAATCATGTTGAAAAACTAAAAGGCAACTACCTCTTAATACATGGTACTGCAGATGATAACGTACATCTTCAAAATTCAATGGACTTGGTTGATGCACTCATAAAGGCTAATAAACAATTTGAAACCTTCTATTATCCAAATAAAAATCATAGCATTTACGGAGGAAATACACGCTTACATTTATACCAACTTATGACAGATTTTCTTTCAAGAAAACTCTAAAAAATTATGGTAAATCGTTTTATACAATACGTTAAAGAGTATAACCTCTTTGAAAGTAATCAAACAATTCTTTTGGCAGTTAGCGGAGGAATTGATTCAATGATTTTATGCGATTTGTTTTTAAAAAGTAATTTTAAGTTTGCAATTGCTCATTGTAATTTTCATTTAAGAGAAGAAGAATCAAACAGAGATGAGAGATTTGTTCGCCAATATGCAGAAAAAAACAATATTAAACTGCACGTGAAAGAGTTTGATACTTATTCCTATATGAAAGAAAAAGGAAAGAGTATGCAGGTTTCGGCAAGGGAAATGCGTTATAAGTGGTTCTATGAACTACTCAAAGAAGAAGGCTATTCCTATATTGCAACAGGGCATCATATGGATGATTCAATAGAAACTTTCTTTATGAATATTCTTAGGGGGACGGGTATTGCTGGATTGCATGGTATTTTGCAAAAGGTTGATTTAATCATTCATCCACTTTTGTTCACTAATAGAGAAGAGATTGTAGATTATCAAACACTAAATAATATTGAGTTCGTTGAAGACTCTTCAAATGCAACTACCAAATACACAAGAAATAAAATCAGACATGAGCTAATTCCTCTTGTGAAAGAGATTGCTCCAAACTTCAATAAGATTATTAGCAAGGAGATTGATCGTTTTAGGGAAACAGAAGTTGTATTTCGTTCTGTTATCAATGATGCTAAAACTAAACTTTTGGAGATAGAGAATCAAACAATAAAGATATCTATTGAAAAACTTAAAAGTTATGTTCCTCAAAAGATATTTATGTATGAAATATTAAGTGATTTTGGATTTAACGAAGCCACAATCAATTCAATTGAGGATGCTCTTTTAGAAACTTCAGGCAAACAATTCTATTCCGAAACACATAGGTTGGTAAAGGATAGGGATTATTTGTTGATTGTTAAAAATAAGCCACAAAACTTTAATCAATATTATATTGACCAAAGTCAAACCTCAATCTATACACCTTTAAAACTCCATATAGAAATACTTAAGGATTTGCAGTATGTTAAGATACTAAAGAATAAGGAAGTGGCAATGCTCGATTATGATAAATTAAGTTTTCCTCTTTTGCTTAGAAAATGGAAAAAAGGCGATAGTTTTTTCCCCTATGGTCTTCAAGGAGAAAAGAAAATTTCGGAATTTTACAAGAACCTCAAATATTCTATCTTAGATAAGGAAAATCAATGGTTGCTCTGCTCTAATAATGACATTGTTTGGGTGGTTGGACAACGTATTGATGATAGATTCAAGATTACAAAATCAACAAAGAATATTTATAAATTAGAATTAGACTAAGTATCTTTTGATAAATTTGTTTTTTAGGAAGTTTATTATTATCTTTGCAATTAGCAAAGCAAGTAATTAATTAATAAAAATTTATGCATTATGAAAATAGATTTTCAAGGTTTCGAGACATATATTCAAAAGAAAGAGATTAGTAGAATTTCATCAGAAATTGCAAAGCGTCATCTTAGCATTATTAATCGTTGTGGACTTGGTAAAGAATTTTTAGGTTGGGTTGACTTGCCGGAAAAACTTTCAAAGGGTTTGATTTTAGATATTGAGGCTGAGGCAGAAAAAATAAGAAGTAAGGCTGAGGTTTATGTTGTTGTTGGTATAGGAGGTTCTTATTTGGGTTCAAAGGCAATTATTGATGCTCTCCAAAATCATTTTAATGCAATGAAGAAGGAAAGGAATTATCCTTATATTATTTTTGCTGGGCAAACTCTTAGTGAGGATTATATGCACGATTTAATTGAAATATTGGATAAGAAGAACTATTGTTTGGTTGTAATTTCAAAAAGTGGAACAACACTTGAGCCTTCAATTTCTTTCCGCATACTTCGCACTCATCTTGAAAACAAATATGGTAAGGAAAAAGCAAGAGAAAGAATAATTGCCATAACTGATAAAGAAAAAGGTTCGCTTAAAGAAATGTCAACTGCAGAAGGATATAAGACTTATGTTATTTCTGACGATATTGGAGGAAGGTATTCTGTCTTAACCCCAGTTGGGTTATTGCCTATAGCAGTTGCTGGATATGATATTAGAGCAATTATTCATGGTGCAAAGAAAATGCGTCATAATCTTCTAAATAATACTACCTATGAAACAAATATTGCTTGGCAATATGCTGCAATGCGTTATTTGATGTATAAAAATGATAAGAACATAGAGTTAATGGTGAATTATTCTCCCAACATGGCTTCATTTGCAGAGTGGTTTAAGCAACTATTTGGAGAGAGTGAAGGCAAGGAAGGAAAGGGCTTATTCCCTTCTTCAGTAATCAATACAACAGATTTACATTCATTAGGACAATATATTCAAGATGGGAAAAATCAAATCTTTGAGACAATTATTCATGTTGAAAAATCTTCAAAGAGAGTAAGAATTCCTTATGATGAGTCAGATTTAGATTCATTAAATTATATATTAGACAATAGTTTAACTCAAATAAATCATAAGGCAGAACAAGGAACATCAATGGCTCATCTTGATGCAGGAGTTCCTCAAATTAGAATTAGCATAGACAGACTTGATGAACAAAATCTTGGACAGCTAATTTATTTCTTTGAATTTTCATGTGCTCTAAGTGGTTATTTGCTTGGAGTAAATCCATTTGACCAACCAGGAGTTGAGGCATATAAAAAGAATATGTTTAAGCTTTTGGGAAAACAGTAATTTTTTAAAACTCATCTTCAATGAAAGATTTAGAAGATATATATTGCAGACAGAAAAATTTCTATCTTTCTAATAATACAAGAGATATTTCTTATAGGATTCTTATGTTGAAGAAACTGAAAGAAGAAATAATTAAATCGGAAAAGGAAATAGAAGAGGCTTTATACTTTGATTTGCATAAATCTTCTGTTGAAAGCTATATTACAGAGGTTGGATTTGTTCTTTCGGAGATTAATCTTTGTATTAAGAAACTGAAAAAGTGGTCAAAGCCTAAAATTGTAAGTTCTTCAATTACTTGTTTCCCATCAAAAGCAAGAATTATTTCTGAGCCTTATGGGTTATGTTTAATTGTTTCTCCTTGGAATTATCCTTTTCAACTTTTAATTTCTCCATTAATAGGAGCAATTTCTGCGGGAAATTGTGCAATTCTTAAGCCTTCAGAACATAGTCCTAATACTTCAAAAATAATAAAAAAAATTTTAGATAGAGTTTTTGAATATGAATATGTTTTTACTGCATTAGGAGAAAAAGAAGTTTCTCAAGAACTATTGGAATTAGAGTTTGATTATATTTTCTTCACTGGCAGCTCTTCATTAGGGAAGTTGGTAATGGAAAAAGCTTCAAAACACCTTACCCCAACTACTCTTGAGCTTGGAGGCAAAAGTCCTTGTATTGTAGATAAAGATGCTAATATTGAAGTATCGGCAAAGAGAATAGCCTTTGGGAAGTTTTTAAATGCCGGACAAACTTGCATTGCTCCTGATTATCTTTTTGTTCATAAAGATATTAAGGATGTGTTTGTAAGAGAGATGATTAAGTCAATTAAAGAGTTTTATTCAGAAGACATTATTAATAGTAAGGATTATGGTAGGATTATTAATCAAAGTCATTTCCTTAGATTAAGAAAAATGTTGAATGACGGAAAACTTATTTATGGAGGAGATTTTAATGAGGAAGAAAAATTTATTTCTCCAACTCTAATAGAGGATATTCTCCCTAATTCAGAACTTTTAAGTGAAGAGATTTTTGGCCCTATTCTTCCAATAATTTGTTTTGAAAATATTGATACTTTAATTCAAGAACTAAGAGTAAAACCAAAACCTTTAGCTCTTTATGTTTTCTCTCAAAATAAGAAAATACAAGATAAGATAATTAATAACATTTCATCTGGAGGAGTTTGTGTTAATGATACAATTATGCATATTGTTCCACAAACTCTTCCATTTGGAGGAGTTGGTAATAGTGGAATGGGCTCTTATCATGGTAAAAAAAGCTTTGAAACTTTCTCCCATAAGCGTTCCATTTTGAAAAGAAAAACTTGGTTAGATATTGCACTTCGCTATCCTCCTTTCACAGAAAGTAAGAAGAAAATTGTTGAGAAAGTGCTTTAGTAAGATTTATGCTTTTCTAACTTTCAAAGCTTTTATAACAACATACATTAAAAGACTGAATATAGATAGTCCAATAAATACGTAGTTGAAATTATATCTTTGTGTAATTATTTGACCAATTATATCAAATAAACAGAATATCATTGTTAATGCAGCAAAGGAGTTTTTCTCACTTTTTATTGCTTTCATCCAATTAAAAGGAAGAGAAGGCTTTCTGTAATTCTTACATTTAGGGAAAAATGCAGGAACAGTATTTGCCCAATTAAGATAATTATCTCCAAATTTCTCTCTTAAATATGCTTCTTCTGCATACATAATTCTTTCGTAGTAAACCCAATAAACCAAACAGAACACAAGAATAAACCAGATGTTAGCAATTAACATTGCAGCACTAAGCCACATTAGAAAATTACCAAGATATAATGGGTGGCGAACTATGGAATAAAATCCTGTGCTATTTACTGTGTCAGCTTTTTGTTCTGCTGTGTTTTTGCCAGAAGTGTTTTCAGCAGCATATCCAACAACATGAAATCTAATAAACAAACCCAAAAGCCCAATAAATAAGCAAATAAAGTTATAAATATATTCTCCTATAGTTTCTTGTCCTAAGAAAAAGTTTGGATTTAATTCCTTTAAAATATATAAGGCTAAACCTATTACTAAAATGAATAAAGGTAAATAACTTCTGTATTTAAACAGCCAGTTTCCTTCTTTTCGCATATCTTCTTGTAATGCCATATTGCTTAATTTGTTAATTTTGATGCAAAGTTAATTTATTTTTGTAGAATAAATATGATATTTCTTTATTCTGTTTTCTTTTTCCCATTCAAAATAATTAAAACAACTGCTAAGATAATAATTATTACTCCAGTTATAATTTGAATATTAATAGGTTCACTAAAAACAATTATTCCAATTATTATTGCTGTTACAGGCTCTAATGGAGAAAGTAGTGCAGTAATTGTTGAGCCAATTGCCTTTATTGCTAAAATCAATGTTAGATTTGCAATGATTGTAGAGAAAATTGCCATAAATAGGATATTTCCAGCAGCTTCAAATGAAGGTATGGGTATAAGCGTGCCTCTAATAAGGCTTAGCACAAGGCAGAGTATCATTGAAATACAGATTACATAGAAAGTCAATACGCTTGAATCAACTTCTTTCATTGAGGACTTGTTTACTCCAATTATATACATGCTATACATTAGGTTGGTTATTGTTAAAAGGAAAATTCCGTATAAACTAACCATGCCATGATTGGGAGAATAGGAGAGGAGGAAAACTCCTAAAAGTGAGAGTAAGAGTGAAATATAGATTGATTTCTGCAACTTTTCTTTATAGAACAACCACATGAAGATTGCAATCATCACCGGAAATTGAAATCCTATTGTTGTACCAATTCCTGAAGGAATATAATCGTAGGAAGAAACCAAAGTAAGACCTGTCAGTCCATAACCTGCTCCTCCAATAAGAATAATATCTCTAATATTCTTTTTGCTTATCTTGAAATTTGCTTTGCGAAAAAAGAGATAAGCTCCATAAATTATCATTGAAAACAAGAACCTATAAAACATCAAGGCTTCTGAGCTCATGCCTTGAGCTTTTACAGGAATTGAGAATAGGGGCAGTAGTCCAAAAGTGATTGAGGAAATAATTGCATAAATAATTCCTCTAATCAATATCTTTTTAGTTTGATTAGCAGACAATATTGATGATTTTATTCTTTACAAAGATTATTTTCTTAACAGGTTTCCCTTCCATAAAGCGTTGCACTTCAGAGTTTGAAAGAACTTCTTCTTCAATTTCTTTTTGTTCCTTATTAAGTTCAAATTCCATTGTTAAACGCATCTTACCATTAATGGAAACAGGATACTTAAATGAACTTTCAACTAAAAGGCTTTCGTCAATTTCAGGAAATTTCTCAAAGCTAATTGTGTTTTGATGACCCAACAATGACCAGAGTTCTTCAGCAATAAAAGGTGCAAATGGAGATATAAGGATTGCCAATGGTTCAAGGATTTCTCTTTTATTGCATTTCAAATCAGTCAATTCGTTCACACAAATCATAAATGTAGAAACAGAAGTATTAAAACTAAAGCGTTCTATATCTTCCTTAACTTTTTTTACTGCCTTATAAAGTGATTTATATTCTTCTTTTGTAGGTTTTTCTGCAGAAATATTTAAGTTGTTATCCTTATCATGATACAATTTCCAAAGCTTTCTCATAAAACGAAATACTCCTTCAATTCCCTTAGTGTCCCATGGTTTTGATTGTTCCAAAGGTCCTAAGAACATTTCATAAAGACGCAAAGTGTCGGCACCATAACGTTCAATTAAGTCATCAGGGTTTTGCACATTATACAAGCTCTTTGACATCTTTTCAACCTCATAACCACAAACATACTTCCCATCCTCTAAAATAAACTCAGCACTATTAAATTCTTCTCTCCATGCTTTGAAGGCTTCAATATCAAGAATATCATTATCAACAATATTAATATCAACATGGATTGGGTCAAATTCATATTCGTTTCTTAAATTATAGGAAACAAATTTATTTGTTCCTTTTATTCTATAAACAAAATTTGAACGACCTTGAATCATCCCTTGATTAATTAGTTTTTGATAAGGTTCATCCTTGCAGCAAAGACCTAAGTCGAATAAGAATTTAGTAGTAAAACGTGAATAAAGTAAATGTCCAGTTGCATGTTCACTTCCTCCAATATATAAATCTACATTTTGCCAGTAATCATTAGCTTCTTTAGAAAAATATCTTTCAGTATTATTTGGATCCATATATCTTAGAGAATAAGCATTTGAACCAGCAAATCCTGGCATGGTATTGCAATCTAAAGGATAAGTCTTTCCATCAATACTTACGTTCCAGTTTTTAGCTCTTGCTATTGGTGGCTCTCCATCTTCAGTTGGAAGGTAAACATCAATTTCAGGAAGTTCCAATGGAAGTTCTTTTTCGTCCAATACACAAGGAATACCATCTTTATAATAAATAGGGAATGGTTCTCCCCAATATCTTTGACGAGAAAATATAGCATCACGCAAACGATAGTTTATTGTTCCATAACCAATTCCTTTTTCTTTTACATAAGCAATAACCTCTTTCATTGCTTTTTTAACTTCCATTCCTGTTATAAAATCAGAATTAACGCAATGACCAGTTTTAGAATCTTTTGATTCTGTCCATGTGTTTACATCCTCTTCCTCTTCTCCAATAGGAACAACAACTTGTTTAATTGGAATATTAAAATGACGAGCAAAAGCAAAGTCTCTGCTATCGTGAGCTGGAACTGCCATAATTGCACCTGTTCCATATCCTGCTAAAACATATTCAGATATCCAAATTGGAACTCTTTCATTACTCAAAGGATTAATAGCATAGGAGCCAGTAAATACCCCTGAAATTTGTTTTACTTCCGATTGACGTTCTCTTTCAGAACGTGTCTTAGTCCAAGCTATATATTCTTCAACTTCTTTCTTATGTTCAGATGTTGTAAGTTTTCCTATTAAATCATGTTCAGGACAAAGAACCATAAAAGTAACTCCCCAAAGAGTATCTGGACGTGTTGTGAAAACTTCTAATTTATCTCCTTCTTCTGTATTAAAGAATATTGCAGCACCTTCACTTTTCCCTATCCAGTTTTTTTGAATTTCTTTTAAAGAATCTGTCCAATCAACTGTTTCTAATCCTTGAAGCAATCTTTCAGCATAAGCAGTAATTCTTAATGACCATTGACGCATTGATTTTCTTTCAACAGGATAGCCTCCACGAACAGAAACTCCATTTACAACTTCATCATTTGCCAAAACTGTCCCAAGTTTAGGACACCAGTTAACCAATGAGTCAGAAAGATAAGCCAAACGATAGTTCATTAGAATATCACTCTTTTCTTTTTCGCTAAAATTTTTCCATTCTTCAGCACTGAAATCTAATTGCTTTGTGCATGCTACATTCAACATTTTAGCTTGACCCTGTTCAAAAGCCTCAAGAAGCTCTTCAATTGGTCTTGCTTTGTTGGTATCGTAACAATAATAGGAATTAAAAAGTTGAATAAAACACCATTGAGTCCATTTATAATATTTAGGGTCGCAAGTTCTAACCTCTCTATCCCAATCGTAAGAAAGACCAATTTTATCTAATTGTTCTCTATATCTTTTAATATTTATTTCTGTGGTAATTGCAGGATGTTGTCCTGTTTGAATAGCATATTGTTCAGCAGGTAGTCCATAAGCATCAAAGCCCATAGGATGCAAAACATTAAAACCATTAAGTCTTTTGTAACGTGAGAAAATATCAGAAGCAATATAACCAAGAGGATGTCCAACATGTAATCCAGCACCAGAAGGATAAGGAAACATATCCAAAACATAGTATTTTGGTTTTGAATTATCTATTTCAACGTGAAAGGTATTATTTTCTTTCCAATAGCTTTGCCACTTAGGCTCAACATCTCTAAAATTATAGTCCATATAAATTATATCTTTGAAATTCTAACTTGCAAAGATACAATATTAAT
>ENA-UOOH01003176-UOOH01003176.1-fermentation-metagenome-genome-assembly--contig:-NODE-3176-length-12912-cov-21.150579_pt1 | contig 12912 bp, 10 predicted proteins | sample MGYA00245778_ERZ724025 | MGnify/ENA primary metagenome ERZ724025 (study PRJEB28704, sample SAMN03018313) | fermentation metagenome | biome: anthropogenic terrestrial biome; feature: soil... | reverse complement strand
AAAAGTATAACCGGTGCAATATATATAACCGAGCCTGCAAAGGCTATATCAGGGCTGGAGCCATAAAGACTGTTCAGCACTACTGACAGCGGATATTTCAATTGATCATTTAGAAGCACCAAGGGCTGCTCCACCATATTCCAGGTTTCTGCGAATGTCATTATGACGACTGCGGTAATTCCTGCTTTAGAGTTTGGAATGACCGAAATTCTCATGACATCAAGAACAGAGCCGCTTTCAAGGAGCACAGCCTCAATAGATTCGTTCGGTATAGTTTTAATGAACTGCCTCATAAGAAAAATTCCAAAAGGTGCGAAAATACCGGGCAGGATGATCGCAGAATCTGTGTAAAGTATCCCGAACATTTTAGCAAGAATGAAATTCGGCAAAAGTGTTACCTGAAATGGCATCATCATAACAACAAGGATTACAAAGAACAACAAGTCCCTGCCCTTAAAGCGGATTTTTGCAAACACAAAGGCAGTAGGCAACGCTATTAAAAGATGCAAAAAGGTTATTACTGTGCTGTACTTTACAGAATTCCAAAATAGGGCAAGGTAATCGGATTTTTCGATTAAAAGTATATAATATTGCTCTATTGACAGTGGCTCGGGTATTAATCTTATTTGTTCGTTGTTGCCGCTAAAATAAAACTTGCTGACTTCATTTACAGTCATAAATGAATCAAAAAGCGTTAAAACAACCGGAAATACAAAAGCAGCGCATAGCATAAAAACAATGAGCAAAGCAGCCGTTCTTTTTATGTTATTCGGTGTACTTTCTTTTATCATGACCATACCCCTTTTGAAAACTTGTTTTCAGCCTTATATAATACAAATACTATTAATAAAATGAAAACTGCGAATATTATTGAACAGGTTGTTATCCTTTCGTAGTTCAGTTTTATAAAATGGTTATTCATATAATGCTGTATAAAATAAACCGAATTTTGCGGATATTGCCCGTAAAGAAGATAGGTTTCCTTAAATACCTTAAAGGAATTTACAATCGATATTACCAATACAAAAAAGGTTGTCGGGAGAAGCTGAGGCCACGTTATGTATGTATGTTTTTGAACTATATTAGCGCCATCCAGGTCGGAAGCTTCATACTGCTCTTGCGGTATCTGCATAAGTCCGGCGGTTAGCAAAATAATATTATACCCTAAATTCTTCCATATAAAAAACAGAGTTACCGGAATCTTGAAAAACTCACTATTGTCGATAACTTTTATACCTAGAAGCTGTGTAACAAGATAACTGTTTTCACCAAACAGAATCTGCCAGACCAGCACAATGGATGCTGATGGAAGAAGCAAGGGGAATATAAGGGACATTCTAATCAGCTCAAATTTATTGATAAAATGCACAAACAAAAATGACAACAGCAAGGAAGATGCCATTAAAACGGGAACTGAAGTAATGGTAAACATAAAGGTGTTTTTTAATGCAAGCAGGAAAAATTCATTTTTAAAGAGCTGTATGTAATTATTCAGTCCGACAAATTTTTTGGAGAATACGTTCTCTATCAGTGAATAATATAAGCTGATTATAAAAGGGAGCACATAGAAAAGGAGTAAACCGCTCATCCCCGGGATGACCAGCAGCAAATATTTTTTTCTTAAGATGTTCAGTTTTAATGCACCTCCATTTTTTTCGATTGATCTTTTGTTAAAAAGTAAACAGAAATAATGGATATCAAGCCGGAGCACGCTAAAAGCAAGCCCGCATAACCTGTTTGATTGCTCAGGGTGTCACTAATTTTAGTACTATTATTTCTTTCTAGATAATGAGCTGATAGCTTTTCATGTATCTCACCAAAATTAATAAGCCTTTTTGGTATCAGTGCAGGGTCAATATAGAGCTGAATATGCATCAGCTTGTATAATATTAATGAGGCGGAAATAAAAATGAGCGGGTAAGCCAATAATTTTAAAATTTCAATATAGTACAGCTTAATAAATTCCCGGGGGTACACACTTTCAAGACAATTCTTGATTACTCCTACCTGATTTTTTAATTTTGCTTTTATCAGTTTTATCCCATTTACTATAAAAATAATATAGATAACAAGAAAACTCAGGTTTTTTATGTTCAACTGTCTTTTTGTTTCCTGGTCTATGCTTTGCATATCACAACTAACTATCTGGTCAACTCCCGTTTCAAGCTGATCTAAAAACATTTCAGCAATATTGTCTTTTGTCCTGATTAATATTCTTGCCGGTGTATTATTTTGTATGTTCATTGTGGTATAGGGTATAAATATAATATCCTCCTCCATTGCCGACATATTTTCCGATATGGATTTTCTTTCTTTATAAACACCAATAACCTTGAATTCCTTGTTTCTGATATTTAGCGGCATTCCGGTGCATTGCACGCCGGCGAAAAGCTTTATTGCTGTTTTTTCACTGATGACGGCATATGGTTTTTTGCCTTTCAAATCATTTTCAAGTATCCATCTTCCGGTATAAAGCTCGATGCCTTTCATATCCATATATTTCTCATCAACACCGTATATGTTTATGCTTAAAGTCTTATTGTTAACACGGCTGACACTTTGCATAAGGTATATGGTCATGCTGTCAATAAGCGCGTTTTTATCAGCGAAAATGTTAAGGTTTTCAATGTCCGGTTTTTTAATGCCCTTTGCCGGTGCAAATATAACCATGTCTTTTCCACGTTCCAGCAATGACTCAATATGTAAGCTGAAGAAAACGGACAATATTAAAGCAGCCAAAGAAATCTTTTTTACCATCTTATTGCACATCCCGTCCATCAAGCAGTTTTACAGCCATACCATCTTCAAGGCTTCGATCCCAACCTGTCACAATAATATCATTAGGGGTGATATCCTTACCCGCAAAAATATATTCGTCATTGCTGTCTCTTATACGAATTTCCCTTTTTTCCACATAATATTCTTTTCCAAAAAAGGTCTTCTTTTCTTTAAGCAAATAAACAAATGGGGAGGACGCCTGTACCAAAGCAGAGCAGGGTATTAAATACTGTTTTTCAGATGAACCCTGTTTTATTGAAATGGCAATTATTTTATCAAGATTTACCGAGGTGTTCTTTGGCTTAATAATCATATGCCAATCGTTTTCTTTAATAATTCTATAAATAACCCCGGTTAATTCTCCTTCTTCAAGTTGAATGTTTACTTCCATTCCCTTTTTTAAGTCATTTCCTTTCTCCCTGTCAATCCTCACCTTTAAGCCTTGCTCCGAATTCATGTCCTCTATGTATCCCAATGCATTGATCCCTCTGTATTCACCATTTATAACAGCATTTAAGTCCTTAACAGTGCCGGACACAGGGGATGTAAGCTGGAAGTCCTCCTTGAATTTTTCAAGAGCTTCAAGCTCATTGCCAACCTCTCTTATCCTTTCAGCCAACAAGTATATTGATTGATGGTTGATGATCCCCTTGCTTTTCATAAAATTAATTTGTGTCTTTTTATTTTCAAGCTCATACTTATATGCCGTTAATTTGTTGTTTACAACCATATCAAGCTTTTGCTCATAAATGGGTATTTCCTCTTTGAGGCTTTTCTCCTTTGCCTGCTCTGCTTTAAGTGCTGATGAAGAAATTAAACCTGCAGTATATAATTCGATATTAAAGGCAGCCATTTCCTTTTGGTATTCGTAATCTGCTTTTAACCGGGAGATATTCGCCTGCATATCATATAAATCAACCTCTTTTGTGAAATCACCAGCCTCTATCAAGCTTATTTTAACTTGCAAATCATCAGCTTCATATGACAGCTTTTCAAGAGCGGAGTTAAAGTCATTTTCCAGAGATGAATACTGAACCTTCAGGTTTTCTAATTCGGTTTTTCGAGTCTTGATCTCAGCTTGATATTCATATGTATTAAAGGTAATGAGCGGATCGCCCTGTTTCACAAAATCGTCATTATCAACGTGGATCTGTTTAATATATAAAGGACGACTCAGCTTCTCATCAATTGATATGGCTTGCTTGTCAAAAATATATTTCTCAATATTATCGGAAGGAATAGAGTATTCATCGACCATGCTACCCCACGCAGCTTTCGTTGCCACTACTTTGGGAAGCATGAGATAATGAATGGTTCTGGAGCTGAATGTAAAAAACAGTAGTACTGATAGAAATATCACAGCTATTTTTTTAGTTATTTTCAAATTCATTTTTCCACCTGCCACGATCAAATAATTAATATGGTATGCCGGGATAAAGAGTGATATTACTTATGTGCAATAAGACAATGCATGCTTTATATGTTGGTAATGAATGAAAGTATGTTTACATATCCATGATATACCAACTATTTACACTATGCAATACCCTTATTCCTCCACAATTTGCTTCATCTTGTTATAAACAGCCTCAGCTGCTTCGTCAGATGAGATCCGTCCTTCGAAATATTCTAATATATAATCTGTAATGTCTCTATAAGTTTTAATAGTCTCATTTCTATAGGAATTTTTTATCATGTAACTGTAAACATTGTAATTCCAATCGTCAGTTATGAAATTCTTATATATGCTTCCCTCATAGACGGCTTTATCCTTATATAGAATTGGTATTTGTATAATCAAGTTCTCTGATTGAGCTTCTTTTGATATACATTTACCAAGGAACTCCGCTGCAAGCTGTTTGTTCTTGGAAGTATTATTCATACAGAAATATTTCACCCTAAACGGATATATTCGTTTATCATCAAAAACAGGAGCGGGTATTATTTTGCAGTTGTCTAAACTACCGTCATTTTGGGGTACATATGCAAAATTAAGCAATAGGTTTTCTTGCTTTTCAAAACTTCTTTCCTTATTCAGAATAATACCTTTCTCATATATCTTATCTACAAAATTCAGTTCATTTTCAATATCCGCCTTTGTATAGTTGAAAGCTTCTTTTGTTAAATCCATCTTAATACAATTAGAGACTGAATATATATCAAACCAAAAACCGAACTTATTCTCCTGCATCATAAAATGTGTACCATTAGCGGTTATATCCCCTGCGTATTTTTCAAAATCGCTCCAAGTCCAGTCGTATGCGGGCATTTCCAGCTTAAGCTTTTCAAGCATTTCAGTATTGAGTTGATATACTGTTTCGCTGTTATGTATCCCCACTGGTACACCAAATAAAGCTCCATTATATGAGCACAGCTTTTCAATACCATCAAACATGTCATCAAATTTCTCAGAAACTACAGGATAGCTTTGTAAATCCTCATAGACTCCATTTTTGATATAATAAGACGGTATATCAATATAATTTGTAAGCAGATATATGTCAAAGCTGCTGTCACCTGACATCAGCATTGAATTTAATTTTGTTGTATACTCTTTTGAACTGATATTTACAAACTCTACTACTGTGTTGTTATTTTCTACACCAAATTCATAAGACAAACTGCGGAAATAATCTTCGGGTGCAAAACTATTGCACAGAACAGTAATGCTTTTTGAATTACTTATATCATCTAGGTTGAATGATATAATTCTTTTTTGTTCCTTGTCGATATAATAAGAAATGTTATTTCTATAAAATGCTGTATAGATTTTTGGAATTATACTTGATGTGTATGCTTCAATTATTTTCTTTTCTTTTAAGGAAGCAACGTATATATTTCCTTGATAAATAAGATATAATCGATCGTCCTCATTGTTATAATAATGGTAAAAACATGAGGGCATCTTTTCAATATGTATTTCATCGCTCTTTTCACCGTTATTGATATTATAAGTCAACATGTGCCCGTCGCAACAATCCTGATTCAAGAGAACAAGCAGCATATTTTCATTATATTCAACAACATCCCGTATTTTTCCTAAGTCAATTTTATTGAATTTTCCATCTACTAAATTATATTCAGCCAAGTATTTATCTCCCCAATTATCACCAATATGGTACTTAAAAAAAAGCTTTCCGTCCATATATAACATTTTCTCAATGCTTTGTACTCCAATAACTAATTTGTGTTTCTTTATCAAAGTGCCGTCAGCGTCATATTCTTCAAGTTCATTACTATAATCAAAAGCAGCAAAACCATTATTATATGCTGCAAATAACCTGTAATAACGTTTAATATCATTTTCGATTTGCTTTTTTATATTTCCTTTGCTGTCGATTATATATATTCTATCTTCATCGGTTAAATAAATATCCCCATTTTCACCGGCAGCAATCTGAGCCCGTTCGATATCTTTTACGAAAGATATATCAATATAACTGCTTTCGATGGCAGATGATGTAGTGTTATCAACATTTTCAACTCTGTTGTCGCAAGAAGTCAAAAGTAGCATCAAGGATAAAATAAGAAAGGTAAAGCATTTCATCTTCGTTTTCATCTGGTATTTTCTCCTTTTTCTATTATGATTATCACCCGGAAAGTCACAAAATGACTTTCTGATGGTATTTAAGATATCTTAATTACCATCAGCCTTCGAAAGAGGGTTGGATAACCATATTGTGATTGCACCAGGTTGCAGCAAGCTGCAACGTCCTGCAAAAAACCTGCAGAAAAAAGCCGTTTCGCGACTTACTGTGAGCAATTATATTATCTGTTTTAAATTCAGTCAGTACGCATGTTTTCTGGTGTTAATCGACAATCATACCAATATTTTAACATTTGCTGTAAGGAAATACAAGCTGCTTTTGGCAAGATGATATTCTTTTTCACCTGCAACTATTATTCCTCCACAATTTGCTTCATTTTGTTATAAATAGCCTCAGCCGCCTCATCAGATGAAATCCGTCCTTCGAAATATCCTACTATATAATCTCTAATGTCTAAGTAAAACCCATAAGACTCATTTCTGTAAGAATTTTTTATCATATAGCTATAGACATTGTAATTCCAATCATCATTTATGAAATTCTTATAAATGCTTCCGCCATAAACAGACTTATCCTTATATAAAATTGGTATCTGCGTTACCAAATCAACTGCCTGTGCTTCTTTTGATATGCATTTGCCAAGAAACTCTGCTGCAAGCTGTTTGTTTTTGGAAGCCTTATTCATGCAAAGATAGTTCACCCTAAAAGGATAAGCCCGTTTATCATTGAAAACAGGTGCGGGTATGATTTTGACACCGTCCAAACTGCCGTCATTTGTGGGTAAATATACAAAATTAAGCAATAGGTTCCCTTGCTTTTTAAAACTCCTTTCCTCACCATGAATAATTCTTTTTTCATATATATTATCTACAAATTCAAGTTCATTTTTAATGTCTGTCTTTGTATAATTAAAAGCGTCATTTGTCAAATCCATCTTAAAGCAATTAGATACGGCATATATATTAAAAAGCCAGAATGAAAACTTTGTTTCCTGCATCATAGAATTTGTGCCATCAGCGGTTATAACCTCGGCATATTTTTCAAAATCACTCCAGATCCAGTCATATGCGGGCATTTCCAGATTATGTTCCTTAAGCATTAAAGTATTTAGCTGATATACTGTATCACTGTTATACATTCCCACAGGCACCCCGAATAAAGCGTCATTATACGAACATAGTTTTTCAATACCCTCAAACATGTCATCAAATTTCTGAGAAACTACAGAATAGTTGTGTAAATCCTCATAGGCTCCTTTTTTTATATAATAAGACGGTATATCATTAAATGTTGAGAGAAGATAAACATCAAAGCTGTTATCGCCTGACATCAACATCGTATTTAATTTTGTGGTGTATTCCTCTGTACTGATATTTATAAATTTTACTCCTGTATCATTATTTTCAATACCAAAGTCATAAGCAGCCCGGCCGAAACGGGATTCAGGCGCAAAATCATGACATAACATAGTAATGTTTTTTGAACTGCTTAAGTCATCTAAATCCAATGAAACAATTCTTTTTTTATCTTTGTCGATAAAATATGATATATTATTTTTACAATATACGGCAAATCTTTTGGGGATTATGCCGGATGTGTACGTTTCAATCATTTTTTTTTCTTCTACAGAAGCAACATATATAGTTCCCTGGGATATAAGATATAAATGGTCTTTGCTACTGTTATAATAAGAGTATAAAAAGAAAGGCAAATTAAGAATGTGAAACTCATCGCTTTTTTCACCGCTTGTAATATTATAAGTCAACATATGCCCGCTGCAGCAATCCTGCTTCAGAAATATAAGCAGCGTGTTTTCCCCGCAATTTACAAAATTCTGAACATGATCTATATCAATTTTTTTGAATTCTCCGTCCTCAAGATTACACTCGGCTAAGTATTTATCTCTTACATTATTTTTTAGGTAATACATTGCAAAAAGCTTTCCATCCATGTATAACATTTTTTCTATATTATGCAGTTCGGTTGCCAAGTTATGTTTTTTTATCAAAGTGCCATCAGAACGATACTCTTCAAGTTCATCCCCATTGCTATAAGCAAAAAATCCACCATCATGGTCTGTCAATAATTTGTAATGGCGACCCTTTTCACTTTCAATTTGCTTTTTTTCATTTCCGTTGCTGTCGAGTATGTATATTCTATTCCCATCGGTTAAATAAATATCTTTATTATTACCAACAGCAATCTGGACACGATTCATATCTTTTATGAAAGAGATGTCAATATTAATGTTTCCATTGGCAGATGAATTTGTTTTTTCGCCTTTATCAGTTCCATTGCAGGAGGATAGAAACAGCACTAAAATTAATAATAGCACACAGTTTTTTTTATAGAATTTCATAACAGTTTACCCCCTTAATAAAATGTTATTGCATAATCTTTGTTCTTGTGCCCAGGTTATGGGCACAAGAACAATAACCTTGTAAATGTTAACGTATAGCTCCACATCTTAAGCATTTCTCTATTCCATCTATAGATATCCAAAGATGGTCTAATGATGGAACAGCCTCAAGGTCAAAATATGAACAATAACCACAACTATATTCTAATACACCATTAGCAGTACATGTAGGCTCTGGATTGTAGTAATAATCAAGTGAATACCTGCCACAGCCAGGACACCAGGTAATACCGTCAGCAAGAGCAGTTAATGGTATGCTGAGAGTGATAATAATGGCTGCGATAAAGCAAATAAGACCTTTCTTCTTAAAAATATTCATGTAATTCCCTCGCTTTCTATTGTACTCTTAATTAGGATTAGTTGCCAAAGCACCTTTGCTATAATTCTGCAACGATTGGTGATTGCTAAAATGTTGAGTGTAGACATAGGGTGAATTCTCACAGGAATGTATGAGCCATTAATAACATTGTAAGAAGTAAAGGTAGATTTCATAAAGCATTCTATTGTGTTGAGTCATACATAACTGTATAATAGATGTGGCTCTTGAATATCCCTTTAATTCAAAGTTTCGAAGGTCTAAGATTTGTTGCGGATATTATGAGAGCCTTCTTTGTTTATCTGGTGCTCTAATATGTAGCATGGCTTGTCCTCCTTCCTGTTAAGGGCATTAAAATTCCCTCTGTTATATAAGACAGTTTAGATATGGATTTTGTTACAGCATTTCGAAAAAAAATTTATTTTTTATAATAACAACATATATAAATTGAACTTAATTTTACTTATGTTGTGACGAGCAATAAATGATTATGCTCGCATAACCCAGCGATTCCAGTGCGTACCACAAGTGCGTTCCAGTTTAGGTGCGTACCCACTGGAACGCACCTAAACTGGAACGCACCTAATTCCTTTTTCATGTATAAAAAGATTTTTAACCCGTTTATACAAGAAAAAACACCTTCTAAGTGGAATCAATTACTAATTTATTGTTTACATAATCATTTATATAATCGTTTAGGAGATGTTCTGCTAATATGTTAATATATGATTCTCTTATCTCATCGTTTTCAAAGACCACAGGAAACTTATTACTGTCTTCATCCATGTATTCTAGACGGTACATGGATGAATGATTTATCTTGCCAATATCTAGAAAGTCAAAATAACGGTTCTCGTACTTTTCATTTAAATACGTTTTAACAGTAGACTTAATAGAGTTATATTTTATCATCCGTGTAGCGAGAAAAAAACAAACAATAAGAATTGACATTATAGAAATTAACAAAATTATTATTTTTTTATTCAAGCTATGCCCCTCCTGTAATTAAGTTGATGGGATTAGCATTATCACCAATCCCATCAGATAAAATATAAGATTTAATAATATACACTAATGTAAACTGCTAGTGAATTTCTCCAATAACACAGTGAGTTGAAGCTGCAATAATAATCAATTCCCCAGCTTTTACATTTAACATACCAATTGTATAAATCTGCGCTTCTATCATCCACATGTTTTTCAACTCTTTTATACATGTCACTTCTATTCCTCCACAATTTGCTTCATCTTGTTATAAATTACCTCAGCAAACTCGTCAGATGATATCCTGCCTTCGAAATATTCAAATACATAGTCTCTAATATTTTCGGAAATCATATAAGTCTCATTTCTATAGGAATTTTTCAACATGTAGCTGTAAACATTGTAGTTCCAATCATTGGTTATGAAATTCTTGTAAACGCTTTCTTCATAAATGGCTTTATCCTTATATAAAATTGGCATCTGCGTTATCAAATCTACTGCTTGTGCTTCTTTCGATATGCATTTGCCAAGAAACTCCGCTGCAAGCTGTTTGTTTTTGGAAGCTTTGTTCAAGCAAAAATAGTTCACCATAAAAGGATATACCCGTTTATCATTGAAAACAGGAGTGGGTATAATTTTGCGGTTGTCTAAACTACTGTCGTTTATAGGTACATATGCAAAGTTGAGTAATAGGTTTTCTTGCTTCTCATAACTTCTACTTTCATTTAAAATATAACCTTTTTCATATATACTATCTACAAATTCCAGTTCATTTTTTATATCCGTCTTAGTATAATTGAAAGCTTCCTTTGTCAAATCCATTTTAATACAAGCAGAAACAGAAAACATATTAAAACTCCAAGAACCGTATTTACCTTGCTGCATCATAAAATTTGTGCCAGCGGTAGTTATATCCTTAGCATGTTTTTCAAAATCACTCCAGGTCCAGTCATATGCAGGCATTTCCAGCTTAAGATCTTTAAGCATTTCAGTATTGAGCTGATATACTGTGTTGCTGTTATGTATCCCCACAGGCACTCCAAATAAAGCCCCATTATACGAGCACAGTTTTTCAATACCTTCAAACATGTCATCAAATTGCTGAGAGACTGCGGTATAGTTATGTAAATCCTCATAGACTCCTTTTTTAATATAATAAGATGGTATATCAGTTAAAGTTGAAAGCAGATATATGTCAAAGCTGTTGTCGCCTGACATCAGCATTGAATTTAATTTTGATGTATACTCTTTTGAGCTAATATTTACAAACTCTACCACTGTGTTGCTATTTTCAACACCAAACTCATAAGCTGCACTACTGAAGTAAAATTCAGGTACATAATCGTGACATAAGACAGTAAGTTTTTTTGAACTGCTTAAACCATTTAAATCCAATGAAACAATTCTTTTTTGATCCTTGTCGATATAGTACGATATATTATTTTTAAAAAATACAGTATTGCTTTTGGGGATTGTAGCGGACGTGTACGTTTCAATTATTTTCTTTTCTTTTAAGGAAGCAACGTATATATTTCCCTGGGAAATTAGATATAGGCAGTCTTTGCCGCTGTTATAATGAAGATACCGGGAATCAGACAAATTAGGAATGTGGAACTCATCGCTTTTTTCGCCGCTACTGATATTGTAAGTCATCATATGCCCGCTGCAGCAATCCTGCTTAAGGAAAATAAGCAGCGTGTTTTCTTCGTATTCTACAAAATTTTTAACAAGCCCTACATCAATTTTTTTAAAACTCCCATCCTCCAGATTATATTCAGCCAGATATTTGTCATTTTTATTATCGCCAATGTGGTGCAATATAAAAAGCTTTCCACCCATATATAGCATTTTCTCAATGCTTTGTGCATCGACTGCTAAATTATGTTTCTTTATCAAAGTGCCGTCTGTGTTATACTCTTCAAGTTGACTCCCATAACCATAAGCAAAAAATCCGCCATCATGAGCTGTCAGTAATTTATAATGGCGGCGTTTTTCACTTTCGATTTGCTTTTTTTTCATTTCCTTTGCTGTCGAGTATGTATATCCTAATCTCATCGGTCAAATATATATCCCCATTTTCACCAACTGCAATCTGGGTGCGTTCTATGTCATTTATAAAAGAAATGTCAATATAATTGCTTTCATTGGCGGATGAATGTGTGTTATCGACATTTCCAGCAGAACCGCCGCATGAGGTTAAAAGAAGCATCAAAGCTAACAAAAAAAGGCTGAAGTATTTCAATTTCGTTTTCATGCGATTTTTTCTCCTTTTCTAATTTACTTAATAAAGAAGCTTAAGATATATATGTTTTGGTACTAATCAACAATGGCACCATTATTTTAACATTAGCTGTAAGGAATTACAAGCTACGGTTAGCAGGGTATACGGCAACACAAGCTTAATACAGCTTGTGTTGCTTTAATATCTTAGCAAGGTTACCGCCGCTGGTTTATTTGAGTATAAATATCTTTTTATAGCTTCTTAATTCGCGCCGCTACTATTCCTCAACGATTTGCTTCATCTTCCTGTAAATAGCCTCAGCCGCTTCATCAGAAGAAACCCTGTCATCAAAATATTCTTTTATATAATCACTTACTTCTCTTGAAATTAAATAGGTCTCATTTCTATGGGAATTTTTTAACATGTAACTGTAGACATTGTAATTCCAATTATCAGTTATGAAATTCCTGTAAATGCTTCTTTCATAAACAGCTTTATCCTTATATAAAATTGGACCTTGAGTAACCAAATCATCTGACTGGGCTTCTTTTGATATGCATTTGCCAAGAAACTCTGCTGCAAGCTGTTTGTTTGTTAGCCCCGGTTTAACCTGTCAGTTATACTTGTATATCATTTCGGAGTTTGC
>ENA-UOOH01003173-UOOH01003173.1-fermentation-metagenome-genome-assembly--contig:-NODE-3173-length-12920-cov-7.505169_pt1 | contig 12920 bp, 10 predicted proteins | sample MGYA00245778_ERZ724025 | MGnify/ENA primary metagenome ERZ724025 (study PRJEB28704, sample SAMN03018313) | fermentation metagenome | biome: anthropogenic terrestrial biome; feature: soil; material... | reverse complement strand
ACTATCCATCGGTGTGGAAAAGCGAACAGGGAGGTGACGGCGCTATCTGTCTCATTCACATAAGGGAGTGAAGCACGTGGCTTATGAGATAGTGACAGATTCATCCGCGGATCTCACGGACGAGCTGATTGAGCAATACGGTATTCACATCGTTTCTCTTTGTTTCCGAATTGGAGAGGAAGAATTCCCTTGCTATGTGCAAGGCCAGAAGACGGACTACAAACAGTTCTACGACAGGATGAGGAAGGGCGACATGGTGGAGACCTCTCTCATCGACATGGCCAATTGCCGCGACATATTTGAGAGTATACTCAAAAGAGACAAGGACGTGCTCCACATTGGTTTCTCGTCGGCGCTGAGCGGCAGCTACAACGCTGCTTCGATGGTGGCCGAGAGCCTGCGCGATGCCTATCCGGAGCGCAGAATATGCACTGTTGACTCACTTGCCGCGTCTATGGGCGAGGGGCTTCTGGTCTACGATGCGGCAGAGCAGAGGCGTGCCGGCAAGACCATCGATGAGGTATGCGACTGGCTTATCCAGAATCGGCTTCGTGTGTGCCACTGGTTTACCGTCGACGACCTGTTTCATCTGAAGAGAGGCGGGAGGATATCTGCCGCGACTGCGTTGGTGGGCACGGTCTTGGGAGTCAAGCCGGTGCTGCACGTTGACGATGAAGGCAAGCTTGTCGCTGTGGGCAAAGTGCGGGGCAGGCGAAAATCCCTCAAGGCGCTGGTAGACGAGATGGAGAAGACCTGCATACGCCCGACTGAGCAGATGGTGTTCATATCCCACGGCGACTGCATTGAGGATGCCCAGTACGTTGAGAGAATGGTGCGGGAGAGGCTGAACGTGAAAGACGTTCAGATAAACTATGTTGACCCGGTCATTGGAGCACACTCCGGCCCCGGTACCATAGCGCTGTTTTTCCTCGGCTCCCAAAGATAGGCCTAGCAACGCCCCTGAAGCCGCAGCGCAGCACGGATTGCTCCGGGCTGCGCTGCTGTGACGAATACATGTCGAATGCGGCGGCTACTCTGTGGGTTCCAACCGCCAGTAGTTGGGGTTCTTGGCGAGCCTGACGAATTCGCCGGGCTTGTACTCCTTGAAGATGAAGGGACCGAGGCCAACGAGTTTGGTATAGCCTTTGATGCTTGGGTGCGGCTCTTTCCATGGCTGGAACGACTTCCAATCCTTTACGTCTTTCCATATGTGTTTGGGCAGGAAATACAGATCATTGATATCGTAGAGCTGCCAGCAGCTGAGGGTGTTGAAGTAAGTCTTGACCGTGTATTTGTTGAGTAGTTCGATCTTGTCGATTTGGTGGGTCAGGTCAAGATAGCGAGGCACGCAATTGTCCCTCAAGTAATCGATGGTGAACTTGACGTCGTCGGCGGTGAACTGCGTGCCGTCGCTCCACTTGATGCCCTTACGGATATAGAAGGTGATAACGGTGCCTTTCTCGCCGGCGCTGATCTCCCAGGTATCGATGTCCCACTTTTCAGCCATCCACGGCACGTCCTCCAAGGTCGCGGGATCGGTCGCTATCAGCTTGTCATATACCTTGCTCAGAACCTTCCTATCCCACGTGTTCCCTGGGCTGGCTGGGTTGAGGTTCTTGGGCTCTTCGTCGAGAGCCCAGCGAAGGATGCCGCCAACTGTAGGTTTGCCTTTGCGATCGATACAACGGATGTTGAGTGGGGTCCACATGTTGTCATATCCGGCGGCGCTATAACCTGGTGCCGAAACATATCCTGCGACCATAGTCTTGTTGAACGCATCGTACTGCGGTTTCACGTACAGGATAACCATAGGCTGTTTATCCGCCAGGATGGCCTGGGCGTCCATGACGGCCTTGCGGGCGGAGACCAGATCGGGGGCGTCGAGGACCGCGTCCAGTTCAGGCAGGCTGATGCCTGATGCATTGAGGCCGCTCTCGCCGCTGTTCTGAGAGTGGAAGAAGTCCGCTAAGTAAGCGGGGGTGTTGCCAAAGGTGCAGGAGAATACGTACATGTCGAAGTCACGGGCGTCTACCTTGTGAAACATGTCGGTGACGCTCATCGGCTCATGCTTGACCGGCAGGCCGACCTGGGAAGCGGCATCGGCGATGATCTTGCCGATCTCGGCCAAGGTCGGGGAGGCATCGGGCGAGAAGGTAAGTATCTTAAGCTCCCTCATGGGTTTACCGGTATTGGGGTCAATTCGCGTCTTGCTCTTCGGGTCGATGGTATAGCCTGCCCTGTCAAGCAGCTCGCGGGCTTTCGCAGGGTTATACGGGAAAGTAGCGGCATCGCGGTTGTGGTAGGGATTCCACAACGGTACGATTGTGGAACACGGCAGCAACATGTCGTTGGATTTGTCGAATATGGCTCTGACTATGGCATCGCGGTCGACCACGCACGCTATCGCCTGCCGGACGGGATCGGCGTCGAGGGGCGCACGCCTCATGTTGAAGGTAAGGTGCATAGCCGAGGAAGAGGGACTCATTACGATGTCCAGATCGCGATTGGCCTTAAGCCGATCCACTTGTCTAGACGTGAGTCCAGATACTACCGCCACATTTTTACGCTCCAACGCGATCCCGCGAGCATCCGAGTGCTTGATGATCGGCATGATGATCTCGTCCACGCGCGGTCCCCACGGCTCCCATCCGGATGTTGATTGAGCCATCATCGTTCCGCAGGACATGAGTGCAAGAAGCATGATCAACACGGGGAAAAGCAGTTTTCGGGTTTTCATCTCTCGTCCTCCTCTTGGTGAACGCAGCATACCCGCTGTGCGAGTCGTCGGACTCGTATTTGGCAGGGAGGCCAATGGCTCGGCAGGCGTCTGTAAGCTTCTTGCCTATCTGAGAGCGAGTTGCACTGGTGTCGGTGAGGATCTTGAGCTCCCGCAAAGGCTTGCCGGTGTTGGGATCGATACGCATCTTCGTCTTGGGATCTAGCCTGTACCCTGCTTGGTCGAGCATGTCTTTTGCCTTTGCAGGATCGTACCGGAGTACTGGAATCTGTCTGTCACAGAAGGGGCTCCACAGTGGCACGATGCCGGGCATCGGCAGCATAGGTTGCAGGAAAATGTCCCGGATTATGCTGTCGCTGGCTGTAATGCGCGCTACTGCCTGACGCAGGGCATCTGCCTTCATCGGTCGCCTTCCTTCCGGCAGGAAAATGGAAGCGATATCAGTATTCTACATGTCACTGGAATGGCCTGCCGTGAAGCTCAGAAGGAATTCCGGCTGTTTCGTCAAACACCATGATGCCACACTGACACTGCACTCTGCATCGGGGTAGGCGCGACCCCCGAGGGCCACAGCCATTGTTCACTAGGGAGGAGCCTGCCACGTTGTTCACAATGCTCTCGCTACGTAGACGAATCCGCGTCCTAGTACTGCTCGCCGTCATCTTGGCGGCCTGGTCGGGTCCGCTCGCCCGCGCCGGTGCGCCTTCGCGCGACGAGGTGGAGGCTTTCTACTCCTACGATGCGGAGGCGCCTCTTGAGGCAGTGGAGGTTCTGTTGGGGTCCTCGCCTTGGTATCGGGAGTATGAAGTTAGGTATAGCAGTCTAGGCGAGACTGTGTATGCGCGGTTCATGGTTCCCCGGCCCACAGAATCGACGCCGATCTCGACTACGGGCTCGGCCTCGGCTGCAGTTCCTTGCCTCCTCGGCCTGCACGGCATGTTCTCCGATTCTGAGTACCAGTTCTGGAGCATAGCAGACTTCTGCGCCAAGCGGGGGATCGCGGTCATGACCCCCAGCCTTCCGTACCACCACAAGCGGACAGAGGGCGCCCCCCTCATACCTGGTCAGCAACTCATCATCGGGCCGCCCGATTCGGTGAGGGCCAATCTGCGCCGCGCGGTCGTGGACACCCGCCGCGCTGTGGATTGGCTCGCTGCACGCCCCGATATTGACCAGCGCGCCATATCCATAGCAGGAGTGAGCCTTGGCGGCATAGTCGCTTCGCTCGCATTCAAGGTCGAGCCGAGGTTCGCAAACGGTGTGTTTGTGGTGGGAGGCTCAGGAGTGGGGGGTATACTCGAGCACGGTCGCACGGATGTGCTAAACATCTTTCGTGCAGCGGCTAAGGCCAACGTGGTGAACCCGCAGGACTTCATCGACGCGCTTCAGATCGCCGACCCGATAAACGTTCCGGATTTCGCGCCCCGCCCGGCGCTGCTCATGAATGGGCTTTCCGACATCATCATGGTTTTGGACAATGCACTGCGGTTTCGCGAATCGATGTCTTTGGCTGAGCAGATCTGGACCACTGGGGGACACTACTTCCCGATGTACGCCGCCGAGTATCTGCTCATGGACTACATCGCGAGGCAGTACGCGGCATCGCCGTCGTTTTCGCGCGGCATCAGGATGGATGTGGGCCCCGGTTTCAGCTTCACAGAGCAGGTCCGCTCTCCGGAGGCGGGTGCCGATAACCTCTGGGTAGACGTCCGTGTCGAACTGGGTCGGCCCGACCTCATCGTCGATCACCAGCTCTCTGTCCCGATGGTAAATAGAGCTGTGCCGGTTGTCGCGATGAGCCGGGAGACATACGCCGCCCTGGCCCCATTTCTGTTGGGACGGCATCTGCCCGCGTTCATATACATCATCAACCGCGATGCTTCGCTCGAGCTATCCGCTGCTCTGGCCTACGCCCAGGCTCTGGGGCTACGTGCCGACCCCCAGGTCTACTATGTATCTCGCCTGTGGACGGGGGCGGGCGGAGAAGGCGGAGATAGTCTAGGCGAAATCCAGGACAACCAGGGCGGAAAGAGAGGGAAGGGCGGCCTGGGCGCCGGTGGTGGGCAGGAAGAGCATAGCGGGCAGGGTGGGCTCGAAGGGTACTTCGTGGGGTCCCTTTCGCCCATGAATGTGGGCTACGCTCGGAATGTGCTGGAATCGATTTCGCGCGTTCCTCATGCCCTGGTCGATCGGGAATCGGTTCCGGCGCCTCTGAGCGTGTTCGCCCATGTGCGGTCTTTTGAAGGGCCCGGCGCGCGGGAGACTGTCGGATCTTGGCTTGCCCAGGCCACGGCCGTAAGTAAGCTCAAGACCATACCATGGTTCCCCGACTATCCCCACGATAGTCCGCGCTGGGCGATTGAGAATCCGCGCGATCGTGAAAGGTGAGGACTGACAGCGATGGCCACGTTTGACGACTTCCAGAAACTCGATATCCGAATCGGCACGATTGTCGAAGCGATGCCATTTCCGGAGGCGCGCGTGCCGGCCATTAAGCTCGTCATCGACTTCGGTGAACTCGGGCTGAGGCGTTCGAGCGCCCAGATCACGCTGCGCTACACCCCGGAGGCGCTGGTGGGCAGGCAGGTGGCGGCAGTCGTGAACATGCCGCCCCGGCGGATTGCGGGTTTCTCATCGGAAGTGCTAGTGCTTGGGGGAATGCCGGAGCCAGGAGACGTGGTGCTCCTGGCTCTTGACCAGCGTGTCGCTAACGGCACGCCTGTTGGATAGCCAAGCGACCCCAGAGCCCGGACCGGCGATGGTTCAGCCGGTGGTTCCGCCGGCCCGGTCTAGTGATCATCTATCTCGATTTGCTTCACACCGCCTCGTCATACGCCCCGGCAAACTGGCTGTTGTACAGGTCGTAGTAGAACCCGCGCTTGGCCATGAGGGCCTTGTGGTTGCCCTGTTCGACGATGCGACCGTTGTCCATGACCAGGATGGTGTCGGCGTTGCGGATTGTGGAAAGCCTATGGGCTATGACAAAGCTGGTGCGGTCTTTCATCAGCTTGGCCATGGCCTCCTGTATCAGCACTTCGGTGCGGGTATCCACTGAGCTTGTGGCCTCGTCAAGGATGAGTATCTCCGGATCGGCCAGGAACGCCCGGGCAATGGTGAGCAGCTGCTTCTGCCCCTGCGATATGTTGGACGCATCATCGTCCAGCCTAGTGTTGTAACCGTCGGGCAGGGTGCGCACGAAGTGGTCAACGTAGGCCGCCCGGGCTGCGGCCATCATCTCCTGCTCGGAGGCGTTTTCGCGGCCGTACGCAATGTTGTCGCGGATGGTCCCGGCGAAAAGCCAGGTATCTTGGAGAACCATTCCGAACAGGCTGCGCAGGCCGTTGCGGGTCATGTGCCGGATGTCCAAGCCATCGACGGCGATACTGCCCTCGTCTATCTCATAGAAACGCATCAGCAGGTTGACCAGCGTGGTCTTGCCCGCCCCGGTGGGGCCGACTATGGCTATGGTCTGGCCGGGCTGCACTTCGAGATTCAGGTGCTCGATGAGAGGCGCTTCAGTCTTGTACCTGAATGATACGTTGTCGAATGCCACATGCCCTTGGACATCGCCGAGCTCGACAGGGTTGGCGGCATCGGGAGTCTCCTCCTGCTCGTCGAGGAGTTCGAACACGCGCTCGGCCGAGGCAACGGTGGACTGAAGGACATTCATGATGCTGGCGGTCTGCACAATGGGCTGGGTGAACTGCCTTGAATACTGGATGAACGCCTGCACATCCCCGAGCGAGAGGGCGCCCTTTGCGACTTTCATCCCTCCGATAACGCACACCGCCACGTAGTTCAGGTTGTTGATGAAGCGCATGCCCGGCTGGATGGTGCTGGATATAAAGTGCGCCTTGAAACTGGCGTCGAACAGGTGGGAGTTCTCCGCATCGAAGGTGTCGACCGCGTCTTGCTGTCGGTTGAACACCTTTACTACATTGTGGCCGGTGAATATCTCCTCGATGTGGCCGTTGAGCGCGCCGGTGCTCTCCCACTGGGCGGCGAAGTGCTTCTGGGCGCGTTTCGCGATGATGACTGTCACCACAACGCTCAGGGGAAGGGTGGCTAGCGCTATTCCGGCAAGCAACGGGCTAATGGAGAACATCATGATGAGCACTCCTACGACTGTGAAGGCGGCTGTGATGAGCTGATTCAGACTTTGCTGGAGCGTGCCGGCGATATTGTCGATGTCGTTGGTCACGCGGCTTAAGATCTCGCCGCGGGTGTTGCTGTCGTAGTACTTCAGGGGCAGCTTCGCCAACTTGGCGTCTACTTCCTTGCGCATGCCGTACACAGTGCGCTGGGAAACGCCCGCCATGATGTAATGCTGCAGCCAGCCGAAGACGGCGCTTACAAGATACACGCCGGCCAGGATGAGCAGAATCCGTCCGATGGCGGGGAAATCCACGCCGCGTCCGGGGACGATGTTCATCCTCGATACCATGTCGGCCATCTGGTCCTTCCCGCTTGCCCGGAGCATCATGAGGATAGTCTCCTTGGTGAGCCCCGGAGGCAGCTGCTTGCCGATGACGCCTTCAAACAGGAGGTTGGTCGCCCGTCCGAGGATCTTGGGCCCGGCGATGGAGAGGGCCACGCTGATCACGGCCATCACCATAACCGCAGCTAGCTGGGCTTTATGCGGTCTGAGGTAGCCCGCAAGCCGCTTTAGCGACCCTTTGAAGTCCCTGGCTTTCTCCGTGAGCATCATGCCGCCCAGAGGGCCATGGCCGCGTCCCGGACCGCGACCTGGGCCACGCCCTGGACCTGGGCCTGGGCCAGGCCCGGGGGTGCCTGGGCGGCGAGTGGATCGAGTTCTTTGGCTCATGCGACTTCCTCCTCGGCAAGCTGTGAAAACACGATCTCGCGGTAGACCGCGCAGCGTTCCATCAGTTCCTTGTGCGTGCCCATCCCTACGATCATGCCTCGGTCGAGTACGATGATGCGGTCGGCGTTCATTATGGTGCTCACGCGCTGCGCCACGATCAAGACGGTAGCGCTGGCATCGACATTGGCTTCTGCACCGGCACTGCGCAGTTCATCGCCGAGCGCGGCGCGCAGACGGGCGTCTGTCGTGAAGTCTAGCGCAGAGAAGCTGTCGTCGAACACGCATATCTCGGGCTTCCTCACCAGCGCGCGGGCGATGGCAAGGCGCTGCCTCTGTCCGCCGGACAAGTTGGTTCCGCCCTGTGAGACTACCGCTTCCAGCTGGCCGGGCATTTCGGACACGAAGTCCGCGGCCTGCGCTACCTCGAGCGCATGCCAGAGCTCGTCGTCAGTGGCATCGCTCTTGCCGTAGCGCAGATTGCTGGCAACAGTCCCGCTGAACAGGAAGGCCTTCTGAGGGACGAAGCCTACCTTGTCTCTTAGGTCTTGCTGAGTCAGTTCGCGTATGTCCACCCCGTCCACCAGCACGCTGCCGTTTGTGACATCGTAAAAGCGTGGGATGAGGTTGATGAGCGTGGATTTGCCACAGCCCGTGCTGCCGACGATGGCGGTAATCTCGCCGGGCTGAGCTGCGAAAGAGATGCCTTTGAGGACTGGGGCTTCTGCGCCTGGGTAAGCAAACTCCACGTTGCGGAATTCCACATGGCCCCTGATTGGGGCAGGAGTGCTGGCTGGGCTGCCTGCTCCAGCCGAGCTACCTGCGCTGGCCGCATCGGACGCTGTGGACGTTGCGGGCGCTACAGGCGCTACGGGCGCCGCCAGCGTCGCGGGGGCCGTTTCGGGGTCGCCGATGGACGGCTCTGTCTGCAGCACTTCCTGGATACGCTCAGCCGATGCGCTGGCGCGGGGGATCATGACGAACATCATCACGGCCATCATCACCGACATCAGGATCTGCATGACATAGGCGATGAAGGCTGTGAGGTTTCCTATGGGCATGGCGCCGCTGTCGATTCTGTGGGCCCCGAACCAAGTGATCGTGATCAGCGAGATGTTCAGTATGAGCATGAGCAGCGGCATTGTGAGCGCCACTAGCCTGTTGATCCTGAGGGCGGTTGACGTGAGGTCCAGGTTCGCCTCATCGAATCGATGCGCCTCGTAGTCAGTCTTCACGAACGCCTTGATGACTCGGATGCCGCTGAGTTTCTCACGAACAACTTGGTTGAGTCTGTCTATTTTGATCTGCATCGATCTGAAGAGGGGCAGCGCTTCGCGCATCACAACGCCGATGATCGCGCCCATTATCGGCACGATGATGATGATCGATGCGGAAAGCGGTACGTCCTGGCGCAGGGCCATGATGATCCCGCCGATGCACATGACTGGGGCGGATATCATCATGTTAAGGCCCATAAGCACCACCATCTGCACCTGCTGCACATCGTTGGTATTGCGGGTGATGAGCGAGGGCGTGCCGAAGCGGTCCACTTCGGCCTGGGAGAAGCTCTGCACCTTGCGGAAGATTTCGCTGCGCAGATCGCGACCGAAGGACATGGCTGTCCTGGAGCCCCAATACACGGACACGATGGAGCACGCCGCCAGCAAGAACGTCACTAGCAGCATGAATCCGCCGGTTCTCAGGATGTAGTCGGTGTTGCCCCGCGCGATGCCGTTGTTGATTATGTTGGCATTCAGGTCAGGCAGATACAGGTTGGAGACGGCCTGCACCAGAAGCAGCGCGAAAACCAGGATCAGCTGCTTTCGGTAGGGCCTAAGGTATTTGAGCAGTTTCAGCATGAGTAGTGTGACACCTCTCAAGTTAGAGATCGGTCCAAGACATCAGAGTTCGCGGCCGATGATCGAGCAGAGCTCGCCGAGGAGTCGATCGAACTCCTCCAGATCGCCGGCGGACATTTTCCCGAACGATGCGTTGATGAAACTCGCCATCGCCAGATCCATCTCGTCTTGCAGACGGCGGCCTGCGTCCGTTAGGTAGATGCGGGTCAGCCGCTGGTCGTCTTCATCTGGCTGCCGGGCTATGAGGCCGGAAGCCTCCATTTTCTGAAGCATAACCGTGATAGTGGGCCGTGCAACGTGGAGTCTTTGCGCCAGGTCGCGCTGGGGAATCCCATCGTGGTTGCTTATGACCCACAGGCATCCGGCCTGACCGGGGAAGATGTCCCTCTCCGACATGGTCCTGAACATCAGCTGGCGGTGAAGGCGCATCGCTTTGAAGAACGCGTGAAAGACCTGCAAGGAGAGTGGATCCACCCCGCGGATTTCTGCGAACGATGGGCCTTCGAACCGACTATCGCACCCTTTGGGATGCATCGCTAACCCTCCCTTCATGGGCCCGTCCGGGCCTTGTCCAGCCCGATCCAGCTCGGCTTCTGTCGTGGGTCGGGACCCCATGATCCGGCCTGGCTCATGCAGCTTGCGGGGCTGTGCGACATGGCCAGGCTTCCGTGGTTTTCTGGGCATTGCCTTGTAGCGTGGCCCGTGACTCACTGGACGCGGCGAAATGATTAGCAAGCTAACTTGTAGCATGCTAACTATCCACGTAACGTATTCTATCGCGTCTGCCCCAGGGGGTCAAGAGTGTGGGAGAGTATGTGGGAGAGTATGTGTAGAGCGCGGGAGAGGGCTGATAGGGGTTGGTGGCCGGTAATTACTCGGTGCTTGTAGCGTTCGCTGCAGGTTATTTTTGGAACCTGCGGGAAAACCAACAGGTCGCTCCGAGCAAATTGGAGGATGACTCGTGCTCGGATAGTCACCCAGATCTCGACTCGCGTTTCCGCTTGCGCTTGCACCAGGCCATGTAGCTGTGCCCAAGTCGATCAAGGCGATGGATATACTTGCTGCTTCTGTCGATTCGCAGGATCTCCAGTTTCTTGGGGATCCTTGCTATGATGCGCTCCATGGTCAGATCGGTCTCGGTGATCTCTACGACTTCGATTTCAAGCTTCGCCGACAGCGCCATCTTCACCAGATCTCGCGTCTGTGCTTCTTCGAATTCCTCGTCGCTCTGGTGGAGCGATGTGCGCTCGCGGTGCTGAATGCCCTGGAACTCAAAGGCCACGCCCTGTTTGTACAGGCGATCAAATTCCAGAGGATGTCCAGTCTTCGGGTTAGTGACGTGCCTAGGTCGGCAGTTGTCAATGTAGTCGGAGGAGGCCACAGCGTTGTCGAGCATCGCCTTCATAATCTTCTCGCCCGCGGGAGACCAGGACTCTTGATCATCCGCTAGCGTCTCGACGAGCTTCTCCTGTACTCTGTCCGGCGCAGTCGGTGTGATGATGGTGGGACTGCCTGCAAGGGTGTCGAAAATGAGCCATTCCTTTTTCCTAAGATCCGTGCACTCGCGCTCTACATGCTGTCTGTCGATTCCCGATACGCGTGCAAGGTGAGCAAAGGACTGTGGTTGAAAATGGCATATCAGGATGTAGAGGCCCTTGCCATGAAAGGATATCTCGCTGTCGTCCAGTAGATATGGAAGGGCAAGGTCAGTAAGGCGGTACGAAGCTGACACAACCACACATCCATTCTCGCTTGTGCTTTTGGTCGAGTCTCGGGGGTGAGGACGAACGCCGCAGGGCTTTGCGTCATGCCGCAGCAGCATAGGCCGCATACGATGCTGGGCAGAGGTCATGGGAGGAGCGCCCCGCCGATGGGAATATAGTAGCATGTACAGGCGGGAAAGGCAATAAGTTACTAAACCTGGCCGCAGATTGGGACTGCGCCGGGTCGGCGGGATTCTGGCTGCCCCGCCATGGGGATGGCCAAGGCGTGTGGCTTCGGAGCAGGTCGTTCCAAATCAACTGGCAGACAACTTGCTGGTCCCTATGAGTCATGATTGCGTGCTTCCTATAGGCTCTTGAAGAAGAGCCATCGGTCGCTTGTCGCCCGTACAGTTATTACTGCGTTCACCTTCGCCTATTCTCGGCAAGCACTATGAACCCGCCGGCGATGGCCACGATCAGCTGTCCGATGGCGGGCGTTGTGTGCGATTCCAGCGCATTGAAATAAGGAAGGGACTTGAAATACCTCACGGGAGCGGTCGAAGTCCCGGTTGTCTTTATGTACACCGAACTGCCAATCCTGGTCGTGGAGCCGTCAATGGTCCTGCCATCGGGCAGCGGGAATCGGTAGCCAATGCTGTAGGTATATCTTCCGGGCACTGCTTCGTCGCGCTCTCCACCCTGCCGCCGAACGCTAGTGATTATGGCCGTGGCACGTTCGCCGACGATGCCCAGCATGGCCATGCCGAGACCGTAAATGATGAGCGCTATACCTAGCAGTGTGATTAGGACCCTTTTGGCCACACTCTTTCACCCGCCGATTCGCCTTGCCAAGTCGTGTGAAGCTTGTCGTCTTCAGTCATGGTCGTGTCGCCCCTACTTCAGAAGTGGGCATTTGCAGCGAACGCAGACTTCGTCTGAGATGTTGTTGATTGTGCCGCAGGCAATGCAGAAGATAATGGCATCCTTTGACTTGTCGTACTTCTCGTATCCGTCGAATCCCTTGTGATGTCGCACTTTATCGCCGATATCGAAGTAGTTGAACACAGTGTCGCAGTCTTGGTGTTGATGCTTGTGGACCTTGCCGCTGCTTCGCTTCACCTTGTACTCATATACGGTATGAGTTGTCTGGGTGTCAGTATTCTTGTCATGTGTGGTGCGCTCAAAGACCTGCTTTCCGACTATAACGCCGTCCCAGGTGATGTCGCGACCTTTCCGGAAGATCTGGATCAGGGCTATCGCGATGAACATCCCGCCTATGGCCAGTCCGTAGTAGAGCGATTGCGGCATTTCCATCTCTCCGCTCTTTTCTCCATAGATAGGGAAACCCACAATCGCGATGAGAGCCAATATGATTGCGAAGGTGAGCGCCCATTTGTTGGATGCCTTTTGATACTTCGCGAACGCGGGGTCATTGATTTTGGGAGAGAATCCCGCCGAACCGCTCATGGATCTTGCCTCCTTCGTCTCCTGGGGGTAACATGGTTGCGCTTTGATGCCTGAAGTGTTCTACATGGATCGATATTATCCCTCGTGGCCCGTGCAAGCCGCATTCGTGGTCCGTCTGCTGCGAGTCTCAATGCAAGGACGCCCCAGCCCTTCGGGTCTGCGGTGCAGAATATCAGGCTCTTCGTCCCGGGGTGACGGCGGGGGTGCGTGTAAGTTCTGTAGGCAATAGCAACTGGAAAGGCTAGTGATCATTCCTAAACGGGATAGTGGGCGGCAGAAGAGAAGCGCAGATTCTATCGGAAGGAATAGGCGCTCAGATGGACTAAGTAGCT
>ENA-UOOH01003168-UOOH01003168.1-fermentation-metagenome-genome-assembly--contig:-NODE-3168-length-12938-cov-17.050609_pt1 | contig 12938 bp, 9 predicted proteins | sample MGYA00245778_ERZ724025 | MGnify/ENA primary metagenome ERZ724025 (study PRJEB28704, sample SAMN03018313) | fermentation metagenome | biome: anthropogenic terrestrial biome; feature: soil; material... | reverse complement strand
CGCAGAGAAACGAGTTATTAACAGGAAAAAGCCAATACTTTTGAAATTGGCTCAATCATTAAGGATTTAATTTTATCATGACTGTTTCAATTCTCGGTTTGAACGGCCCCTGGCGGATCGCTTATACCCCGACCGCTCCGGCACAATCCGCCTTTCCTACTGAAAATGATTATTCCGGCACGCTGAACGCTCCGGGATGCTGGGATGACGCCCCGGGCGCCTTCGCCGTCGAAAACATCCGTTCCGTGCTGAAAACCAACGAGGCATACGACCCTATCGATTTCGCCACGGCAGGAGAACTGATGCCGGACTCCTCGCTGCCGTTCATCACCGGTACCGTCTGGTACCGCCGGGAAGTGACCGCCCCGGACGGTTTTGACGCCAACGGCTTCGCCATACTCAAGATCGGCCGCGTATCCCTGGACGCCCAGATTTTTCTGAACGGCGAATCGACGGCCGTCCTGACGGGGCACTCCACGGCTCACGAAGCCGTCCTGCCCGCGGCGAAATTCCGCCCCGGCGCCAATGACCTGGTCATCGCCGTCAACAACCTCCGGCGCGACCGGCTCGGCTGCGTCATCCGCGGCTTCAAAGGGTTCAGCGGCGGGATTTTCGGAAATATCAGCCTGACGTTTTACTCCACGGCACGCGTCAAAGACTGTTATCTCTGCCCGACGGAAGATTTAAAGCACATCCGGTGGCAAATCGAGCTGGAAGGGGGGGATATTTCCGGTTGCGAAGTGCGGTGCCTCCTGCTGGACGGTTCCCAAGCCGTCATGACCAAAGAGTTTGCATCCAACGGGCAAAAACTAATTGGCGGGGATATCGACACCCGCGGCTTGACCCCGTGGTCGGATACAAACCCGAAATTGTACCGGGTTCGCGTGGAACTCCGGCGCAACGGCAAACTGCTCGACTGTCACGAACAAAATTTCGGCCTGCGCCGGCTGACGGCAAACGGCAAAAATCTGGAACTGAACGGCCGCCCCGTCTTCCTGCGCGGCAATACGGAACACGCCTATTTCGCCGAAACCTGCACGCCGCCGCTGGAACAAGCCTATTACGACCGGATCGTCGCCAAATTCAAGGAGATCGGCTTCAACTGGCTGCGGTTTCATACCTGGGTGCCGTTCGAAGCCTACCTCGACGCCTGCGACCGCGCCGGAATGCTGATTCAGATCGAGCCTCCACTCGGCTTCGAGGAAGGCGAATGGCGCGATATCCTGCGTGTCTGCCGCCGCCACCCCAGCGTCGTCATCTACTGCGGCGGCAACGAAGAGTTGCTTGACGAAAAAAAGATCGCCTATCTGAAACATTGCCGGAATATTTTGCGGGAACAGGCCCCGGATGGCCTGTTCAGTCCGCAGGAAGCGCTGCGCGGGGTCGAATACTGCTGGAACCCGGCAGATTTCGGCGCGGTTCAGAAAATGACTCCATTCCAGCACAATCCCGAAAGACTGACGGAATTGGAATCGTTCGTAGATGTGTTCGGTCATTACGACTGGGGCTACCTGAGCTACAACTCCGCGTATTGCCCGCTGGAGGAAATGCGGAAGCGTCAGGCGATCTACCAGAGTCCGTGTCTTTCGCACGAAATCACCATTCACGGAACCTATCTGGACCTGTCGCTGCGCGAGCGTTACACGGGAACCCGGATCGGCTACCGCCTGTTCGATCCGGTGATCGAAGTGCTGGAACAGGCCGGAATGTTGGAAAAAGCCAGCCTGTTTTATCGCAACTCCTGCCATTGGCAACGGATTCTGCGCAAGCACTGCGTGGAAAATACCCGTTTGAGCGGACATCTGGCCGGTTACGACCTGCTCGGCGGCATCGACTACCAGTGGCACCGCCACGGGTACCCCTGCGGCATCATGAATGAATTCTACGAGCTGAAAAGCGAAACTCCGGCCGAAGTGCTCCGTTACAACGGCCCAAACGTTCTGCTCTCGAGCCTCGCCCAGCAGCGGACGCTGAACCACGGCGACAATTTGAATATCGATTTTTTCATTTCCTGCTTTGAACCGAAACGCATCGACGGCAAAACCCTGAATGCGCAAATTACGGATGCCGCCTCCGGCGAAGTGATCGCCACGCAGGATTTCGCGGTCGCCTCCATTACGCCGGGCGAACCGGTGAAACTGGCCTCCTGGCAAGTGAAACTGCCGACGGCAGGAGGCGCGCGCAGTTATACGGTCGAAGTCAAACTCGGAACCCTTGCCAACAGCTGGACGGTATGGAGCTTCCCGGCGACAACGGAAGCCGTCCCGCCGAACGTCACGGTATGCCGGGAACTGGATTCCGCCACTCTTGACCGCCTGAACAATGGCGCGTCCGTCGTTCTGCTTGGCGCCGGCCCGTTCCCGACCGCCCCGACCACGTTCCAAATTTCCTGCGCCGGGCGCAGCAACGGCAACCTGGCGACGGTGATCGAACGTCATCCCGCCCTCGGCGATTTCCCGCATGACGGCTGGTGCGACTGGCAGTTCTTTGAATTGCTTAGTGAAGGCCGTTCCGTGGTATTCAACGATCTGGATATCCCCTACGCGCCGATCGTCGAAATCGCCAGTTCGTTCAAACGGATTCTCAAGCAATCGTCTCTGTTCGAACTGCAAGCAGGCCGGGGCCGGTTGCTGGTCTGTACGCTCAACCTCTCCGCTGAAACGCCGGAGGTCCGCCACCTGCGCCATAACCTGCTGAAATACGCGGCGGGCGCAATGCCGCCGTCGCTTCCGCAGGCGGATATCCAGGAATTGCGCAAACTGCTGGCGAGCAATGACCGGAAAAACATCGACACGCGGACCGACGAAGGATTCGACATCCGCGGCCAGCTCAAAAAATAACCGGAACAATGCGTTAAACAAAAAAAATCGCCCCGCAACACCTGTCGGCATTGCGGGGCGACGGTCATACCCAAAGGGCGATTCTGTCAAGAAAACGGTTATTTTTTCTTTTTCTTGTCAGAAGCTTTGGAGGCCGGAGCCGCGGCGGATTTGACATCCTTGCTGCTCTTGGAATCTTTGGCGGCACTGGCTACAGGTTTCGAGGCTTTTTCATTTTTAGCCATTTTCACACCCACAGTTCAATCCTTTTTTAATTCCGGGATGTCTCCGACATGAAGGCAGTTATTCCCCGGAACTGATTACTAATAAAAATATCCGTTGAAATAAAAATGTCAAATGAATATTTTCATGCCTTATATAATTTTTAACAATATTTTCAACCGTAACAAACAAAAGCTTTTCAAACCTGTATTCGGTGTTCCGCGGCTGTCTTGATGACAGGCGGCGCAGATCCGGGCGCCGGTTCAGCATCTCGCCCTGTTTTTACCGAAGATCCATATTTTTATGCGGGACTTCAAAGGTTTTTTAATATTTTCAATTGATATTACCGGATATCATGCTATGTTTTATGCTTATTACACGGTTTTTGATGTCCTCGGACTGAACAAATTTGAAAGATGGCATATATGCAAGATTTGACTCCCGGAAAGTTGACTTTCGCCGGTGGAACCCACCGCGGCTTATGCCGCGAAGTCAACGAAGATAATTTCTGTTATATTGATTATCCGGAAGAAGTCAATCACCTTGCGGTCGTCGCCGACGGCATCGGAGGCCATCGCGACGGACAATTCGCCAGTATGTTCTGTTGCAGCTACATGATCCAGGCTTGGCGCAAGAGCAACATCGGCAATGAATCCGACCCCGCCGTCATCCAGGAATTTCTGAGAAAAGCGGTCGACGGCTGCAATCAGGAACTATTCCGCCAGAACCAGCTCAAAACCCCCGGTAAACCGATGGGGACCACCATTGTGGCCGCCGTTTTCATGCCGGACCAAGTGATCGTCTTTCATGCCGGCGACAGCCGGATGTATGCCTGGAGCGAGAACCTCATGGAGCGATGGACCCGCGATCACAGTCTGGTGATGGAATTGGTGAAAAAAAACATCATCACGCAGGAGGAGATGGGCAGCCACCCCTATTCACACGTGATTCTTTCCTCGATCGGTCCTTCATTGAAGCTGAAGTTGGATATAAACCGTTTCGAGTACCGCCCCGGCCTGCGCTTCATCCTCTGCTCGGACGGCGTGACCCGTCACTTGAGTGATTCTCAGTTGAGCGATATCCTGAAGTCCGCCACTTCCCCCAAAGCCGCCATCGAACAAATCATCCGGGACACCCTGCGGGCCGGAGCCGAAGACAACATCGCGGTGATCTGCGTATTTTAACCGACTTCGTTTTCACTCCAGGCCCGGAACACCATTGCGAAATATTCATTGATGCCGACGACTGCTTTTTCCGGCAGGTTCTTGATGATCGATTCGCAAATGCAGGAATGAATGTCGATCAGGGCGCTGAAATGCTTCCAGGTGCTGAAAACATCCCGCTGTTCCGCCTGTCGGACATCGTCCATGCTCCGCATCAGGGAATTCAGGTAGGAGAGAAGCAGTTTATTGCCGGAAAATTCAGTCATTTTGCGGTGAAAACCGGCATCGATTGCCATGCCGCCGGCATTGCAGTTGGCGATCTTCATTTCCTCCACGTAACAGCGCAGGATTTCGCCCTGTTCCTGACTGATCCGAAGACAGGCGAGCTTGACGGCTTCGCTCTCAATGGCGCGGCGGGCCTCCAGGATTTCAATGATATTTTCGCGGGAAATACCGATACCGGCGGGGAGAATGATGGCGTCCGACGGCAGGCAGCGGATGATATTTCCTTCGCCGTGATGGCTTTCCAGCACGCCGATGACTTCCAGCGCCCGGATCGCTTCCCGGACCGAATTGCGGCAGACTTTCAACCGTTCCGACAGGGCGCGTTCCGAAGGCAGACGGCTGCCCGGCTTGTACGCTCCGTTTTCGATCAGTTCCTGAAGGGACTGAATGACTTTAACATGCAGCGGCGGAGCTTTGCGGCGTTCAGACATCGTTCATTTCCTCCATTGTTCGCCCACCCGGGCGGTAGAGAGCCAGTTCAACAATTCCGCGGTGCCGGGTTCGCCTTCGGCGGGAGCCCAGGCGGCGACGTCGCCGGGAGCGGGCTGCTGGTAAGGGCCGGGTTTCACTTCCATGCCGACAGTGCCGGGCTCAAGAACGACGAAGCCGTGCCAGTTCTCCGGGCGACTCTCCACGACGCATGGCGTGGAACCGGCTTTCAGTATCTGTCGTTGGAGAATCTTGCCGTTTTCGTCGAATTCAAAGAGAATCATACTGCCGCGGATAATGGAAAAAAGTTCCCATTTGGGCGGGCTGAAATGCCGGTGCGGACGGATATAAGTTCCCGGTTCGGCGGCGATAAACAGCCGGTGAAACGGGTCTTCCAGAGTTTCGTGCAGGTTGAAATGAGTTCGTTTGCGCGGGGCTTCCGCGGCTTTGGCGGACAACGGGTTCAGAATGCTTTCATCGATAAATCTCATCGGTCAACGCTCCTTCGGATAATTGAATGAAACTTAATATAACCGGCCTGATTGGTATTACCAAATCAACTTACGGAATTTTTCCGAATAAATTGAAGCGGCACGCAGAAACGTGCCTGACCGGCGTTGAGTTTCATAAACCGCCCTTGTCGGAGGTGATCGGCTTACGCCTCCGACAAGGGATATGGTAATATATCGGGTTTTCCGGAAAAATCAAATTCCTTTCTCCGGTTCTTCCATCGAACATTAACGGCAAATATCTTTGCCAAATGCCGCGCGGCGATTTGTCAAATCGGCATTCGGGATGTATTTTAATCAGGTAAAGTAAATCAAGGATTTTTATATAAGGATTTTTATGTCAAAGGCAATCATCTTTCTGGCGGACGGCATGGCCGACGAGCCGTTGAGCGAACTGAATGGCAAAACCCCGGTGGAAGCGGCGCATACGCCGGCAATGGATGCGGTCGCCGCCGCCGGAGCATCCGGAACATTCCTGACGCTGCCGGACGGTCTGCCGACCTCTTCCGACGTGGCCAACATGTCGGTTCTGGGCTTCCGTCCCGAGTTGAATTACCCGGGGCGCGGCCCGATCGAAGCGGTCAGCCAAGGCATTGAACTGAAAAAAAATGACATTGCGTGGCGCTGTAATCTGGTAACGGTTTCCCCGGACGGCGTCCTGATGGATTATTCCGCGGGGCATATCGACAATACAGTCTCCACCCGGATCATGGAAATGCTGCAACAGAAATTCGGCAATGACAAGGTAAGCTTCTATCCCGGCGTCAGCTATCGGAACCTGCTGGTACTGCACGGGGAGGAATTCTCGGACCGGGTCGATTACCATAAGCCGGACTCCTCGCAGGGAATTCCGGTCAGCGAACTCGGCTTGACCGCGCTCAGCCCCGAAGCGGAACATACGATTCGCTTCCTGAACGAGCTGTCGGCGGCGGTGCATGAATTTCTGGCCTCCGCCCCGGTAAAATCCGAAGCCACCGATATCTGGCCGTGGAGCCCCGGCCACCGGCCCGAAATCACGGCATTCGACAAGCTGTATCCGGGCTGTACCGGCGCGATCATCAGCGCGGTGGACGTGGTCAAGGGAATCGGCAAATGCACGGGCATGGAAGTGATCGAAGTGCCCGGCGCCACCGGTTTCATCGACACCAATTACGAAGGCAAAGTCGCCGCCGCGCTGGAAGCGATCGAACGCCATGACCTGGTCTATCTGCACGTGGAGGCGATCGACGAGTGCTCCCACATGGGGGATTTGAAACTCAAACTGCAAGCCATTGAAGACTTCGACGCCCGGGTGATGACCCCCGTCATGGAAGCGTTGAAAGGCCGCGATATCCGTTTCGCGATCCTGCCGGACCATCCGGTGCCGATCAAACTGCGCAAGCACACCACGACGCCGGTTCCGGTGTCGGTTTGCGGTCCCGGAATTAAACCGGACGCGGTTCAAAGTTATTCGGAAACGCTGGCGCCCGGCGGCAGCCTCGGCTTCATGCGCGGCACTGAATTGGTCGAATTGTTGCTGAAGAAGTAATACCGGTTTGCAATTTGAAGGTTCGAAAACGCCGTTGGGATTGCAATTTGGTATAAGTTTGACAATCTTTTGACAATTCTTTTTCATTGTTTTGACAACTTTTGACTTTGCCCGGCTATAGTTTATAGTAACGAAGCATTGGCATGAAAAACAAATCAAACCGTTCAGGCATGGAGGGAATTGTTCATGAAAGTTATCACATCACTGTTTGGCGCCTCGCTGGCACTGGTACTGCTGGGCGCCAATATCGTCACCCCGGAGAAGCTCGGCGGCGAAAAGCGCATCCTCGCGTATCTGTCCACCGATAAACCCATCTACCGGGGCGGCGAAAACGTCTGCCTGCGCGCCGTGGCGCTTCAGGCGGACAGCAACCTGCCGGTACGCGAACACGGCTCGGCGCAGTTTACCGTGACCGGGCCGCGCGGCGACAAAGTTTTCGAACGGAATTCGCCCCTGCAGGATTCGACCGCCGGGATTTTATGGACGATTCCGTCCGGCACGCCCGGCGGCGTATATACGGCGACAACCCGGATCAACGGCTCAGCCCCTGCCGAACGCAAATTCGAAGTCCGCAGCTATACGCCGCCGCGACTGCGCAGTCAGATTGAATTTTTCCGCAAGGGTTATTCGCCGGGCGAAGAAGTCACCGCCACCTTGCAGGTGACCCGCGCCGAAGGCGGTATCCCGGAGGGGGCGAAGGTCAACGTCAGCGCCACGGTTGACGGCAATGAATTCTTTCAGGCGTCCGACCTGACCGTCGATAAAGACGGCCTCTGCAGCGTGACATTCAAACTGCCGGAGAAACTGGCAGGCGCCGATGGTTCTCTGGTGTTCTCCGTCGCCGACGGCGGAGTGGTGGAAAATGCCGGAAAAACCATTCCGATCCTCCTGAATAATTTCACCATCGATTTTTACCCGGAGGGCGGCGACCTGATCGGCGGACTTGAAAACCGCGTCTATTTCCAGGCCCGCCGCGCCGACGGCAAACCCGCTGATGTCGCCGGCAAAGTGTTCTTCGGCGACAAGGAAGTCGCTTTGCTGAAAACCCAGCACGAAGGGCGCGGCGCATTCACCTTCAAACCGCAAGCCGGAGCTCAATACCGCCTTATCCTGACCGAGCCGGAAGGAATTGCCGGAGAATATCCTTTGCCGCAGGTAAAACCGTCCGGAACAGTCCTGAAATCCCTGAAAACTGTCTATCGCTATGACGATCCGTTGACCGTGGAAATCGCGACCTCCGAAGCCTCCAACGCGGCGACGGTCAAACTGTTCAAGCGTGCCGCCGAGCTCTCCTCCGCCCCGCTGGAATCCGGCAAAACCAACCGTGTCACCCTCGACCCTAAAGACGCCGAAGGCGTATTGATCCTGACGGTGTTCGACCGGCAAGGCACTCCTGTCGCCGAACGACTGGTCTACCGCGCTCCGAAATTTGCGGTCAAAATCAAAATCACTCCACAAAGCGAAGCCTTTATCCCCGGCGGTAAAGTCAAACTCAAGATCGAAACCACCGATGAAAAAGATTCTCCGGTCGAAGCCACGGTCGGCCTTCAGGTGGTGGACGACGCCGTTCTGCAGATGATCGACCGCCGTGAACAGGCCCCTTCCCTGCCGGTGATGGTCTATCTGGAGAATGAAACGCTCGACCTCGCCGACGCCGCAATCTATCTGGATCAACAAAACCCGCAGGCGGATACGGCTGTCGATCTATTGCTCGGCACCCAAGGTTGGCGGCGGTTCATTTTGGTGAATTATGACGAAATTGCCGCAAAAACGGAATGGGCATCCGCCGCGAAACGGGCTCTGGCGTTTATGGAACCGGCAATGCTGTTGTTAAGAGAACGTGCGGTTCCGGCGGCCGCGGTCTTTATGGACGCCAAAGCGGCTCCTGTCCCCCCGAATACACCTCAGCCCCAAGTCCTTGCCCGTAATCAAGCGAACTATGGCAATATCCTTTTCCATGACGGCAACGTCAACGAATTTCAAGCAAATGAACAGCTTGACAAAAGAAGAAAAGAACTCATTGCCCCTGTCCGCCGCGTCACTGTTCGCGAATATGCCCACAAAAACCGGCCTGACCGCCGCTCCAACGAACGGACCGATTTCCGGGAAACCCTGTATTGGAACGCCGGAATCCGTACCAATCCGCGCAACGGCACGGCGGAAGTCGAATTCGATCTTTCCGACAGCGTAACCACGTTCCGGGTGTCGGCGGATGCGTTCGCCAACAATGGCGCCCTCGGCGCGGCGGAAGCCGAAATCAAATCGGTCGAACCGTTCTATATCGCGCCGAAAATGCCGGTAAGCGTCGTTGCAGGGGACCGGATCGAGCTTTCCGTGGCGCTGGTAAACGCCACCGCCGAGGCGTTGGACGCCACCCTGCTGGTCCGTTGCGAGCCAGAACTCAACAATCCGATTCCGTCCGGCACGTACAAACTCGCCGCCGGGGAACGCGGCCGCGCGTTAGTCGAATTCCAGCCGCCCCGGCCCGGAATTTACCGCCTGACCTTTACTGCGTCGGCATCCGGGTACACCGACAAGATCGAGCGCACGTTAATCGTCAATCCGCGCGGCTTCCCGATGAATATTATGGCAGGAGGCTTGATCGGCCCCGGCAAGGATTACAGCATCACGCTTGATATTCCGCAGGATGTCGAACCGAATTCACTGAAAGCCTCGGTCAAAGTCTATCCCAGTCCGCTCGCGAATCTGGAAGAGGCCCTGAACGCCCTGATCCGCAAGCCTCACGGCTGCTTTGAGCAAACCAGCTCCACCAGCTATCCGTTGGTGATGGCCCAGCAATATTTCCTGAGTCATCAGGGAGTTACCCCCGACAAAATCAAAAAGTCCGCCGAATTGCTTGAAGAAGGTTATAAGAAACTGATCGGCTTCGAATCAAAAAATCTCGGATACGAATGGTTCGGCGGCGATCCCGGGCATGAAGCCCTGACCGCCTACGGCCTGATGCAGTTCACCGAGATGAGCAACATCATGGATGTCGACTGGAAAATGATCGAACGGACCCGCAGCTGGCTGCTCGAACGCCGCGATGGCCGAGGCTCTTTCAAGCGCAATGAACGGTCCCTTGATTCTTTCGGCCGTGCGCCTCAGCCGACGACCGATGCCTACATCGTCTGGACGCTACTGGAATCCGGCACCGATCCGGCCGCATTGAGCAAGGAAATCGCCGCCGTCAAAGAAAGCGCCTTCAAAACCGACGACAGCTATCTGGTCGCCCTCGCCGCCAATATCCTGTATCTGAGCAAGGACTTGCCCGCTGCCGGTCAATTAAGTGAAAAGCTTGTCGCGAAGATGGATAAAAACGGCATGGTTTCCGACGGTCAAAAAACGATCACTAATTCCGGCGGCAGCGCCCTGAATATTGAAACGACCTCGCTGTCGATTATCGCCTGGCTGCGGCTTGGTGAGAAATACGCGGCGGCCGTGGAACACTCCATGAAATGGCTGTTCGAAACCTGTAAATCCGGCGGTTTCGGTTCAACCCAGTCAACCATTCTGGCGCTGAAAGCCATCAATGCGTACGACAAAGCCCGCAGCAAACCCAAGGCTCCCGGCTCCGTCCAACTGGTTATCGACGGCAAAGCATTCGGACACCCGGTCAAATTCGACCATACAACCCAGGGAGCGATTGAACTGCCGGATTTCGCGGCTGCCCTGACCGCCGGACAACACATCGTCACCCTGAAAATGACCGACGGTTCCGAAATGCCGTTTTCACTGGAAGTACACTACAGTACACCCCGCCCGAATAACTCACCGGAATGCGCCTTGACTTTAAAAGCCGAATTGGATAAATCCCATTACCTGGAAGGTTCCGCGGCGGTTTTGACGGTAACGGTAAAAGCGAAGGAAAATGTTTCGATGCCGCTGGCGGTGATTGGAATTCCGGCCGGTTTTGAAGTTCGCCACGACCAATTGAAAGAATTAATGAAAGAAAACCGGATTTCCTCCTATGAAACACTTGGCAACAACGTCATTCTATATTGGCGAGAAATGGCCAAAGATGCGACAAAAACCGTTCCGTTGAGCATGATCGCGACCTACCCGGGACAAACTCAAGGGATATCCTCCTACGGTTATCTGTTCTATACGGATGAATATCAATACTATGCGCCGCCGGCGGCTGCCGAAATCAAGCCCCGATAAAAAAGAAAGGAAAAAAAGAACAAATCAAGCTTGAAAATTCCGTAATAAATACTATATTAATAAATCATCTAAAAAGAATGATCATGTTGCGGGGTGGAGCAGTGGTAGCTCGCCAGGCTCATAACCTGAAGGCCGTAGGTTCGATTCCTACCCCCGCTACCAATTACACATTCAGCCGTCATTACGACGGCTTTTTTCTTGCCCGGAAACCGCCTGTACACAAAGGCTTTGCAAAACCACCGTTTTCTCCGCGTCTCCGGCTGTGGCTGAAAATCCCGCCAAAACCCTCTCTGAATCTCTGTTCTCCTCCGGGACGAAAGCCGAGTCTCTCTTACCTTTTAGAGATATAACTCTCTGATTATAAACAAAGTTATCACCTGGATGGCAAAAATGGTTTTTTCTCTATATCTTGGAGTAGCGTATTGCGATAAAAATGAAATTTTTCTTTCCGTTTTCAGGCAATTCGAGATGACTTTTCCATTGCCGGGTGCTACAGTTACTCATGATGAATTTGGGAGTTGTTTATGACTCAAAAGAATGAGGCAAGGCTGGATTTTGTTAAGTGATAAGATGAGATGAGCTTGGAAAGAAGAATAAAACGATGCCGAAGGAAGCCGTAACACAAGAAAATCTGCTTGCCATCCTCGAGCTGCTTGACAGCCTGAAGATGAGGTATTGGATCGATGGCGGATGGGGTGTCGATATTCTTTGCGGAAAACAGAACCGGGAACATCGCGATGTCGATATCGATTTCGATGCCGCCTTTACCGAAACGCTGTTGGATCGCTTGCAACAGGCGGGATATGAAATCACCACCGACTGGCGTCCCTGCCGCATCGAATTGTACCATCCGCAGATGGGCTGCTATATCGACATCCATCCGCTGATCATCGCGGAAGACGGCAGCGCCCGGCAGGCGGCTCCGGATGGCGGATGGTATGAATTCGAAGCGGATTATTTTGGCAGAGCTCCTTTCGGCAACCGCATTGTTACATGCATTTCCGCGAAGGCACAGAAGCTGTTCCATACAGGCTATGAGTTGCGGGAACAGGACGAAATCGATATGCGGAACCTGAATGCGGCAACGATGGAACAAGTGCCGGGAAACGCAATTGAGGGAAATTCTTTATGACTATTTCTGCAAAAATAAACGCGAAGAGGTAAAGCGATCCATCGTAGACAAAAAATACATTCGCCCATCGTTGCAGGAATTAAACCGATTGTTCCGTGAAACAGTTAAAAATGCTTCGCCCAATTTTTCCCATTAATGAGCTGATTGCAATGCTTGAAACAATAAAGAACAAAAGAAGATTTCACCTCCATGCGTTTATGGTCATTGCATCCGAAATATCTTGATGCCAAAGGTCTGATTGCGTTGTGGCGAGAAGCGCTGTTGGCGAAGCATGTGCTGGAAGGTAAAACCCGGGGATACCGGAACCATCCGCAGTTGTTGCGTTTCCGGGAAGCTGCCGACCCGCTTGCCGCGATCAATTATTATCTGTCGGAGGTGTATTTCGAGGCGGAGAAACGGGGATATTCATTTGACAGAGATAAAATCGACTGGAATTTCAAACCGATGAAGATTCCGGTTCATACGGGACAGATCAAATATGAGAGACAGCATCTATTGCAGAAACTGAACCTTCGCGATCCTGCGGCGGCCATCCGACTGATGAGTGAAAAGGAGCTCGCCGTACATCCGATCTTCGAGCCGGTCCCCGGCTGTATCGAGGAGTGGAAAATTACAAAACCGTGACGGGCTGGCACTGTTGGGGGAATTCCAATTGACCGCTATCAAATCCCCAACTAGCGATCCGAT
>ENA-UOOH01003167-UOOH01003167.1-fermentation-metagenome-genome-assembly--contig:-NODE-3167-length-12938-cov-24.724210_pt1 | contig 12938 bp, 15 predicted proteins | sample MGYA00245778_ERZ724025 | MGnify/ENA primary metagenome ERZ724025 (study PRJEB28704, sample SAMN03018313) | fermentation metagenome | biome: anthropogenic terrestrial biome; feature: soil... | reverse complement strand
AAATTCTTTTATATACATTTAATCACTCCTAACGACTGTATATTAAATAGTAGTCCCCAAGGGCTGTAAGCAGCTGATTAACTTTGCTTATTACATCTGGCAACGTAGCGGTCGAATTTAATTTGTAAACGCTCTTTTGCTGTGTTGAGCTGCCACCAAAAAAGGCGATCGATGTGCCGGTATGTCGAAATCCATTCGTCGAAACACTTGTTGCTTCTACGTATCTTGTGCTCATCTGATCTCCGTTGATAGTAGTCTGACCGATTGTCGCCGAACCTGTCACCACGGAATCGGAGTCCACAGTCCCATTTGCTGTTATATCCCCGCCGGAAGAGACGCTGCCTGCCGACATGGTTCCTGAAACATCTGCGCTGCCTGTCACGTTTAAATTTCCTGCTACGTCTGTATTGCCGGTGATGCTTAACCCTTTTTTCATAATTACCTGCTTGAGGTCAAAAAGGTACCGGTCTATCTCTTCCTCCACGTCCGGGCTTACATCGTAATTTACTTTACCTAAAATTATGTATGTGCCGCCCATGGCACCAAGTAAAACTCTATCATCTTTCGCTGGAGTGTATGAGCTTAAATAAGCATATTGTTTCTCGGATGGCGTTTCTTCTCCGTCAAACTGGATTTTTGCTGTGCCGTTTTCAAATAAATCTGCTACTGTGCCAAGCTTAAAATCGCTTTCTGCTTCCTGCGGTTCTGTTTCTTGTACCAATTCCTCCGCTGTTATCATATCTGTATCACTCTCCTTGCGCTGTGGCTCATCCTGCCCCCGGCTTTTAAATCCATATCCCAGCTTGTTTCGATGTATTTATTTTTAATACCTAGGTCCGTATGCTCACAGTAAAGGCAATCCATATAAGTATGATGTGGCATTAAAGCAGTGCTAAAGATAAATTTGCCGTATACGTTAGATGCTTCGTATGCGATTCGCCTTGTGTACTCATCTAATATGGATTGGTTTGCTATATCGTCCACTTCACGGTAATCTACTATGGTCCGCTTGCGGTTGGTGATCGATGTAGGACTGGTACCGTTTTGATTTACGTATCTTGATACTAGCGGATCCGTTTCCGGATTAGTCGCTACAATAACCCATTTGTTTGGTACATTAAATAAATCTATTTCCTCTGTACTGGATCCCGGGATTATTACACTCATATCATCATTTTTATAGACATACTCTATTTCTCTATCGTTCGGCAGTACATAAGGGCCTGATGTAAAGTTCCCCATCTCGTCAACCCATACCGAGGTATAATTTATCTCCTGCAACAGATCGTTTACAGCGTCAAGCTTGCTTGTGCCTATTTCAAATTCTTTATCTGTTTTTATCTTCGCATCCAGGTAAGGGATATTGACTTTTAAGATGCCTGCAGAGTTGATTATTTGCGTGATTGCGGTCGTGTAATTCGTACCCTTAAGTATCCGGTACCTTGCGTCGAATTTGTCCTCTAATAGCACCATAGAGGTGTCAAAGCACTCTACGTCCCTATAGATTGACTTCTTTCCCACTGTCCTTGTCGGCGAAGAGATCATTAGCACGCCGAGCGGAAATTCATACGTTTTATTTAAAATAAAAACTGGCTGAATTTTATCGTTCAACCAGTCGATATCTTTTAATTCGTTTTCCTTAAATTTAAAATTACCTTTTCTTTTTATCTGTGCTAAAGAGTTTAAACCTATATTCCCGCCCGAGGATGTCAGCTCCCCGATCTTTAACTCCTCGTAATTCAGCAGGTCATATCTAAAGCTTATTTCCCGCGCCGAGTGCAGCATATTTATAATATTTTTATCTAACTTAATCATATTTACACCGTCCTCGTTATCGCAAACGTTACAATGTAGCCAAGTGCGTTTTTAGAGTAGTTGACCGATAACACGCATCCAATTATTACCTCTCCGTCCGTGTCTCGATAGATTAATGCATTACTGCTGTCAATAAGGCTTCTAAGTCTTTCAACCTCGCTTCTGCTCTCAAGATAAAATGACAGTGACTTTTCCATCTTCCTATATTCCGAGTATTCAGGGACCGGATAAGTGCGACCATCAAAATAATTTAATGTTGCGCTTACTGTAAATTCTCCATTTTTGACCGGATCCGCGTCTAAACCGTATTTCAGTTTTATGTATTCCCCCGGATTGTTAAACGGAGCTATTGTATTATATATTAGTCTACATTTGCCGGATTTTATGATGCTGTCGGCAAAGTTATCACCTGCATCAATCACCCGGATAAAGTACCTGTATTCTCTTTCACTCTCTCCAGTATAGTCAGTAAAGGTTCCTCCGACCATTTCACCGACCGGTTCCCCGTTACGGTATACGATTGATTTTAATTTACTGTCTGTTTTCAGCGTCACGCCGGATACTCCGTTGTAAATTGATATGCTCGGTTTTGCCGGCTTTGGCGTTGATATTGTAAATCTTTTCTCCGCCCATGAAGAGTATAAACTGTATTCGTTTGCGATCCGGATCCTTACGATATAATCACCGTTTTCAAGATAAGCAGCAACCGTATGTTCCCGATCGGTTGCACTCGGCATTGATCCGGTGTCGTAAATAACGGTATCATCTCTTAATATTTCTAGTTCATAAACTTGTTGCTCCTGCGTCTGCCATTTTATAACAGGTCTTGCTTTGTTGCTTACGCTTGTGATTAACGGTACTGCAGGGGTTCCAATCACGGTAAATGTCTTATTTTCGCTCCAAGGTGATACTTCATTCCAATTATTATATGTCCGCACTCTCCACGTGATATTTCCTTTTTTAAAAGTGTTTGGTGGCAAGGTCATATAGGTATTTTCCGAAGTCTGTGTTTTTGTCGTCCATGTGGATCCGTTATCAGCGGAGTATTGCAGGTCTGCTTTTGATTGTGTATCGTTTGCAGATCCTCCAGTAAATATCCATTCAAACCATGTGCCTGCTGTTTCAGATATGTATTGAGCAATAGGGGCTACTGGTATCGGTGCTTTTTGCGGAGGGATTCCGAGTGTAAAGTTTGCGGTTGTGTAACCGGATGTTTCATCGTTGATGTCGGTCGTTCGCACTCTCCATGTCACAGATCCAGTCTCAGGCAGTGTGTTAGCTGGCATATCGTAAAATTGATTACTTGTAGTTTGGTTAATTGTCGTCCATGTTGCTCCACTGTCAAGAGAGTATTGCAGCTCAAAGGACTTTTGATTTACCTGGCTACTGTGAGACCATGCAAATTTTATGCCGTCTCGTGTACTTACCATTATCCCGACAGGATATAACGATGTAGGAGGTTCCGGCGGTACGTCCCCATATGTAACGACAACATACGGCTGATTGACTGGGCTTCTGTGGGAGTAGATTTCCCACTTTTCGCCCACTACCGGCATACCTACAAGGACTCCTTTGTCATCGTAAACATAGATTGTCTTTGTGCCTAATTCTGCATATATTACAACCGAATTCCCTTTTGCAACGCCAAGGTCAAGCGTGCCCCATCCGTAACTTGCACCGCCCATTTTGCTGCCGTCCGTAGGCTCATGGTTTGGCAATGTTGCCCCCTCGCTAAAGTCCGTATATCTAAAATATATGGGATCACTGTGCCCGTCTATAGTGTAGTAATACAGCGTCACGTTTAATATGTTTTTCCCTTTTGGTATTAAACTAGCGTCCCACGCAACGCCAAATCTGGCCTTTGCATTATTGTACCTATGTGTTACCACAAGAGTATTACTTATTGCCTTCGGGCTTGTATAGATGTCCCCTGTTTGATAAGATGCATCCGTCAGTCGGGTATATCCAAAGTCGTTGCTTGACTTGATAATCGGTAATGTAATTGTATTCCTAGCCACGGACAACACCCGCTTTCTTTGCTTGTTTAAAGTCGTTAAACACCCTCATAAGCTTAGATACCTCGTCAACCTCGTCCATGTTTACCTGCAAGACGTAAGTGTCTCCGCCACCGTTTAGCATTTGTCTGGTCTCCTGTGCGGTATATACTTTTGACCCGCGTGGAGGAACAACTATCTCTGGACCCTCTTCACCGACAAGTGCTGGACCGCCTGGGTGGTATTTTGTGCCTACTGCGTAGCCTCTCATCCCGGCACCTGAAACACTTGTATTTACTTGGCTGACCATATCGGACATATTTTTCGAAAACTTTGTCATTTCATCACCGCGACCAATTAGGTAATTTATCGCCGTAACCAATGCCGCAATTGCTAAAGCTACGCCTGTAATTACAGCCGCCCACTTTACAAATCCGAGGAATGATGTATCGTCTAGCAGCCCTTTAAATAGCTTGCCTGCCTTGCCAACTCCCTTTATTGCTTTTGGTATAACTCCGATTCCCTCGGTGATGTTTGATATTGCCTTAAATACTTTACCTAGCACAATTAAAATAGGGCCTGCTACTGCGACAAGTCCTCCCACAACCACAATAAATTTCTTTGTTCCGTCACTTAGATTTGCGACTTTTTTTATCAGGTCGTTAATCCATGTTAATATAGGAGTAAAAATCGGTAGAATATGTTCAGAAAAGTTAACCCCTACTTCCTTTAATCCCTCTTTAAATAAATTCAGCTGTGCTGTTGCGCCTTCCTGCTCTCGCTTAAAGTTTCCATGTGCTTTGGCAGTCTTTTCCATTACATAATCGTATCTAAGCTGTACTTTTTCGGCTTCGGTCATTTCAGAAATGCTTTTCTTTAGCCCCTTTGTATACGCGAAAGTCTGCAGCGAAGCCTGTGTCATAAAGATGTTAAATTTCTTTAGCGGCTCGGTCTGCCCGCTTAGTATCGCGGTTAGTGCGTGTTGTGTCTCTTCAATTGATGCATTGTAATATGTAGCTAAATCATTTACCCGTTCGGCAAGTGTTTGGCTCCATACCGTTGATTTATCCATTGCTACACCCATCTGGCTAAATCCTGCCGCAAAGTCAGTGGCCATGCTCAATGCAGTTTCGGATGATAATCCAAACTCCGTCAGTGCAGTCTTAGACCAATCCTTGATCGCATTTGCGTTGTCTCCGAAAACGACTTTTGCCTTGCCAAACGCATCTTCAAAGTCTGCGCCGAGTTTAAAGCTTGCAGCTCCTGCCGCTAGTAAAGGAGTAGTCAGTTTTAAGCTTAAGCTCTTGCCTACTTCGGTTGTCTTATCACTAAGGTTTTTCCATTCGTCAGATGTTTTCCCTAAAGTAGTTTTCTGATTTCCTAATTCTTTATTAACCCTATCTATTTCAACTTTAGTTTGGGCTAATTGTCCTTCTGCTTTAGCGAGTTCCAGCCTGTTATACCTTATGGCTTCCTCGTTTTTGTTTTCTGCTGTTGTGGACTCTTGCAGTTTCTCTTTGATTATCAAGACTTGTTTTTCTTGCGTTTTTAATGTATCTGTTAGGCTCTTATGTTCCGCTGAAAGCTCATTTACAGCCTTGCCGCTCATCTTAGCTTCTGCGCTTGACTTTTGATATTCGGCGCTAGTAAGTTCTAATTGATATTCTAAGTCCTTCCATTCTGTTGAATTCTTATCTATTATATTTTGTTGATATTCTAATTCTTTAGATACTTTATCCAACCCCGCTCTGGTCTGCGTTAGTTTAGCTTCTGCCATTTGTAGGCTTGCGGTAGCGTTTTCAACCGCTTTTGTGTTATTGCCTTGTGCATTCCTAGCTTTTTCGAGTTTCACGCGATATGCTTCAACATCTTTTTCCTGGATCTTTATTTTATTTGATAGATAGTCATATCTTACGCCGAGGTTATCAATTTCTTTTCCACTTGCCTTAGCTTCCTCGCTGGACTTTTTAAATTCAGCGTTGAGCACCGCCATTTGTTTTTTAACGTTCGGGATTCCTTCTTTGACCGATTCGTAATTAAATTCCATTTTTATAGATCGCTTATAACCTTTAAATGCCATACACTATCACCTACCTTAAAAAATCCCGCATAGAGTTTACATAAATAACTTTTTGCTTTTTCTTAACCCCGTCTACATTAATTTCTAGCATCCGGATTATTTTTGATGTGCTGCTGCTGAAAAACTCTTCCTCGCTTCTACCAAGCTTGATGCAATATGCGAAGTAGAGATTTTCCCAGAATTCATTATCTATGCCGTGAATTGTTTGTTGATCTTCTCCACTTCCTGCATAAATTTTTTTTTAGAATTTTCGTCTGCTGAAACCATAAAGTTGTCTATCATCAAATTGGCTATTTCAACGGCAAGCTCTTCACCTCCACCGATAACAATCGATTCCGCTTCTGGTAGCGTAATAGATTTATCAACTACCTTCATCCCGCAATAGAGTATTTTTGCCACAAAGTCATAAGGTTTTTCTTGCATCTCTTTGATTGTTTCATTGTCAAACTTGCCAAATTCATCCGTATAAATAACAAAAGCCTCTGTATTAAACAGGGCTTTCTTGATTGTTCCGTCTGCAAATTCCATTTCTAAAGGCTCTATTGGCCTTATAGATATTTTTGCCATGTCTGGCTCCTTTCTGCAAATAAAAAAGCACCCATTTATGAGTGCTAATCTTTAAAATATTATTGAGTATAAAATATATAATAGTCCAATCAATATTGGGATAAGTAAGAGCAAGCAACCGCATCCATGTAATCCATTCCCAATCTTTTCAAGATTATCCGCTTTTTCTTCTCTTGATTTTTCTTTGTTTTCATTGTTATATTTATCTTTCAGCTTTTGCTTTTCTCCGTCATCCATTTTCTCATATTCTTCTTGATTAATTCCGTAAGTAGTTAAAAACTTTCTAAATTCTAGATTATCCATAGATACCCCTCCTTTGCCACATTATACCACATGGCAAAGGAAAGGGAAATATCTTTAGCCCGCCGGCGCTGCTATAACGTCCGTGACCTGCACTTGTTTGAAAAAGTCATCTGCCATTTCCTCGGTGATTTCTTCATCCTCCGTGTCAATAAATGTGTAATATCTGCCTAATCTTGCATCTTCAAGAGCAGATATTGTAATAGTATCGGTTGAGTAGTTTATATTTTCCTCCGATTGTTTTACCGTCTCCTGGATTGGCTCCGCAATGCAATATAAAAACCAGATCATTTCTTTCTTGCCGCCGGTCTTTCCTACTTCCCATCCGATTGCAAATGGTTTCGGCTCATCCTTAGATGTTCCACTTTCTACTCCATTTTTTACGGTAACGCCCTCCATGTATCTGCGCCACTTTGACGGTAGTTTATTAAGATTGGCAGTTATCTGGTATCTAACCTTTCTCGATGTTTGATTTGTTATTTTCCCGTCTCCGTAAAGCTGTCCAGATGCAAGCTGTGGAGCTTTCCCCATCTCCATAGCCCCGGCAACATGCTCAGGTGCTCCGTATTCTAAAGTTTCGTTTGGAGATTCAGTGATCTCGGCTAAATGTACATTCTGCACATTAATTTTTACTTCCATTTTGCACCTCACTTTCTATGTAATTAAAAACCATCGTTTTTTGATAATACTGTGTATTTGCGTTTAAACTGTCAAAGGAATCCCGGCTGTCAGCAAGTCTGAATCCGTTGCTCTCCAGTAAAAACATTGTCTGATCTACGATACTTGTATAGTCAACGGTCGAAAATATATCTACCTGTAAGGATCCACCAAATTCTTTGCCTTTGCCGTCACCGTACGTTTCATAACCCTCGCTAAAAAAATGATAGCTTGCAACGATTTTGTTTTTGCTATTGAGTTCCGGACGCAACATATATTTTACCGGGATATTTAAAGCCTTTAATATGCTATAAACTTTGTTAATCATCGTTCAGCTTCCTCCCAGATATCGTCGATATTGTCATCCAGCTTATTCATTGCTTCATCCATAAAATGAGTAGGCTGCGAATATAGGTTCCCGTCGTTAACCAAATGCCATAAGGTACCGGTCTTTTTCCCTCCGGATACCCTGGCATATTTTTCACCGTATTTGTCCGTCCTAACTGATACTTTTACATCATCTGCCATTGCGGGGCGGCCTTTATATCTCACAGCCAAGGCTCTTCTATGTTTGTTCAAACTCTCGACAATGTATTCCTTTACTCTGTTTCCAGCTTCGGTAAGCATCTCTTTTTCTGTTTTTTCCGTGTCTTTAACTATTCCATTTAGGTAGGATTCCAACGTATCCTCGTTGTGCTCCCTATAGCTTATTTCAAATCCCATATTATCACCTACATATCATATTTAACCTCATATGCCTTTACCAGCATAAATTTTCTATCGTTATCGAGTGGAAGTATCCCTTCGATTTCATAGAGCTTGTCATTGAATTTAATTCTCATGGTTTCGTCAAGATCAGTCCTGTATCTTATTTTCCACTCGACATCGGTTTTTACGTTGGCAGCTCTTGCAGCATAAAAGTTTCTTCCTTTCAGGTACCGGCTTTCCGCCCATAGCGAAACATAATCTTCGTATTCGTCTATGGGAGTAAACGGATCATCCGATTCCACTTTCTTTTGAAACGTTATATAGGCATCGTAAACAGTCCCGACATCTTTCATTGCTGTTCTTTTATCTTTCATACTGCATCACCCTTATTTAATTTGACTGCCTCTTTCATCTTTAATTCTAGGATTTCTTCACGGAAATTCTCGCGGAAATATTCGATGGCATTGTTGTAATAATACCTGCAATAATCTAACAAGAGAGTTTTAGGCTTTTCTTCGGTTTCAAAGTCTAATTCCGTCCCGGCGGAATCGTTAAGTTCAGCTTTTCCTCTGTCAATTATGTTTTGTAGGTAAGTGTCCTCATTGTCCCATGTGATTTTCAGATAGTCTTTTAAGTCTTGTAGCATATAATCACCTACTTTTTAGGTTTCTTCTTTTTTACAATTTCCTTCGCAAAAGTACCATGAGAGGTACTATTAATTTCTTTGTACCTCTCGTTGGTCATTTCTAATGTTTCTCCAGGACTGTGAAGGACTTTTGTGTGTTTGTCTCTATATTTGCTAACTACCTTCACTTTCATTGGTTAGCCTCCTTAGACTTCCGGAACCGTCATACCGCTAATGTCAAATACTAAGAAAGCGTCGTTGTCTAGTGGCTTACCGTTTGCATATTGTTTGGCGATATAGGTTCTTTCGTCCTCGAGGAATTTATAGCTATCGTCATATTCAACCTTTTGCGTGGAGCCAACACCCATAAAGTAGTCTTTTGCCATACCGGCAATCATCTTGCCTTGCGGTACTGCTACGGACTGTACAAACTCTCCCGGGATTGGTAATACTCCGTATACATATGTCCCCTGTGTAGTCAGCACGGTTGTGGAAGGGAAGATCTTAGACCAATAGTCAAGAGGGTTAACTACTAACAATACGCTAGGAACCGCTCTTTTTCCTCCCTTAGTAAGTGGAGCCATGATCTTCTCGCCAAGCGTTCCGGGTTTAAGATCGTTTAATGCTGTAGCCGTCTTATCAGGATATACTCCCTCAACCACTGCGCCGGAAAGATCTTTTATCATGCCGATTGGCTGTTCTTTTCCAGTACCTGCTACGATAGCAAGTTCAAGTGCGATTGCAAGAGATTCGTATAAAACCTCTCTTACAAATTTGTCAAGCCATTCTGGCCCTAAGTCTAGCATGGCTTTTGCAACCGGCATAAAAGCAGATAGTTTAAATAATTCCGTTTTCTCTTTCTTAAATGCCATCGAGAGCTGCTTCTTAATTGCATCGGTCAGAGGCCCCCACCAAGCAGCTTCTGCATCGTTGTTTCTAGTGATCCACTCTGTTACTCCGGTGGTATTTTTAAAATCAATCTTAGATAACAGCGGATGATTGGCTCTTAAGTCCTCAAATACTCTGTCAAATACGGTCGGAGGTACGAGCGTTTCAACTCCCGCAAATCCCTCCGCACCGATCACCTCGTTGTAATATGCTCTCTCTGCCGCGGTCAACGGGTTTAACCCTCTTTTGACCATTACTGCCTGATCGTTAAGGTCCTCTGTTCTAGCGTCTTTTGCTTCCTGCAAAATTCTGTTTTCGATCTGTTTGGCAAGCTCGACCTGTGCCTTTACAAATCCTTCACTATCGTTGCTTTCAATAGCGGTTTTGATTTTGTCCTGAATTTCTTTTTCGTTTAAAGCTGTTAAATCTGGATTTTTCATTATTTTATCTCTCCCTTTTCTTTTAAATTAAAAAGAGTAGGCTTTTTGTCTACTCCGGTTGATATATTCTTTTTGTATTTGTTAAAAAGTGTTTCTTTAATGCTATCCTTTGGTTCTTCTTTTTCGGGTTCGTCCGCGATCTCATCACAAAGTCCAAATGCCAAGCATTCTTCGGCTGTAAGCCAACTTTCATCCTTTAGCAAGGCTTCCAGCTCTTCATCGGTTCCGACAAATCTATTTTTGTAGCTTGCTTTGACCGCAGTATCAATTTTGTCTAAGTCATTAGCTACCTTTCTAAGCTCATCGGCGTTTCCTGCCGCGTATGTCCATGCGTTATGTATCATCTGCATGGAGTTGGTGTACATGATAACTTTTTTGCCTGCGGTTGCTATAATGCTCGCTCCACTGCCAGCAAGCGCATCGTCAATTATGGTGATGTCTCCGTCATACTGCTTAAACAAGTTGCATATGGCGATTGATTCGAATACATCACCGCCCGGACTGTTGATATGTACATTTACGTCCTTACCTTTTAACTCCTTAAGTGCGTTCTTAACCCTTTTAGCCGAGATGCAATCGTCCTCATCGTCCCACCAATAAGCTTCCCGGATAGTGCCGTATAAGTAAAGTTCTGCGGTTTCGCTGTCGGCTTCGTTTTTGACTTCTAATTTTGTTTCAACCTTAGGTATTTTCATCCCTGTCCCCTTTTCTTTATTCAATCTAATCCCCTCCTTTCAACATTTCTGTAATTGGCTGGTAGTTCTTAGTCATAAATCTAATCCTGCTCCAATCTGTGTTAAGTGGTTCCATACCGAGCGCCTTTAAGCTATCGTCTATGGTGTAAGCGCCGATCCTTGTGAGTATATCAAGCGCGTTAGCAATGTCTTTCAGGTTAACGACTTTGACATTTCTTGTGTCGCATTTTACGTATGTATTTTGCGTATAGTGCTTTATGCCATACATTTTCCGGTTAAGTTCATCGGTTATAAACTTTACAAATGGGTTAAGACAAAATGTAAGAAAATCATTTACTGCATTGCTTGTGTCCTGTACATTTCCCTTTAGCAGCTGCGGAGGTATTCTTAGAGCAATTCCAGTAAAATCGAAAATGTCGTCAATAAAGTTTCTTATCTCCCTGCCGCCCTCTGTATCCTTAGAAGCTTTATCGCTCCCGCGCTCGGTATACTTAAGGTTATCGGTAAGAGGTATTAAGGCATCTCCCTCGGCTTCAAAGTATTTCTTAAACCTTTTGTCCATCAAGTCTTGTAGATCGTTCTGTGCATCTTCTGTTTGAGGATAGTCCGCAGGGATTTCAAGTGTTCCTTTTTTACCTTTGCTTCTCTTGTAACTTCTGCTGCTAATTTCAATCAGCTTCGCATATTCAGCGTTAAGACCATCTATCAACTTTTTAGCATCCGGATTACTCCACTCAAAATGTAATACTTTTGATTCGGAGTAACTTTCCTCTAACTTGTATCCATTTATCTCGATGTTGGAATATACGTTTTCATAAAATACTTTTTCCTTTTTATCAAAGCTGTCCGCAACATATAATTTGTTGTCCTGCATGATTACAAGGCATTCACCTTTATAGATAATGTTTTTTACTACGTTTCTCCAAAAAACGCTTGCCGATGTGTTCTGGTTGGCTTCCACATTAAGCATATAGTGATTGATTTTTCTTACTTCTTTCCCGTTTTCATATGTCAAGAATTCGCTTCTGGTTATGGAATTGGCTATTAGACTAACGCTTGATTGTAATGCAAGTTCTTTGTAAAATACGCTGCCTGCCACGCCGCCAATGTAGCAATCCAGGCTTAATGTACCGTCTTTATTAAACAAACCCCTAAACCAATCTGTTATAAACACATTCTCACCTCCCTAGTACGTTCTTACTTCTAATTTTCTAAACGTACCGGTATATTCTTTCAAATCTCCATCTTTAGTCAGTGAATGGATAAAAGCAAAAAAGCCATCTGTTTTTCTTGTCAGTGGCTCAATCTTTTTATATGTTGTATTCCCTTTTGCGTCTAGCTCTTGGTAAGTATTATTGATGTACCATCTCATTGTTGGGTTGTCCCCGAAAGCGACCTTTTCATCCGCAAACATAACTTCAATCATGGGGGCTAGTTTAGCATGAGTAATAGGCCCGCTTCTGGTTGTGTGGAGTGGCAGCCCTTTCTTTTGGAATTCTTCCTCAAGCACGCTTACCCTGTAATCATCCGCAACGATATCTAGGATGTGATAATCTTTTGCCTTATCCAAAAACCATTGAGACAAATATTCAGGTTTGATAAAATCATCTTTTACAATGGTTATTAATCTTCTATCTGCCATTTCGTGAACCGGGAACTTAATTTTCCTGCTTTCCATCTCTAAGGCTTTATGGCAGACGAAGGTATGTTCAACCCAATATCTCATTCCGGCGTATTTAAACAGTAAACCAACGCTGCAAAAGTCATTGATCTGTGCGTAGTCAACCGCCCCGATGCAGGATAATCCTTTTAACTTGTCATAAGGTATCGGTTTATTTGTGGCTGAAATCTTTTCCCATGGTACCGCCGCTGTGTAATTGTCCTCGGTTGGGAGGTTCATCCGCTTTGTCATAAAGTCGATGTAAACATGAGGTTGGTACTTCATCTTTACAAAATCCTTATGCATTTCCTTTTGTAGTTCCGGAAAATAAGGTAGCGAAGGGTTCGCCTTGACCCACATATCCGGATTTTCAGCATCTTCTTTTTTGTTAATTTTATATATTAAGGGCAGCAGGCCTAAATCTTTAATTTCTCCGGTTAAGACCTTTTCAGCCATCTCCAACTCTTCATCAAGTACTCCGCCCCTGACATATCCGTTCGTGGATATTT
>ENA-UOOH01003164-UOOH01003164.1-fermentation-metagenome-genome-assembly--contig:-NODE-3164-length-12944-cov-13.935138_pt1 | contig 12944 bp, 14 predicted proteins | sample MGYA00245778_ERZ724025 | MGnify/ENA primary metagenome ERZ724025 (study PRJEB28704, sample SAMN03018313) | fermentation metagenome | biome: anthropogenic terrestrial biome; feature: soil... | reverse complement strand
TAGGTACCGTATCCCAGTCTTTCAAAAATTGGTCTATTCCTTTATCAGTCAAAGGATGCTTTGTCAGCTGCATTATTACTTTGTAAGGTACGGTGGCAATATGGCAACCTAATTTTGCAGCCTCTATAACATGCATTGGATGCCTTATGCTTGCAGCTATAATTTCAGTATCAATTTCATAATTCCAAAAAATATCAACAATTTCCTTTATGATATTCATTCCGTCATTTCCTATATCATCAAGCCTTCCTACAAAAGGACTTACATAGGTTGCACCGGCTTTTGCGGCAAGAAGTGCCTGCCCGGCAGAAAATATCAGCGTTACATTAGTTTTTATTTTTTCTTTGCTTAATACCTTTACAGCCTTTAATCCTTCAACAGTCATTGGAATTTTAACAATTATATTTTTGTGTATTTTAGTAAGTTCTACAGCTTCTTTTATCATTCCTTCAGAGTCCAAGCTTATAACTTCAGCACTTATTGGACCGTCAACTATGCCGGTTATCTCCCTTACCACATCCTCAAATATTCTTCCTTCCTTTGCTATTAATGACGGGTTTGTGGTAACACCGCAAATAACCCCCATATCATTGGCCTTTCTTATTTCTTCAACATTAGCCGTATCAATAAATAATTTCATCCTTTATTCCTCCTCTTTCAATTTTATATTACAATTTACAATCAACTTTGAAAAATAATAAAAATGCAAGCGAACATTTGCAGGACACGACTATAATTCTTAGTGAATGGAGGTGAAAAATCCGTTAAGCAGCTTGCACTGTTTGAGCGAAGCGAGTTTGCAAGCTGTAGGATTTTTTGCATCCGTGAACTCTTAGAATTATTCGTGTCCGAAACCGTGAGCGGTAGTTTTATTATTTTTCGGCTTCGGTAAGTTGTACCTATTTTATTTCTTTTACAGTATCTTTGTTTCCAAAAATTACTTTAAACATGAATACAGGTAGTACAATTTGCCTGGTAATTCTCTTTGGTTCCTTAATAAGTCTGTACAGCCACTCCAAACCGAGGTTTATAAATATGTCAGGTGCTCTTTTGACAAACCCTGCTAAACCATCCAATGTCCCGCCGTTTCCAATAATTACATTGGCGTTTATTTTACCCTTGTTGTATTCTATCCATTGTTCCTGCTTTTTAGCACCGAATCCGACAAACAGAATATGAGGCTTATGCTTATTTATATCTTCAATAAGGGACAATTCTTCATAGTGACCGAATTCTCCCAAATGAGCACCTTTGAAATATCCGTGCTGAGCTCCGACAATTTTAGTTCCCGGATATTTATTTTGAACATTTTTCATAGCAGCTTCAGCCACTCCCGGTCTTCCCCCCACAACATACAGCTTCAGACCTTTTTCATCTGCCATTTTAAGCAAATTTATCGATAAATCATATCCTGCCACCTTTTCCTTTAAAGGAAGTTTTTTAATTTTTCCAGCATATATCAAACCCACTCCGTCAGGAACATTGATGTCTGATTGATTCATTAGATTTAAAAATTCTTCATCCTTTTGGCACATCATGATTATTTCCGTATTTGGAGTATAAATTATATACTTTTCATCATTTTCTATCTTTTGCTCCGTGAGCTTCAAAACTTCATTCATGGATATATTATTAATTCTCACACCCATTATACTTAATCTATCCATTTGTTATTTCCTTTAATATTTTATAATTGATATTGGTTAATTCCCGTAATTCTTCAACACTTTTTAAAAGCATTGCTTTTTCTTCACTCTCATTTTTCATTTTTTCTATTATTTCGTCATAAATAATATTCTCGTCAATATTATCTATTGTACAGGCTATCTTCATGTTGACGCTGTTTACAAAGTGGTCTACCTTCTGATCATATGAAACAGCAACGATGGGCACATTGGCAGCCGCAGCAAAAATCAGCGAATGAAGTCTCACTCCAACCATCACATCCATAGTTTTAATAATATCAAAAGCATCACCGGTTGACAGTCTCTCCTTATAGTAAACAGCTTTACTGCCTAATATTTCTTCAACCTGAGCAATAAGCTGCAAATCCTCCTTATAATAAAATGGTATGAAATGACATTCTATTCCATCATCAATCAGTCTTTCTGCAACCTTGCTTATTTTAACACTGACATCCGAATCCTTCCAATTTCTTAATGAAAAACAAACCTTCCTCACACTTTGTTTTTCATATTCAAAGGAGTCGTCTTTTCTGATATCTATTACTGGGTCTGTTGAAAGAAAAATTTTCTTTTCATCCACACCTAAGGCTTCCAAGAATTCCTTGGAATGCTTATCCCTCACAGTTATGTAGTCAACCAATGACAATGTGTTTTGAACTGCATTAATGCTTTTTTCACTGATTAAAGGACCAATGCCTTGGCTTAACATCACAACCTTATTATTCATAAGCTTTGCAAGCCTTATTAAAAATAAATAATAATAAATGCTTCTTTTACTGGTTACATCCTGCAAAAGGCTGCCTCCGCCAAAAATCAGCACATCGGCTGACTTAAGCGCATTTAATATAGACAACACATTGTACCGGTCAATTGTGTTTACATTGTATCTTTTACTTGTTGTTATCTTATTTCCGGAAAGAACTGTTATATTTTCTCTGTCAGTTATCTCAAATATTTGTTTCAGTGTCATTTCCAATATTGCTTCATCGCCTAAATTACCAAAGCCGTAATAGCCTGCCAACAACATTTTTTTCACTTCAGCCTCTCCTGTATTTTCATAAATGCTTTGTAACATATACTACATATCAAAACAAGTACACAGCCTATGACAATGCCAAAGCCAAGGGCAATTACCGTTCTTGCAAAAGAAAGGTAAATCGGCGTCCTTATATGTGAAAAAGTATTTATTACAGACGATGTACCGATTGCTCCCGTCAGCATAAACATTCCCGTATAAAACTCGGAGCTCTTGCTTGCGGCAAACACAGCACCGAATATCGCAGGAAATGCTATTAAAAATTCCTTTGTTCGAGGTCTTGCCAAAAGAACATATTCCATGAAATTTCTTGTTATCATTTCAATGCTTGAAGGCTGGATTTCTGTTTCATGTCCTGTCCTTGAAATATAAACATATGCAGCAGCACCGATAATAACTGCAATTATGCCGTAATAAATTTTTATTTCCTTGTTTAAAAACCTTACTGCAGTGTTTACTACTCCTTTAACCGAATCCTCATCCTTGTTCATAAAGTAAATTATAAACATGATTATGAAAATCCCGAAGGGCAGAATTTGTGCAAACTTTACCCCTCTGAAAATATCCATTTCAAGCATGTATTTTACATCAGCAAGCATGGAAGCTGCAAATATTGCACCTGCCAATGCAATTGCGACACTGCCTGCCAGTATCACGGTTGAATAAATAATAAGCTGTAAATTTGAATATTTCTCTTCCGACTCATAAATTTTCTTTATATATATCATGAAGAAGTAAATTGCAAATCCTGAAAATACTACAGCTGCTCCAAAGGCAAATCCTTTCTCGGCAAGGCTTCGCATCACTAATGGTATCAATGCTGCAGGCAAAGCAAATAAATATAAATAATTTGCGAATTTGTGTTTAATGTTAAACATTTTTATAAACAGCATAACTGCAGCCAAGGTAATTCCAAAGGCTATCACAGCCATTCTTTTGGAGCCTATGGAGAAGTTTTTCATAGCTTCGGCTTTTCCAAGACTTATATTGTGGGCGGATAATCTATTTTCCAAACTGCTAAATGTTCTTTCATATTCATCTTCATCCGTCAGAAATTTCGTGCTATCCTTTTCTTCAAAGAAAGGCTTAAAATATATAACTCTAATATTTCTTTCAGTAACAGCCCTGAACAAAGTATTTTCAATTTCTTCCGCACCTTCGTAATTATAGTATCTATTTCTTTCTCTTATAAAATCCCACATTGTAAATGCACGAAGTGCCTGATACCCGGAATCTTCAACCAGTTCATCCAAACCTTCCTGCTCTAAGTGTTCCCTTTGTGTTGCACTTTCAATCAAAGCAATTGCTATATTTTCTTCTTTTATGTAATTTAACAATTTGTTTTCATTATTCGGGTACCCCAAGACTTCCTTGCCGTGTACCAAGTAAATTCTCGGCTGCAGCCCATATCTTTCATTGGCTGCTTTATAAGCATCCGCTAATTTTTCATTGGATGCGGGAAAATTAATTGGTCTTAATACTACATCCAAACCGGCTTCTTTTGCCATTGATATCTTTTCAGGGTCATAGCCGATACCCATGTTCAATAACCTTGAATCTGCTACTCTTGAAACTTCATATACACCTTTGCCTGCTAAGTTAATTATCTTTTCTATTTCGGTATAATATACGTCATCCACTATACCCTTTAATACTATGTAATAAACATTGTCAAATATATATGTTTTATAAAGCTCGTCAGCATACCTTTCTTTTAATCCTGAAACAATATAGCTGTAAATTTCTTCATCTTCCGTCGTAACTATAACATCGACGGGAGTTATTTCATTTTCCGAAATGGCTGCTGCGATTTCTTGGCTGTAATCCTCCTGCCATTTATACTCCTTAATTAATTCTGAAACTATTTCAGCCCTCAGACTGTAACCGGCTTCAATCAATAATTTAATGGTCTCTTCCTGTATTGCAACAGATTCCGCTCCTAATTCCTTGAACTTTCTCATCCAGTAGCTTAAGTCATTGTTTGAGCTGTCTGCAAATCTTTTCATTTCATTGTAATCAAGAACTATTTCCGTAGTTTTATACTGTTTTTCAATTTCTATTCTCTGATATATAGTATATAAACCAACTATCAGCGTAAGACAAATCAAAATCAAAACTATTTTATCAACTTTGTTTAGTTTCATCTTTTCTCCTTTATGATAATGGGACGGGGGTACTGTCACCTTTTTCTCAAAACACAAACAACCATCTTAACCAAAAATTCTTTAAAAAAAGGTATCCGAGCCGGATATTTAAAAATGTTTCTCAATGGTTCCTCCGAATAATATTCTAATTCAAAATTACTGTTTTGTAAAATATTGTTTGCTCTTTTTATTGACATTTTATTAATATATGAAAAATACTCAGGGCCGTCTTCTTTTTTGCTTATTCGAAAATCAACTCTTTCTTTCCCGTCAGGCAGCTCTTTAACCAGTTCCTTATAGCATTTTATAAGAGTCTTTTCGCTGAAAAACACATGTACCCATGGTATTCCTATGGCATCGCTTAAGTGGGCACCATAGGGGTGATTGTATGGGGGAAAATTTAAATAAAGCTTCCCGTCCTTTTTTAAAATTCTATAGCATTCTCTAAGCACCATTTCCGGCTTATCAACATGCTCCATGGCATCATTCATAATAATTGTATCAAATATTTCATTTTCAAAAGGCATATTTGCAGCATCACCCTGTACAAATTCAAATTTATCCTGCAGTCTATATTCTTTTGCTAAGTTTTCTGCTTCTTCTCTGTACTTTCCTAAAATTTCAATACCGGTTATTTTTTTTACTCCTTTTGAAGCATAAAAAACAGTCTTGCCTCCTGCACCGCATCCAATATCCAAAACAAACTTATCCTTAAACATTTCATCAACAGTATTATGCTTAAGGTAAAACTTAATAGTATCAATTCCCTTTTCATACTGCCACTGAGCATAAGTCTTTTTACCTTCATTATGTAAATTAAATGGGTGTACCGGCAGCTTAAACAACTTATTTACTGTCACACATAGTTTATACATGAATTTACCTTCTCCCTTAGTATTGTTTCTAAATCCTTTTGCTATCTTCTTTGCAATTATATCATTTCACTTTGCTTAATTCAATGCAAATGTTCATGCTTATTAAACTGTGCAAATTTTTGATTACTGTTCACTCTTAGATGTAGACTTCAATTTATTTTAGGCAAGTGTGCAAAATTTCAATTACTGTGTGAATTTTGCTGAGTTTTTATCAATTATAAACACATTAGTTGAAATTTTGCTCATATTTAGCCTCTTATCAACACACTACTTGAAATTTTGCTCATTTTAAAATCCATATACAGTTTAGACCTAAGAGTGAAATGTAACTCGGAGGAATTTTTCAAAAAGATATCCGTCGTTTTATGTTGAAATTTATACTTATTTAATGTAAAATGTCAATATACTTTTAAGGAGTTGTTATATGAAAAAGATAATCATTTTTACATTAATTTTAGCAATAGCATTCACTGCAGTAATTTACGCTGCGCCGGGAGATACCAATGATCCTATTGTGGTTCTAAGCTATTTGAATGACCGAATCAAAGCATTAATCAGCGACTACAAATTAGACGAAATGGAAAATTTGCAGAAAAAAGTTGACGGTTTAGCAAGCGGCGGTACCGGTAGTTCTTCAGCTGCCTTAGAGGTAGTTGAAATACATGCAGGTGAAAAACTTATTGCAGGAGCAGGAACGGAGCTAATATTAAGAGGCGGCAAAGCTTTTGTAATAGGAAGTGAAATGGGCGGAATTTCAAATGTTACAGCAGGCAAAGATTTCGTTTCCGGAATGGAGTTTGTTGCCAATCATCTGATGATTGTGCCAAGGAATGACGGTCGAGGTGCCTATACAAACGACTACGCTATTTTCATGGTCAGAGGTGCATACGAAATAGTAAAGCAGTAAAAATTTAGGCATACCTAAGGGAGGGTATGCCTAAGCCATTAATTTTTTAAATTAAATATCTCCTGCTTCCTTGATAAGATTAACTTCGCATTTATGACCTGTCCATAAGGTTTCAGCTGTATTAAAGCTGTAGTTTGGATCAATGCCTCTTATCATTCCTTCCATTGGGTCTAAGCAAAAAATATTACATGGACTTTGAGCTCCCATCTTTTTTGCCATAGCACAAAGCATGCACTTTGTAGCTTCAGCCTTGAAGTCTTCATTTTCACTTTCAACCGCCCAGTCTGCACAACCGAATAGTTCTGATAACTTCAAAAACACTTCTTTCGGTTTTTCAATTCCAAATTGTGCTGCACGATATTTACCGGTTTTTATTTGCTCTTCTCTCTTTTCAGAAGTTACTTTTTCAAGTATGTCTTCATTCCCCATTCTAAAAACCGAATCTGCCAATGCACCTGCATAAATCATTTGTAATAATTTAACTTTTTGTTCTAATACCATTATAAAACCTCCCAAAATTTGTTTTCAATATATTAGTGGGAGGTTTTTTATTTTTGTGACAAGAAATTTATTTTTTTAAAAAATCTTTTCTAAGCATAATTTCAGATGCTCTGTAAAAGTTTATTGTATTCACTGTCTGCCTTAATTTTTGATATTCCTCATCAAGATGAACTTCTTTTACCCATTTGCTCATTCTGCATTTACACTTTGAATCCGGATTTTTTAATATACATTCATCGTTCAAAAAGTTACGCAGTTTATTACGTGCACGAGATACCATCTTTCTTACTCCAACCTCATCCTTTTCAAGAATTTCTGCAATATCAGAATAAGGTACCATGCTAATATCACGTAATATATATGCTAATCTTGATTCATTATCCAAACAGTGCAAAGTACCTGTCAGGCATTTATCACACATTTCTCTTACCCATAAGTGTTTGTCAAAATCCTCATTATCGGGTATCTCTATATCATCACCATGATAATAGTTACTGAGAAAATATGTAGAATATTTATGTTCTTCTTTTGCCATTTTCATAACAACCCTTGAAGTAATCGTATACAACCAAGTAGAAATCTTGGAATCACCTCGAAAGGTTTTAAGACTTTTATTTACTTCAAGCCAAACCTCTTGAGCGGCATCATCTACAGTATCTTTATTTTGTATCATCCTTCTGCATATTGAATAAACCATCTTTCCATAATTATCGATAATGTATTCGATTGTCAAATTATTATTAATAACACTTTCCATACATACCCTCAGATTTGAAATTTCATTTAAATTATATAATCTTAAAATCACTATCTTAATTATATAACAGGTTATTCCAATTTTCAATAGAAGGAATTATTCGATAATAAAAATCTCTTATTATGCTAAAAAAGACAGTCTATAATGCAGTCTAAGCTGTCTTTTTAATAGAATTAGTAATTCTTACTTTAAGGTACAAAATTATTTAACTCTTTTGAACATCAGGTGATTTTCATTAAACTCAACCAAATCCCATAAATTGCCGTATAGATCTTTAAATACTGCTACCGTTCCATAGTCTTGTTCTTTAGGTTCCCTAACAAATTCTATTCCACTCATTATCATTTCATTGTAATCGTGCCAAAAATCATCTGTTCCTAAAAAAAGGAAAACCCTACCTCCTGCTTGATTCCCTACAAATGGCTCCTGTTCTTTCTTAGATGCTCTTGCAAGTAATAATGTTGTTCCATTTGAACCTGGCGGAGATACTACTACCCATCTCTTATCCTGGTCTGATTGATATGTATCTTCTACTAATTCAAAATGAAGTTTTTTTGTATAAAAATTGATTGCCTCATCATAATCATTTACAACTAAAGCAATATGCACAATTGATTGAATCGTTTTTGTTACCTCCTTGTTTTATTCTTGAAGCATATCAAAATTAATATCTGAATAATTGAAGAAATTTACTTTCTATTCATTTGGATCATAATTAGGCACAACTCCCTGCTATCGAACTTTTTTGCAGATTTTTATACCATATAAAGCTGCAAAGCGCCAAGATAAAATAAAATACGGCATACCACTCAACTAATTCAAACTTAGAATAAATAAATGTTCCTCCTAAAAGGTTAAACACAAAGTGCATCCATATAGGAATAAACAAGTTATTGCAATGATAATAGCATATGCTTATGCTAAACCCCAAAGATGTAATGCAAATTACAAATACTATTATATATTTTAAAAGTGCAACTCCGCTATATTCTGTTTCGAAAAACCATATGGGGGCATGCCAAAATGCCCAGATAAGACTAGTCATTAAAGAACCCTTCACTACACCAAATTTCTTTTCAATTGACGGCAGCAAATAACCTCTCCAACCTGTCTCTTCACCTGTTGGTCCCTGTATTAAAGTAAACAATAATGCTGATATTACCACTTTGTATGAAAGATTAAGCATTCTAAATGTAATGGCAACCTTTTGAATAGAAACCATATAAACACTTAATACAAAAATAAATATTTGAATTATAGTCATTGTTACAATTAAGCGAATATTCAATTTTTCATAAAAAGCATTTTTGTAAAAATCTTTAATAGTACTATTTGGATACAACTTTTTAAACATTAGTAAAAATACATAAGTAGGTGTCCATGCAGTTATGGAAATTAGCCATTTCATAACCAATTGCGTTCCATGTAATAATACTGTTGCTATGCCCCCCAATACTATCATCAATAATACAAATAACAAGTAAGTATAGATTACATACTGCAATTCATAGTTTTTTGTCATTCCTGTTTTCATCATTTCGTTCCTAATCGGAACACTTTCCATATTATCTTACATTCCTTTCATCTATTAATCATTAACCATTTCTCCTATAAAAAATTATATCTCTTACAATATCAATTCAATAGCTGCAGCTATACCGCCGACAGTCAATATAAATCCGCCAACTCTTATCATATTTAAATAATAATTTGCAGGCTCTGCCTTATTAATTATTTTCCATGAATCTGCAATTTTCCATATTCTCCTAGGTTTTAATATCATCATAAGCCCGAAAATAATTAAAATTACACTTGCTATAATGTTCATTTTCTCACCCTTTCTATCTTTTAAATCTTTCCTCAATATCATTTCATCATCATTGCAATTCTCATTGACAGTTTTATTGGAAGTGCAGCATTTTTCATTTGATTTAGGTCTCCGGTTATAAATAAATCCTTATCAGGGTAATAAAATGCAAATGAACCTGTGGAGCCTGAATGACCTTTTAACTCGCCTTTTGCTGTGAAGAGTGAAGTTAAACCTCCAAGTGGAATCCGCATATACCCGCTGCCATAACAAATTGGCCACATTGCAGCCTGCAGCTTATTATATGATGACAGCTCATTAAAAATGGAAATATCAAACAATCTTCCGCCATAAAAGGCTTTAAGAAATATCATCATCTCACGAGCGGTTGATATACAGCCGCCGCTTCCACGGCTGCTTATGACAAACTTAGGGCGGTATATGGCTTCATCCCCGTTATAAATAACAGGTACAAAGTCATTTTCTCCCTCAGGAAGATATGTATTTTTTAACCCTAACGGTTCAAATATATAATTGCTGTATGCATTGCCTAATGACATGCAAGTAATCTTTTCTATTATTTCCCCAAGCATATCAAAATTAATATCTGCGTAATATGCTCTTTTTGCTGTGCCGGGTTCAAAATGCGGATTTAGTTTTTTTATTGCTTTAATAACCTCATTAAAGGTATACGAGAAATCTTCATTAATAACACGATTTTTATCACTGTCATTTCCTTCTTCATATATATCAGGCAATCCGCTGATTTGGTACAGTAAATCAGATAATTTCAGTTCAAAGGAATATTCTTTGCCTTTATAGACATGCAGCCCTTCCAAAACAGAATTATCAAAATATTTCGTGATTTTATCATCAAGCGACAGCCTGCCTTGCTCCTTCAATACCAAAATACATGCAGTCGTAAACAATTTTGTAATACTGGCCATTAGTATTGGAGAATCTATATCCTTACCGCCATATCCCCGACTGTATGAAAAATCTCCATTAATGTTTTCTACAAATAATACTGCTTCATGAATTTGATTTGAGGCAATCATTTTATTAAAACTTCTTTCAAGTTTTTGTGATAAATTTGTATTCATTGTTCTCCTTCCACCAAGATAAACATATCTCATTTAATCAAGGCAATAGATGCAAAGTAATCATAATGGTCACCGCCATATCCCAAATAATAAAGCATACTATCAGTATAATTGAAGAAACTTTATTTTTATTCATCCGGATCATATTCAAGTACAACTCCTTGCCCATCAAAATACAGCAGGTCACCATCATCATAATGCCAAATTGCCTGAAACTTAGTAGGCTTCTTTATACCTTCTGCTTCCTCATATTCACCGAAAACTGTCGACCATTTTACTTTTTCGCTGGTACCGTCAGTTGCTGTTGCTTCCCTGTCATTTGTCGTAAATGAAATCATCTCGCCTTTTTCATTAAAGGTAAATATACCTTCAGCCTCTCTTCCATAGTAGTTTATAGTTGCCTTAGCATGCAGAGCATCAATTTCTTCCCAAGATATATAGTCCTGCAGCGCTGCGTTCGGGATAATGAGACACTCTGACAAAAAAGTTACCAAGCTTGCTTTATCCATTGTTTCTCCTGTCTGATTAAATAAGGTAAAAAGCTTTGCTAAGATTCCTTTCATTGAGCCTTTACCGGCAATATATGAATCTAAGCCTTCAAATGGTATACCATTCTTAAGGCTGTAAATATAAGCAATTCGAGCCGGCTCTTTCACGGTATTATATTGCAGATAATCAATTGTAACAGCAGATTTTCCTTTACCGAAAAGGAACTCCACATCTTTATATACCGCTTTCATTGTTAGCATCTTAGGGGTGCCTATGTATCCGCAATAATAGAAATATCTCTTAACAGGAAATGGAAGATGTGAAATATCTTTCTGAGTAAATATCTCTGATTTTTTTGCTTTACTCATAAATATGCTATCCTTGATTAAATTAAAATTAGTAAGTGTTTTAGAATATGACATGTTAAAAAACACCACAATTATTAACAACAAGCAATACAACACTGCAACAACTATAAACGATTTATTGATTTTGCCTCCGCTTCCGTAAATGGCTGCTCTTATCCCCGATCGAACGAAATCCATTGCTCTTTCCTTTATCTCCTTCCAACTTATATAATCCTTTTTAAAGCTTGATTTTTACTCCCCTAGATATACTATTTTGAATTCTGACTTTTTCGAATAAAATTAATGCTTAAATATATTTCCTAATATTAGTAATACGGCTGCCATAATATTTTTCACAACAGAATGATTTTTTACTTCATTTTCTATCACATTAAACCTGAAATATTCTTCATTTAAATGTTCAGCCTTACAATATTCGCTTATGATATCACAAGTAATATTATTTTCATTTTCATATTCATATTCATAAAAAGGTTTCAACATGGTTACCTCCTATTACATTTTATTACATACCATGCTTCATGTAAGCATATGCAACATGTTACCTATATAATACGTAACATGTTTACATTTGTCAATAGTTATTTTATATTTTTTTAAATTTATTTTCAATATATTAGTGGCAGCTTTTTTATTCTTGTGACAACTTAATTAAATTTTAATTTTTATTTATACTTATTTGCTTAAATTAAAAATTGGGCATTCCTATGGACGACTTAATTTCAAAAAGTCTTTGCTTGGAATGCCTATGCACTATCTCCTATATCCTGCTTAATTCTTAAGGTAAACTCTTTTTTTGATTCATTGCCCTTATATTTTGTTCCATCTTAACAAAACCTTTGTAAACACTGCCTGTTAATTCTGCATTAAAGCCTAAAAAAATTTGTTCCAAAAATTTTATTTCTCGTTTACCTCTTTTTTTAAAGTGTTCTATACATTCTGATTCAATTATAATTCGTAACGCCCTTGCGTCATTTTCATCTTTCTGCAATCTAATATACCCTGCTTTCTGCAGGTCAGCAGCAATACGTTTTGCATTTTGACGTGAGTATCCGATAAAATTTGCCACCTCAGTGATAGTAGGCGGCTCTTTAAATCTTGATACCGCTAAAATAAAAAGCCACTGTTTAGTAGTGAATTTCTTATCAAATTCATCCCCGAGTGCCTGAAGCCTGTTCGAAAAAGTAAATATCGTTGCAAAAATATAAGCCTTCTGTTCAAGTTCATTCATTTTAATCCTCCAGTATATGCAACATGTTACCTATATAGTAA
>ENA-UOOH01003161-UOOH01003161.1-fermentation-metagenome-genome-assembly--contig:-NODE-3161-length-12955-cov-12.495581_pt1 | contig 12955 bp, 12 predicted proteins | sample MGYA00245778_ERZ724025 | MGnify/ENA primary metagenome ERZ724025 (study PRJEB28704, sample SAMN03018313) | fermentation metagenome | biome: anthropogenic terrestrial biome; feature: soil... | reverse complement strand
AAAAAAATACTCCCGAAGGAGTATTAAATCGCAAAGACATGTTTGCCAATAGCTGTAATTATTTGTCTGGAGCGTATCCACCAGTTGGATGCAGTCGCCGGGTTATAGTAGAAGACTGCGCCGCCGCTGGGATCATTGCCTGCCAATGCTTCCTCTGCTGCTGCGTAGGCTGTGCTATCTGGGGTAAGCCAGAATTGACCGTCCTGAACCGCAGTAAAAGCAGAGGGTTGAAAGATTACATCGTTAATGGTATCTGGGAAGTTTTCATGTTCCACTCTATTAAGGATTACTGCAGCGATTGCAACCTGACCTTGGAAAGGCTCGCCCCGGGCTTCACTGTAGACGGCTCTGGCCAGGAGATCATATTCCTCCCCAGTCACCGCTACTTCCATTTCCACTTTTTCTTCTGCTACTGCTTTAACTTCCGCTTTTTCTTTTTCTTCTACTGCTTCAACGGAAGGTACTTTTTTTTCTTCAACGCTATTTTGGGTTTTGTCAATTTCCGGACTGTTGTCTTGCTTGTATTCCTGGGCAATAACTTGCGCCCAGGCAAGGAGGAATACGGCTATACTGAGAACAAGAGCGATTGTCTCAGGAACTCGTTTGATCTTAAAAATGCGCATGTTATCACCGCCTTGTTTTTATGGGTATTAGTATACGAAGAAAAATTGATTTGTGCAAACAGTAAATTTGACTTTGCCGGAAAATAGCAGGATTATATTGTCGTTATGTTAACCTAGAATCCCTTAGGCTTAATATTCAAGGACAATGGCTGATTAACCCTGCTCAGCCAGTTTTATTTTGCTTTAATTTTTGTTTTTGCATTAGCGGCGCTTGCCCGGGAACCTGCAGCATATCTCCGCTCCCACAATTGCCCATCTGGACGGGAAGGAGGTTCTTGAAAGGGTATTCAGCAAGAGGTGCCTAAGGGACAGCAAGTATTTTGAGAACCACCTCCGAGCCAAGACAGCCAGTGTCTTGAGCCAATTCAAGCTGGGCAGCAGGGATCTGAGTGCTGATGAGGTCCTGCAAGAGGCAGGGCTGTTTCGCTCCGGCGATGAACTGCTGTTCACCGGACCAATATCTATTGAAATAAACAACCAAACCATAGACTTCACTCCCCTGAAGCATGGGGCCGCCATCGGGGCCAGGACCGTGAAAGAACTGGAAATCAGTGCCCTGAAGGCGGATACAATAATTACTATTGAAAATAAAGCCAGCTACCGGGAATATTGCAGCCAGATGGATGATAATACTTTTGTTATCTACCTGGCAGGATTCCCCGGCCCGATGAAAAGGTTATTTATGTATTAATTATATGGCCATGCCCAAAAATACTGCCAGGGAATCAGGTTTCTGCGCTGGGGGACATTGACCTGGGGGGATTCAGGATATTCAGAAGCCTAAAGGATGTAGTGCCGACTCTGGAAGCGTATTTGATGGACGCTAGTACGTTGCTAATGCATCGGGACCAATGTCAGGAGCTGAGCAAAGGGTACGGCATACAGCTGCAGAAACTCTTGGATGACCCGGGATATGTTGAGTTCCGAGAAGTGGTTGAGCAAGCTGACTAATAATCGAGGAAGTCTTTTTGTTGCCATAAATTCCAGGTCTTAGGCAGGGAAAGCGGGGTAATTTGTGGAATATTGTTGTTATAACGGAATTTCTGGAAGGGAAGAGGGGACCTATGAATCTCAACATAGAACAAAAGAGGCTAATAACTGCCACCCCTAGCGGCGCCATGTTGGTCCGGGGGGTCGCTGGATCGGGCAAGACCACTGTAGCCGTCCAACGGGCGGGTTTCCTGCTGAATAACTACTGCCTGGATGAATCTGACCGGGTGCTTTTGGTCACCTTCAATAATACCTTGGTTAAGTACCTTCGCTATTTGTATAACAAGGTAAACGATGAAGCAGAGGGATATGTCAGCCTGTTTGCCCCCAGCAAATCTCAGGTAGATATTATGACCATAGACAGCCTATTCTATCGCTGCTACTGCGACTACTTTGATCAGTCCCAGCGTTTTCAGTTGCTTTACGATAACCATAAGAAGTACCAGGTGTTGAGAAACTGTATTGCCGAGCTGCAAAAGAAATTCCCCGATGTCAATGTTCTTGATCTCAAGCATGCCATTTTCCTGCTTGACGAGCTTGATTGGATTCGTTCCTGCAATTACATGGAACTGTCTGAGTACCAGAGTGCAGACCGTCTGGGACGCCAGAGCCTGAAGCAGACGGAGGGTCCCCAGCGTCTGCGCAAAAATTCCGAGACCCGCCAAGCAATTTATGAACTGCTGCGGGCTTTTGATGCGCGTTTGGAAGAAGAGGGTTTTATCGATTCAAAGGCCAGAGATCTTGCCGTATTAAAAAAGGCCCAGGAACAGCCTGAGCCTGTATATAGCCATATAATAGTGGATGAGAGCCAGGATCTGACTAGGGTGCAGTTGGAGTTTCTCAAGGCATTGTACAAGCCTGGAGACTATTCCAGTCTCCTCTTTGTTGCCGATACTGCCCAAAGCATCTATCCCCACTCCTGGCTAGTACGGGGTCGGAGCTTTACCAGCATTGGCTTGGACCTTACAGGCAAGGGCAATGTTCTCAGCAAAAACTACCGGACGACAACTCAGATTGCCCGGTCTGCCTACAGCCTCATCGCAGAAAACTCAGAAATTGTTGAAGATGAGTACTATGTGGAACCGGTGCTGCTGGACAAGCAGGGCCAGTACCCGGTGTACAAGCACTTTTCTTCCGAGAAGAACGAGGCGGAATTTGTCGCCCGAGAAATAGGCATGTTGCTGAGTGAGTATCTGCCTGGGGAGATTATTGTCATTGCCAGGCAGTACAGGCAGCTGGAGATGGTTCAGCTGCAGCTGGAGGAGCATGGACTGGCCTGCAAGCTCCTGAAGGAGCGGGAAGTCACCTTTGACGACGATTGTATCAAGCTGCTGACCATACATTCCATCAAGGGATTGGAGTTCAAGGTTGTATTTATTGTGGGCCTCAATGATTCTGTCATTCCCTACTGTTCATATACCGATATGGAAGAGGGCATGCAGGAGATAACCGAGCGCAAGCTCTTGTATGTGGGGATGACCAGGGCCTCCGAGCGGTTGTACATGAGTTCCTGCGCCAAACCCTCCAGGTTCATTAATAGCATCTCTCCCGGATACCTGCGCTTATCCGGCAACAGCAGGTTCAGTCACCTATACAACATTCGCCCCGATGAATACCAGTTCGGGGAAAAGATTCTGGACATCTACAGCAAGGAAGAGAAGGTTCGGCAGTGGCTGCTGAAAGAGTTGCAGGATAAGTACAACTACCCCAGGGCCTTGTTGGCTGTGGAATACAAGGTTAACAACATGTCCCGAACGGGTTCGGTAGATATCTGCATTCAGGTAAACAGGGACAACAGACTGGTGCCATATATCTTCTGTGAGGTTAAGGCGCCGGGGAGTGGGACAGGGCAGGGCCTGGACCAAGTCAAGAGCTATATGAGCAATGCCAAGCACTGTCAGTATGGCCTGGTCACTGACGGCACGGAAATGATAATTATTGATGCCGACTTTCGCCAAATTGACGACATTCCTGCCTTCAGCCAGCACATGCTGCCTAGCACCATGGAAAAATACAGCTTCCAATGCTACAGCAGCAAGCAGAAATACATGATGGTGAGGGATTGCAATCTGTCCCAGGAAGTCATTGTCGAGACCGCTGCCGGCAGTGAGATCTGCAGCGGGACTGAGCTGAAGCTGGTCCCTACCTATGAGGGAATCGCCGCCGGCCAGCCAATATACATGCAGGGCAAAAGCGAGGCAAGGTTCTACCTGCCTGTTCAGTGGCTGCGGGGAAGGGACTGCTACCTCCTCAAGGTCCAGGGGGACAGCATGGTGGATGCAGGTATAGATGATCAGGATTATGTCCTGATTCAACAGCAGTCCACAGCCCAAAACAGGGATATTGTCGCGGTGGCCATTGAAGATGAGGCTACGCTAAAGCGGTTTGTGCGCATGGGGGACACTGTGCTGCTCATGCCCGAGAACCCAAAATACGAGCCAATTCAGCTCTCAGATAATCAGGCGAGGATTGTGGGCGTGGCAATTGGCTTGCTTAAGAAAGAGATAAAATAAAGGCGTGGAGATGCCTTAATCATTTTAGTGCCCCTGGTAATCGGCATCTTAGTCCTGAGAGATGCCGACCGTCGGGGATTGAGCAGAGTTTGGGCGCTGGCAGCAATTGCAGGAATAACTAACCGATGGCAATGCATTCTGCCTGGCAGGGGTCAGACTGAGAAAGCTGGGGCCGAGACGGCCCCCCCCTTCATGTAAGGTGCAACCGGGCCTGGCCGTCTTCTTGCAGGATGCGGTCCACATCTACACCGGCCAAATCAGGTAATAACTGATAGTATTTGCTTATCTACTATAAGGATTATCATATTGACGTCAGGACGTTATAGCGTTATAATGTCAATATGAGGTGATTATTGTGAATAAAGGTGTCAGACGTTCAACTATATATTTTGAGCCTGAAATCCACAATGCTTTACGCGTAAAGGCTGTTTCCACCAATCGTTCTGTGTCTGAGTTGGTAAACGAGGCTGTCAGGAATGCTCTTCGTGAGGATCAAGAGGACTTGGCCGCTTTCGACGAACGTGTAAATGAGCCTACGATTAGCTACGAAAGTTTACTTAAGCGATTAAAGGCCAATGGTAAGCTATGAACTTCGTATCAAGGAGTCTGTTGCCAAGGATCTACGGCGTATTCCTGCAAAGGACATAGAGCGAATTCTTCAGCGCATTGAGTCCTTGCATGCTCAGCCACGGCCAGTCGGCTGTGAGAAGCTTTCTTCTCTAGAAAGGTACCGACTGCGCCAGGGAGACTACCGAATAGTCTATGAAATTTTGGACAATGAATTTATTATCATCGTGGTTAAGGTCAGCCATCGACGTAGCGCATACAAGATTCCCTGAAGAACCCATTAAGCTGTCACTGCTGTGGCAGCTTATTTTATTGGGGAAGTCAGTTTGGTTTTGAACCTTTTAGCTATTGGGGCTAATTATAAATCAGAATGCGCCGGAGGAAATCTCGCCGGCGCTGTATTACAGGGAATTCATCTGCAGGAATTGCCATTGTTGGTAGCGAATTCTTCTAGTAAAGGAGGAAGAAGAATTTGAGAGAAGATAGCAGTATCAAGATTGGCAAGCGAACCTTTCTGTCTGCAGTTATTATCCTTGGTTGTTTGATGATTGCTGCCGGTGTCCTTACCTATTTAATTCCCGCCGGGGAGTTTCAGAGGGAGTTTGTCGATGGACGGGAGATTGTTGTCCCCGAAACCTTTGAATATGTTGAAGGGCGGGGTTACCCGGTGTGGCGCTGGTTTACGGCGCCTTTTGAGGTCCTGTGGGGACCGGACAGCATAATGGTAATCTCGATCATTTTGTTCATCCTGATTATCGGCGGGTCCTTTGCTGTCCTGGAGAAGACCGGGGTGCTGGCAGCGGCGATTGCCAAAATTGTGGCGGCGGTGGGGAAGCGAAAATACTTGCTGCTGTGCCTAATTACCTTGTTTTTCATGCTCTTTGGCTCACTGCTGGGCATCTTAGAGGAGATCGTGCCCTTGGTTCCCTTAGCTGTTGCCCTGGCTTGGTCCCTGGGCTGGGATTCGTTGACGGGCCTCGGGATGAGTTTGTTGGCCACTGCCTTTGGTTTTTCTGCCGCCCTTACTAATCCATTTACCATCGGCGTCGCCCAGCGGATTGCGGACCTGCCGGCCTTTTCCGGAATCGGTTTCCGAGCAATAGTCTTCGTTTTGGTGTACATAGTCCTAATCGTTTTCCTACTTAGGCATGCTAAAAAGGTAGAGAAGAATCCCCAAGCTTCGCTGGTGTGGCGGGAAGATGCTAAGGCCCGGAGTCGCGACACTGCAGAGGAATTGAATATAAACCCTGCCAAGAGGGGTGCTCTGCTGTGGTTTGCCGGCACCTTGCTGGCGGTGCTGGGGGCAATCGTTTGCGCTTCCCTGATTCCCGGGTTGTCTGATTATACCATGCCCCTGGTAGCTCTTCTTTTCTTGGCTGGGGGCATTGGCGCCGGGCTTCTGGCCGGCCAGGGCTGGGGAGTATTCAGGGCCTTTGGGCGGGGAGTCTTGGGAATCCTGCCGGGAATGTTCTTGATTATGATGGCAATGAGTGTCAAGTTCATCATATCTCAAGGCGGCGTAATGGATACTGTGCTTTTTTACGCCGCTGGCGCAATCTCCCAGACTTCCGCTGCCGGGGCTGCCCTCCTTTCCTATATAGTGGTCCTGGTTTTAGAATTTTACATCGGTTCGGCAACTGCCAAGGCCTTTTTGGTCATGCCCCTAATTACCCCACTGGCTGACCTGGTGGGGATTACCCGCCAGGTAGCGGTGCTGGCTTTTGCTTTTGGCGATGGTTTCACCAATGTGCTCTATCCCACCAACCCGCTTTTGCTGATTGCTTTGGGCCTGACTGTGGTCAGCTATCCCAAATGGTTTCGCTGGATAATCAGGTTGCAACTAGTGGTGATGGCGCTTTCGGTGCTGTTGTTGCTGGCAGCGGTGGCAATTAAATTGGGGCCGTTTTAAAGGGGGAGCGTTTAATGTCCATTAATCAGTATTTTAGCGACAGTTATGTTGTTTCTCGTTTAAAGTTTCGAGGTTTGCTGGGGGCAGTGCAGCAACGGTGGCCAGAGGCAGAGCTGAAGACCGTTGCAGTTTGTCCGGATAAAGAATTTACTACAGATATGATCATTGCCCAACCCAGGGAAAAACGTCATGTGCTTATGGTTACCACCGGCCAACACGGCATTGAAGGCTATGCGGGAGGGGCGTTTCTGCAATTGCTGGCCCGGGAGTACTTGGACAAACTGGACCCGGAACTGACGGGGCTTGTCCTGGTGCATGCAATTAACCCCTGGGGTATGGCAAATTACCGCCGAGTGGATCAGGATAATATTGATTTGAACAGGAACTTTATTACTGATTGGTCCGAGTTTAAAGATATAAACAAGGACTACTCCCGTTTGCGTTTTTTGCTGGAGCCGGGTGAGTTGGGCAAGAAAAGGGAGAAGGCGGCCTTTTACTTCCGGGTTGCCCGGGCCCTTATGCTGGCCGGCAGCGGCGGCATCAAACGCGCTTTGACTTTGGGCCAATACCAATTTGATAAGGGCCTTTACTATGGGGGTTCTGAGCACCAGCCAGTTGCCCGCTGGCTCATTGACCTTTACCGCGGAGTGTTGAGGGATTATAAGCATGTATTGCATTTGGATATTCATACTGGCTATGGGCCGGCGAGGCGCATGACCATTGTCAACTCGGCTTTGGACCCCCGGGACACGGCGGGGCTCAAAGAACAGCTTGGTTATGATTTGATCGTCAAGGCTGATCCCCAGGAATTTTATTCAATTCAGGGCGACATGGTTGATTACAATTGCGGGCTGGGCCGGCAATATCCGGATACCCAGTTGTATTCAACCTGTTTTGAATTCGGCACCTTAGGTGATTCTATCGGAGCCTTGCTTCAGAGTATGCGGGCGCTAATAGATGAGAACCGACTCTGGCAGCATAGAGGGGGCGACACCCTTCGGGACGAGGCGATCAGGAAACAATTCGTTGAAGCCTTTTACCCCAATTGTTCCATGTGGCGGCAGAGGGCAGTGGAAGACGCCCGGCGGGCCCTGACCGGGATCCTCGGCAACGAGGGGCTTATTTAATGCATGCACTTAATCCCTAGGGGGCAGGTGGGCGCCCCCTCTGCAAGATTATCTACTGGAAAGCGAAACATCTGGATGCCGGATTGGCAACACTGGCGCTCGTTTGGTTGCCGATTGGTAAGGGAGGTTATGCTTCCGGCATACAAGATGTAGGTGTAGCGGCGAATTACTTGAAGTTATTTTTGCCAGCTGGCAGCGGATGGTTTTCCAGGCTTCTTATGGGCGGCAAGATGCTCTGCTATTAAGAGTAACAAAAACAGGAATTCGGATGTTCAGCATAGAATATTGAGAATAGGATATGCGCTGATGTCAAGTGGGTTAGCAAGTTATCTATGAAAGGGGAGATATCTGTGCCGAAATTTGTTATGGTTGCTGTGTCTGTTGCCATGATATTGTATGTTGCCTGGAGAATCTACAAGAATTGGAAGGCAAAAGACGGATTTGTTATGGAATTGCTCTTCATGTTCTGGTTAGTCATTTCAACTGTTGGCAATGCTGTTTTGCCCGGAGGTAAATTCCTACCTTTTTACATTCAACTTATTATCTACGCAATAATCGCCGGACTGGCTACTCGTCCCCCAAAAAAGGACGTCGACGAAAATCAAGCATAGTAAGAACACAAAACTGCGCCCGCAGGCGCAGTTTTGTGTATTGGGGTCCTTGCTAGCAGTTTACATCTTGACGCTTGAATACAACGGAGCTCAGCAAGAATAGGAGCGCAGCTACAACACTGATACAGAGTAAACTGCTTAGATATGTTGAGTAATGACTCCCCTCCAGTAGGGGGATTGGATTTGCGGCGGAAAATAAATCCCAGGGCGTTGTTTTGAGATTGGGGAATATACGGTCAAACACTGTCCCTATGGTTGCAATTATTGCCGTTAGTACATGGGCAAGAACGCCATTCTTTATTGTCAAAGAAATGAGTGTCCCCAAGACCGTGCAGAATAAAATAAATAACAATGTCAACAACTGGGCCAAAAATAAGAACTTCCAGAGAGGAATGAAATCCAGCCGTTCCAGGTTGGAGAAACTGGTGTAACTATGAGCATACTGACTCAGTCCTAGCGATGGCAGTTCCGAGTTATACATACTAACCTGCGCGGAATTCACTGAGAAAGATAAGAAACCGTTATCCAGCAAAACAGGATGGTTGAGTCCATGAAATCCATGCTTTATGCCGAGAAAAGATACCGACAATATTAATGGCAATAGCATAATAAGGGCAACGGCCAAAAACCCTTTGGCGACTTTTCGGGACAGGTAACGGGTGCGACCTAGAAATTGCAGCGCAGTCTTTTGGGCGCCTGTCTTCCTTTCCTGATATAAGAGATTCACTGTGAAGATAAGCGCAATTGCACCTAGCACGCTGGGCATTACATTGCGCGCGAAATTAAAGACAAAAGACCATGGAGATGAAGGGTAGTATGGCCCCAGAGGCTGCAATCCTTGCTGGTATAGGCGCCAATGCAAATCTGCACTTAGTATACCTGCTTCCGCGCTTTGATCATCTTTTTCTGCCATGGCATGAGGGTTAAAGTGAGGATACTCTACCTGCGACCTTACTTGCTGCCATTCTTCACCGAAGTATTGTTGGGGAGTAGGTGCCGAGCTATATTGATTGGCCTCAGTTTCCCACAGAAGGAGATGAAACTTCACTGTCTGAAGATTGTAGGCATCCCAGTGTTGCTCAAAATAATACTGACACTGCTCTTCAGCCACTGTCAGCAAGTACCGGAGATAGGAAAGGAAGTTTTCATACTCATCCTCAGCGAGCTCTAGTTTTCCAGATTCCCAAGCTTCCTCATAATAATATATCCTTGTTTCGAGCAAAATTAATGTGTTTTTGTGGTAAATGTGCCGATAAGCTTGCTGTGTTTGTTGTTCAGATTGGGACTGCTGGATGAAGGTGAACTGTAAAAACAAGATGATGAGGATGAAAAACAGAAACCGGTAACTCAGGCAAGTACTCTTTAGCTCTAGGCAAAAGGCTTTCAATTAAAAACTCCCTCCCTTCAAATCCTGCTTAACTATGACACAAAGTCCTACTGCCAATAGAACTATTGTGGTGGCAATAAGTAAAACCAAGTATGCCAGAGCTGATAATCTGTATGCCCCTTGGAGCACATTATTAATTACCGAGGGGGCCAGGGGCCAAAACATATAAATACTACTTTCGTTATTAAATACGGTCCGAAGGCTGTAATCTAGAAACAAAATGCAGATACTTACGCTCAGCGTACCTAGGGTATCCTTGGTCAGCAGCGAAATCGTTCCAGTCAGAATGATGATAAAACTGCAGACTATCAGGTATAGGGAAATTGCTCTGTAAAAATATTCAATCCAGGGCAACAGGACTTGGCTGCCGGTCGCTGTTAGTTGGTGGAATGATGACAAATAACTAATCGGATAGCCTGCTTCACCATATCCGTTTAGCGCTCCTATAAGACAAAAAGCTATGGCAAGGAGGCAGGAAACAATTAGCATGCTGTAGACATAGCGCACTATAAATTTTACAAAATATATTCCCCTCCTGGAAAAATGTCGGGAATAGAGAACTTTGTACGCACCACCGTCAAAATCCGCCGAGAAAATATCAATGTTGAGAAGAAATAGCGGTAATAAGATAATAGCAATCCAGGGGTAATCAAACAATTTGTAGATGAAATTTGTGGCGGTCATCTCATAGGGACTGTTTAGCGGTTGAACTTTTTGTTGAATGAGGTACTCGTTCACAGAAATCCGTTGCGGGATTTCCGCCCCGGAAATTTTAAACCCCATTTCTTCAAGGGGAAACCCCGCTTCTATTCCTGACAAAAGATGGCGGTCACTCTCCAGCCACAGCTCTACCCTAGCCATGGCATTATCTTTGTTATTATGTTTTGTGTAGTTAATTTGTTGTATGTTGTAATAACGCCGATTGGTAAGAAAATCCAGCTGCTTTTCCACATTCTTGGCGGCTTCAAGATTGTCCGGCATGCTTTCTTTTAACAATAACAGCTCATTATTTACCCTCTTAACTTCACTCTCGATTACAACTCTCTCTATGGTAAGGTCTGCTGCCTGTTTAATCCAGTACAGTTTGTCTTGAACAATATTAAATACTATAAATGTTACAAGGGTTATTATAAGGAGCAGTATTATAACCCGGGTCTTTTTCGGTTTCCAAAATCTTCTTCCCTCAAACAGAAATAGCCCTGTCATCATAGCGCTCCTTGGGAGTAAATCGCCCGGTACACGTTTTCAATATCCGCTGTCAAAGGGGCAATACCATTAATCCTGCACCCGCTGTTGATTAATTCGGCTAAAACAGTGGTCAAATGGTCTGTAGAGGTTAAGGAAATCTGGAGAAAATGCTCGTCCTGCTGGAAGTCGGATATTACAGAGGACTCCTTCAGATTACTCAGGAGTTCTAGATAGCCGCTGTCTTGCTCAATGGCCAGCTTATAATTCAGCGTAATAACATATGGTTGGGCTTCGGCCAGGGTAATAATTCTCCCCTCCTTGATGAAAATATTGCGGTCAGCAACTTTATCCATTTGCAGAATCTGATGGGAGGAAAAGAGAATACCACAGCCTTCCGCGGCTAGTTTTTTCATCATTTCCCTTAGCTGAAACACGCCGTCGGGATCTAAACCGCTAAAGGGCTCATCCAAGACCAGTATGGTAGGGCTGGCTAACAAGGCAATACCTAGGGCCAGGCGCTGCTTCATGCCCATAGAGTATTTGCTAACCTTTACTTTCAGCCGAGCCCCGAGGCCAGTATACTTTCCGATTTTCTCCACTTGTTTATTGGGGACTCTCTGCAAGCTGGCAAATAGCTTCAGGTTTTCTATTCCACTGAGATTAGGGTATAATCCCGGTGCTTCAATCAGTGCAGATAAATTTCGTAAGGCTTGGCGGCGGGATTTCTTGAGATCATGGCCTTGGATTACGATTTTTCCGCTGTCAGGATATACTAGATTGGCAACGCACTTCATCGTGGTGCTTTTGCCTGCGCCGTTGGGACCAATAAAGCCGACAATTTCCCCAGCTTCCACAGTAAAAGAGACATCTTTTAATACATGATGCTTGCCAAAGGACTTATGGAGTTTGTCTACAAGTAAAGCAGTCATTTTCAACCTCCAAATTAATTTTGCACTCTTGCTCACCGAATACGAATTTTCTCCAGCTTGAATTGATAAAAATGTCTTCTTAAAAGCAACCGTAATCTATTGGTCAACAACTACCGAGGCAAATTGTTTTATCACTCAATTCGAGTAAACCGCAATCATGAGTGACTATTATAGTTAATTTCCTACGTCTATTTTTTTGAAGGTAGTTCATCAACTCGCTCCTGCTGTTTTGGTCCAGGTCATTAGTCGGTTCATCTAAAATTATGGCGTTAAAGTCATTTTCAATAATTCTTAGGATTGATATTTTCTGCTTTTCGCCTCCCGAAAGCTTATCATTTAAATTAATGTTGGCCTTTTTCAAATCGAGGATCTCATATAAATTTGGATATGAAGCTATATTTGTTTCGTCAATCTCAGTTTTCTCATTGTTAATGAAAATGTTTTGCATGATACTAGCAAAGGGAATTATAATTGGATTTTGTGGTGCGAAACCAATTAACCTTTCTCTAGTAAGGCACATGTTTACATCGTTAATATCAATATTGTTAAATAGGACCGAGCCGGTGTACTTATTCCTAAGTAAGCCAAGGATGGCCATTAATAAAGTTGTTTTTCCACTTCCATTTTTTCCTGTTATACATGTGATTTCTCCAAAACTGAAGGTACATGAAAAATCTTCGAATAGGGGTTGTTTTTCGTAATTGAATGTAAAATCGTTTAATGTAATATTTTGTATTTGTTTATTTGATAAGGTGTACGTCCCTTCTGATTCAGTTTCTAATTCGCTGAACTCCTTGATGCGTTTGTACGAGATTCGCGTATCAATATAGGACTGCTTAAAATTGCTAACCGATCCCATTGCGCCAATTAAGCAGCTAAAATAAATATTTATGACAGTAAATTGTCCAACAGTAATTTCACTGTTTATTACTGCAAAACCTAACATAGAGAAAAAACAACATTGAGCTAAAATATTAATTAACTTATCAAGATTACTTCCCAGGAAATCAATTTTTTGCTTAGCAATTAATTTTTTAATTAAATTACTTGATTCTTTCCTTAATTTGTTGTGAAAATAATTATATAAATTATAAAGCTTTATGGGAAATAT
>ENA-UOOH01003154-UOOH01003154.1-fermentation-metagenome-genome-assembly--contig:-NODE-3154-length-12981-cov-4.654340_pt1 | contig 12981 bp, 8 predicted proteins | sample MGYA00245778_ERZ724025 | MGnify/ENA primary metagenome ERZ724025 (study PRJEB28704, sample SAMN03018313) | fermentation metagenome | biome: anthropogenic terrestrial biome; feature: soil; material... | reverse complement strand
CTCCCCATCCGGAGCCGCAGTGCCTTCAGCTATGCCCCAATGGGCTTTTCGGACGACCTCTGGTTACCTTTCGCCTTCCTCCCCACGGCCGATGGCATCCAGAATCCACTCCAGCTTTGCGGCCGCTTCCACCTCCGGCACCCGAGGGAACCGCCGGGTCGGACCCTTGATCCACGAGTCGGGTCCCGATCGACGCATCATCAGCTTGGACTCTTTCACCTCGATGTAGCGGATGCCGGCCGCCGCAGCCGTGATGCGCAGCCGAGTCCATAGTTGCAGCAACCGCGCCGGTTCCGGCAGCACTCCAAACCGGTCCCGCCATTGGCGGCCGAGCTCGTCGATCTCCTCCAGCTCGACCGAGGACGCGAGCCGGCGATACGCCTCCAGCCGGAGCGCCTCCTCGGGGATGTAGGCCTCCGGCAAGAACGCGCCCGCTCGCCCGGCCTCCGGCGAATGCCCCAGCAGGAGGAAATCGAGGCGCAGCGTCACCGTCGGCAGCTCCCTGGGCGTCCCGCCCTGGATCCGCTCGAGCGTGTTGCGCAGCAACTGGCAGTAAAGATCAAACCCGATATTGGCAATATGCCCGCTCTGCTCCTTGCCCAGGAGATTCCCCGCACCACGAATCTCGAGGTCGCGCATCGCCAACCGAAACCCGGAGCCGAGCCCGCAATAGCGCTTGATCGCCGCAAGCCGATCCCGCGCCACAGCCCGGATCGAGCCACCGCGCGGCACCAACAGGTACGCATACGCCTGGTTCTTGTAGCGTCCCACCCGCCCCCGCAATTGATACAGCTCCGCCAACCCGAATCGGTCCGCACGATCGATCAGGATCGTGTTCGCGTTCGGGATGTCGATCCCGCTCTCGATGATCGTGGTGCAGACCAGCACATCCGCATCGCCGCGGATGAACGCGAGCATCGCCGCCTCGAGCTGATGCTCCGGCATCTGGCCGTGGCCGACCACAAACCGCGCCTCCGGCACGAGCGCTTCCAGCTTCGCGGCGACCCGCTCGATGGTCTGCACACGATTGTGCAAAAAAAAGACCTGGCCGGAGCGGTTCACCTCGTGCAGGATCGCCTCCCGCACCAGCCCCTCCTCGTACGGCACCACGCGCGTCTCCACCGGCAGCCGATCCAGCGGCGCCGTGTTGATCGTCGATAGGTCGCGCATCCCCGTCAACGCAAAGTAAAGGGTCCGCGGGATCGGTGTGGCAGTCATGGTCAAGACATCGACCATCGTCCGCAGCGCCTTCAATTGCTCCTTCTGCATCACGCCAAACCGCTGTTCCTCGTCCACGATCACCAAGCCGAGATCGTGAAACGCGACGTCGGACTGCACCAACCGGTGCGTGCCGATGACGATGTCCAGGCTCCCGCTCTGAATGCGAGCGAGGATCTCCCGCTGCTGCGCGTCGGTGCGGAACCGACTCAGCATGTCGATCACCACCGGGTAGTCCGCCATCCGCTCACAGAACGTGTTGTAGTGCTGCTGCGCCAAGACCGTGGTCGGCACCAGCACCGCCACCTGCTTGCCGTCCATCACCGCCTTGAACGCCGCCCGAATCGCAACCTCGGTCTTGCCGAACCCGACGTCGCCACACAGAAGCCGGTCCATCGGCCGGGCGCACTCCATGTCTCCCTTCACCTGAGTCAGCGCCAGGAGCTGATCCTCGGTCTCTTCAAAGAGGAAAGAGCTTTCAAACTCCCGCTGCCACGCGGTATCCGACCGGAAGGCATGCCCTTCCTGCTGCTGCCGCATCGCCTGCAGCTTCAGCAGGTCGACCGCGAAGGTCTCGATTCCGGCCTCGGCCTCCCTGCGCGATTTCCGCCAGCGCAAGCCATCGAGACGATCCAACTTCGGCGGACGCTTCCCGACTCCGACATACCGAGTCACCAGGTGCGCCTGGTCGAGGCCGACATAAAACAGCACGCCGTTCGCGTACTCGATGGTGAGGACCTCCCGCCGCTCGCCATCGACCGCGATCGTCTTCATCCCCAAATAGCGGCCGATGCCGTGCGCGGCATGCACGACGTAATCGCCGAAATCGAGGTCCGTGAGCTGGCCGATCGGATCGCCCGCAGCGAACGGATGCTCACGCTGACGCGTCCCCACCCCGCGCCGACGACGCGGACGCAAGATCTTGTACCGACCGAATATCTCCGCGTCTGTCACCACCGCCAGCCGGCCCGCGTCATACGCGAACCCAGCACCGATGCCGGCCTCGACGAAAATCGCGTCCTCCCGTATCGCACCCAACCCGGACTCCTCTAAAATCTCCTCGAATCGGGTCCGCTCGCCTGCGTTGTTGCAGAACACCCAGAGCACGTATTTCCGATCGCGCCACTGCTGCAGCTGCTGAAAGAACTGCTTTCGGCGCGCCTCGTTCTCGACCCCGCCGGCCAGGTCACCCGTCTCGACCATCTCCATCGCTTCCGTCGCGGCCAGGCCGGCCACGATCCGCGCCGGGGCGGGGAGCGGACCGATCGGAACCGGCGGCGACAGGACCGAGCCTGACTCCAGGACGACGCCCCTGCAGGCCGCCAAGGCGCGCCAGACACGCTCCGGCATGAGCCATTCCGCGGTATCATCCCGGCGCGTCGCCAGCTGCGCCGCATACTGATCGGCACAGCTCTCCAGCTCATCCGGCGCGGTCAGGATCACCCGCCCGCGCTCCTGAAACAGCTCGGCGAGGCAGACGCTCGATTCACCAACGGCACGCTCGGCAAGGACCGCCTCGTCCGCCGGAAAGACCGCCAGCGCCGTCAGCGATTCGCGCTGCAACTGGGTCACCGGGTCGAAGAGACGCATGGAATCGACCTCGTCACCAAAGAACTCGACCCGGACCGGACCCGGCATCTGCACGGAAAAGAGGTCGATAATACCACCACGCACCGCGAACTGCCCCTTCGCCTCGACCAGGCCGACCTCCTCGTACCCGGCCTCGAGCAGCCATTGAACCACGGCATCGCGCGCCATCACCCTGCCGGCGGTGAGGTTCAATGCGAATCGCTCGAGACTGCGCGGCAGCGGCACACCGTGCATCATCGCCGTGATCGGGGCGACCACGATCGGAACCCGCGGCGCGCTCGGACGCCAGTCGTCCAGGGCCTGTAGTGCGGTCAACCGCTCCCCGGTCTCCTCGAGCGGACTCTCCACTTCGACCTTCAGGAGGAGATCGAAGACCGGAAACGGGAGGACATCCAGTGCTGTCTCTTTGTGGAGCACCTCCACATAGCCGAATAGGTCCTGCAGAAATCGGTCCTGTGCACGACTATCCGGCACGACCACCAGCGTCGGCACCGATTGCCGCAGCGCGATCAGGGCGGTCAGCAACGACCAGGATGAGGGTGCGGCATCCGCGATCCCCACCCAGGCATGCTCCGCCCAGAGCGGATCGAGCGTGCGTAGAAACGGGAACCGCCCCGAAAAATGCCGAAACGGCTGAGCCATCTGTCTCGTGCCCTTGCTTGGCACCAATGCACCCCTTTCTCCCCCCGCCATTTTAGGCATGAACGGCAAACCCCGATCTCAAATGGGCGCGGCCCCAGGGGGGAGGCCGGAGGTCGGGTGTGGCGGGAACTTTGGCTGTGAGCGCGTGAGCAATCGAGCGGTTGGGCGGTAGCGGTATGAAGGACGTTTTGAACGCGAATATTCCATTCCGAATCATGCTCACCATCGATCCCGATTCCGATACCGACCCCGACCCCGATTCCTATCTGCGGATCCAATCTCCTCACTATCTGCTACCCACTACCCACTATCCACCGGCAGCACCCATGCGGCCTTGCAATAGCACTGCGGCAAAGGGAAAGTGGTTAGGAATGAGCTAATTTGGAGAACGATTCATGCCACTGCACCCGCCGGAGAAAAAACCGAGAAAATACCGACTCCCGCTCGCGATCGGGATCGTACTGGTCCTCCTGCTGAGCACGCTCGCGCTGACCGCGCGCAGCTGGGCGGATCGGCGCGAGACCGTGACATTGTCACCCTCATCCCCACTCCTTGTCGAGGTCCAACGCGGCAATATGGTGGTGGAGATCGAACAGAAGGGCACGCTCGAAGCCGTTCAATCCGTTCGCATCCTCCCCGAGATCAAGGGTCCAGCCAAGATCGTCACCCTGGTCCGCGAAGGCACATGGGTGGAGACCGGACAGGAACTCGTCGGCCTGGACGGCAGCGAGATCGAGAAGCTCTTGTCCGAGCTACGGATCGATTTTCAGACCGCGGAGGGGAACGTCCTGATCGCCGAGGAAAACCTGCGGATCCAGGAGCTCACGAACGAGTCCAACCTGATCCAGGCCGAGTACAACGCCAAGTTCGCGAAGACCGATCTGGCCAAGTACGTCAACGGCGATGCCGCGATCGATCGCCAGAAGCTGGAACTGGCGGTGGATACAGCGCAGATCGGGGTGGAGAAGGCCAAGGAAAAGTACGACCGAATGCCCGACCTCCAGGAGCGCGGGTTCGTGACCCCATTCGAGGTGCGCGAGGCCGAGATCCAGTTGATGGAGGCCGAAAACCAGCTCCTGGCCGCGAAAAACTCGTTGGACGTCTGGCTCAGGCTCACCTACCCCAAGACGATGGCCGAGCTGGAAGCGGATGTGGAATCGACCGAGAGCAAGCTCGTGCGGATTAAGGAGCAGAACCAGAACCTGATCGCCAATCGAACCAACCAACTCGAAACCGCGAAGAAGAACCAGGAGACCCTCGGCCTGCAGATCACCGATCTCGAGACACAACTCGCCGGTATGTCCATCAAGGCCCCGGGCCCGGGCATCGTCGTCTACGGTGATGACCGCGGCGGCGGCCGACGCCGGAATCGGAGTGAGGATGAGGAGCTGAAGGTCGGTGGAACCGCTTACCCCGGCCAGGCCATCATGCAGCTGCCGAACCTCAAGGAAATGATGATGATCGCCAGTATCGACGAGCGCTTCATCAATCGGATCGCGGAGGGTCAGCCCGCGGAGGTCTTCGTCAATGCCCTGCCCGGATACCGGTTCACCGGGAAGGTCCAGAAGATCGGCTCGATCGCAGCCGGTGGCGGAGGTCCCGGCGAGGTCAAGGAATACGAGGTCGAGATCCCGCTCGATGAACACCCCGATAACCCGCTGCTCCCCGGTATGAACGCGCGCGCCACCATCCGGATCGCCGAGCGCGAAAACGCGCTCTTCATCCCGAAAGAGGCCGTGCACGACCGCAAACCGCAGAAGCTCGTCTACGTCTACTCCAAGAGTGGCGAGATCAATCCGGTCCCGGTCGAGATCGGCGTCCAGAGCGAGCACTACGTCGAGATCCTGTCCGGCCTGGAGGATGGTGCGAAAGTCTTCCTCGGCCTCCCGCCCGAAGAGCCGCAGCAGACCGGCAACAGCGAGGAAACCGAGCTGCCGGAGCAGGCCGCCGCCGGCGAGAACGGCTAACAGCCAGCCGGCCACGCCGGAAGGGGAGGCCTCGCGCAGAGGCGCAGAGGCGCAGAGTTGGGGATGGGGAAACGCCAGAGCTGATTTCCGCAGCAGGCTGGGTCCGCTGAACACGGTAAACCTAAAAAAAATCGGATCAGAGCACTTCACTAACAATCGTATTCCGCCGCGCCATTAAGCATCGTCAGGAACGTTCGGGTGCGGATCATTGTCCTGTTCCTCCGGATCCAAATCCAAATCCAAATCCAAATCGAAATCGAAATCGAAATCGAAATCGGGATCGGATGCAGCTGCCTCGCCGTAAACCGCGTGATCCTCCTGAATATGGTATCCTCTTCCACCCAGGCGACTGAGCATCGCCGCTATTCGGTCGAGTTCGTCTTTGCGACTCTGGCTCTCGATTTTGTCCAGCGCTTTGCCGACAACCAAAACATCTTGAATAGCGGCGCATTCCAGCGCGGAGCCCCGGGCGATCTCGTAATACCGACGTCGATCCGCGTCAGCTGTCTTGCCGTTGCCCTCGGCGATGTTCAGCGGGATCGACTGGCTCGCGCGGAGCCATTGGTCCCGTGCAGGCCGGTGAATGCCGTTCAGTTCATTGGCCGTTTCGTATACCCAGGCAACGTAGTCAATTGATAGACGGTAAACATCGAGTTTTTCATGGCCCAGTGTCATCTCAATTTCTTTCGATAGCGATTTCGATAGCGATTTCGATTTCGATTTTACGGGCACTACCCACCCCGATACCAGGTCGAAATCGCCACCGCGTCCCCTGCGACCCCTGCGGGAAACTCTCCGGCTCCGGATGGCGGCGACCTCTGCGGGAAACTCTCCGTCTTCAAGCCTTCAGGCGCGCGACCACGACGAGCTGGCTGCTCTCATCCACAAACGGCGCGCCTTCGAAATCACCGTCCCATCGCTCGATCTCGAATCCGGCCGATTCCAGCAACGCACGAAGCTGACTGGGGTAGAGGTAGTGATGGCTGATGACCTGCGGCACGACCTGCTCACCGGCCGGGGTCTGGATGTGGAACTCGTACTCGACACGCACCTGCTGGAGCGAGGGCTCCCAGCCGCCGCCCTCGTAAACCTCGGCCACCAACCCGTGCCCGTCGACCGTCGCCAGAAACTCCTTCGCCTCCTCGAACGGCTCGCTCCCCAAGTCCTCCGCCTCCACGTGATACACGTCCAGAATGAGCTTGCCACCCGGACGTAAATGCTTGGTCACCTGCCGGAGCGTCGCGCGCACATCCTCGTCGCTCTGCAGACAGAAGAGCGTGTTGAACGGGATCAGGACCCGGTCGAAAAAGCAATCCAACGCGAAGGTCCGCATGTCGCCCTCGACAAGACGCGCCACGGGGCCCGCCTCCGGCACGCGTGCCATCATCTGCCGCGCATACTCGAGCATGTCCGGATCGAGCTCGAGCCCCGTCACCGACAGTCCGCGCTCCAACATCGGCAACAGGAACCGGCCATAGCCGCAACCGAGCTCGAGCACCGATTCAGCACCCTCACACTGCGCAAGGTAGTACTCCAGATCGCCGGGCGTGCCGGTGTGAAGCAGGCTGAACAGGCGCGGGCCGAGCCGCGGACCGTTTTCGTTCTCTCTGGACGGGTGGTCGGATGAATTCATGGGGAGGGCCTTAGGACAGTGAGCAGTGATCTCTGGCGCGCGCTAAGTCGTCCGAAAAGATATCCGCTTTCCCCATCCGAATCCAGGGAATCTCGCGCAGAGGCGCAGAGGCGCCAAGGCGTTTTCGACCAGGCTATGGGAATGGGTAGGTTCCAAGCTCTGCCTCCAGCAATTTAGGGGGAATTTTTAGGCTATACCGTTTCAGCAGACCTTCTCCTTTTCCTACTCCTACTCGTACTCGTACTCCTACTCGTCCCCGTCCCCCACTCTGCGCCTCTGCGCCTCTGCGCGAGTCCTCCCCATCCGGCCCCTAACACGCGCCGGAGCACGGCGCACCTTGCTTCCAATAGGCCATCCAATCCAGGAAATACCGGGTCATCCAGTCGTTGGCCGCGATCTGCCATCCACGGGTCGGATCCGTCTCCGTCCAGATATCACGCCCCTCCCGTTCCGCGGTCAGCCATTTGTGCTCCTGGATCCGAAGGAGCATGTCGCGCGCAACGGGGCCTTCAAACAGACAGCCGGATAGGCGATACGCCTCCCGAGAACAGAGCTGCAAGGGGATGGGTGCGGCGGTTTCACCAGCGCAAATGGCCTCGGGCGATCCCGGATCATTGCGGGAGTGCCCCAGAAACGCGGCCAAGGCGGCCTCACGCTCGCACAAAAGCGCAGACCGCAATGCAACGGTGTCAAGCGCGGGACGCGGTATCCCGAGATCGAAAGCCCACAACTTTTCGGATGGCGAATTGGACGGTGTCATAGCTGCTCATCTTGCCTCAACGGATCCGGAACCCGGGGATTCCCGCGAATCGGTGCCCCCACAATACCGAACCGGATCCAGTTACTGAAACGCGTGAACCGCAAATCTCTTACGCCGCCTTCTGGACCGGAAGCAAGTGAAAAACCCATACGGATTGATCCCTGATGCCGTCCTGGGGTATGGTGATTTTCTTTCTTGGTCCCGTCGGCGTCCGAGCATAGCCTGCTTGAATTGCCGACATTCATCACCGGATCGAGACAAGTCACTGCGGAATTCAAGGAGAGGAGCCCTATGAGAAGAAAATTCACGCGCTCATGGCTTGTTGTCGCAGCGGCATCGGCCAGCATCATCGGTAGCACGATTCATGCCCAGACTCCGCCGATCGCAGCACCCGATGTGCTCAAGCCCAGAGTCCAAACACAAACCAACACCACCTCGGCGCCAAAGATCAAAGCAACCATGGAAACGATCAAAGCCTACATCAAAGAACTCGAAGAGAGCGATCAGCTCGATACCAGCGCACGCACCTGGAAGACCAAGGTCCCCAAGTTCCCGACCATGGACTTCCCCAAGGACGCTAAGTACTTCTGGAACCTGAAGACCAACAAGGGCGATATCAAGATCGAGTTCATGCCCGAGGTCGCGCCCAACCACGTCGCCAACTTTCTCTACCTCACCGAGCTCAAGTTCTTCGACGGCTTGGGCTTTCACCGCGTGATCACCAACTTCATGGCACAGGGCGGCTGCCCCCTCGGTACCGGCACCGGCAGTCCCGGCTACCGCTTCAACGGTGAGTTCGCATCCAGCGTGAAGCACGACCGCCCCGGTCTCCTCTCCATGGCCAACGCCGGCCCCGGCACCGATGGCAGTCAGTTCTTCATCACCTTCGTCCCGACGCCGTGGCTCGACGGCAAGCACACCATCTTCGGCAAGGTCGTCGCCGGCGAAGAGACACTCAAGGCGCTCGAGGCCTGCGGCAGCAGGACCGGTACCACGACCGAGCCGCTCAAGATCGAGACCGCTACGATCACGACGGAATAACACTCGCTCGCTGTCTGACCAATCATCGAAGGGCCGGGACCGGGAGGGGACACGCCCTCCCGGCACCCCGGCCCACGACGGAAACGAATAAGAAAGGCTCGTGGGGTATCATGGATCTTCGTCGACTACCGGCGATTCAACTCGCCCTCCTATTGACCCTCAGTGCAATCGCCCTCAGCTCCGTTCACGCACAAACCGCCGCCGTCGAGGCTACGCCCACCCTGGAAGACCGCTTCCCGACTAGCCGTTGGGAATCGACCATCAAGGGGTTTGAGAAGGCCGATCTCGAGCAGCCGCCCGCACCGCATTCCATCCTCTTTATAGGCTCCTCCAGCATCCGGATGTGGGACGTCGCCACCTCCTTTCCCGGGCTGAGCGTGATCAATCGCGGCTTCGGCGGCTCGCACATCGCCGACAGCACCGCGTTCGTCGACCGGATCGTCGTCCCGTATCGCCCCCGCCAGATCGTCTTCTACGCCGGCGATAACGACATCAACAGCGGAATCCCGCCGCGGGTCATGCGCGACCACTTCAAGGCATTCGTCCAGAAGGTCCATCAGAAGCTGCCGGAGGTGCCGATTATCTATATCTCCATCAAGACCTGCCATAACCGGATCAAGGTCCTGCCCCAAATGGAGGCGGCCAACCACTTGGTCAAGGAGTATTGCGAGACCTCCCCGCTCCTGACCTTCCTCGATGTCGATACACCAATGCGTGGCACCAATAACCTGCCCCGCAAAGAACTCTTCCTCGACGATCAGTTGCACCTCAACAAGGAGGGCTACGCCCTCTGGAATCAGCTGCTCCGCCCGCTGCTCACGCCCGAACCCTGAACAGCTCCGCAAGAGACGAGAATGCCGGCCCCCCCACGTGGCCGGCGTTCTTCCAATAGGCACCGATCCCACCTACACCTCCGCCCCAGCACCCCCGATTCTATGAGCATCCGCGTCCTTCTCCAGAATGATCTTGACTGCGACGGACTCCATAAGGCGATCGATAAGACGATCGCACAGCTCGCCGCGGGCGATTTCCGCTCCGCCGAAGTCAAGAAGATGGCAGGCCACAACCTCTTTCGCGCCAAGCTGAATTACGCCGATCGCCTCCTCTTCGCGCTCGGCCGGTTCGGGGCGGAATCGGTCCTCCTCGTGTTGGAGGTCATCCGCAATCACGCCTACGATAAATCGAGGTTCCTGCGCGGCGCCGTCATCGATTCCGACAACTTTTCCGATATCGCCACCCTGGACGAGATCGAACAACAGGCGCCGGATCCGCTGCGCCTCGGCTACCTGAACCCCGAGAGCCCGCGGTTCCATTTCCTCGATAAGATCCTCTCCTTCGACGATCAGCAGGACGCTATTCTCAAGACCCAACCGCCGGTCATCATCATCGGATCGGCCGGTAGCGGAAAGACCACGCTCACTCTCGAAAAGCTCAAGAGCCTGCGAGGGGATGTCCTCTATACCACCCTATCCAGCTTTCTGACCCAAAACGCGCGCGACCTCTATTACAGCCATCACTACCAGAACGAGCAACAGGAGGTCACCTTCCTCTCCTTCCGTGAGCTGCTGGAGACCGTCCGCGTGCCTGGCAACAAGGAAATCCGGTTCCGCGATTTCGAGAAGTGGTTCGCACTCCAGCGCGGCGCGTCCAAGCTCCGAGATCCGCATAAGCTCTTCGAGGAGATCAACGGCGTCCTGACCGGTAGCATCACGACCAAGGAATACCTGTCGCGAGAGGAGTACCACGAGCTCGGCGTCCGGCAGTCCATCTTCACCCCGGAGGAGCGGGACGAGGTCTATACCTTGTTCGAACGCTACCTGCGGATGCTGGAGAAAGACGGGTACTACGATCCCAACATCCTGGCACAGCAATACATCGATAATGTCACGCCGGAGTACGACTTCATCGTTGTCGATGAGATCCAGGATCTCACGAATACACAGCTCAGCCTCATCCTGCGGTTCCTCAAGCAGTGGGATGCATTCGTCCTCTGCGGCGACTCCAACCAGATCGTACACCCCAATTTCTTCTCCTGGAGCGCGCTCAAACAGTTGTTCTACCAGGAGCGCCTCGGGGCCGGAGCCAAACCCCGCGAAATCACGCGCATCCTGGTCCATAACTACCGCAACTCCCAAGGCGTCACCGCCCTGGCCAACCGCCTGCTGCTGATCAAGAACGCGCGCTTCGGCTCGATCGACCGCGAGAGCAATTACCTGGTGACCAGTACCGGCACCGAGACCGGCGCGATCGAACTACTGCGCGCCAAAGAAGGCACCCTGCGCGAGATCGATCAACGCACCCGCCGCTCCGCACAGACCGCCATCCTCGTCCCACGCAACGAGGACAAAGAGGCCGCGCGCAAGTTTTTCAAAACCCCGCTCCTCTTCTCCATCCAAGAGGCAAAAGGACTCGAGTACCGTAACATCGTCCTGCTCAACTTCGTCACCGCCTTCCGCGACGAGTTCAACGCCATTACCGAAGGCGTCACGGCAGACCACGTCCATAAAAGCGAGCTGCGCTACGCCCGCGGTAAGGACAAGCGCGATAAATCGCTCGAGCAGTATAAGTTCTTCATCAACAGCCTCTATGTCGCCCTGACCCGCGCCGTCCAGAACATCTATATCCTGGAACAGGACACCAGCCACCAGCTCTTCGGACTCCTCGAGCTGCGCACCGTGCTGGACAAGACCAGCGCGCGCACGGAGCAATCGAGTACGGAGGACTGGAAACGCGAGGCCAAACGGCTCGAGGCGCAGGGCAAACAGGATCAGGCGGCGGCGATCCGGCGTGAGATCCTCGGCACCCGGGATGTGGAGTGGCCGGTCTACACCGCCGAGAACTTCAGCGCCCTGAAGGCCGAGGCGCTCGACGACAAGAACTACAATAAGAAAGCCAAAAAGCAGCTCTACGAGTTCGCCGATTACTACGGCCACTTCGATATCATCCAGCAGCTGCGAAAGAAGAAGTTCGTCCGGGAAAAGGACTCCCTCTTCCCCTCGAGCGACGTCCTGCGCTCCATCACCATCGACTACTTCGGCAAACCGACGAAGGCGATCCTGCACAAGCTCGAGAAGTACGGACCCAACTTCCGCAACCCGCTCAATCAGACGCCGTTGATGATTGCAGCCAAGCTCGGCGATCTCGAGCTCATCGAGAGCCTGATCGAGGCGGGTGCCGATCGTGAGCTGATCGATAACATGGGCATGACCCCCTTGCGCGTCGCGTTTGTCGAGGCATTGTCCAACGAACAGTTCCGCAGCTTCAGATTCGGCGAGATCTACCCACTGCTCGCACCCTCGCACCTCAAGCTCCGGATCAACGATCGCCTGATCAAGCTCGATGCCGGCCGGATGGAGTACATCATGCTCCAGACCCTCCTGGCATACTACGCAATCAAAATGCGCTACCATGAGATCTTCGCCGTACCGAGCATCCTCAATGCCTGGTGCCTCTCACCGAAGGAAATCACCCAATTGATGGGTTTGCTCCCGGACTCCATCCTGCCCGAACGCCGCAAGAGCCGCCCCTACATCTCCGCCATCCTCGCCAAAAACGAGATCGACCGGGATTCCCCCTACAACCGCCGCCTCTTCGTCCGCATGCGCCACGGGGTGTACACACTCAACCCATGCATCGATTTCGCCATCCAGGACCAATGGATCTCCATGTTCGACCTGCTCCATACCAACTTTATGGTCGAGGAAGGCGGACTGCACCAAAACAGGACCATCGCCAACCTGATGTACTTGGTTCGCAAGACCATCGAGGCAGGCCAGACCCTCCCCCAATGGTACGCCCTGATCCAAATCCTCAGTGGCGACCGCCGGTACAAGGCCATCGTCGAAGCACCTGCGGAACCACCCGCGCCACAGACAGCCAAAGAAAGACGAGCCCAGCTACTCCGCGAACAACAGGCCCTTCTCAAAGAACGCGAACGCACCCTCCGCATGCAACAAGGCCTCAACCACCCCCAACTCAAACCCAAACAACAATTCATCCAGGATCTATTCGACTTCGAAAACGAATGACCAACTAACTAGAGGCCGTCCGAAAAGGTCTTCGGATCCGGATGGGAAGGTATCCCGCAGAGATCGCAGAGGGCGCAGAGGTGTATTGGGAGGGGGGAAAAG
>ENA-UOOH01003152-UOOH01003152.1-fermentation-metagenome-genome-assembly--contig:-NODE-3152-length-12984-cov-12.514425_pt1 | contig 12984 bp, 8 predicted proteins | sample MGYA00245778_ERZ724025 | MGnify/ENA primary metagenome ERZ724025 (study PRJEB28704, sample SAMN03018313) | fermentation metagenome | biome: anthropogenic terrestrial biome; feature: soil; material... | reverse complement strand
AGAAGATTTAACAACGATTCGGAAGAAAGACCAAGAAGAGATTATTCTTCAGAAAGAAGGGATGATAATCCAAGAAGAAGATTTAACAACAATTCGGAAGAAAGACCAAGAAGAGATTATTCTTCTGACAGAAGAGATGATAATCCAAGAAGAAGATTTAACAACGATTCGGAAGAAAGACCAAGAAGAGATTATTCTTCAGAAAGAAGGGATGATAATCCAAGAAGAAGATTTAACAACAATTCGGAAGAAAGACCAAGAAGAGATTATTCTTCAGACAGAAGAGATGATAGTAGGGAATCAGGAGAAAAGCGTCCAAGAAAAGATTTTAGAGAAAATCGCTTTGGCTCTCTAAGAAAAGACTCACAAAATAGAGATTATTCTGAAAGGAAAAGAGAATATTCAGATAAGAGAAACTATAATGAAGAAAGACCAAGACGAAGAAGAGATAATGAAGACTTCTTTGAGGTTAGAGGTAACTCACATGGTTATGATGAGGTGGCATTGGGCAAGGATGGACTAATCAGACTAAATAAATATATTGCAAACTCTGGCATTTGTTCAAGGAGAGAGGCTGATGAGCTAATTAAGGCAGGTGCTGTTACGGTTAATGGAGAGGTCGTAACTGAAATGGGACATAAGATTTCTCTTGAGGATATTGTAGTTTATGGAGGAGAGAAGTTGGTTAATGAAAGAAAGAAATACCTCCTTTTGAACAAACCAAAGGGTTATATTACAACAATGGATGACCCACGTGATAGGAAAACAGTCCTATCCTTAATCGGTAAAGCATGCAAGGAAAGACTATATCCTGTTGGTCGTTTGGACAGAAACACTACTGGTTTATTGCTCTTTACTAATGATGGTGAGATGACAAAGAAGCTTACCCACCCATCTTTTGGAGCAAAGAAAATTTATCATGTGGAACTTGACAAACCCCTAACTCATGCAGATATGCAAAGTATTATGGATGGGATAGAGCTTGAAGATGGAATGATTGCTGCTGATGAAATTCAATACGTTGGGGATGGTGAAGACAAAAGAGTTGTTGGCATTGAACTACACTCTGGAAAGAATAGGATTGTTAGAAGAATCTTTGCAGCTTTAGGCTATGACGTTTACAAATTAGATAGGGTTGCTTTTGCATCTTTGACTAAGAAGAATTTGCCAAGAGGTATGTATAGATTCCTATCCGATAAGGAGGTTGCTTTTTTAAAAATGCTTAAGACAAACTAATATTAGGCTTCTAAGCGTTTGTATTCATCGGAGGGTTGGTTAAGGAGGATTTTCTTTTGACTAACTTAAACTAATTGGAGCAAAGATGAAGAAAATATATTTAAAGGTAATACTGTGGATAGGGGGAGTTCTTCTCTTCTTAGCTTTGCTTTCTGCTTTGTTTCTTTATATTAATAGGGAAAAGATTAAACAAATAATCATAACTGAAATCAATAAGCAGTTAGCTACAGAAATTAAGGTTTCTTCAATTAAAGTTAATTTCTTTTCAACCTTCCCAAGTGCTTCACTTGCCTTTGATGATGTTATTGCTTTCGATGCTTTCCCTAAAGATAGCTTGAACATGAAGAGTTCTTCGGAGAAAAAAGATACATTATTTTATTTTAGGAAGCTATATTTGAGTTTTGACTTTTGGGATATTGTCAGCGAGAATTACGAAATCAATAAGATTAATGCTAAGGATGGAGTTTTCAATATCAGGGTTAGGCAAAATGCAGATGTTAATTATGTGTTTTGGAAGCAAAGTCAATCTAAGGGAGCATCTAATTTTTCACTTTCCTTGCGGAAGATTGGACTTGAGAATATTCTCTTTTCTTATAGGAACGATTACTCTAAACAATACTACGAAATCCTTCTTAAAGACGCATCTGCAAGAGGAAATTTCTCCGATAAGGAACAGAAGATTACCATTAAATCCAAATCTAACATTAATAAAATACAGATTGACAACCTCGCAATATCAAATAAAAGGGATTTTGATTTTGATATTATCATCTCAAATAACACTGTTTCTAAGCTAATTCAAATCTCAAAAGGAGAGCTTAAGATTGATGGGTTGGCTTTTGACACAAGAGGAAGTTTGAATTATAAGAATGATAATATTATTGACCTATTAGTAAAGAGCGACAGGGTTAGATTGGAGGATATGATTAAGCTATTGCCAGAAAAGTATAGTAAGTTATTTAAGGATTATAAGGGCAAAGGAGAATTAGTCTTTGACTTTGGAATGAAAGGAAAGATTAGCAATACTAAGATGCCAAGCATAAAATCGAAGTTCTATATTAATAATGGAGAGCTTACAAATAAGAAATTAGATATTGCTTTTAGAAACATAACCCTTAATGGAGATTTCTCAAATGGAGATAAACGCAATTCTGAAACATCTTTTATTAAGTTAGATAAATTCTATTTCCAATGGAATAAAGGAATTGTTAAAGGTTATGGACAGCTTTTCAACTTCTCTAATCTTTCTATTGATGCCAAATTGGATTGTAATCTACCTTTGGAAATAGTTCAACGTTTCGTACAAAACAAAAACATTAAGGAGCTTTCAGGTAATCTTTTGCTCGACCTAAAACTAAGTGGAGACCTTAAAAGTCTTGAGGATATACCTAAGCAAGGCTTCACTAAGGTAAGAATGGAAGGGAAGGGTACCCTTAAATCATTCAACTATTCAGACCTTAGAATACCACAACCCATTACTAACCTTTCGAGCAATTTCATTTTCAATAATACCTCAATTGATGTAAGTAATCTAAGCTCCAATGTTGGCAAGACCAGTCTTAGCTTTAATGGAAAGATAGAAAACATTCTTCCTTATGTCTTTAATCAAGCTCAAGCCTTCAATCTTTTAGGCACATTGAACTTAGGTTCTCTCAACCTAAACCATTGGTTTGATTCCACAAATACTAAGAAAACAGATGCAACGAAAGATACTATTTCTGAAATTAAACTTCCTACCTTCTTCAATGCAAACTTTATTACAAGTATTAAAAAATTAGAATATAAGGAAACCCTAATTGATGATTTCTATTCAAGAGTTATTCTGCTCAATGGCAATCTTGTTTTAGAGGATATGAGATTGAAAGCCTTTGGTGGAGGACTTAAAGGTAAGGCTTCGTTGGTATTGAATACTAAAACACCTAAGATTATTGGAAATATTGACCTTGACAAGGTTGAGGCAAGCAGGTTCTTTAAGGAGATGAATGAGTTTGACCAAAGCTCAATTACGAGTAAGAATATTAAAGGCGATGTTAGTGGAACACTTAATTTTTCTGCAGAATTTCTCAATAATAAATTAGACCTAAACAAAGACAAACTATCAGCAGACATTAAATATAAGATTGAAAAGGGAGAGATTAAAGATGTCCCTCTCTTGAAGAAACTATCCTATTTTGTTGAGGAGTCAGAACTTAATAATGTTAAGTTTAATACCATTGAATCCAACCTTTCAATCCAAAATTCCTGCATAACACTTGATGAGATAGTTGTAAAATCGAATGCTATTAATTTCTCTTTCTTGGGCAAACACTATCTTAATAGCAACATTGATTATAAGGCTACCATTAAGTTAAGCGAACTTGCAAGCAAGAAGAAAAAGGCAAAATTAGAGAAACAAAGGAAGGAATTTGGAGATTTTGAAGAAGATGAGAATTCTCAATTAACTCTTTTTGTAAAGATTTCAGGCACAACTAACAATCCTCATTTCGCCTATGACTTCAAAAAGAACTTGGAGAAAACAAAGGAAAATCTTAAGAAAGACAAGGTAAAAATAGCAACTTCAATTGATAAAGACCTAAGATTAGAAGTTGAACAAATGAAGAAAGACAAAACCAATTGGAAGATACAAGAGAAAGGAGAATATATTATTGAATGGGAGGAAGAGAAAGATGCATGGGACACTATCAAAACTAAAAACGATGAAAATCGAGATAATCAAACGAAATTTACTATAGAATGGGAATAATAGAAAACAAAGATAAAGATATGGAAAAACAAGTAAGAGTAAGGTTCGCACCCTCACCTACAGGACCCCTACACATAGGTGGAGTAAGAACAGCACTATATAATTACCTATTTGCAAAGAAACATAATGGGCAGTTTATACTAAGAATTGAGGATACGGATCAGGGACGCTTGGTAAGTGGTGCAGAAGAATATATAATTGAAACCTTTGATTGGCTTGGGATAAAGTTTGATGAGGGAATAAGGGAAGGCGGAAGTTTTGCTCCTTATCGTCAAAGCGATAGAAAGTCAATATATAAGGATTATGCTATGCAACTCGTGGAAAAGGGCTGGGCATACTATGCTTTTGATACTCCAGAAGAATTAGAAGCCATTAGGAAAACCTATGAATTGGAGAAGAAAAACTTCCAGTATGACAACCTTACAAGAACCCAAATGAGAAACTCCATAAGCCTCAATCAAACTCAGGTAAAGGAACTCTTGGACAAGGAAACTCCATATGTTATAAGGTTCAAATTTCCCGAAAACACAGAAATAAAACTCCATGATATGATTAGGAAAGAGGTGGTTATGAACACAAATATCTTGGATGATAAGGTTCTGTACAAATCTGACGGAATGCCAACTTATCATCTTGCTAACGTTGTGGATGACCATTTAATGCAAATCACACATGTAATTAGAGGTGAGGAATGGTTGCCTTCTTGCCCATTACATGTTATGCTTTACAAGGCTTTCGGATGGGAAAACACTATGCCTCAATTTGCACATTTACCACTTCTTCTTAAACCTGATGGGAACGGCAAACTAAGCAAAAGAGATGGTGATAGGTTGGGTTTTCCGGTATTCCCACTCCAATGGGAAGATCCCAAAACTCAAGAAATCTCATCAGGATATAGGGAGAGCGGCTATTTGCCAAAGGCAGTTATCAACTTCTTAGCCTTGCTTGGATGGAACCCAGGAGGCGAGAAAGAACTCTTTAAAATTGAAGAATTAATAGACCTTTTCTCAATGGAAAGGATTAGCAAAGGTGGAGCTAAATTTGACTTAGAAAAGGCTAAATGGTTCAATCATCAATATATTCAAATGGAACAAAACCAGACTTTGGCAAAGGAATTATTGAAGGTTCTGGCAGAGAAAAATCTAAATTTTCCAATGGAATATGTTGAGAAAGTGGTTGGGCAAATCAAAGAAAGATGTAATTTCACTAATGATTTTTGGGATCAGAGCTACTTCTTCTTCATAGCTCCAAACAACTATGATGAAAAAGTCGTAAAGAAACATTGGAAAGCAGAAACGCCAACATATCTTGAACAAATTACTCAATTATTGAATAGCAATACATACAGTACTACTGAAGAAATTGACCATTTACTTCATGATTATATTAAGGATAATGATTTGAATATGGGCAATATTATGAACACTCTTCGACTTGTTTTGGTGGGGAAGAGTATGGGGCCAAGCATAAGTGAAATTATATTTGTAATTGGAAAAGAAGAGACTTTAGGAAGAATAGGAAATGCGATTAAGCATATTAATATTTAATTTGAATGTAAGTAGCGATGGTAAAAACAAGTATAAAATTCAATCCTCCAAAAACTATTAAAAGCGTTACTATTATTGGTAAAAATGGTAATGTTTCTTGGCATCTCCAAAATGCTTTTTCTACCATAGGAATTACTTGTACTATTCTTTCATCAAGAGAAAAATTTAAAGCAAAAGACCTTGATTCCGATTTAATTATCATAGCTGTTACTGATTCAGCAGTAGAGAATGTTGCAAAAAAGATAAAACCAAAGCATTCAATAATTGTGCATACCTCTGGTTCTTTGGATATGAGCATACTAAGGAGTTATGCAAATAATTATGGGGTTATTTATCCATTACAAACTCTATCAAAAGAGAAGGCTATTAAATTTTCTGAAATTCCAATTTGTATTGAGGGTAGTTCTGAAGAAGTAATGAAGTCGTTGATTAAATTAGCTAAAAGACTTTCTAAGAATGTAAGCAGAATATCTTCCTCAAAGCGACTAAAGCTTCATTTAGCAGCAGTTTTTTGCTCTAATTTTACTAACCATTTAATTGGAATTGCTAAAGAAATACTTGAAAAGGAAGAGATTTCGCCTGATATACTTAATCCACTAATTAAAGAAACTGTCGAAAAAGCAAAAAATAATAATCCTTTTATAGTTCAAACAGGTCCTGCAGTTAGGGAAGATTATTATATAATGCAGAAACATTTGAGCATGTTATTGGAAGACGAGAGAGAAGTTTATGAAGTCATTAGCAGTAAGATAATTAATCGTAAAAGGCAACATGAAAAAACTGAAAATAAATAATCTATGAAAAATATTGTTGTTTTAACTGGAGCAGGAATTAGTCAAGAGAGTGGGATTAGAACATTTCGAGATAGTGATGGTTTGTGGGAAAATTATAAGATTGAGGATGTGGCAAATTTTGATTCTTGGTTGAAAAATCCTGACTTAGTTAGAGAATTCTATAATCAAAGAAGAAAACAGATTATTGATGCAAAACCCAATCAAGCCCATATTGAATTAACCAGATTAGAAAAATACTTTAATGTTAGTATTATTACTCAAAACATTGATGACTTTCATGAAAGAGCTGGGAGTAAGAATATTATACATTTGCATGGAGAAATAAAGAAAGTCAAATCTGTAAGAAATCCAGATTATATTAAGGAGTTGGAAGGTTGGGAACTTACAAAAAATGATATTGATGAGTTTGGAGAACCATTGCGACCGTTTATTGTATGGTTTGGCGAGGCTGTTCAAATGATTGAACCTGCAATAGATTTATGTCAAAAAGCAGATATATTTATTGTTGTAGGAACCTCATTGGCTGTTTATCCTGCTGCTGGGCTTATTAACTATACAACTTCAAATTCTAAGAAATACTTAATTGACTTGAATGATGTTAATAAAGACATTAGAGGAATCACTTTTGTTAAGGAAAAGGCAAGCATTGGGGTAAAAAAAATTGTTGAAGAAATATTAGAAGAGAATCAAATTTTTGAAAAATTGAATAAAGATGAATAAGGTTTTTATTGAAACTTATGGATGCCAAATGAATCAGGCAGATAGTGAAGTGGTGCTTTCAATACTTGGAAATGAAGGCTATGAATTGACAACAGACATAAAGCTTGCTGATTTAATTTTAGTAAACACATGTTCAATTAGGGATAATGCTGAACAAAGGGTTAAGAGTAGATTAATGGAATTAGAGTCTTTAAAAAAGAAAAACTCTAAGTTAAGGGTTGGTGTTTTGGGTTGCATGGCAGAGAGATTAAAAGAAGAGCTTTTTGAACAAAATAAGGTTGTAGATTTAGTTGTTGGACCTGATGGTTATAGAGACATTCCTGTTTTGCTTAGTGAATTTCACAGAGGGCAAAGAGCGTTTAGTGTTATGCTTTCTGATGATGAAACCTATTCGGAAATAAAGCCTGTGAGAATTGATACTAATGGAGTTAGTGCATTTGTGTCAATTATGCGTGGTTGCGAAAACTTCTGTTCTTATTGTGTTGTTCCATACACAAGAGGTAAAGAAAGAAGTCGTGATTATGAATCAATTCTTGACGAAGTAAGAGATTTGTTTGAGAAAGGATTTAGAGAAGTTACTCTTTTGGGACAGAATGTTAACTCTTATTTATATGAAAATGACGAGGTTAAAATTGACTTTTCAAAGTTAATGGAGATGGTAGCATTAGTTTCTCCACTATTAAGGGTTAGATTTTCTACTTCTCATCCAAAAGATATTTCTGAAAATTTAGTTAAGGTTATTGCTAAGTATTCTAATATATGTAAATATATTCACTTACCCATTCAGTCTGGAAGTGCAAATGTTCTCAAAAGAATGAATAGGAAATATACACCTGAGCAATATCTTTATACGATAGATATGATTAGAAAATATATTCCTGATTGTTCAATAAGTACGGATATTATAGCAGGTTTTTGTGGAGAAACTCTTGAAGACCATAATGAAACTCTTGAAATAATGAGTCGAGTTGGCTATGATTATGCCTTTATGTTCCACTACTCTGAGCGTCCTAATACTCTAGCTGCAAAAAAATATCCTGATGATGTTCCTCTTGCAGAAAAGAAAAGACGATTAGATCAAATAATAACTTTGCAAAATGAATTATCTCACAAGAGTAATATGAATGATATTGGTAAGAAGTTTGAAGTTTTAATTGAAGGAGAATCAAAGAGAAATAAGGAAGAATTTTTTGGAAGAACTTCTCAAAATAAAGTTGTTGTCTTTAACAAAGAGAATAATAGAATTGGAGATTATGTTAATGTAAAAATCACTTCCTGTACTTCGGCAACTTTGATGGGAGAAAAAGTTAACTAAAATAATGTTTTGTCAGTAATTAAATTATTATTACTTTTGCATATTATTAAATAAAAATCCCAATCAACTAATGATAAAAAAGAAGAGTTATATAAGCATTTACGCAATTTTAGTCATTATATTGATGGCATCTTGTACTCCACAAAAGGAGCTAATGTATTTTCAAACAAATGATTCTAAAGACACAACTTCAGCATATAAGTACACCTATCCTCAGGGAGAAAGTAACTATTCTCCAAATTATTTGCTAAAAGAACGAGATGTTCTATACATTCAAATAAAATCTTCTGTAGATGCTGAAAGTAATAAACTATTCTCAGATCAAAATTCATATTATTCTACCCAGAATGAAAGTGGAATTTATCTAAATAGTTATGTTATTGACAAAAATGGAGAAATAAACCTTCCAGTTGTCGGTAAAATAAAATTATCTGGAATTTCCATTGAAGATGCTCGAGCAAAGATTGAGAATAAAGTTTCTGAATGGATTGTTTCTCCTGTAGTTATCTGTAAGATGGTAAGTTTCAAAGTTTCTATTCTTGGAGATGTTAATCGCCCTGGAACCTACACTTTCTATCAAGGTAGTGTTAATGTGTTTGATGTTATCTCTGCAGCTGGAGATTTAACCTACTATGGTAACCGTCAAGAAGTAAAGATAGTTAGAAAGGCTGCTCAAGAAGACTTGATAATTAAGATTGACTTAAGAGATGCCAGTCTTTTGCAAAATCCTCAATACTATCTTCAACCAGGAGATATTGTTTATGTTCGTTCAAACAAAACAACTAAAAGTTTGAGTTATTTTAGTCAACCACTCAGCACAATCACCTCTTCACTTTCACTCATTACAACAATAGTAACCTTAGTATTTGCATTAAAGAAATAAATTATATATGGCAACAAATAATAATTCTCTCCCCCAACATGAAGAACAATCATCAATTGATCTAAAGGATTTAATGTTCAAAATGCTTGACAAATGGTATTATTTTATTATTTGTTTAATAGTATCTATTTTAGTTTTCTTTATTATTAGTAAGTTCACAACTACACAATATCAGGCTAAAGCAACACTTTTGATAAAGAGTAATGAAAATGCCCTATCACAACTGACTCTTCTTTCAAATGATTTTGGGAAAAACAAAGCTAATTTTCAAAATGAAATTGGTCAGATTCAATCTTTTACAATGGCAAAAAGAACCATTAAGTCTTTAGATTTTTATGTTAACTACTATCAAAAGAGTAAATTTAAAAAGGTAGAAATTTATAAAGAGTCTCCTTTTCTGGTTGAATTGGATATGTTCAAACTCCAAACTGTAAATATGCCGATTGAGGTTAAGATTTTGTCTAAAGAAAAGGTTCAAATTTCATATAGTGATAAAAGAAATTCCTCTCAATACGACTATGGACAAGATATGTTAATAGAGTCAAACATTCCTATACAAGGGAACGATGAAACAATAAATTTTGGTCAATGGTATGAAAAAGATGGGATGAGGTTTAGATTACTTTTGAATGAAGAAATTCCATTTAAAGATATTTTTACAAAAATTAATTACTCATTTGTAATTAATGATATCGATGAAACTGCTAAAGAATTTAATTCTACAAAGATCGATCTTATCAACAAAGAATCAACAATTATCAATATTGCTTTTAACTATCCTAATCAACAAAAAGCTATTGATTATATCAATATGTTATGCAAACTTTATATAGACTTGACTTTTGAAGAGAAGAACTATATGAATACAAGCACTATTAAGTTCGTTGATGCTCAAATAGCAAATATTGCAGATTCACTTACGAAAACTGAACGGATTAGAGAAGAATTTCAAATAAGAAATAACACTATTGACTTAGGTGGGGATGCTAAATTCCTTTTTGACAAGGCTAATGAGCTTGAAACCAAACGTGCTGAAGAATACACAAAAAGACAATACTACGACTATCTTGATAAATATATTTCTCAGGCAGATTTAAATGATGGAGTTGTTGCTCCTGCCGTTATGGGAGTTGAGGATGTTTTATTAAACAGCTTAGTTAAGGAATTGACAACAAAATTAACACTTAAAAAATCTTTGTCTTTAACAACAACACCTAAGAATCTTGAATTTCAAAAATTAACACATGAGATAAATAGCATAAAGGGACAAATTGAAGAAAATATCAAGAGTTTAAAAAGAGTTTCAACTATTGCTTCAAATGAATTAACTCGACAGTTAAATATTTTCCAAACAGAATTAAACAAACTACCTTCTACTCAGAGAAACTTAATCAATATTGAAAGACAATTTAAATTTAATGACGAAATCTATACTTTTCTTTATCAGAAACGTGCTGAGGCCGAAATAGCAAGAAGTTCTGCTTTGCCAGATCATAAAGTAGTAGATCAGGCTAGGGAGGCAAATAAGGTTTATCCTAAAACTTCATTAAATCTAATGATTGCTGTCCTTTTAGGACTTCTTATTCCTGCATTGTATATTTTTATTCGTCATCAATTAAATAACATTATTGAATCAAAAGAAGATGTTGAAAAGATTTCTAAATCGCCAATAATTGGATACATTCCAACAATTGAAGGAGCTGGTAGCAAATTGGTTGTATTTGCTAAACCTAAATCTCAAATAACCGAAAGCTTCCGCTCCATTAGGACAAATCTAAAATACATTGTTGGGAAAGATAAGAATCAAGTTATTCTCATCACATCTTCAATGCAATCTGATGGTAAAAGTTTTATTTCTATGAATTTGGCTTCAATTATTTCTTTGGCTGGACACAAAACCATTATTGTTGGATATGACTTAAGAAAACCAAAACTACATACTTTTTTCAACTTAAAAAATAATATTGGAGTATCAACTTATCTTATTGGAAGAAATTCTTTAGATGAAGTAATTCAATCTACTGAGTTTGAAAATTTAGATATTTTAGTTTCAGGACCTGTTCCTCCAAATCCATCTGAATTAATTGATTCCCCTGAAAATTCAAAATTAATTGAAGAATTAAGACAAAGATATGATGCAATTATTTTTGACACACCTCCTGTGTCTTTGATTTCTGATGCAGTTACTTTAACCAAAGAATCTGATATTAATATTGTAGTAGTGAGGGCTGGACATACAGATAAACGCATTTTCAATTCAACAATTGATGATTTTGAAAATAGGGATAAGGTCAAATTTAATTTTATTCTAAACGGTTTAGCCAATGCATCAAGTAAGTACGGATATGGGTCCTATGGAGGTAAGAACTACGGATATGGGTATGGAAAAGGTTACGGAAACGGATATGGGTATGGTTACGGCTATTATGAGGATGATTCTTCCTTCAAAAAAAGCTAAATAGAATAACTTTTAGAAAAGGGGAGTTTAATCTAAAATAAACACCGAATAATTCGAAAAAGTCGGTAGATAAATAAAATTATTCGGTGTTTATTTTAGATTATACTTCCTTTGTTTTTATAATCATATTTTTAGTCATTCTAATAAAGTGCAATAAATTATTATTGAAGAGAAGTTGAAAAAACAAAAATGAGACACTATAATATCCCTATTTTTATTCCTCAACAAGCTTGCTTCAATTCTTGTATTTACTGCAACCAACATCATATTTCTGGACAATTTATTCAACCTTCTTCAAGTGAAATAATCTCAAAAATAGAAACATATTTACAAACTTTTAAAGAACCCTATAATTCAGAATTAGCTTTTTTTGGAGGGAGTTTCACAGCAATTAATCAAAAAAAACAAGAAGAATATCTTCAAATCATTCAGCCTTATATTTACCAAAACAAAATAAGAAGCATAAGAATTTCTACTCGTCCAGATTATATTACTCCTGAAATTCTTCAAATGCTTAAGAAATATAATGTTCAAACTATTGAACTTGGAGCTCAGTCGCTAAATGATGAAGTCTTAGAAAAATCACAAAGAGGGCATAGCGTTAAAGATGTTCAAAATGCATCAAAACTCATTAATGAATACGGTTTTGATTTAGGATTACAAATGATGATAGGACTTCCTCATGATACCTTAGAAAAAAGCATTGAAACTGCGAAAGAGATAGTTCGATTGGGTGCAAAATCAACACGTATTTATCCAACCTTAGTTATTGAAAATACAATTCTTGCTGAATTATTTAGAAAAGGAGATTATTTACCTTTAGAAATGGGTGAAGCAATAATTTGGACTTCAAAATTATATAATATTTTTCTAGAAAATAATGTAAATATTTTAAGAGTAGGATTACATCCTTCTGAAGCATTGATAAGTGGCAAAGAACTTTTAGCAGGTCCCTTCCATGTTTCATTTAGAGAGTTAGTTCTAAGTAATATTTGGAAAGAAAAATTTGAATCAATAACTCACAAAAAAGCAAATGTAATAACTATTTATGTAAATCCAAAATATATTGGTTCAGCAGTAGGATACAAGTCTCAAAACAAAATATATCTTCAGAAATATTATAAAAATGTTATCTTCAGGGGAGATACTAACCTAATAGACTTTCAATTTAACTATATATCTTTATAAATATTAGTGTATATATAGTAATTCTGATTAATGACTAATTTCAACAAACAAAAAACGCCCAGTAAACTAAATTACTGAGCGTTTAAAAAAGTTTCTGGCA
>ENA-UOOH01003151-UOOH01003151.1-fermentation-metagenome-genome-assembly--contig:-NODE-3151-length-12985-cov-13.857154_pt1 | contig 12985 bp, 15 predicted proteins | sample MGYA00245778_ERZ724025 | MGnify/ENA primary metagenome ERZ724025 (study PRJEB28704, sample SAMN03018313) | fermentation metagenome | biome: anthropogenic terrestrial biome; feature: soil... | reverse complement strand
ATCTCATGAGATCCTTCGCTATTGCTCAGGATGACAAACATGATAATATTCGTTTATCGTGGTGTGACAGACACGTGATAATTCTGAGGGCTTTAGCTGAAGATTTTTGTTCAAGGAGGGTATTATGAATATCAAAGCATTAATAATGGACGGAAAAGCTATTGAAAGAGCAGCATACAGAATTGCACATGAAATTATCGAAAGAAATAAAGGCGTAGAAAATATAGTACTTATCGGAATAAAAACAAGAGGATGGCCCTTGTCACTTAGATTAGCAAAAAAAATCGAAGAAATTGAAGGCTCCAAGGTGCCTGTTTTTCCTTTGGACATTACCTATTACAGAGATGATGTACAGAAGGATGACAGAGCTCCATTATCAGTAAAATCCTTTGACTACGATATAAAAGACAAAACGGTAATATTAGTTGACGACGTTTTATACACAGGCAGAACAGTAAGGGCAGCCCTTGATGCAATTGTAGACCAAGGGAGACCTCAAAACGTGGAATTAGCCGTATTAATCGACAGGGGACACAGAGAATTGCCAATCCGGGCAGATTTTATCGGCAAAAACGTGCCTACATCCAGGTCGGAAAGAATAAGCGTCCAGCTTGAAGAAACTGATAAAATCAATCAGGTAGTTATAACCGAATAAGTGGGACACTGGGGACGTACCTTGGCTGTCCCATTCCTGTGACAATCAAGATACGTCCCCGCTGTCCCTTTTTATCCCTTCAATATTCGGCTTAACAAGCATAGAATAATTTGTATCGTAAATTACAAACCCGGGCTTGGCATTAGGGGGCTTTTTCACGTTTGACTTTTTGGTATAATCTACTTCAACAGTGCCGGAAGTTTTTCCTTTGCTGTAAAATGCAGCAATACGTGCTGCTTCAACAAACTCTTCATCTGTCAATTCATCACCGTTTGTTCTTATTATAACATGGGAGCCGGGCATGTTTTTGGCGTGGAACCAATAATCATCATTTTTGCCAATTTTAAATGTAATCATATCATTTTGAATATTGTTTTTTCCCACTAATATTTCATGACCTGCCGAAGAGATAAATGTTGTAACAGGTTTTGATTCTTTTGATTTATTCACCTTTAGGCTTCTTTTCATAAACCCTTCAGCAATTAACTCGTTGTAAATTTCGTTTAAATCATCGATAGTTTCGCATTCCTCAATGGAAAATAAAATATTTTCCAAGTAAGATATTTCGCTTAAAGTTGAATTGACTAATTTTTCAAGCTCATCCTCAGCCTTCTTAAGCTTATTGTATCTTTTGAAAAATTTTTGGCTGTTTTGTGATAAGTTGAGTTTAGGGTCTAAGGGTATAACAATTTCTTTTTGTTCAGGGTCGTAGTAGTTTATCACTAAAAGCTTGTTATTTTTAGGGGTTTTGTGCAGGTTTGAAAGAATAAGCTCACCGTAAATTCTGTACTTATCTCTGCTTTCAGCATTTAAAAGTTCATTTCTTTGCTTTTCAGCCTTTTTTTTATTTCTTATAATTTTTGTATTTATGCTTTTAATAAGACTTGCAACTCTTTGATTTATTTTATTTTTATTGTCTTGCTCATAATAATATTCATCTAAAAGCTCTCCGGGCGAAGTGAAACTTTTCTTGCTAAGCTTATTTAAATGTTCAATTTCCATGCAATAGAAACCATATGGCTTATTTTCATCATAATAAATATTAAATGAAAAGTCCTTTTGTTTTATTCTATTTATGATTTTATTGAATGCATTCCATATTTCTTCTTTTTTATTCTCGCTTAACTCACCTAAATATGTGCTTTCATTTAAGCTTGTCAAATAACAAATTTCTCTTGATATAAAAGGACTGAATCCGGTGAAATTCTTATATAAAAAATCAAAAATATATATTCCGCTGTTTACTGATTCAATTTCTTTCATAAACAATTCTTTGCTCACTGTCATCGGATTCAATTTATCAGAGCCCGGAGGAGTAATATATTTAAGTCCCGGATATATTTGCCTTACAGAACTTACATTTGGTGTAATTCTTTTTAAAGAATCAATTACTGAAAGCTCTTCGTTTAAAAATATAATGTTGCTGTGTTTGCCCATTATTTCCGTAATGAGGGATTTATGTACGGCAGTACCCAATTCATCCCTGCATTCAAAAGAAATTTCTACAATTCTGTCAAAATTTATCTGTCTTATATTTTTTATATAGGAACCTGTCAAGTGCTTTCTTAAAAGCATGCAAAACATGGGCGGCTCTACAGGGTTTTTTCTGGTTACATTTGTAAGATGAAGTCTCGGGCTTGAGCTTATAGCAGTAATCAACAGCTTAAAGCTTTCTCCTTTGCTTCTTATAGATATAACTATTTCATTTTTATCCGGCTGATGAACTTTATCCACTCGTCCGCCGAGCAATTTTTTATATAATTCATTTGTTATACTGTTTATAAAAATACCGTCTAATGACATGTTTCCTCCTTGTGTTGAACCTGCTTTCTGACCTGACAAGTATAAAATATAGCTTTTTGATTACTATGTATATTGTATATTATAAACGTTATAATGTCATGAATTTTTTTAAATATTCGAATACTTGGGTTAAAAATTGCCGTTTGCTCCTGGATTATTCCTTCATGGTTCTCCGATTATTCAATATTTTTGTTTACTTGTAAGGTTTTAGTGTTATAATGGTGAAAAGAGGTATGGGGAAACGGAGAGAAAAATGGCAAATATATTTAGTATGACCGGTTACGGCAAAGGCGAACACAATGACGGGAAAAGAAGCATTACAGCTGAAATAAAAGCTATCAACAACAGATATTGCGATATAAACATAAAAACTCCTAAACATTTGCGTTTTTTTGAGGATAATATTAGAAAAATCTTGAAAAACAACATTCAAAGGGGTAGAATAGATGTATATATAAACATTGATTACATAAGTGAATCAGATACAGTAATCCTGCCGAATTTGGCTTTAGCTAAACAATATAAGGATGCCATTGATATAATTAAACAAGAATTAGGAATGAACGGAAGCCCATCTCTTGATACAATAATCAGATTTCAGGATGTTCTGATTGCAAAGGAAGATGATGCAGATGGTGATGAGCTTTATATTTGTTTGGAAAATGCAATGAATGAGGCTGTAAAAAACCTGCTGTCAATGAGAGTTAAAGAAGGCATACAGTTAAAATCTGACATTAGCTTAAGCATGGTAAAAATTCTTGAATTAATGGGAGTCATATCTGAAAACTCCAATACAATTGTAGAAGATTATAAAACTAAATTTGAGGACAGAATTAAAGAGCTGTTGGGAAGCACCCATGAGCTTGATGAAAACAGGCTTTACAATGAAATTGTAATTTATGCCGATAAAAGTGATATTAACGAAGAAATTGTAAGATTTAACTCACATATGGCACAATTGTCCGATGCTTTGGAGAGCGGAGGTGCAATAGGAAGAAAGCTTGACTTTATCTTACAGGAAGCAAATAGAGAAATTAATACCATAGGCTCTAAAGTCAGTAACCTCGATATAATACAAGTTGTAATTGAAATAAAAAATCATTTGGAAAAAATCAGAGAACAAGTACAAAATATCGAATAGGAGTAAAATATGTCAAATACGCCAAATACGTCAAATACTATTAATATAGGGTTTGGTAATATAGCACTGTCGAACAGAATAGTGGCAATTGTAAGTCCTGAATCAGCACCGATAAAACGCTTTATTCAAGAAACTCGTGAAAAGGGCAAACTTATAGATGCAACTTACGGCAGAAAAACCAGGGCTGTAATTATAACAGACTGCGATTATATAATTCTATCAGCAATTCAACCGGATACAATGGCACAGAGGTTCGAGAACCACAATATTAAGTAGAGGTGAGTTATGGACGAAGGATTGTTAGTGGTAATATCAGGCCCTTCGGGGGCAGGCAAAGGCACAATATGCAAACAGCTTCTGATGGAAATGAGTTACCTGAAAGTTTCCGTATCTGCTACCACCAGGAAGCCCAGGGAGGGCGAAGCAGAAGGCATAAGCTATTATTTTATCGATGAAGACGAATTCATAAATAGAATAAAAAATAACGAATTTCTTGAATACGCAAAGGTTTACGGCAATTATTACGGAACGCCCAAAGAAGAAGTGTTTAAACAGCTTAAAGCAGGAAATGATATAATCTTAGAAATAGATATTCAAGGGGCACTGCAGGTTAAAAAGAATTATCCAAAAGGAGTGTTCATATTTATTCTTCCTCCTTCATTAGCTGAACTAAAAACTCGGATTGAAGGAAGAGGTACTGATTCAAAGGAAGTAATTTTACGGAGAATGGAATCAGCCTATGATGAATTAAACTATGCTTTCCAATATGACTATGTTGTGCTGAATGATCATGTGGATATTGCGACGGAAAAGATTAAACATATAATATTGGCGGAAAAAAACAGAGCAATAAGGAAAAAAGAAATAATCAGTAAAATTAGGGAGATATGATAATGAAAAAAATATCATTGGATGAATTAAACGAAATGGTTGACAGCCAATATTCATTGGTTACAATAATATCAAAAAGAGCAAGACAAATAATCGACGGTTCGGAGCCTTTAATTAAAACAAAAACAAAAAAACCTGTGTCAATTGCTATTGAGGAATTTTATGAGGAAAAGTTTGAACCCATATACGATTATGACAAGTACAAAAAATCATTGACGGCAAATACCGAAACAGCAGATGGAATAACAGATGCAACAAATGATGAAACAGCAGATATTGATGAAACAACGGCACAGGAATAAGTCAGATAATCAGTCAAAGGACTGATTATTTAATTTATTAGAGGTATGGGGACACACCAAACAAGGTATGGGGACACACCTTTATGGTAAGTAATTCGTTGGGGTCAGCCCATGAAGGAATGTCCCCGAACTTTTGTCTTTGTGGGTAAGAGGAATGTCCCCAAATATGCAAATTGGTGATGAAGCCTGCGAAATTTTTTATTGTTAGATGGAGAAGATATGTATAATACTTTTGTACAGGTTATTTTAAACAACATTTCCAAAAGCACAGATCAGCTTTATACATACGGAGTACCGGATGCATTAATAAACTCAGCTGAAGAAGGAAAAAGAGCAAGAGTAAATTTCGGGAGAGGGAAAAACATTATTGATGCATTAATAGTTTCCGTTGATTCAACCTGCGATTATCCCATGGAAAAGATTAAGCCTGTTATTGACATAATAGATGAAAAATCTATAGTAACAAAAGAAATGCTGAAAATTATTTTTTGGATAAGAGAAAGGTATATATGCAAATATTCTGATGCCATGAGATTGATGATACCTTCCGAAACTCAAAGTATTTACGAAAAACATGTCTGCTTAAAAGGAAATAAGGAGATTACCGAATATAACATAAACAAAACCTCAAACCAGATAAAGGTTATCGAATATCTTAGAAATCGCAAATCTGTAAGTATAGCTCAATTAATGGAAAGGCTGAATATTTCAAAAGCAGTTATTAATAATTTAATAAAAAAAGATGTATTAGAGGAAAAACAAGTTTTAGAGTATACAAACCAGACAGAGTTTCAGTTGGATGAGCCCTTATGCTTAAATGACGAGCAAAAGAATGCCTGCGAAACAATTTTAAACTCAGACAAAAAAGCATTCCTGCTTCACGGAGTAACCGGCAGCGGCAAGACAGAAGTGTACATGAATATAATTGAAGAATATTCAAAACAGGGTAAGCAGTCAATTATGCTTGTTCCGGAAATTTCCCTTACAACCCAGACTATTGACAGATTTGAGAAAAGATTCGGAAACAGGATTGCGGTATTTCATTCAAAACTAAGTAAAAAAGATAGATACATACAGTGGCTTCGAGTTTACGACAAAGAAGCGGATATAGTAATAGGAGCACGCTCTGCCCTATTTGCCCCCATTGAAACCCTAGGAGTCATAGTAGTTGATGAGGAGCATGAGGACAGTTATATATCATCAACATCTCCGAAGTATGACACCATGGAAGTTGCAATAAAGATGGCATATATGACAGACGGCAAGGTAATATTAGGCTCTGCAACGCCATCACTGAATACATACCATATGGCAATGAAAGGGCAGATAGAATTAATTGAACTGAAAAACAGGGTTAAAGATGCTCAGATGCCTGAAATGAAAATTATTAACATGTCTGACGAGCTTGATAAGGGAAATAATACCATTATAAGTGAAGAATTGTATCAAAGTATAAAAAATTCTCTTAAGAAAAACGAGCAGGTAATATTGTTTTTAAACAAGAGAGGTTATTCCGGCTTTGTATCCTGCAAGAAATGCGGTTATGCAGTAAGGTGTCAGCGGTGTGATGTTTCCATGACCTACCATATTAAGGGAAATATGATGAAGTGTCACTATTGCGGAAGGACAAGAAAAATGATTTATGAGTGTCCAAAGTGCGGCAGTGACAAAATAGAGCAGTTCAGCGCAGGAACACAGCATGTTGAAAAATTGATTAATCAAATATTTCCCCATGCATCTATTGAAAGAATGGACTTTGATTCAATGACTGACACAGACTCATATGAAAATATATATAATGATTTTAAGAGCAGGAAAATTGATATACTGATAGGTACACAGATGCTTGCCAAGGGATTTGACTTTCCAGATGTAACTACTGTAGGAGTTCTTTCGGCAGATGCAATACTAAATTTACCATTTTTTAATGCAAGCGAAAAAACATTTCAGCTTATAACCCAAGTAAGCGGAAGAGCCGGCAGAGGGGATAAGAATGGAAAGGTATATATTCAAACTTACGAGCCTGAAAATTTCATCATAAACGCTGCAAAGAACAATGATTATGAGCTATTTTTACATCAGGAATTAAAATTAAGAAAAGAATTTGCATTTCCGCCATTTATTAATATAATAAATATATGTTTAATATCACGAAACGAGGAATTGGTTATAAAAACAGCAAATGAAAAATATGCGGGAGTAAAAGAAGCTGTTAAAGAAATGATAAAGGAAAGAAGTTTATTGTTGTACAGACCTGTACCGCACAATATATACAAGGTTAATGATGAGTATAGAATAAACTTGTTCATAAAGGTGTCAAATTACCGCTTGTCAGAACTTAAAAAAATACTTAGAGCTGTATATATGGAAGAGGATATAGAAAATATCAAGGTAAGTATAAACATTAACACAGATACAATTTAGGAGGATTTAAGGATGGCATTAAGAAACTTAAGATATGAAGGCGATGAAATATTAAGAAAGAAATGCAGGGAAGTTCCTGTTGTAGATGATAGAATCAGGATGCTTATGGATGACATGGTCGAAACCATGTATAAATTTGAAGGCGTGGGACTTGCCGCTCCCCAGGTAGGGATATTAAAGAATGTAATAGTAATAGATGTGGAAGACGGTAAAGTTTATAAAATGGCTAACCCCAAAATAATCTATGAATCAGGTGAGCAATCAGCCCAGGAAGGATGCTTAAGTGTTCCCGAAAAAAAAGGAGTAGTATCAAGACCTATGAAGGTGATTGTGGAATATACAAATGAAAGTAATGAAACGGTTAAACAAGAAGCTGAAGGTTTTTTGGCACGAGCTATATGCCATGAGATTGACCATTTAAACGGAGTATTGTTTATAGATAGAGTAATTGAAGATGCAAATGAAAAATAAGGTGATTGTATGAATATAATTTTTATGGGTACACCGGGTTTTGCAGTTCCAACCTTGGAAAAACTTCACGAAAGCAGCCACAATGTTGTCTTGGTTGTAACTCAGCCGGATAAACCCTCCGGCAGAGGGAAAAAATTAAAAAGCTCAGAAGTGAAAGAAATAGCTGAAAGGTTAAGTCTTAAAATTTTTCAGCCTGATAAAATAAAAAGACAGGAAAATATTGACGTACTGAAATCATATAACCCTGATGTAATTGTTGTTGTTGCTTACGGACAGATATTAAGCAAGGATGTTTTAACACTGCCTAAGTATGGATGTATCAATGTCCATGCTTCGCTGCTGCCGAAATTGAGGGGAGCAGCTCCTTTAAACTGGGCAATTATTAACGGCGATACTAAAACAGGTATAACAACCATGCAAATGGATACAGGATTAGACACCGGAGATATGCTTTTAAAAACAGAAGTTATAATTGATGAAAACATGAACGTTGGGGAGCTTCATGATATTTTGATGCATAAAGGCGCTAAGCTGTTGATAGAAACCTTAAATAAATTGGAGAAAGGTGAATTATCGCCGCAAAAACAAGATGATTCTCTTTCAAGCTATGCTCCAATGTTTAATAACGAAAACAGGAAAATAAACTGGAGTTTGCCCGCAAAGAATATCCATAATTTAATAAGGGGACTGTCCCCATGGCCTGCAGCATATTTTACAATGGATGAGAAACCCGTAAAGGTTTACAGCTCATCATATATTAATGATAATTCAGACTATGAACCGGGCTATGTAATAAAAGCAGACAATGAAGGAATATTTGTTAAAGCAAAAGACGGAATCGTAATACTTAAAGAAATTCAAATGCCCGGAAAAAAGAAAATGTCAGTGGAAGCCTACCTAAGAGGGAACAACTTCCCTAATGACAAGGGGACGGGGGACGGGGGAACTGTCATAAAATGAATATCAAAAAAACTATTTTATTGTTGAAAACAGTACCGGTCTGGGTTATCGTAACAACCGTGTTAATTGTAACCGTCATTGCTATAGTTCTTGGTACAAAATAAGAGAGTATAAATAGCATGTAATATCTTTATAATACATGCTTTTATATTGCGTTAAAAATTCTATTAATTTGTCTTTATTAATAAACTTGCACATCTATTTTATTTATATTTTACAATAATATGTGGTTCTCAAAAATTACCATGAAACAAATTTATAGAATTAACGTCTATATATCAGAAGTAAAAAATTATTCCATTGGCCATGGTAAACTTCAAAAAAATTAAAAAGAGGTTATTATGATTAAAAGAAAACTATTTAAAATATTAGCATTAAGCTTGGCTTTATCAGTATCATTAATTGGATTTGCTTTTGCAGAGACATCTACAGATTTAGATGCACCTGTATCCATACAAATAACTGCAGTTGATGAAGGTATGTATGAAGCACAAGCTGAAATTGACAAATTGTTGTTTGAACAAAATTATGCTGAGGATTTAAGTGAAAAGGGCATATCTGTCACTCATACAGGCACGGTTGATGATTATGTTGAAGTAGGAATTACACCATATACACCGGAAAATGCTGATCTTGTTATTAAACTGTTAGGAAAAGACAATGTAAAGGTAGTTGAAGGTATCCAAGCAGTAACATTACAATACAATCCTGATAGTCCGGAATCAATAGATCCGGCTGAATTAGCAGATGATTCACAAATAGTTACTGTAACAGGAGAAGCTGAGGATATAAGCGCTCCAGCTGATGCAGATGTTGTTGAAGATGCAAAGATAATAAGCGCACCGGCTGAAGAAGTTGGAAAGAATGGTATATCAACATTCACCATTTTAGGGCTAAGCGCATTTGTATTGGCATGCGGTTTAGTGTTATTTAAGAAAAAAAGAGCATAATTAAATCAATTTAAATTTAGGCGGCAGGTGTAATACCTGCCGTTTAATTTTAGGGGATGGAATAATAAACCGACCGCTAAGAATGATAGTAGAGTTCCTTCGATTGGGCAGATTTGTTTTTATTGAAAATATATATAGAATAATTTATAATAAATTTAAGAGATTTATTATCAGTGGTTAACATAGATTTGTAGAGCTTCATTATATACATTAAAGTGAATCATAATATTACGGAGGGACAAGTTGAAAAACATAAAAAGAATATCTTTAATAGCAATGATAGTAATGGTAATTATATCTTTTGCAAATTTGTTGGGGTTAAAAATTGCAGGAATATCAGTAATTATCGGAGTAGTATTTTTCTTTATTAATGACAGGTATGAAAAGCAGCCAACTTCTGATAGCGGACTAGATTTTAAAACGATTGGAGCTAATTTAAAAGACAAAGGAATTTGGATTTGGATTTTGCTGCCAATAATAATGGATGCGGTTAGTATAACAATAGCAAAAATATTTTTGCCTGAATACATAGGACATGTTCTTTCAAGAACAGAGGTTTTTGTATCTTTTGATAAGGTTTTTTTAATGCTTTTTCAACTTGCTTTTCTTGCCTTAGGAGAAGAAATTGCTTGGCGTGCCTTCTTTCAAAAGCAGTTGAACAAGGTTTTTTCTATTATACACGTACTGCTAATTTCATCAGTATTATTTGCTATTGGACATTTTAATCAGGGGAACCCGGTAATTGTAACATATGATATTTTTTTTGTCTTTATAAACAGTATTTTATATGGAATTATATTTTATAAATCAAAAAATGCTTGGATAAGTGCAATATCACATTTTGCTGCGAACCTATTTAGTGTTATAGTATTAGTATTTATATAGAAATTTGTCATCTTCAAATGATTCTTTGTATGAAGAACTAAAGGACATTATAGGGGGATTAACATAGGCTTATGGAGGTAGTTTATGTATGTTTTCAGATGTAGAAATTAAATTAAAGAAAAGAAATAAGATATTATTTTCCCGTGAAAGTGAATGCTTACAGGATTTAATAAATTTAATTCAACAACAGAATCATAGGACTCTCGTAATGTGGGCATTGGATTGTTCGAAGATGCCTTTGGAGGAATTTGAAGCAAAATATCCTAATGAGCACAGGCCAAGAATTTGTTTGGAGCTTAGTGAAGATTGGGCAAGAGGGAAAATAAAAATGCCTGCTGCAAAGCGAGCTATTTTAGATTCACATGCTGCTGCGAAAGAAATCAAAGACAGCCAATATAGTGCTTTGTGTCATGCAATAGGTCATGGTGGAGCCACTGTCCATGTAGAAACACATGCAATCGGTTTGCCCATGTATGAATTAACAGCATTAGTTTTAAAATACGGTAAAAATGACTTTTCAAAACCTGTAATTGATAAGGTTAACTATTATTATGACCACCTGCTTTATTGGCAAGAAAATACTGATAAACTTAAACTTGAATGGGCAGATTTTTTATTGGATGATACAAGATCTAACAAAGAAAAATTATTAGGCGAGAAGCGTAAGTTAAAACTACAAGACTGATAATTATCAAAACAATATGTAATTATCTCTTTATGTATATATTAAGAAATCAATATAGGAGGCTATTTAATCATGGAGGTGACTATAACTATGAAAAATTTCAAAAGAATGCACTTGATAATTATAATTGCAGCAGTAGCAGCACTTGTTTTGACTGGATGCTTTGGGGTTAATAAGATTAACAATGTGGCAAATGATTCTGCTATTGACGAAAATGCACCAAATACGGAATCACCTGCTGTCCCGTTTCCATGGGGCGGCAACATGGACGGGAAAGAAATGACGCTTAACGATGTGCGCCAGCTTGCCGGGAAAGGCGATAATTTATTGTTTGAGGATTTGTGGCAATATAAGGGAGGAAATGCAAGTTCAAGTCATGACCGATACATTATGGTTTATAAAATAGAGGGTGGATATCGTTTAGTCGTACATTCAAATTCAACAGGCAAGCCGGATGCGGTAAATCTTGAAAGTATTTGGGAAAGCGGAGGCAGCGGTATTGATATACGATATAATGATGTGGATGAGTTTTTGTCGGCCAATCCTTCACAAGATGCCATCACAGAGGAAGAAGCACAGGATATAGGGCAAACAAAGCTTAAAGTGGAGCTGGAACCTGTAAACTGGTATATTCTTGGGGATTGGCCGATAAGTACAGACGACAAGGATGCTGTTTTTGCAGAAGCACTGCTGGATTCAATTTATACTGTAGATGAATCCTGCTGGGTTTTCCGTGTGAAAGCTACAGCCGAGTGGGGAGGCAGTTATTATGCTGTGGGGAAAAAGACCAGCACCATCTTCATATGCAGCTTTGATGACGAGGGAAAACCCATATGGAGTGTTATGGATTCCGAATCAAATTCTTGATAAAACAATAATTCTGTTAAATAATTGGAGTATAATTTTATATAGAAGGATATAAAACGTTTATTTTTCTTACTTAAAAAACGCTGGAAAAAAAGAAGTAGAAGTATAGGAGTATATATTATGAAGATATTGAAGAAACCTGACAGGTTAAACCTTCTTATGGAAGAACGCAAAAAAGTTATCAATACTTTTGTATTAACGTTGTTGATTATTTTTTCAATTAATATTTTAGCTTACGGTAATGCAGCTGAGCCGCCTTCAATACTTTTTATTGTTCCAAATGCTCCCGATAATATGAGTGTAACATTAAAGTTGAAAGGCCGAGAATATGAAGCAAAAATTCTTGATAAGGTTATAGAAAAATATTTTATATTTTATAATAGCGATATGATGAATAAAAAGCCGGATATTTATAATTTTACGGTGACTACAGAAAATGAAAGCTTTGAAATAGAAATGGCTAAGCCTTATAGAATGTTCAATAATACATACACGATGAATCTACGGGAACAAACAATAACAGAAGGAATACTGATATCAAGGTCTATTATGCTTATTGCTATGCGGGTAGTATTGACTCTTATCATTGAAGGCATTGTATTTTGGGCTTTTGGATTTAGAAGTAAAAAATCATGGATGGTTTTTTTAATAATAAACCTCGTAACTCAAGGAGCATTGAATATTTGGTTAAACAGCAATGGCCCAATTATGAGTTATGCCATGTTTGTATTAATATTCGGAGAAATTTTTGTATTTACTGCTGAAATAATAGCATTTTTATTCTTCTGCAAGGAACATAAACGTTCAAGAAAAGTGATATATGTCCTAACCGCAAATATTGCAAGTTTGATTGTCGGCGGATACCTAATAACAGTATTGCCTGTATAGAATTGAAAAGGGGCAATTTAATATACTATTATTGAATACCCTGTTGATTAATATGATTATACA
>ENA-UOOH01003150-UOOH01003150.1-fermentation-metagenome-genome-assembly--contig:-NODE-3150-length-12988-cov-4.200650_pt1 | contig 12988 bp, 10 predicted proteins | sample MGYA00245778_ERZ724025 | MGnify/ENA primary metagenome ERZ724025 (study PRJEB28704, sample SAMN03018313) | fermentation metagenome | biome: anthropogenic terrestrial biome; feature: soil; material... | reverse complement strand
GATAGTTTCTGCTAAGATTAAACCCATGGCGAAAAACATCACACCATTTCAAAGCAGTGTTTCTGCGGCGGACCGGGCGGGGCTGAATGGCCACTCAGGCATGGTGCTTTGGTTCACCGGCCTCTCAGGCAGCGGTAAAAGCAGCATAGCCGCTGAGACAGAACGCATTCTTTTTAGAGAATTTGGCGTGCATACTGCTTTTTTGGATGGCGACAGCCTGCGGAGTGGCTTGAACAGCGACCTGGGTTTTAGCGATTCTGACCGCAGCGAGAATATCCGCCGTGCAGGCGAGGTAGCGGCCTTGATGGCCGGCGCTGGTTTGATCACGCTGGTGGCTTTAATCAGCCCCTTTGCCGCAGACCGGGATAGGGCTCGCGCGCTCCTGCCGCGGGGACAGTTCTGGGAGATCTTTGTGGATTGCCCCTTCGAGCTCTGCCAGGCCCGCGACCCTAAGGGGCTCTACCGGCAGGCACAGGCGGGGCAGATTGACCAGTTTACCGGGATGGGCTCGGCCTACGAAGCCCCCGCATCTCCAGAGATCCATCTTCGCAGCGACCAATATGACATTGAGGCCTGCGCGCGCCAGGTGATCGGCTGGCTGAAGGATGCCGGCGTGATAAAATAGCGCCTTGCGCCGCAGGCAGCATTTAACCCATGGATCACCTTTACGAACTCGAAAATCGCAGTGTGTACATCCTGCGCGAAGCTTATGCCAAGATCGGCAACTTGGGCATGCTTTGGTCCATGGGCAAGGACAGTACGGTACTGCTCTGGCTGGCGCGCAAGGCTTTTTTTGGGCATGTGCCTTTCCCGCTGATCCACATTGATACGCATTTCAAGATCCCGGAGATGATCACTTACCGTGACCGTTTGGTGCGTGAGCTGGGCCTGGATATGGTAGTTGGAGCAAATTTAGCAGCCCTTGAGGCAAAAGAAACCTTCCCGGATGGCAAACTGGACCGTTTGGGCTGTTGTGCCGCCCTCAAAACCCAGGCCTTGCGCCAGACCCTGGATGGCAGCGGACCGCGCGTGCGCTTTGACCATGCCCGCGGCGAATATCTGCCCGAAAAAGAGGCGCAGGCCTTTCAGGGGGTGATCGTGGGTGTGCGCGCGGATGAAGAGGGCAGCCGCAGCAAGGAACGCTATTTTAGCGCCAGGGATTCGCGCAGCGAGTGGAAAGTGGCTAACCAGGCCCCGGAATTTTGGAACCAATACAAGACCGAATTTGCCCCTGGAACATCGGTGCGGGTGCACCCGCTGCTGGATTGGACAGAATTAGATATTTGGGAGTACATCCGCGCAGAGAATATCCCCACTGTTTCCCTTTACTACAACCAGGGTGATGGCAAACGCTACCGTTCGCTGGGCTGCTGGCCTTGTACCGCACCGGTGGAATCGGAAGCGCGCAACGTGGATGAGATTATTGAGGAGCTTAAGGTGGGCAAGTTTGCCACCATTGCCGAACGCTCCGGCCGGGCACAGGATAAAGACGATGGCGGTTCGCTGGAGACCCTGCGCCGCGATGGGTACATGTGATGGATAGCGGGCACATGAACATCGTGTTTGTGGGGCACGTGGACCACGGCAAGAGCACCATCGTGGGGCGCTTGCTGGCCGATACCAACGCCCTGCCCAAAGGTAAACTGGAGGCCCTGCAGGAGAGTTGCGCGCGGAGCGGTAAACCCTTTGAGTATGCTTTTTTGATTGACGCGCTCAAGGACGAGCGTGCCCAAAACATCACCATCGATACCGCCCGCATCTTCTTTAAGAGCAAGAAGCGGGAGTATCTGATTTTGGATGCTCCGGGGCACATTGAATTCATCCGCAACATGGTCACAGGCGCTTCGCATGCCGAGGCAGCCGTGCTGGTGATCGATGCGAATGAAGGCGTGATGGAAAACAGCCGCCGGCACGGCCGTTTGCTTTCGCTGCTGGGCATCCGGCGGATCATCGTAGCCATCAATAAAATGGATTTGGTGGCATACAGCCCGGAAGTGTTTGAACGCGTGCGCGATGAATACGCGGCTTTTCTGCAGGGCATTGGCGTGCAGCCAGCGGCCTTTATTCCGCTCTCCGGGCGGGAGGGCGAAGGTGTGGCTCATCCGGCCAAGGCCATGCCCTGGTACAAGGGACCTACGATTTTGGAGGCGTTGGACGCCTTTGAGAAGGATGCCCCGCCAGCCAACCAGCCCTTGCGGCTGCCTATTCAGGGTGTTTACCGCTTTCAGGGCAACGGGGACCGCAGGCGGATCATTGCCGGCAGTATAGCCAGTGGAACGCTGAACCAGGGAGACGCGCTGGTGGCCTATCCTTCAGGCAAGAAAACCAGTGTTGAAAGCCTGGTGGGCTTTAACCGTCCGGATTTCACGCAGGCCGGCGCTGGCGAGGCCATTGGCCTGACCATGCGCGAGCAGGTGTATTTGCGCCGCGGAGAACTGCTGTGTAAGCATGGTGAACCCGCGCCTCAGGTGAGCACCCGGTTGCGGGTGAGCCTGTTTTGGATCGGGCAGGAACCCCTGGTGATGGGAAAGCAATACCTGCTGAAGCTGGGTACGGCCCGGCAAAAAGCAGAGTTGGAATCGATTGAAAGCGTGATGGATGCAACTTCTTACGCTCCCCATGACAAACCGACGCAGGTTGCTTATCACGAAGTAGCTGAATTGATTTTGCGCCTGGAGCAGCCTATCGCTTTTGATGCCAGCGACGAACTGCCTGAGACCAGCCGCTTTGTGCTGGTAGATGGATATGAGATCGCTGGCGGCGGGATTGTCCGTGAGGGCCTGGTGGATTCTGGCAGCAGCCTGAGGCGCGAGGTTTACCAGCGCTCTGAGAAATGGATTCATGGACGCTTGAGCTCGGAGGACCGCGCGGCGAGGTTTGACCAGGAGCCGGCCTTGATTGTGATCACCGGACCTAGGGGCAGCGGGCGCAAGCGCCTGGCCGCAGAGATGGAATTGCAGTATTTTGAGCAGGGCCGCCTGGTGTATTACCTGGGGATCGGCTCGGTGCTCTATGGGGTGAACGCCGATTTGATGGAGGAGCGCGACCCGGCGCACTGGCAGGAGCATTTGCGGCGCTTTGGGGAGGTTTGCCATTTATTGCTCGATACGGGTATGATTCTGATCGTGACAGCGGTGGAATTGACCCAGCACGATGTGGACTCCCTGCGCATCATCGTTGGGCTGGAGGACTTGCGCGTGATCTGGGTTGGCGGACCGGTGACAACTGATCTCGTGCCTGATGAAGTGGTGGATCATTTCTGAGTGCATAGCCTAGTAAAATAGACGCATGAAAATCGTTCTGGTTGGGCCGGTAACGCCCTACACGGGCGGAATTGCCAAATTTAACGAAACGCTGGGCGATGAATTAGTCCGGTCCGGGCATGAAGTTCAGTTTCTCTCGTTCGAGCAACTTTATCCACGGGCATTTTATCCGGGCACTGGACCTACGGCCATTCAGGCAGGGCAGTCCCGGGCTGATACAGCCTATTTATTAAGCTGGCATATGATCGGTGGCGGAAATAAAATTAAAAAGTGGCTGCGGGAGTATCAACCGGACCTCATTCTTCTGCACTGGTGGGTGCCGGTCCATTTTTGGACATTTTTCCGGTTATTCAGGATACTTGATAATATCGGCATTCCTGCACGTGTTATCGTGCATAATGCTTTACCGCATGAGCCCTTTCCGCTCGCACCTCAATTATCACGTTTGGCCTTAAAGTCAGCGCAGGGGTACGTGGTCATGGCTGAAGGGGAAGCCCTAAAAACGCAGACCTTGCTTGGATCCCGAACTCCTGTTTGCCTTACCCCTCACCCTCTAATGCCTCCATTTCCTGCTCAAAACGGAAGTTCGTTAGGAAATCTGCAGGTTAAATATGGAGTGCCGCAAGATGCAAGCGTGCTCCTATTTCTTGGTTATGTGAGGCCGTATAAAGGATTAAAGGAACTTCTGACTGCTCTGGCGTCCCTTATTGATCAGGGAAAAGACCTGTATTTGATCGTTGCCGGAGAATTCTGGGACGATATCAAAGAATATGAGGCACAAATCGGCGCGTTGCGTCTTGAGAAGCACGTGCGCTTGATTCCCAGGTTTATGGAAGATGCTGAAATCGCCGAGTTATTCTCGTTGGCAGACCTCTTCGTTGTACCCTATCTGCGCGGAACACAGAGCGGAGTGCTCAAGTTAGCCCTGGGGAACGGATTGCCTTGTGTTGTGTCCAGTTCAGTTGCTGATCCCTACGTGCAGTCCCGATCTGACTGCTGTGTAGTGTATTCTGCAGGATCTCAAATTGGGCTGCAAGAGGCAATTATTTCCGGCATGAAATTGGAGAAACGAAACGCAGAGGAAAATCAGGTGGCTTTTGCTGAGTCCTGGCAGGAGTTTGTTCGGGTTCTTATCAACTGCGATAAAGCAGGAACCGAATGAAAAAGCGGGTTTTATTCTTGCTCACTCAGGATCTTACCAGCCCCTCGGGATTGGGGCGGTATCTGCCAATGAGCAAAGGTTTTGCTGCAAGCGGGTGGGACTTGTGGATAGCTGCCTTGCATGGCGATTATGGGAATCTGGATCAGAAACGGCTGTTGGTGGATGGTGTGCGGGTTGAATACGTCGCCCAAATGCATGTGGACAAAAAAGGGAACCGAACCAAGTATTTTGGGCCTTTGAAGCTTATTTGGCGGGCACTGCAAGGGACGATTAGTCTTTATAAAGCCTGCCTCAGAGCCCGTCCTGATTTGATCGTGATTGGCAAACCACATCCAATGAATAGTTTGGCTGCCCTGGCTTATCGCCTCTTCCACCCTTGCAAGTTGGTGCTGGATTGTGACGATCTGGAATCCGAATCGAATTTTATTCAGCATGAGATCTACCGTAAGATTTTGGCATTCTTCGAAAAGCAGGTGCCGCAAAATGCAGACCTGGTCACGACGAATACCCAATTAAACCTGGAGCGGATGGTGAAGGTGGGACTGCCTGCATCCAAGCTTGTGTACTTACCCAATGGCGTTGATCTGGAGCGATTCCCTGATATTCCGGAATCGGAAACCTTAGCCCTTCGGCAGCAGCTGGCTCTCGGAGATGCACCCGTGATCGGCTATGTGGGCAGCATGAATCTGGCAAATCATTCCGTTGATCTTTTGTTACAAGCCTTTGCTGTTGCTTACAAAGACCGTCCGGATGTCCGCCTGCTGCTCGTGGGCGGGGGCAAGGACTTGGATAATATACGTACATTAGCCAGGGACCTAGACATCGATGGGGCTACCATTGCGGTTGGCCGTGTGGACCCAAGTGAAGTAAATTCCTATACTAGAATCTGCAACATCGCTGTTGACCCAGTACGGGACAGCATGGCAGAACGCGGCCGTTGTCCGTTGAAAATCTTTGAGGCCTGGGCAGCGGGCGTACCCTTTGTGACTATGGATGTGGGCGACCGCCGGCTTCTGGCAGGGGATCCACCAGCTGTAGTACTTACTGACGAATCCCCAGTGCGATTTGCGGAGACGTTGCTTAGTTTGCTTGACGATTTTGTCTTGCAGGCTGAATTGAAGCGCAGAATGGCTGCCAGGCGTGATGACATTTCCTGGGATTCCCGGATGAAAAGCGCTCTGCCGCCTATTGAGGCTTTGATAGAAAATGAATAGGGCCACAAACTCAAAAGGGTGGTCAGCAGAATTATTTAATTTAATATCCCCCAAAGGGTTGAAGCAATTGCTGGCTTACAGTTCCGGCAACTTCGGTGCCCAGCTCGTGATGATGCTCTACGCGGTACTGGTGGCCCGTTTTCTCGAACCGGAAAACTTAGGTGTTTACAGCGGGGTGTACGCAATCTTGGGTGTGAGTATTACCCTTGTGAATTTGGGAATGGATAACTGGTTCCTCAAAGAAGGCTCACGGGGAGGGGACCGATCCTTAAAATTTTTCAGTGTTGTTTCCAACAAGATCTTTCTAGGTATTCTTTGGACCTTGCTCTGCTTGCTGTTCATTCCTTTGCTTAAACCAGAAGCTTTTAGAATTGCCTTTATCCTTTTTGCTTGTATCGACCTGCTCTGTGACTCCTTGCTCAACTCAATCATCGCCTTGCTTACGATCGATAAGGCTGTCAGAAAGACGAATACGCTGATCCTCGCCTCGCGTTCCGGTAAGCTCGTGCTGCTCCTTGGTTTGATTTTTCTCCAGGGTAAGGCCGTGGTCTGGGTGGCATTGACGCGCATGCTGGTTGCCCTGATCGTCTGCGGCCTCGGGTTTTTGGAACTTCAGAAGCAAGAGGATTTTCACTGGCGCCTGCCGAGATTAAATCTGTCGATACTGAAAGACGCGCGCCACTTTGCGTTATCGGACATTTTGGCGGTCATTTATGGGAATTTAGACTTGGCGATTCTTTCGGTGTACTCTCTAGTCCAAGCGGGTTATTATTCGCCGGCTACGGGAATCATCCATGCTTTGTTTGTGATCCCCTCGTCTTTTTACTATTATTTCCTGCCCACAGTCACCAAAGGTTTGGATCTTGGCACCTGGAAACAAAAACCTGACTCAGTGAAGTTGATCCTTCTATTTAGCGTCTTAGGAGTTGTGCTTAGTCTGGGAACTCTTGTTTTTGCATATACCCTTTTCCTTCCGATCTTAGGCGCTGATTATCAGTTGAGCAGACCGCTTCTTGGTCTGCTAAGTCCAATATTGATTTTTAAATCAATCTCGATGGGATTTGCTGTACTGATCGTAGCTCAAGCCCTGCAACAGAAAAGGCTGCTTCCCCAATTTCTGATCGCGCTACTGGATATCATTTTGGTCTTCGCGCTAGTTCCTGGTTTTGGTGCGCGGGGAGTTGCTTGGGCTTACCTCGCCAGTGAATTGTTATTAATGTTGGCGTACGCGGTGATCGCTATCAAGTACGCTGACAATAATCCCCAAGTGGTGGATCGATCATGAAAGTAGTTATCACCAACTTTCATTCAGCAGCCAACGCCGGCGACCTGGCTATTCTTCAGGTCACAATTAAGCAAATCCGCGAGTTATTTCCCGGAGCGGAGATTACTGTTCTGGCGAACTATCCCAATGAGCCGGCATTGCAAAGTTTAGGGGTGCAGCTTGTTCCTTCGATGTGGGCCCAATGTGGGGTGAATTCGGCTAAGTCAGTATTATTTCAGGCCGCTCAATTCTTACTCAAATGGGTTGGCCTGCTAGTGATGAAGTACTCGAGTAAAGGTGTGAAGACAAGCGATAGGGCAGCCGGTACACCCTTAAGAAAACTGTTTAAGACCATCATTGATGCTGATTTAGTGTTGGCTTGCTCTGGCAACCAGTTTTATTCTACCGGCCGGTGGGGTTGGCCTTTCCCGGTCAACCTGAGCGCGCTTTGGTTTGCTGCGATTTCCAAACGCAGAATGTACATATTGCCCCAGTCTATTGGTCCTCTCAAGCGGGCTTGGGAACGCAGGGCTTTAAAGTGTGTTTACGCGAAAGCCAAGCGTGTCTATCTACGAGATGCAAGTTCAATAACCTTAGCTGATGAGATCGGCATACCGACGGTGAGCACCAAGTATGCTCCAGACCCTGCCTTTCTCCTCTCTCCCGAGCCAGTTAATATTGCAAGAGAATACCTTCAGAGCCTAGGTGCAGACCTCTCACGGCCAAAACTGGGGGTGACCGTTATCGCCCGCATGGGTAAAGCTTTGGATCAGAAAGTATTGGATCGTTATTATCAGCATCTGACTCAGGTTTTGGAAAAGCATACAAAAGAAACTGGGGCACAGGTTATTGTTTTTACGCAGGTGAGTGGACCCTCACCTCTTGAGGATGATCGGCGGCCGTCAAGGGATCTCGTGCGCGAACTTGTTGCGCGAGGGATTCCTGCTTTTTCCGCTGAAGGCATTTCAGAACCTCCCATGCTTAAAGCCCTTTACGGTCAGATGGATGTCTTTTTGGCCAGCCGATTGCACTCAGGCATTTTTTCAACCTCAATGAACGTCCCAACACTTTTTCTGGGCTATCTCACAAAAACCAAAGGGATGCTTCGCTCCCTGAAAATAGACGCCCCAGTAATTGATTTAGCAGAGTTAGAAGAGGACGCTCTCGCCTCTGCCTTGAAAGATATTTGGGCGAAGCAAGATCTGGCCCGGGTATCTCTAAGACGGACGATTCCTGAGATTGTTGAAGCAAGCCGGTTGCCTTTGCAGGAGATTCAGCGAGACTTTGAAGGAGGAAAGGCTTGACCAGAGTTATTCAGCTCATCCGGGGCCTGGACATAGGCGGCGAACATGGTGGTGCCGAACTATTCGGTGTGCGCCTGGCTCAGCAGCTGAGGAGACTTCCGGATTTGGAAGTATCGGTCGTCGGTTTTTATAAACTTGGCACTGAAACTGAGCGAGCCTGGCTTGAGATTTTAAATAACCAGGGGCTCCAGACAGAACTGCTGACCAGTTGGGAAGGAAACATGGATCTGGGCAGCTTTCACAAGGCAACCAGCAAATTGAACAAACTGGTTAAGAATAGTGGTGCCCAAGTCATCCATAGTCACTTTCATTTAGGCAGTTTGGCGAGTGCCTGGTTGAAAATTCGGGGCCTCACCAGGGCTTCCGTTCGAACGGCGCATAACCACGATGAGTGGTCTGACAACCGGCTTTCGTGGCTCCTCAAACCGTTTTTTATCAACCAGATTTTCCCCAGGGTGTTGGATACTGAGGCCGGGGTTTCTGAGGCGGTTGTAAATTACCTGAAATCGCGCTCCATGTACTCCAGAAACCACCCGGAGAAGTTTCCCCTAATCTACAACGGAATCGCTGTGGAGGAGATCCAGAGCTTCGCCAGAGATGTAACCCCTGCAGGTACCTGTAAAATGGTCACGAACGGTCGGTTAGATCGGCAAAAAGGTTACCCTTATTTGATCCAAGCCTTGGAATTGTATAATCAAGGCCAGAGTTCCTGGCAGATGGAAATCATTGGTGAAGGCGTGGAACGTGAGGCTCTCGAGCAACAAGTTGCCAAAGCAGGATTAGCCGATAAGGTCAGCTTTGCAGGAACCATGCCCCATGCTGAAGCAATCCGAAGGGTTGCTGCCGCTCATTTGTTTGTGCTTGCTTCATTATGGGAAGGTTTGCCTACAAGTGTCCTCGAAGCGATGGCACTCGGCGTACCGGTAGTCGCCACAGACATACCCGGAACGCGAGAACTGATTTCAACCGGTAATACTGGAAGGCTGGTGCCCGCAAAAGACCCTCAGGCTCTGGCGGAAGCGATTCGAGCTGTTTTTGCGGAAAAAGAAAAGACTAAGCTGATGGCTGTCAATGCGAAAGCTGCTGCTACAAAATTTGACTTTACCGAAATTGCCAAAGCTTACACAGCGATTTACTTCAACTTGCTCAGGAACAATTAGGGCACTACCGAAGCTATAGTTCCAAGCGAAACAACCTGATCCGCAACTGCGGTGAATATTTTTGCGTCCGGGCTGTCATCCTCGGATATTACCTCATATTTCACCGTCATTGAACCAACAACCAAGACGTATTCCCCAGGCTCCAGGTTTTGAAATACAAAACTTCCATCTTGCGCGGCAATGGTTGAGGGGCTCGAAGCTTCATCCACCATGAACGCGGCTTCACCATCCGCTCCTCTGAAAATTTGACCTAATCGTAAGGTCATCAGGGAGTGGGGCTCTCCATTTTCTTTAAGCAAGGTGCCTGTGAATGCAGCTTTACCGGCCTCGGGTTTGACAGGCGTGGGTTCCGGCACGAGGGTTGGTGCTACAGTCGGGGTTTGTTGGCAAGCCGCGAGCATCGAAATAAGAAAAACGAGAATCAGAATGAATGAAAATCTTTTATTGGTCATAGTCTCCCAACCTTTAGGTAGAAAACACATTAATACTACCAGTACAGCCAAAATAATACCAAAGGGTTATTGCTTCTTGCTTGGGAAATGGTAAAAATGCTAACATACGCAACATTGGAGGAACTCTATGAAAAAAATCTTTTTAGTGCTCGCAGTATTTGCTCTTGTTTTTGCCACTGCTGTCACTACCAGCCCGGTTAAGGCAGTAGCTTATGGCACCCAATTTGTCACTTCGATCACCTATCAAAACGTAGGCACTGCTGCAGCCAACATTACCATCCAGTTTTATCCCAAGGCTAACGGCACTCCGATCCCGGTTACTCCGGCTCCGCTAGCGAAAGGTGCTGGCACTTCCCTCTATGTAGGTAGTGTATCCGGTCTTTCCTCAGGCTTCCTCGGATCAGCCGTGCTTAGTTCAGACCAACCCGTGGTTGCAACCCTCGTTCAAATTGGCTCCGGTACGGTGAAAAACCGCCCGCTTTCCGGTGCTTTTAGTGTCGGCAGCAATTACGTACTGGTTCCCACAGTCCTAAAGAACTACTTCGGCAGCAATTCGGTGTTCTCTGTACAGAACGTTGGCTCTGCGGCAACCGATGTGACCCTCAAGTTTGTGCCCACATCCGGTGCGACCGTAACCCACACAGTCAGTGCGCTGCCTGCCGGGTCGGCAGAATATATTGATATGGGAACCTTCCCAGGGATCACAGCCCCAACATTCAACGGCTCGGTGCAGATTAATACTACTGGATCAGTAGTGGCTTCTTCAATGGAATTAGGCACCACCAGCGATAAAGCCTATGCCTTTGAAGGCGCAACTGATTTTGCTAGCACCATCTTCATGCCTTCTGCGCTGTGCAGCTATAACGGCCAGACATCCTGGTACGCCGTTCAGAATACTGCTGCTGGCAACGTTGGAGTGACTGTAAAGTACAGCAATGGCAAGAATGATGGGCCTTACACACTGGCTCCTGGTGCCAAGAAAAGTTTTGGCGGTTGTGCTGCTGGTAACCCTGCTGGTTTCATCGGCTCTGCCCAAATTGTTTCAACCGGTGGCGACATCGTTGCCATGGGTAAGATCGATGGCGGCGGCCTGACTACAGCCTTCCTTGGCTTTACTGATGGCGCTCAGACCGTTGCCCTGCCCTACGTGCGCTGGACCCAGACCCGCTGGCTCGATGGGACACGCCAACGCGCCTACATCGCGATCCAGAATGTTGGTACTGCTCCTTTAGCCGCAGGTGCCGCAAAAGTGGAATACTATGACAAAGCCGGTACGCTCGTAGGCACCCATCCGCTTGCTGCGATGGCAGTTGGCGGCAAGGCCAATTCCAACCCCTCAACAATTGGTGCAGCCGGTGCTGAATTTGGTGCCTATCCTGATGGCAGCTTCGGCGGCGCCGCAGTCGTAAAAGGACCTGTTGGCAGCAAACTGGCTGTAGTTGTGCGCATCGTCACCTACGTGGGCGGCCCAATGGTGGGTGAAGACTACCAGGGTATTCCTCTACTCACCCCGTAAACACCAACCAATTTAAGATTAAAGAGGCAGAAATTAGTTTCTGCCTCTTTTGCTTATAATGGCAAAGTAATTCTTGGGATGGCCCGCACCGGTGTACTTGTAAATCAACTCCAGTTCATGGAAAACAATGGCCAGGGTTGCGGCAGCAGCTTTGAAAAGTAGCAGGAACGGAAGAAGAAAAACCTTGAGCAGAGGTTTGTCTTTTGGAAGACCCTTCAGTGGTAGGTATTTGCTCATATTTGCCAGTTGGTAGGCAACCGTACCGAAATATCCTTCTAACCAGTCTAATCTCTCGATCACGAATCCGCTTTGTTCAAACAATCTTCTCAAACCATATTGGGTAAACCGTTGGTAATCGTATGGGGTTTCGTGTTCTTCATAAAAAAGCGGGCCGCTGAAAAACAACTTACCGTCCAGGACCAATACCCGGTTCAGTTCACCCAGCACTTTTGCGGGTTCTTCTACGTGTTCAATGACCTGATTAAAAAGCAGGGCATCCAATGATTCTGCCTTTAGAGGTATATGACTTAAATCGGCAATAAAAGAGGGTTTGGCGTACGCTTTTTCGGTACGCATAAGATCCGTGGTAAGAAACCGGGTGTGCTTAAAGTAGAGCCGGTAAGGAGCGTCACCGGAACCCGCATCCAAAACCAAAGATCCCGGAGGCAGGCTTGCACCAAACTCCTGAACTTCTATTGCGAGGCGAACGCGGGATGAATTCTTCATTAGGCCCTCATGGCTTACCGGCTGATGATCGGAAAAACAAACGTATAGATTGCCTGATACTTGATCAGGTTGATGCTTTTTGCGTCGGGTGAAATTTCCGCAAAGTACAGGTTTCCATCAAGGCCAGTCATCGCTTGAGCAGAATCGGCTATTTCCAGTTCGCTGAGAGAGGTTTTATTCCATAACGCACCTTCAAGAGTGTGCTGGAGTAATAAGTCTTTGCCATTCGCATCTTCCGCCAGGATATAAGCCACGCCTGAGAGCAAGGCACTACCCTTGATCTTGACAGGTTCGGGTAGTTTACCGAATGGACTGACCCCTTCTGTAAAAAAATTGCCTTGAATTAAAAACGATTCAGCCGAGTCCAACTGGTTTCCCTCTCTATCGGTTCCACCCAGGATGGTCAAGACACCATTTTCGATAAATAACGCCGGATCGATGCGCGCGTTTGCCAACCTTGGGCCTGCCCGCCACTTGTTTTCAGAGGGGTTATAGATCAAAACCTGGTCCGAGGCATGGGTGCCATCCCACCCTCCCGCGAGAAAGAATTCGCCGTTGTAATAGGCGAGGGCGTAGTCGGTTAGAGGGCTGGGGAGGTCGGCCAGAACTTGCCACCCCTTTGTACTGAGGTCATAAGCTTGCAAGCTCCTCGAAACCAGCCCCGAACCTTGTGTTCCTCCAGGGATGAAAAGCATTGATCCAGCGAAGCCAGGCTTGGCGCCGCTCACAGGCACTGGGATGGAAGGGAGGTTCGTGGTCTTCCCACTGCTTGTCTCAAGGCGTCTGAACAACCCCGACCCGTTTGACGTTTGGGTACCTTCCAATACGTATACGTTATCGCGATCGGCGATGAGCATTGGTGCAGTCGATGTGAGATTCACGTTGCCTATTTTTTGCACACGGGAAAGAGAAACAGGCATTAACTGG
>ENA-UOOH01003148-UOOH01003148.1-fermentation-metagenome-genome-assembly--contig:-NODE-3148-length-12997-cov-6.935095_pt1 | contig 12997 bp, 8 predicted proteins | sample MGYA00245778_ERZ724025 | MGnify/ENA primary metagenome ERZ724025 (study PRJEB28704, sample SAMN03018313) | fermentation metagenome | biome: anthropogenic terrestrial biome; feature: soil; material... | reverse complement strand
TTAGTGTGTTAAAGTTAGATTTTATTATATACATATATTTTAAGTATGTCAATGTAAATATTCAAAGGATTTGAATTTTCAATTCACTAGGATTTGCATTTCTATTCGGTTATGATAATGTCTCGTTGTAACATATGTGTTTATCCCAACTCATTTGACACTCGATTTTGTTTATGCAAATATAAAATTGTATTTTAGATTTGCATAAATAGATCTGAAATTTAAGTTGGAACGGGAAATGTTATATGCCTAACCAATAACCTGCGGCCGATTGATGGCAAAAATCGGGCAGTTCCTGTTTGGTTGATATAACGAGGCCCAAATGTCTCCCAACCTCTTCGCGTTTTTCAACCATTCTGGTTGAAAAACGCCTAGTGGCGGGTAGTTCACTGTTTTTTCTTAAATTCTTCCATCGGATGATTTACTGCATCAAAAAATGATTTCATTTTAATATAATTGATTGGAAAAGGTCAAAGCTCTCAATGCGCTCTATATTCTCTTAAGTATTTATGCGTTGCTTTATGAAATTCAATCATGATGTCAGTCATTTTATCAACTAATTCCGCCCATTGATCTTCTTCGAAATAATTCCCAGTAACAGAAGTATGTAACTTGGATGATTCCTTGTCATCATATCTTGACCAAGTAATCTCTTGAGCGAAGTTGTTCTCTATTTCTGCTTTTCGTGAATATAAAAAATCAAAAATTTCTTTATTCCGTTGTCTAATCGGAGTACCAATATATAGTTCAATCCTACTGCCATCTTTTGTAACAACAAAGTTATAAGCAACACCGGATATGCCTGCGCCGATCCCAATCCAATTATCTTTTCCCACAGATATTGATCTAAATAGATCTGACTTTGAATTCATCTTCTTCAAAAGCTCATTCCAAAACTTTTCTCTTATGACATGTCTCGTGGCAATTTGGGTTTCTATTTTTGATTCGTCCTTACCTTTCTCGGCAATCCTTATTGTGAAGTCTTCAGCATCTTTTATGGGGATGATCTGCTCAATATCTAAAAACAGTTCTTCTCCATTTTGATAAGGGGTTACCTTAAAACATTGAATGTTCAGATTGTAATTCATAAGCCACAGAACAGTCGATGTTACTTCTTTTCTGAACATGGCTGCAACCAAAAATACCCTTTGATTAGTACCTTTATTGATAATAATATCCTCATAGTCACATTGAAAAAAATCGCTCAAGTGTTGTTCAGCAGAATCTTCACTTCCGCATTTCCTCAAGTAATCCTGGTATATACCACGTATTTCTTCTTTACCAAGGCTTGAACAGTATGAAGCATATTTCAAAGATTGCCAGACAACATCCTTGCCTGTGTCATCAAGTTTATTTTCAATGACAACGATATTTCCTTTCTTGTCCAAAGCCAGAAGATCCAATCTCTCACGGGTATCAGAAAAACCATCAAACTCCTTTTGAATAATTAATAAATCTTCTCCGAACATTGACGGATCTGCTGCGAGCCATTCTTGCAAATTATCCCGTTCTTTGAACCCAAGATCTGAGAACTTCTTTTTCTCAATTTCTATACGTCGGTTTGCTTTTTTATCGATAAGATATATACTAACCCCTCCCTTTTATGCTATCAATTTCTTACATGAATACTTTTTAAGAGTATTTACATCATTCCTACACGACTATTCTACAAGATTTTTTTCACTCCACCCCCAAAGCCTTAAACACCGCCTCCTGCGGGGTCGCATAAAATATCAAGCTGAACGCACCAATAAGGTCAGAGGGTACATTACCTAGTTCAGAGGCTGATGTTATCGGTATCAGTACTTTCTTAGCCCCACTATCAAGGCAGACTTGCAGTACACTTGCAAGTTCCTCTACTTTCAGTATCGTGCCACTTATGCTTATTTCACCAAGAACGGCAAGGCTTGAAAGTGTTGGTTTGCTGAGGGCACAGGACGCAAGGGCTATCACAGTCGGTAAAGTCAGGAACTTTGTCATCCCTATGCCGTTGAGATCCTGATAGTTGATGATATAATCCTTTGTAGTTGTGCTGATAGATGCGCTTATGGTTTTCCCGCTCACTTTAAGGTAGTTGAACGCTGTGTTCGTGGATTCTTTAGCATCGCGATCAGCTCCAATACCCGTGCGTTCGAATTTCCCGTTACCAGGGAGCATCTGAGTTTCTAATCGATACACGCCAATCATTCCACTCTTACCTTGTGAAATGGTATAAACGTTGCCCGGATTCGTAAGCCCTTCAGGGATAATCTTTCCGCCACCTTGTTCAGGAACAGTAACATAGTTCTCTTCAAAGGATTCATTGTCAATATAGGAAAAGTTCACGTCGTAGAATTCCATGCCGCCAATTTTCTTCAATTGCTCCTTAACTCGACGGCGCATTTCAAGTGCGAATGTCAGGATTTCCTTTATATCTTCTTTATTGTATTCACCATTAGGATAGATTAGTTTAGTTAAGCCAGAGACCATCTTTCTGACGGCGATGACATCACGCTGGTTTAAGTTACTACCAAATCGATAATATTTGTCGCTCGCATCCCCAAGTGGTTCCTTTCGCATCTGGTGCAAAAACTCCGCGAGATAGTCTGTAATAAAACCATAATCGTTTGTAAACGATTCCGGGCGGTATTTCGGAATTTCCCAGCCTGGGATGTAGCAATGCATTCGATCCAGGAACGCCGTATCATATGCCATCGCTTCAGGGAAGGGTTCAAACAAGTGTGACGTTTTTAAAAGCACATCAACACTCTGGTTGATGTTTCCGACAAAGACCATTGAAGCGGATGCTGCTTTTTCCTCTTTTCCCCTTGCAAATGAACCAGAAGCCATATAGTCCTTCATAATCTGAACGCCATCTTTGTCCTTAAACGTGATGCCTGCAACCTCGTCAAAAGCCACACAGTCCCACAAACCCACAAGTCCCACTTGCTTGCTTGACATATTATAAAAGAGATTAGCAACCGTGGTTTGTCCACCAGATACAAGAATACTGTTTGGAGAAACCTCCTTATATATGTGAGACTTGCCTGTGCTTCGTGGACCCAACTCACACAAATTAAAATTGTTTTCGATAAGCGGGAGCAAACGAGCAAGCTGTAGCCATTTTTCCCTTGTACTGAATCGGTCTGCTTCCATTCCTGTTGAGCGCAGAAGAACCGTAATCCATTCATCTTTAGTAAATGCACGGCGGCCATTCTTTATTTCATCCATATCAATATGGGGCATCTGAATGGGCGTGAGTTTTATAATTCGAATTGGTGTTGATTTTTTATCTTCTTCAATGTACTCATATTCCAATCCAATAATACACCATATGCCTCCGCATAACAGTCGGTCATACTTCGATACATAGTCAGAAGATATGGGAATATAACGTATTCCGAGGTTTGAAAAGTCGGCTTCGTAGCGATCGAGTTTGATATTAAGCCCTACTGTGATGCGGTCGATAACCGTGTAACTGCCACGCTCACGCAAGCCCGACAACACCTTCTGTGCTTCATCAGGGCGCACGAAATTCTCAGAGAGGATTCGCTTAACATGTTTTACACCGTCCTCTATTATCTGTGGGTCATCTGAACTGCAGTACTGACCAAGTAAAAACTCCAGGACATACACAGGAACGTTCGCACCCTCCTTGATTGCCTTTGTCAGATCCTTACGGACAATCTTACCGTCAAAATGCTTACGCAGTTTCTTATATATAACCCCATTTGTGTCATCTGTTTCCGGTGTATAGGTTGTATTTTCTAAATCCATTGAGAACTCCTCCTCTTACAGGTCAAATCCGAAGTCATCGGCAAATGCTATGTCAATACGGAACTCGATCTCTTCCGGTACATCCGTATCATTTGCAATTATAAGGCGGTAGGTCTTATTTTTATCAAACTGCATTTGCTTAAGTGCAAACCTCTCGCGGAATACACGCTCGGAGGCATTGCTGCTTATCCTGTCAGCAATAACAGCCTGAGTATCGCTAACCGGGACACCCATGTCATCGGTGAAATGAAGAGTGTATGTGCTTGCCTGCACCTTTTCGCCCACAGGCTGATTCTGCAGGAAGTCAAGCGAAAAAATCAGGTTTGAGATTTTTCGACTCTCCGATATCAGTAACAGCCCCGGATTTTGAACCTCGACATAATGCTTATATCCCGCACGCATACCTTTATAAACAACAACCGGTACAACCATCTCCTGTAAACTGATACCACCGTGTACATAGTTGTCTCCCCCGCCCTGAATTTTAATTCGTACGGTATTCTGCGGAACATAGCCTTTCATTGGAACACCACTAATTTCATGCTCTGTTTTTATTGGCAAAAGATAATCAGCAGAAGTTTCAGGATGTACAAGAGCATAGCGCCGACCAAGTTCATATACCTCGCCGTTAAAGGTCTGACGGCTGATTTTTTGGCTTTCCTCAAGTGGTTTGTAAGTGTAAATGAAGCCATGGTCAGAGGTGATAAAGATATTAATGCCGCTTAAGTCATTAACAATTATTTTAACGATAGCATTCAGTTCTGAGATAGCCGAATCGCATGCCTCGAACACCTTTGTTTCGGTGGCAGGCTTATCACCAATCGCATCAATCGCATTGTGGTAAATATAAACGATTTCCTTACCCTGTATCAAGGCGCGGCGTTCTGCTTGCTTCATTTGGATCAGATCCCTGTAAGTTACTGCTACGCTGTCAGGACTTGCTGCGTTCAGAACAGTATTACGGTTAATCGTACTTCCCGTCGGGATGCCGCCGACTGATACCTCCATTTTGTCGCTGAGTGACAGTTCCTTACCCGGAAGCAATGCTGCCATGCCAAACTTTGTAATGCTTGGAAACATGGCTTGTACTGCCTCAAGGGTTGCCTTACCTCTGGTTGAATGGTTGAGAACTTCTGAAAGCTCAGCAGCCACTTCAAAGCGCAGGGCATCGGAAATCACGACAAACACACGGTTACCTTTGCTCACGTTAGGAGATACATAGCTGCGGAAGAAACTCCGCTGTTTTTTTATTCCAGAAACATAGCCGAGGGTATTTAAATCCTTCGCTATAGTCTTTGTCCAATTCATGGTGAGTTCCTTCAGGAACCACTCACAGTATAAGCCCTCAACCACATCGGAGCACTTCTTCAACAGGTCTTCGAGGAGTGAATTTGGGGTTTTCAGAGTATTGGCGAAAAAAGTATGAAATTGTCGATAAAAGCTGTCCATTTTATAAGCGTCAGTTGTATAGAGTTTCCAGATCTTTGCAGGTTCAACCAAGTGGAAACCGTCAATATGAGCAAGGTAAAACCCCTGCATTTTAGCAATATAGTATAGACTTTCGAGGTAATCGGCAGTCAGGTTGTACCACCCCAAAGTCCGACGACTCTCCACGACATCAAGGATAGTATCTGCTTTTATGATATTCTCGCCAATTTCTGCGTAGAACCGTTTCAATATACCCTCATTGATTGCAGGGAAGGTATCGCTTTTTATCAGTATGCTTATATCTAACTTGTCAAAGCGATCAGCAAGTCGAAGTTCTCGTTCGACATGACGGCAAATATCAATCAATTCTTCGCTGCAGTCGCTGTGCTGCCATTCGTGGACAAGCTGATAGCAATACGCCTTGTTAGAATCAAATATAAAGCGTTCTAAGCCTCGCAACGCTGAATCAGGCATTGTCTGCGACAGAGCTGTAATTAATATATGTGCGGCAAGGTCAGATAAAGGCCGATCATCTGTATTAATATATCCCGTGTACTTTCGCACTAACTGCCAGAACGCATCGATATTGCCGAACCTCTCAATATTGGCAAGAGGATCATTATTTTCTTTCTCTAAACCTGCCAAAAGAACAGCAATGATAACATCCTGTGCCGTGCCACCATTCAGTCCGCAAAGTACTGCCATAATGTCAATGTGAAGACCAAGTGGAGTCTGGTATAAGTTACCGATTCTGCGGAGTTTCGCTTTACGCTCTTTGCTAGCAAGAAACTTAGAATATAACTTCATTGTCTTTCTCATAGCTGAGGTCGGCTCGACAGACAATTCCTCCATCTGTATTGAAACGAGGTCAGCACGGAACTTTTCACTGTAAAGCTTGATATCAAGCAACCAGTCATCCTTTTTGTCCTTCTCATAGGTGAGAGGATCGTAGACGAGATAGTCACCTGTCAGATCATCCGATGCAAGCAACTTTTTAACTGCAAAGTTATTATTGCCTGTAAGTTTCAAGATTGTCACGCCGCTAATATTCAGTTCATCAATCGATTCTTTGAATTCACCGTCTTCGTCGTGCCAGAAGATGATTCTGCGTTTATGAAATTCTTGTAACGGTGCGGCAAACCGCTCAGTAAGCCTTTGTTTTATTGTTTCTGACAGCATTTTTCTCCTCCGTAATTAGCAGATGATTAGCAGATGATTAGCAGAAATCAGATTTTTTTCATCGTTTCTGCTAATTCATTTTCACTAATTTCATTTGAAACTTGATTTTTTAGTACCAAGTTAGTACCAAGTTTAGTTCCAAGTTTAGTTCCATGTCAGTGAGCAAAATATCTTGCAGCTGAGGTTCCAATCTTTTTTTACAAGTCAATTGATATCACTTTCTGCAAGTTTCAGTTCCAAGTTAGTTCCAAGTTTAGTTCCATGTCAACAATCAAACCATCTCACCACCGAGGTTTTACCGATGTCATAGATACGACCAGTTTGATGCAGATTCTTGAATTCATCATCTAAAACATATCAGAAGACGATTCAGCTTTATGATGTTTTATATTTATTCAGCGATGCTGCAAAACGTTCTCCGAGTCTCAGTTTTATCGTTTCTGACAATATTTCAATCCCTTCATATCTAACAGATGATTAGCAGAACAATTAGCAGGTTTTTTTATCGTTTCTGCTAATTCATATCCACTAATTTCATTTGTAACTTGATTTTTCAGTTGCAAACTTTTTCTCAAGTTACAATTCCCTGTAGTACCTTTCTCACTGCTCTTGTGAATGTGCTTTAAAATTAGCTTCCTACTCCGGCTTCTATTGCAACCTTTATAATGAACCTTATACTAAAGAATAACCGGGTAAAAGGTTTTTTTATTGATCCGATAACCCATGCTTTTCAACATCATATTGATAAAATAACTTCAGTCAGCAAAAAAGATAACACCAAAAGCATTAAAAAATCTATTCAACATTTAATTGATGAATACGGCGAACCGGTTTCCAGTATTATGAAAGAAGGCAGACCAGTTAACGCCAGTGATTTTGCAGGAGCATCCATTATCGAAGATTTTTGCCATAGGGTTATTAAGTTCCAGCAAGAAACAACAATTAGTTACATAGAGAAAAAGGGATATTTAAAATATCTTGATAGTTTTGATCCCGCTATATTTAAACCTTGTTTCGTTACGCCTCCATATTTTTATCTTTCCAGGGAAAACGATTATCCATCTTGGCTGGATCTTAATATCAAGTTTATTAACTGCGCAAAATCAAGTAATGAAAGTGGCAGCGAGTATTTTGCTCAATTAGTTATTTCGAAGGATTTATTCTTTAATAAGGAAGCAAATGAAGATATTTTAAGGAGATATATTGAGGCCAAACCTGATGGATTATTAATTTGGATTGATGAATTTGACGAGTCTCTTGTAACTACAGAAGAACTAACTTTCTTTGCGGATTTTATTAAAGCGTTATATCTGCATAACATACCAGCAATTAATCTTTATGGTGGTTTCTTTTCAACACTTTTATCATGCAGTAAAGATGACTTAGGTTTTAACCTGTGGGGTTTTTCGCATGGGCTTGAATATGGAGAATCCCGGCAAGTTGTTCCTGTCGGAGGTGGAATTCCAACTAATAAATATTATTATCATCCTCTTCATACCCGACTTGACTATCGATTTTCTTCATCTTTGCTGCAAGAAAAAGGCTATTTTAAAATGAGTTCTTTTGACGGAGCGCAAAAGTATTATTCTGAATTATGTAATTGTCCAATGTGTAAAAATGAAGTTATTGTCGATGATATCTCTAATTTTAGTAGATTTGAAAATACAGAATACTATGAGGTAGTTTTACGAGGATATACTCAACGTCGACAATACGCTAATCAGGAGACAAAAAGATACTGTATTTTACATTATCAGTATAATAAAAACAAAGAATTCAATATTTGCTCTAAATCAAATATAAAAGAAATAATAGATGGTTTACTAAAGACCATAAATGAATATCAAAAATACGATACAGATATTGAAAAAAACCTTGATACTATACGCAGATGGATTAGTGCAGCTAAATTCTTAATAAAAGGAAAACATAATGGATAAAAAAGTATATATTATCGGTGCAGGAGCTTCAGCCGCTGCAAAATTACCAATACAAAATAACATTTTACACAGCATTTTTACAACAAAAGAACCTCAGTTATCAGCTGACTTCATGAGTTCAAACAACTTTACTATTAAATTTAATGAGAAATATAAATATTTCGACTATTGCCGACGAATTCTGTCATTATTTATCATTGATAATTTTGCAGATTCTCATGTGAGTAATTGTTTTAGATATTTGTTTTTGCATGAAGACGGCGAGAGCCCTGAGACCTTTAAAAATAGAATACTACAGAGCAATGAACCTAAAATTATTGCCAGCTGGGATAACATATATGAATGTCTGAAAAATATAGATATTTGCCTTGAAGACGTCTTTACTTTAATAGATAAGGCTATCATCCTGAAAGATTGTTTTCAGACATATTCAGCCAAGGATTTAATTAATGTGAGCCATTCATTAAGTAAGTGCATACTATATGTTATTTCATATTGTGTTAATTGCTCATGTGATAACACAACAATTCATAAGATGGCAAATATATTAGTCAATAAACGATTTTCTTCTGGGCAAAAATCAGATCCCTTCTCAATTATTACTTTAAACTGGGACACTCTGCTCGATAGTTGCATTTTTTCTGAGTGCCAAAAGTATAATCAATCGCGTAAAGAGGCAAAAGCTTATATTGATTACTGTTTTTATAATTATGATTTAAGTAAAAGTATACCTTCATTTATAATAAAAGCTATGGGACATTATAATATAAAACTACTGAAATTGCATGGTTCAACTAATTGGTTGAGGTGTAGTAACTGTGGAAGGATTCATACAAATTTCGAAAGAGACATTACAATTGAATGTTTGGATAATGAAAAAGAAATCCCTTGTGAATATTGTGAAGTTCAAAAAAGAGCTTATGAGAATAAGCATTTTTTATTGACGCCTACATTAATAAAAAACCTTGATAATTTGCAAATTAAAAATATATGGCACAATGCTTACTTAGATATAGCTGAAGCGAAAAAAATAATTTTTATCGGATATTCATTCCCTATGGCTGATTTCGAATTAAGATATCTGTTAATGAAAGCTATCAACCCAAATACCGAGATTACAGTTATTTTACATAAATATGATAACCCACTATTATACAAAAAATCAATTAAGCGCAATATTTCTTCATCAAGGAAAAAGAGTTTTATGCAAAGAATTGATGTACCTTATAACAGGTATAAAGCTTTCTTTCCAAATCACCCAATCGAATTTATTTACAATGGCGTTGAAAATTGCTTAGATAGATTATAATGAAAATATATTTTTACTCGAAACCTTATTGATCATTTTTTGTAAGCTATATTTCCATTCAATCCAGGAAGAATTACTATCCTTCGGTACTATAACTTCTGCAATTAATTCATCCTGTTTTGTGGAATAAGACAGTAGTCCAATACCGTATTTCTCTAACTGATATATCATTTCTTCAGAAAATCCCCTAGGAGGCTCCGGCATACATATATAGGCTTTATCAGCTCCTTTCATATGATCTGCAGCTTGGCTGATAGCTCTCCTCCAGTTCTTTACTTTGAACTCTATACTAATCATACGGTAGCTCTTGTCAACTATTACCATGTCAATGCATCTTGATAAATACGGTACCTCAAGAAGAATCTCCTTGTAATTATCATTTTTCTTGAAGTATTCTAAACAGTCAAGAACCATCTCAAATTCAGACATTTTTTTCACCTATTCGTTAATATATCTTTCTCTAACTAATGATTTTTCAGCCATTTCAGGATATTTATTGTATACATAATTAAGTAATTCATCAAGGCTTAACTCATTCGCCTTAGCTTTAAAGGTAGATAATAACTGCTTTTGCTCATGGGTATACTTGCTTAATATATTCTTTTCTACATAATTAATACCCTTCTCTGTAAGTTTATAAATGCTCTCGTGTGGCATATTACTACTACTAATTTCATTGGATTCTGGAACATAATAATCAATAGTTATATCACCTGTATATTCATCAATCTCATTTTCCGTTATTTTTTTGTTTGATATTTCTTCGCTAATATAACCAATTGTAATAAAAAAAAGTAAATCGTCAACTAAATCTTTTGAAAATGGTCCATAATTGTATGCAAAAAACTCGGGCATATTTTCAATATTGAAATCAAAAAAGGCTTTTTGCAACTCACGTTCAAATAAAAAAAACATTTTTGTAAGTCTTGTTCTTCCAACAATCGGTTCGTTAATATTGCCCTGTTTAGTAGGTAAGTAAAGTACTGTTAATAGTAGATCTTTGCCTGTTAGTTCTTTCTTATTCATAACTTTCACCACCCATCATGAATATATGTTCTTTTATTTCAATATTATATACTTATTTTATATGAAAATAAAGTATTCTGCTATATGTTTATAAACTATAATTTATATTTCCAGACACTTAAAAGGCTGCTGCTTTGAAGTAACAGCCTTAGCTATCTTTACAAACTAGCACCATTTTTTAATGTCTGATACCAAAAACAGGTTATATCATTATACCATTCAATCTGGGCAAACAATGGGTGTGGCAGAAAATATTTATTCATCTACTTTCTACATAAACAAAACTCAGGTTATGCAGATAAAATCGAGTAATTAATGCCTGTTTTTGCAAGTCCACAATAAATTAAATTGTATTACAACCTTCTGACTGCAAATAAAGAATGTACCATCCACGAATGTCTTTTCTATCTGCTTTTTGCCACTATCTTCAAACGTTTGTGCTTGTTTCTGTCACTTTTGGACAATATCCTGTATGTTATCGGGTAATTGAAATACATTCTTTTGATTTATGTTTTTACTTAATCTACACTCCATTCAAATATATTCTCAAAACGCTGCCCATCTTTATAAAGGTCATGCCACTCAGGAATAGGCGCTATTCGGATGAGCTTTGCACCAAGTTTTTCACAAGTACGTTTGGAAGCTATGTTGGTATGGTTGTTTGTTATTAGCACCTTATTCATACCATGGGCTTTTATAATTGGTGTAAGAAGTCTGCATGCCTTTTCGGCATAACCGTGACCACGATGTTGTTCATCAACGCTATATCCAATATGTCCTCCATAATACAAGCCATCTGTATAACCTATACGTAAATTAATCCTTCCAGCACGATTATTATTCTTTCGAATTTCAAAATCATAAGCCGGAACCCATTTCTTTTCGGGAATAGCAGGCTTTTTTGCAACACAAAAAAGTTCTATTTCGCCATCGGATAATTTCTCAAAATCAATAAAATCAACAAAATCAACAGGCAAAGAATTATAATATTCAATTTCTCGCTGGGTTCTCCATTGGGTATATTCATCTCCAACCTGATTAATAAATTTCTCAATAAACTCCGGTGTGAAGTAGGTCGACGGTTCCATATTATTATCATTGTGCCACTTGTTGTTACGGCATATGAGATCCTTTAACTCCTCAACAGTTGCACCGGGAGTTTTGCCATACTCAGAGCTATCAAGTAATTCCATCTGTTCCCATAGGTTTTTTGCCCAGTCGGCATTATGAAATGCATAGCTGCTTGATAGGCTTAATTCTTTACGATACTTAATAAACCAATCCCCGTCAATTTTTTTTATAAATTCATCCCTAGCAAGAGTATCCCATCGCCAATCCATATACAAATGCAGCAGAACGCCCTCAGTAAAATCATCTGACGGTGAGGTCTGCAGAGCAAGGTTTGCCAACGCTTCATTCCTGTCAGTCAGATTTCGAAAATGCGTAATATCTTTGTCCTTCCAATTCGAAACTGCATCGGGTGCAATGCTTCCTATGTAAAACAATATACTCCCTTTCGGTTTAATCTTATGAGCCATAAGTAAATGAAGCATTAGTCCAGCCATAGAAATCCTCCTATCTTACAGTAACCGTATATCTGAATGTGTACTTTGTTGTTGTTTCAAAATAATATGCACTAACTTCAAAGAATAACACTTCGCATATTGATGTAATCATAGATTGTTAAGCTTCCGGAAATCTTACTATTTCATGACTCAACTTTCCCACAGTATTTTAGGGTTATCCTTCTTGGGGAAGCGTTCCGGTAACTTTGGTAATCCTTCTTGGGGGAGCGTTCCATTAGCTTGGGTTATCCTTCTTGGGGGAGCGTTCCAGTTGGTACGCTTCTTTGGTACGCTCCTTAATTGAGCGCTTGCCTACGCAGCTGGCTACCGACAGAGGGTGATATCACACCTCAATGTATCGGTATTAGCGCTTTAAAATACTACTCGCAAGCTGAGGTGTGAAAGTTGAGTTAATAGTAAAAAAACCACAGAATCACTTTATAAGTGACTCCGTGGGATTACTGTACCACGTGTAGGGCTGTAACGCCCCTATGCAGCTCAAGCATCTGCTTTTATGCACACTCACTGTTTTGAGTATTATTACATACAAAGGTTAAATGTGTCAAGCTAAATTTGTGTAGTCAAACAAACTCTGATCGGTTATGGTAATGTTTCATTGTACCACATGCGATTATGTTCCACTTAAAAATAAGCATTTAGTATCTTAGCAGAGAAAAACTGCGCTGGAATAGATTGAAACTTACAGTATTGGCGTTTTCAGCCCAGCATATCCGTTAAGCAGCGCCAAAGCAACAATCATGATTCCAATCACGACAAATGCCCCAAGCGTTTTG
>ENA-UOOH01003146-UOOH01003146.1-fermentation-metagenome-genome-assembly--contig:-NODE-3146-length-13004-cov-3.933895_pt1 | contig 13004 bp, 6 predicted proteins | sample MGYA00245778_ERZ724025 | MGnify/ENA primary metagenome ERZ724025 (study PRJEB28704, sample SAMN03018313) | fermentation metagenome | biome: anthropogenic terrestrial biome; feature: soil; material... | reverse complement strand
TTCCATTACTGCACTCATCGCTGCTTACTCCACTGCGTATATAGCCCTGCACGATGCCGTAACGGAGTGTTGCGATAATTCTCGTGTCGGCATTAATGTCCTGTTGCAGGGTCGGGAGTTTACCAGCCTGCCTCTTTTAGAAAAAATCAGCGCATTACAACCTGCTTTTTCCGGGGAGTTGAGCTCCAGCTTAACGGAAATAGAAGCTCAAATTTTTGCTTGCCCGGCGCCCTCCAAAAAATCAGTACAGGATCAATTGCGCCTGCATCCAGTTCACCAATGCGGCCTCAGTTTTATTAATGCTGATAATTACCTGCAAGCAGCCCGGCAGCTGGAAAATGAAGCAGGGCTTCACTATGAAGCTACTATCAACCAGAAACTGCAGATTCTTTTAAACCCGGCTATACGCCAGCGATTGGAACAGGGAAAAAATGAAAAAGTTATTACCAGAATACTGGGTTGCAGTAATATTAACGAACTACGCCGGTTTTTGGTGGATACTGTGCTGGAAGATGAGGGCGCTGTAGCTATTATTAATCGTTACTTGAAGAAACTGCTGGTTATAAAGGTTAATCTAAATGATTTCCAACCCAGCAGTAAAACGGTGGAAAGGGAACAGCTTCCTGCATTGGTTGAGGAATTCGCTAATTTCCTTAAGCAGCAGTTAGAAGAAGTGAAGGGGGATAAGGATACTCTCCCCATACTGTTATTAGAGTAGGTGAAATAATTGATACTGCAAGAATGGATTGTGAGCCGTCTGGAAAGCTGTCTTGATTATGAGCGGGTTTTAATTCAGGATCCGCTGCGACTAACCAGTACAGCTGAAGCTCGGGTCGATCACCTGGCCGCTCAGGCTGGTTTCACGGTTATCAGGGCTTCTACTAACCTGGCTTTTCGTTTTATTTTTGAAAATGTTCAGCAGGATGCGGAGGTCAAGAGAATCATGCTCATTGACCAAACCCCGCTGGAACGCTTGCGGAATCGGAACATGAGTACGGCTCCCCCCCTATTTTACCCTGATTTTTTAGCGCTGGTACCCCCATCAGCCCGGATTAAACTGGATCTCTACCAGTACCTGCGTGATGTTACCGGTGATGCCGGTTGGCCTCAGGCCTGCAATGAACCTCGCCATGCCAGGTTGATTATTCCCAACATTGAAGCTGTTCTGACTGCTTATCGCAACCTGCGCCAGATTGATTCTACACGCTTCAGGGACTCGGACTTTGAAACCATTGTGGCTTTCGCCGCCCTGGGGATGCCGGAAGCTGCCTTTAAGAAACTGGGGGCTGAAGAATATTGGCGCATTGGCCTGATGGGACATCACCTAATCGATGAATTGCAGCGCCTGGCGCCCAATATTGTGGGACCTATTCGGGAAAATTTAAGACAGGCTCCACCCCCCTTCTGCTGGTTTGCCGACCGGGATCCGGAAGAAGTAGTAAATGGCTTTTACCTGGCGGTTATATTGGCTCAGCACAGTCCTCAGTGGCGTTTGTTATTGGCCAACATTGACCCCGGGCTGGTTTCCTTTCAGAAAATAGACCAAACTATTTTACAGGATGATGCTCCTCGCCTTGTTTCCATGGACCCGGCCCGGGCTGATCGGGATCTGCTCAACTTGGAAATGAGCCTGGATCGTGAACAGTTGGACTATATCTTGATTCAGCATTTACATATTGACCAGCCTGAAGGCTTTGCCTCCCTGTTGGAGAATGAAAACTACTCCTCGCTTTTTCGTTCCCTGGCGCTGTTCCTGGCCATAGATAATCTATTTTCAGATAAGCCTTCTACCAAATGTCAGCACAGGGTGCAAAAAGTCCTTTTTCCTTCAGGCGATAGGGCAGTTCAGCGCCTGGTAGAGCAGCGGGTAAGTCCTTCCTGGAGTGCCCTGCTTGAAATATACCGCCTCTTTTGGGAAATTGAACCCCGGCGGCGGGAATTGCAGGCATTCCTGAAAACTGTAAGCGTGAAAAAGGCAGATCAATTGGATTTTGCTGATTTCTGGGAGCGTTGGACTAAAAAAAGCCTGGGAAGGCTGGAATACTTACTTTCCCTTTTAGAGCGGCAGGTTAACAGTGCCGAACTTCTACCCCGAAAGGTTAAAGAATTACCAGAAAACTGGGATGAGTTAAGAGAACGCTTACGCGAGCGGGTTCGAGTCTATAGTGAAAGGGCTTTGCATAGTATTGATTCCCTAAATCTCAAGTTTCAGGAACTGGTCAAGCAGCAATTTCCTTCCTGGGTGAAGAGAGAAATTGAAGCCGGAAACGGGCCGGTGCTGACCAGCCGCTTTTTGGAAACTTGTTTACAGCCTTACTGGGATGTCCGCAAAGAAAAAGCAGTGCTGTTTATTTTTGATGGCATGCGCTATGATATTTGGGATTTATTCCTGCGAGATACCTTGAGTGATTGTATGGAAATAATCGAAGAGAGGCCGGGGTGTGCCCTGCTTCCCAGTGAGACTCATTTAAGCCGAAAGGCCATCAGTGCCGGGGATTTCCCGGATTCATTCAATACTGCCGCAGGCGAGGACAAGCTCTTGCAGGGGGCGTTGAAGAAGCTGTATCATCAAGATCTGCCGGTCGAAGTAGTTGCTCCGGAAGGGAGCGGCACTGGAGAAACGGTTCATTATCGCTGGGATAACTTGGACGTTTACATTTTTGAACTTTGCGATACTGAATTACATGGCATCAAGGTGAAAAAAATAGCCCCCGGCCGGGAAGTGCCGGCACGCCCCCTGGCGGTGATTTACCAGCAGGTAAAAAACATTATTGACCATGAGATTATGGCTATTGTTCGTAATCTGAGTCCCGGAACCCGGGTTTTTATTACCGCCGATCACGGCTTCGCCTGGGTGGGCCGCAAGGACATCTGGTTCGATAGCAGCGATTTACATGTACCCTATGATTGTACTTATCTTAACTGCCTTTTAAAAAGCCCTTATGAAGAACTGCAGCTTCCTGCGGCAATAAAGAAGAATATTATTGCTTTTACTCCCCACCAATTACACATCGCCGCCCGGGAAACCCGGTTTAATAAGACCAGCGGTGAGATGGAGGAACAGCTCTTTGAAACGGTGGCTTTTCCCCGTACCGGTTTTTCCTTCCGCCGTCCTGCTGCGCCTTACCACCCCGATGCTTTTTCCCACGGGGGTATTTCCCTGCAGGAACTGCTTATTCCCATGGTAGTTCTTCAGGTCAAAGATCCAGAGCAGGGATTGCTCAATTTAAGCCTGATCGAGGGACCGAGCGAAGTCCTGGAAGGGGAAAATATTGAATTAAGCGCCCGGTTGGACTACGCCTCTGCTCCCCAGTTATTCCCCGATGACCTGAGGGTAGAGTTACGGGCCTACTATGCTGCTGATGCGGAGCGCTTCTCCCTGCCGGGGCAAATCCTCTATATAGGCGGAACCGGGGGCAAGGTAAGCTATCGTTTTCAACCGGATGCAGGTGATGCCAGTGTGGAAGAGTGCCGCTCTGGTTATATGCAGCGGGTTTTCACCCTGGAAATAAGTTACCGGGACGGACAGCGTATGGTGCGCAAAACTCGCTCCCATAGATTTGTATTAAAACTTAATGCCGAAAAGGTCATGCGCCAGGTACCTTCCCATCTGGGTAATATCCTGGGGTTGACCCCCAAAAGTATGAGGTGATAGCGTGATACTTTTTTATTACTATTTGTACCGCCAGCGGTAACGGCGAGATGGAGGTTAGCGTGAAAAAACCAGATAACATCAAGCAGGATGCCATGTTCAAAAGCACTGTTCCCCGCATGCCCGAAGGCTACTATTCCGGCGACAAGCCCAATCCCAGGCTGCGGGCTTTTGTGGAACAGCATCTTCAGGAAAAACCTTATGACCCGGTTAATGATGAGTACGATATTCCCGCTTTTGATAAAGCAATTAAGACTACCAAGGCTACGGCTATATATAATATGCATACCTACTGGTCTAAAAAGCCTCATGATGCCATTCGCCAGTACATAAAGCATTATACTGAACCGGGCGATCTGGTTCTGGATCCCTTCTGCGGCTCCGGTGGCACGGCTCTGGCTGCGCTGATGGAAGGGCGCAAGGCTATAGCCATAGACCGCAGCCCGGCGGCTACCTTTATTACCAAGAATTACTGCACCCCGGTGGATGTAGAAGAGCTGCAGGAGGCCTTTGCCGAACTAAAAGCGCGGGTTAAACCGGAAATCGACTGGCTTTACGAGACCCGCTGTGACCGTTGTGGTGGGCCTGCTACTACCGCCTATACCGTGTATTCCCAGGTCTTTCAGTGTCCCCGCTGTTTGCGAAAAATACCCCTTTTCGATTGTGTGGAGGCAGAGGGGAAAACTAAAGCCGGCAAGAGCAAAAAAATAAAAGCCTGTCCCCATTGTTTTCAGAAGGGGCAGGTGGAAGAGATAAGCACTCGGGGAGAAAAGTTTGGCGCCGTACCGGTGCTGATCAGCTACCTCTGCGAAGGTGACTGCAAACCCCGGCGGGATCAGCGCCGCTACAACGAACCCGACCCGCTGAAGCGGGAATACTTTGAACAATATGACCTGGGTAAGCTGCGGGAAATTGAGGAGAAGGAGATTCCCTACTGGTATCCCACCGACCGCATGATGCATGCCCCGGAGGATCAGGAGTGCTGGGGAGCAGAATGGCGACCGGGCCGGAACTTCCGTACCGTAGATGAGCTTTTTACGAAGAGAAATCTGTGGGCGCTGGTTTTATATTTCCATCATTCTCAAATGATTACTAATTTCAATGATACTTTAAGGTTTGGACTAAACTCTATTTTATTGGCAATGTCTAATATGCAAGGTTATACAGAAGACCCAAGATTTCCTAACCAGTTGATGAGGGGTACATATTATTTACCTCAGATAGGTAGGGAATATAACGTCGATATCTGGCTTAAGGGTAAAATCGCAAATTTGACTCAAGGGTATATAAAAATAAATAAAGCTATTAATTCACCTACACTTATTGTCTCAACTCAGCCAGTCCAAAATATTAATACTATCATTGCAAGCTCAATCGATTACATTTTCACTGACCCTCCATACGCAGATAAAGTCCAATATGGTGAACTCAACTTTATCTGGGAAGCCTGGCTGGGTTTTGATACCCACTGGCATGACGAAGAGATCATTGTCAATGAGGTACGGGGCAAGACCTTGGACGATTGGACCATAATGATGAAAGCAGCCATGAAAGAATCTTACCGGGTACTAAAGCCTGGACGCTGGCTTTCGTTATGCTACCATGATACCTCGGAAGGAACCTGGGAACTGGTACAGGATATCATGGCTGAAGCCGGTTTTATTGTTGACCAATCCGATGCTGCTCTTTTCATTGATACCGGGCAAAAATCATACAACCAGCTAACCGCCGACAAGGTTACCAAGCGCGACCTGGTCATCAACTTTCGCAAACCTCGTCCTGGGGAACTAGCCGCAGACTTTATCATCACCGATAATGACGACACCGCAACCTTTCGAGAAAAAGTTCATGCCATAATCCGGGATTACCTATCCGCTCACCCCGGTTCCACCAAGGACCGCATCTATGACCAAGTCGTCAGCCGTATGGTACGGGCCGGACAGATGCAGGCCCATAATTTTGATGAACTCTTGCAGCAGGTGGCCGAAGAGGTGCGGGAACCGGTGCTCAAGAATCTCTATGAAAAGCAAGACCCTGATCTCTTTGGAACACATGAGATTGGCCGCTGGTACCTGAAGGAGAAAGAACTGGATGTATATGATGAAGCTGAAACTAGCCGCGAGGATGCTGCCGCTGCTAAACTGGAAGCTTTTACGCAGGATTGGCTGCAAAAGAACCGCCATAAAGAAGGGGTACATTATTCCGACCTGTTTGAATATTATCTTTACGCCATAAAAGAGCGGCCCCGTCGCCTCCTGCGGGACTGGCTCCCGGATTACTTCTATAAGACTAATGATGGCACCTATCGCCTTCCGGCCAACGATGAGGAAAGGGAAGCCAAAGCCCGCGGCCGCGCCCTGGGCATTAACCGCCGCATCAAGCGCTTGGTATCCTACCTGGAGCAGGGTATACCCGTTCCTGAAAAAGAATACCCCGGCGCTGCCACCCTGGCCGAATGGATTCGCCAGTGCAAACTCTCCGGTCTATACCAGGAAGGCGTTGTCCTGTACGAAAAAGGCGGACTTAATCTTGACCACCTTAGCGAAGAAACCCAGGTCAACCTGGAAGAAGACTACCAGGTCTGCCTGCGCATGCTAAATAGAGATTAGGATAAAGGGTTTTTAATAAGAGGGGGAAAAAGGATGTACATAAGAGCTTTAAAAATCAATAATTTCAGAGGGTTGAATGAGTTGTGGTTTTTACCCAATAAAGATGTAAATGTTGTGGTTGGGCCGAATAACAGCGGAAAGACAACCATTCTAACCGCTATGAAACTGTTGTTTGATCCTGCTATCAGGTTGCAGCGAGACGAAACCATTTCCCGCTTTGATTTTCATAATGGTGATACCACCAACCCTGTAGTAATTAGAGCCTGGCTGAGTTTGGACGATGAGTCCAATACTGATATTATCCTTCGATTTGGTGACAAAGTATCTTGCTGGCAGGTTAAAAATGAAATTCTCAAATCAGTAGAAGTAGAACCGGATGATGATCTACCGGATGGCACGGAAGAACTGCTGGCCATCAAGTTAATATCACAGTGGAACAATGAAATTGAAGTTGCCGAAACAGAGCTTTTAATTGTAGATGAGTTAGACAATAAAAAAGGAGGTTTTACTTATCAAGATCGGGAAGTGTTGAATTTTCGCTACTATGGAACCCACCGTAACCCAGCGTATGAGTTATCTTTAGCCAGGCAGAGTTTGCTCTCAAAAACATTAAGGGATCAAGAGGTAACTCGAAAATTTAGAGATTTAATGAAACTATTAGAAAGCAATAAATCGGACTTGTTGGAGCTTAAATCTATTAAAGATACAATGAAGAACCTGGAAACACTAATTTCCCCTGAACTAATAGGAGGATTTGATAGTTTTACCCTCACTTTTTTGGATGCTAATATTGGGCGTTTCAAAGGAGTAACTTCGGTTGGCCTTCATAAAGAACAGAATGGAAACAATAAAGTAATTCCTGTATCTATGCTGGGAGATGGGTCTCAAAATCTGCTACTTCTTATGCAGATTGTCCAAGCTTTGAAGCAGGAGGATGCTTCACTTATTGTTGCCATAGAAGAGCCGGAGCAAAATCTTGAACCATCGTTAGCCAAATGGGTTTTTAATCAAATAACATCTACACCGGAAACAGTAATCAAATCTAATATTGATGATACCCAGGATGAAGCAGGAAAGAAAAAAAGAATGGGCCAGTTGTTTGTAACAACTCACTCTCCAGCTCTAATAGGAGAACTGCAAGGGGCGGATTCCATATGCCGGTTATCACGTCCACATCCTGAAGCAATAGAAGTTACCCATGTTAAAGTAGCTTCTCGTTTAGAACCTGTTTTCAGAAAATCTCTTGAACAATACCGGGACCAGTACGCTCCTGCCTTATTGGCACAAAATGCATTGATAGTAGAAGGACCAAGTGAAGAGGGCCTTCTGCCAATATTATTCAATCATCTGGGAACGATTCCGGCCTGTAATCCGTTTTTCCTGGGGTTGGCTATTGTAAATGCCGATGGAGCTACTAATGTCTGGAAACATTCCCGTAACCTTAAGGCACTAGGAGTAAGTACCCACGCTTTGTTGGATTACGATGTTCCTGCAAAAGAGTTAAAAGATACTGAAACGCAGACCAAGTTAAGTCTATATGAACTTACTCAAAAGTATTCGGACTTTGTTACATGTTATCCCCAAAAATCGCCATTAGATTTCTGCAACGGGTATGATACCGAAGTAATGCTTGTTAATTGTATTGATCCAGAAATTTTGCTTGAAGGTATACGCAAATGTTATGAGGATGCGGGCCATGAACTTAATATTGATGAATGGACAAAATGCATCAAGAAAGAAATAAAACAGTCTTTTCAAATTTACATACCATCAGAATTTCCTAATAACTTTTCTACGTTTACTCTTGATAGTATTAAGTGTAGTAATGGGTCGGTCGATGATAGTGATCTTCAAAGGGCTTTTTTATATGCTGCACTGCATGAGCCACACGGCTGTAAAAGCCAGAAAGATATGCGAATAATCGGTGAAACATTGGTGGAAAACGATTGCATTCCGAAGCCTCTAAAATGTCTTCATAAACGAATTATTAAAACCTTAACCAGAGAGGTGGAACCGGGAGGGGGCATTCATGAGCTTGGCGATGATTGTTAAAGACGTTCCAGTCGATAAGAGCCAGCGCCGTGTGGGCGATTTACTGAAGCAGTATCCTCGTATTATGATCGAAGCTGCTCCCGGTACAGGAAAGACCTTTACGGGCGTATATTTAGCCTTGAGAGCCTGTAAATCTGGGCTTATATCCTCCAATACTCCTGCACTTTTTTTAACTTTTTCTAAGAATGCCAGAGTACAGATTGAAAATGAGATACGCAACTACCAGCAACAGGGATGGATGACCAGTGAGCAGGCAAAAATGATTGAGGTTCAGAACTACCATGCCTTTTTCTTTGAATGGCTTAATAAGAGAGGGGGGGTATGGGGAATTCCTACCCCGGCTACACCATGTTCTTTAAACGAAAATAATCAATTTATGAAAGGTGCTAAAGTTAAGAAAAATGAGTTAAAAAAGATTTGTCAACCATTCTGTAGGATGAACTATAGCGATGTTCTCTCGCAGGATAGTAATAATAAGATAAGAAAAATGGCATTAACCCGCATACGTAAAGGAAGACCTGATTATGATGATTTTGCCCCTTTAGCCTGTCACCTTATTTCCTTTTCGGAATTGACCAAGAAATGGCTAAGAATAAAGTATCCGCTGGTAATTCTGGATGAGTTTCAAGATTCAGACTGCTGTCAGTGGTATTTCTTGCAGCAATGGAATCCAGAGAGAGTAGCAATTTTTTATGATCGCTATCAAAGCATATATACCTGGAGAAAGGCTGATGCGGATAGACCTGAAGAGGTAGCCTGCCACTGGAATATAGTATATGATGCCTGCACAACTCTGACTACTCCACATCGCTCTGGAGGCGATTTGGCAAATTACTTCATCGACTTGCGAAAAGATAATCTTAAAGGAAGATATATCAAAATGAATAATTACAAACCCTTCATAAAAGTAATTAATCTAGAAAAAGGATACTATGATGGGGATGTAATGGGGCCTATAAGAGACAAATTAAGAAATAAAGTTATTGCCTATAAAGATGAAACTACTGCTGTAATCTGTCAATTCAATCTATTAACAAATTATCTTTTAAAACAGCTTCAGAAAAGACCGCGAAGTGGTAAAGGAAGGTATTTTCCCTGCAGGGCAATTAGTTCTGAAGGGTCAGAAGAAAAACTACGGGATTATATTTATTATTTACCGAAATGTGAGAGTGCCGATGATATTCGTAATTGGTTAGCTAATGTTTTTGTTACGTTATTGCTACCCTCTGCTGAAAATACAGTTAAAGAACGTTTGAGTAGAGAACAAATATCTAAGCGAAAAACCAGTGGTCCCTGGGAACAGGTTTCCAGGATACTGCAACCGATTTGGGACGAGTTATCGGTTGATAACCCAGGTGCGTTCATATTAGCATTGCACAGACTATCTGATATCGTAAAAATATTGACTGATGGAAAGGCCTATCCAGATTACGAAGCAATGTTTTATATTAAACATATTGCCCAAAGATTAAAATCACATCAGGCAGAATGTATTGGTGATACCGTTGAACCTATGCAGAGAGCATTGCTGCAGGCAAGCTATATATATCTTAGAAAACCCCCACGAGGTCTATTTATATTAAATGCTCATCAGGCTAAAGGGCGAGAGTTTGATCATGTAATAATTCCTCTTCTGTCAGGAGCAGGTGAGCCAGAGTTTAAAGGAAAGGATGCCAAATGTAAACCATACTGTTTTGACAAGGAAGAAGATCGGCGGCTTCTCTATGTTGCTATGACTCGTGCTAAAAAAAGAATTACTATCATGTACCCGGAAGATGACCCGTCAGAGTTTATTGAAAAATGGCAACTTCAATAGATATGTAAATAGCAGGTGCAGAGAGTTAAGCTAACAATCATTGAAGATTTTGATGTTACTTTTGCCCTTCATAGAGCCGGAAAACTTGTACTGTCTCCGTTAGAAAATACTTATATTTAAAATAGGGACTATGAATCATCTATGATGATGCATTTACAATTAGTTTTTTCAGTGATATAATACTTTTCAACAAATGCTGAAAAGTATTATTAGGGTGAAAGACATGGATAACGAAAAGCAGATAGAAAAAATTGTATTAGAATGTTTTGAGGATATTCCCTTTGCGAAGGTAAATATTCTTCGTAATTACAATTTATCGCCATTTTACCAGCCGGATTTAGTTCTGGCCGTAGATAGTTCCAGCGATCTGGAAAGATGGATCGTGTGTGAATACAAAAGCAGTGGACAACCCCGACTGGCCAGGTCAGCAGTAGATAAGCTGTTAAGGTGTGTGCAGGATATTCCCCAGGCATATCCGGTATTTATTGCCCCCTATATTTCTCCTAATTCAGCAGAGATTTGTCGGGAACAGGGGGTGGGCTATATTGACCTAGCCGGAAATTGCCGATTGGTTTTCGATAATATATATATCCTTAAAGAAGGCAAAGAGAATCCATTTAAGGAAAAAAGAGAGTTACGGTCTCTTTTTTCCCCCAAAGCGGAAAGAATTTTACGAGTACTCCTTAGTAATCCCGACAAGAAATGGAAAACCAAGGAACTGGCCAAAACAGCTGAAGTAAGCCTGGGGCAGGTCTCCAACGTAAAAACATTATTAGTGGATAGGGAATGGGTTGAGCCGAAAAGTTTCCGGTTAGTTGAACCTGGCCAGTTGCTGGAAGCATGGAGTACTGCCTATCAATCAGGCCGTAACCCAAAGAGGGATTTCTATTCATTTGCAAAAGCAAATGAATTGGAATTTTCATTGGCAGACATATGCCGAAAAATGGACATATCATACGCTCTTACGGGATTTTCGGCAGCGGCCCGGCGAGTGCCATTTGTGCGATATCAGCAAGCAATGGCTTATGTTAGTGGTGATATTGAAACCATAATTAATCGTTTGGAACTGAAAGAGGTGGATTCAGGGGCTAATCTAAGCATATTTATTCCTTATGATGACGGAGTGTTTTATGGAAGTGAAGAATATGAAGGAGTTCGAGTAGTCTCTGTTGTTCAGAATTATCTAGATTTAATGGAAAATCCCGGTAGGGGAGAAGAAGCTGCTCAGGCCTTGCTGGAGGGAGTAATGGCTAAACAATGGCAAAGCGCACCGATTATACGGAAATAGCGGTATCTGCAGCTAAATTGGTATTGCGCAATTATCCGGGAGGTTTGGACAAAGTATTTGATGAGTTTTATGATTTCTTGGATAATTCACTGGTTAAAGAAGGAATGGAAAAGCTGGACGATAAATTTAGCAGTCCCGATCACCTGGGACCTAAAATGGTAGCCGATTTCGAGGAAGTGACAGATTTGGAGTCACGAGAATTTCTTAAGCGTGATGCTTATGAACGGGTACATTACTTGATTGAGAGGATAAGGGCACATGGATGATAAATTAAGGGACGTTTATACCGGTAAAGTAGTTAATAAAGCTCATACCATTAATACCGGAGTCGACGAGTTTCCCCGTTATGTGGTGGAATACTTGATTGATAATTATTGCTCTGAGGAAACGTTTTATAAGGACATGGAACTGGTTGTTCGGAGGTTAAAAGAGAACTTTGTTCATGGTGCCGAAGCCGAGAAAATCCGGCATTATATCCGGGAAAACCGTCAGCATTCAGTTATTGCCAACCTGGAAGCACGGCTGGTTGAAACTGAGGATAAGTATTGGGCCGGCATTTCTGCTATTAACGAAAACTTTGTAAATATTCCTGAAATGCTAGTAAATCAATATCCGATGTTACTCTCTGGCGGGATGTGGGGAACCATTGACTTAACCTATGATGAAAATGAAGTACATAACAAAAAGATTCGCCCTTTTAAGGTTACCGGCTTTACGCCTTTTCAGGTAAGTGTTATTGACTTGGACGATTACATAGAACGGCGGCAGCAGTTTACTACGGAGGAATGGTTGGATGTGCTGGTGAACTCCTGTGGTTTGAATCCGAAGAAGATGTCGCGCCGCCAGAAACTCTTGTATTTGTGTCGTTGTATTCCACTGGTTGAAAGCAATATTAATCTGTTGGAACTTGCCCCCCGGGAAACAGGTAAAACCTATCTTTACCGCAATATTTCCTACTACTCCCATGTGCTTTCCGGAGGCAAAGCTACGCCGGCTCAATTGTTTATTAATTTGAACACGGGCAAGATTGGTGAAGTTGGCACCCGCGATGTAGTGGTATTTGATGAAATAGCCAATACGGATTTCACTGACCCCCGCAGCTTTGTTAGTATTATGCAGGGCTACATGCAGGATGCCAAATTCAGCCGGGGTAAGAAAGAAATACTGGCGTTTGCCAGCCTGGTTTTTGTGGGTAATATTGATGTTCAGGGCAACCTTCCCCACGAAAAGTACTATCACCTTTTTGAACCATTGCCCGATTTTTTACAGGTTGCTGCTTTTCTGGATCGTTTGCATGCCTACCTGCCGGGTTGGGAGATCCCCAAGTTGGGGCCGGAAAGTTATTCTCAGGATTATGGTTTTATTACCGATTATTTTTGCGAAATACTGCATGAATTGCGCCGGGTGGATATATTAGGTACTGTACGTTCTCGCTTTGTTATTGTTGATACTGCCGGAACTGATCAGGGAATATCGGGTCGGGATCAGAGGGCTATTATGAAAACTACATCGGCCTTGCTCAAGCTTCTTTATCCGGATGGGCAAGTATTAGATGAAGAGTTGGAAGAGGTGCTGCTATTATCCTGC
>ENA-UOOH01003145-UOOH01003145.1-fermentation-metagenome-genome-assembly--contig:-NODE-3145-length-13005-cov-10.272819_pt1 | contig 13005 bp, 13 predicted proteins | sample MGYA00245778_ERZ724025 | MGnify/ENA primary metagenome ERZ724025 (study PRJEB28704, sample SAMN03018313) | fermentation metagenome | biome: anthropogenic terrestrial biome; feature: soil... | reverse complement strand
TCAGCTTCCCAAGCTGAATGTCGCGGGTTCGAGTCCCGTTTCCCGCTCCAAAAGCAGCAGGTCCGGCCGGAAGGTCGGGGCTGCTGCTTTTTACCGTGCGGAAACGGACGAGAACCCGCCGGCGCAGGCTGGGAGAAAAAGCCGGCCCTTTCGGTGCGCCGGAAAAAACGCAGGGACTCGCGGAACGCGCGCAAAAACCGCGCTACCTTCGAGTCCCGTTTCCCGCTCCAAAAGCAGCAGGTCCGGCCGGAAGGTCGGGGCTGCTGCTTTTTACCGTGCGGAAGCGGGCGAGAACCCGCCGGCGCAGACCGACTGTTTTTAGCCTTCCCGCCCGCCGCTCTCATCCTCACCGTCAAACAGAATCAGAAATTCATCCTCGCCCATTTTCAGTCGCCGTTCTTCTTGAAGAGCGGAATCTGCACCTGCACCTGCGCCCTTTCAGCCCAGTCAAGAAGCGTATTCACACCGTTCCGCGTGATTTTAGAATCTTCCTCAAGGTTTGAAAGTCTGCCCTCAATCTTGTCCAGCCGGCCATTAGTAGCCTTTTGCCCTTTTTCCAGTCCGTCGATTTTCGTTTCCAGTCCGTCGATTTTCGTTTCCAGTCCGTCCAACCGGCTGTTCGCGGCCTGCTGCCCATTTTCCAGCTTATCCAACCGGCTGTTCGCGGCCTGCTGTGCCCTTTCCAGCCCGTCCAGTTTTTCAAGAATCGCCTGCAGCACTTTTGAGCTGTCCATCCCAGCGCCTCCCCTCCTCTGAATTATAAAACTCTTTCAGGCGGATGGCAAGAAAAAAATTGGAAATTCCCCGCCGTCGCCTGCGGAATGGTTCGAGCGCCGTCTTCGGCACTTTGCTTCTGCCCTCCATCCGTGATAAGATAAATAAAACCCGGCCGGGATGAAATGATAAGGTGCGGAAGCCCGGCCGAAAAACAGCAGAGGAGAAAGCAAAATGACGGATCAAAAGGCCAGAACCAGCCGCCTCGTTCTCACCGCTCTGTTCTGCGGAATCATTCTGATTTTAAACTTCACCCCCATCGGGTACATCCAGCTCCCTTTAATCAAGGCGACCATCATCCACGTGCCGGTCATCATCGGGTCCATCCTCCTCGGCCCTAAAATCGGTGCAGGGCTCGGCTTCGTTTTCGGCCTCACAAGCCTGTACAACAACACCGCCGCCCCCTCCCTTCTGTCATTCGCCTTTTCACCGTTTATCCCGGTGCCGGGGACGCACGCCGGAAGCTGGGAAGCGCTTCTGATCGCTTTCGTCCCCCGCATCCTGGTCGGCGTCGTCCCGCACTACTGCTACCGGCTGATGAAACGGGCATGGGGAAAAAGGCGCGGCGTGCTGGCGCTTTCGCTCAGCGGACTGGCCGGTTCCCTGACCAACACCGTTCTGGTCATGAACCTGATGTATTTTCTGTTCCGCGACGCTTACGGGGCCGTGAAAAACATCCCCGTCAGCGGAGTTTACCGGGCCGTTCTGGCCGTGATTTTTGCCAACGGCGTTCCGGAAGCCATCGTCGCCGCCGTTCTGACTGCGGCGGTCTGCCGCGCCTTGATGAAATTTTCTCCGGCAGAGCCGTAGCTGCAGCCGCCGCAGAAAGCCCTTCCGGATGGTCTTCCAGCGTCCGAAAGGGCTTTCCTCACGTCAGAGCGCTATTCTAAAAAACCGCCAAAGTTCACTTGCCCGAATCCGAGCTTTCTCCGCTTTTCTCCGACCCATCGCCGTGCGGCTCCGCATCTTTGCGCAGGTCCTCCGGCAGGACCCGGGCCGTTTTGCCCTCGACCTGGCGCTGAACACCCTCCACAATCCGGCGCAGGAACGGCGGCAGGCTCACGCCGATGTCCTTCATATTCTCAAGGATTGAGAGAATCTCATTGCAAATCAGCCATACGGCGACCAGCGAAGCGACGGCATAGCCGATGGGAAGGTCGACGCCCGCCTGCTCCGCGCCGTAGGCCACCAGCAGGTCGACGATGGCGCCCACGCAGACCAGCAGCCACATGCAGATTTTTTTGGCGATGCCCCGGAACCCGCGGTAGCTGCTGATCTTCTGGCCGCGGTACCTGGCCGCCGCAAGGCCCGTTCCGTAATCGATCAGGTTGACCGCAACCAGCAGAAGCACCGGCACGGCCAGCACGCCGAGCCAGGCCGAAAGGGCTGTGACGGCCGCGATAAAAGCCGCTTTGATTTTTTCCACTCCGATTTTTCCCCCTTTTCTGAGCTGTCCCCGTCCGACCGCCGCCGGGCGGCGAAATTGTCTGAACGGGAAAGACACGTCTGTGCAGAGGAAGCACCTCCTTTCACCTACAGGCTTTTAGACCCGAAAATTAGCCTCTTCAGGTTAAAACGACCCAAAAAAATTCAAATAAATTTTGGCATGGAAAGCCGTGCCGGCATCTTTTGGCCGCCGCTTGCAAAAGGAGGAGCGAAAGTCTAAAATGGAAGAAAAAGGGGGGATGCGGAATGACGGGAGTCGTCGATGTGGGCGGCGGGCTTCGGGGAATCTTTGGAGCCGGCGTCTTCGACTACTGCCTGGACCACGGAATCCGGTTCGACTACTGCATCGGGGTGTCCGCCGGAAGCGCCAATATCGCGTCGTATCTCGGCGGCCAGAAAGGCAGAAATTACCGCTTTTACATGCAATACGCCTTCCGCAGACAGTATATGGGCCTGCGCTGCCTTCTGCGCTCCGGTTCCTACCTGAATCTGGATTACATCTACGGCGAGCTTTCCAATCGCGGAGGCGAAGATCCGCTGGACTTTGAAAAAGTTCAAAAATCGAAAAGCGTGATGAAGGTCGTCGCCCTGAACGCCCGGACGGGAGAAACCGTGTATTTTGACAAAAGCGACATGGCGCAGGACCGGTACGATATTTTGAAGGCCTCCTCGTGCCTGCCGCTCGCCTGCAGGCCCTACCGAATCCACGGGGTCCCGTGCTACGACGGCGGCCTGGCGGACCCCGTGCCCGTGAAAAAGGCGTTCGACGACGGCTGCGACAGGGTCGTCGTGATTCTGACCAAACCGCTGAACTTCATCCGGGTGCCGGAGCGGGACGCGCGTTTTGCCCGCCTGCTGCGCAGGCGCTATCCGAAAGCCGCGGACTGCCTTCTGCTCCGTTTCCGCAGATACAACGACGGCGTTGCGCTCGCAAAAAAATACGCCCGGCAGGGCCGCGCCCTGATTGTCGCGCCGGACGACTGCGGCGGGATGAAAACGCTGACGAAGGACAGGGACCAGCTCGACCGGATGTACCGGAAAGGATACGAGGGCGCGGCCGCCCTGCCGGATTTTCTGCGGGTGCGAAAGGAAGCCTGAGCCCGCGGCGGGACGTTTTGCCCGGCGGTCCGCCGCTCTTTTTGAAGTTCCTGATTTTTCAAAAATTTTTCAGAATGATTCTTGTTTTTTCTTTGATTATCTCTTATAATAGGACAAGGAAGGTTTTCAATTCCTTCCAATCGAAACGCGAAAGGATGGGATGCCATGAAACTGGTGCTGCTTCGGCATGGAGAAAGCGAATGGAACCGGAAAAACCTGTTTACCGGGTGGACGGACGTCGACCTCTCTGAGAACGGGGTCGCGGAAGCCCGGAAGGCCGGGCAGCTTCTTCGGGAGAACGGCTACGACTTCGACGTCTGCTATACCTCCTACCTCAAGCGGGCCATCCATACCCTGAACATCGTGCTGGAAGAGATGGACCGCGAATGGCTGCCCGTCGTCAAGAGCTGGCGGCTGAACGAAAGGCACTACGGCGCGCTGCAGGGGCTGAACAAATCGGAAACCGCCAAAAAATACGGCGAGGCTCAGGTGAAAATCTGGCGGCGGTCCTTCGACGTGCGCCCCCCGGCGCTGAGCGAGGACGACAGGCGCAGCCCGAAACGCGCGGAACAATACCGGTACGAGGACCCGGCGCAGCTGCCCCTGTGCGAAAGCCTGAAGGACACCATCGCGAGGGCGCTGCCCTATTACGACAAAGTGATCAAAAAGGACGTGGAAAGCGGAAAGCGGGTGCTGATTGCCGCCCACGGCAATTCCATCCGGGCGCTGGTCAAGTCGTTCGAGAATCTTTCCGCGCAGGAGATCAGCCAGGTGAACATCCCGACCGGCATCCCGCTGGTCTACGAGTTCGACGGTCAGGGCCGGGTGAAAAACAAATTTTACCTGGGCGACCCGGAGCTGATTCGGGCAAAAATAAACAGCGTGGCAAACCAGGGGAAGGCAAAGGGCAGCGCGCAGAAATGACGCGCTCGCCGCCGCTTTTTAGCGGGTGCGGAATCCCCCCTTCACTTCCCGGAATTTCGATTCAATTTTGACTGGAGGTTATCAGTATGGCTTTTGGAAATCCGTTTCAGGCAAACGTCGAGCGGAAAATGAACAAGGCGGAACTCATCCAGGCGGTCCGTCTGGACCTTTCGGGCGAGCTGGAAGCGATTTACGGCTACGACGCCCACGTTCAGGCGACGGACAACGCGGCCGCCAAAAAGGTGCTGGCCGACATCCGCGACGAAGAAATCGCCCACATGGGCGAACTGCTGACGCTGCTCCGGACGCTGGACCCGAAGGAAGCGGACCTGTTTACGTCGGGCGAAAGCGAAGTCCGCGGCATGCTCGGCGAGATTGGAATCACCGTCCCCGAGCAGAAAGCGGCCGGCGGCGGCGAAGGCGCCAAAACGGTCGGCAGCCTGCTCGACAAATCCTGACGGCCCGACCAAACAAGGAGGTTACGGTTTATGAGTTATTTGTCTCGAGAAGCTTCTTCCCTGCCGGAAGACCTGTGGCAGAAAATCGACTCCGCCGTCGTGGAGGCGGCGCGGAACGTGCTGACCGGGCGGCGCTTTCTGCATGTGGCCGGGCCGCTCGGCCCGGGCGCGGAAGTCGCCCCCATCAATGACGCGGACGCCCTGCGGGAGACCGAAAAGGACGGCCTGCTTACGACACAGGGAAGAAAATTCGCGGAAATCCCCGTTCTTTACGAGGACTTTACGCTGCTTGCAAGGGACCTTGAAAATGCAAAGCAGACCGGCGTTCCCGCAGACCTGGGCGCAGCGGCAAGGGCCGCTGAAAAATGCGCCCTGAAGGAAGACCGGCTGATTTATTTCGGGAACGCCGAGCTCGGATACGACGGCCTGCTGACCGCCCCCGGCACCCAGAAAATCGAAAAGAAGGACTGGAGCGCCGGCGAGAACGCCTTTTCCGACATCGCCGCCGCTTATGCCGCGCTGGTGAAAAAGGGGATTTACGGGACTGCGGCCCTCGTGGTGAGCCCCGACCTCTACCTGCAGATGCAGCGCCTGCAGCCGGGAACCGGCCTGCTGGAAATCGACCGCGTCGCCAAGCTGGTGGGCGGGCATGTCTATGAGGCCCCGGCGCTCGGAACGGAGAAAGCCCTGCTGGTCGGCTCCAATGCGGGAAACATGGACCTCGTGATCGGGCAGGACCTGGCAACCGCCTACCTGGAGCAGAAGGACCTCAACCACAGCTTCCGCGTGGTGGAGAGCGTGCTGCTCCGCATCAAGCGCAAAGACGCCGTCGTCGTCTTTGAATAAATTATTGTCGGACGGTCCGGCGCACGCGCCGGTTGATATTTTCTGCATCGTCAGATGCATATCAGGGAAAGGAGCGGTCAAAAATGTCGGAGATCGAATTTTATCGCTGTGAAGTTTGCGGCAATATCGTCGCCCTGCTGAAAAAGGGCGGCGGGACGCTCACGTGCTGCGGCCAGGCGATGACCAAGCTGAAGGCCAACTCGACGGACGGCGCAAAGGAAAAGCATGTGCCGGTCGTCACCAGAGAGGGCGGCAGGCTGAAGGTCGCCGTCGGCTCGGTTCCGCATCCGATGATTCCGGAGCACCACATCGAATGGATCGCGCTGGTTTCCGGGCGCAGGCTGGAGTTCAAATACCTCAAGCCCGGCGAAAAGCCGGAAGCGGAATTTGAGGACGCCGAATCCGGCACCGTCTACGAGTACTGCAACCTGCACGGCCTCTGGAAGGCCGATTTCTGAGTTTGACTTTTCACTGCTAAAAACGGCAGCAGGAGGTTTTGTCCATGGCAGTCAAGAACGCAATGACTTTTGATTTTCTCCACTCCGCCTACGGCGGGGAGAGCATGGCGCACATGCGCTACCTGATTTGGGGCGACATCGCCGCAAAAGAGGGCTTCCCGAACGTGGCGCGGCTGTTCCGGGCGATTGCTTACGCGGAGCAGGTGCACGCGACCAACCATTTCCGCGCAATCGACGGGACCTCTCCGGCGGACGCGACGGTGAACGCCGGCGCCCCCTTCTGCGTCGGCAAGACGGCGGACAACCTGCAGGGCGCCATCAACGGCGAGCTGCACGAAGCCAGCCAGATGTACCCCGTCTACCTGAACACGGCGAAGTTTCAGAATGAACCGGACGCCATCCGCTCTTTCCATTTTGCGCTGGAAGCGGAAAAAATCCACGCGAAGCTGTTCCAGACGGCGCTGGACGCCGTCAAATCGGGCCAGGACATCAAGCTGAATAAAATCTATATCTGCCCGGTCTGCGGCTACACCGTCCTCGACAACGCGCCCGAAAAATGCCCGGTCTGCGGCGCAGGCAAAGAAATCTTCAAGGAATTTTAACCGTTCTTCCGCTCCGACTTCGCCACTGCGGCGAAACGCGGGCCGGATTCCCTCCCGCTCTTCCGCGCCTCAGGCGCGCCGAGAAGCGGGAGTTTTTTTCTGCTTTTTTTTGCGTCTTTTCCGGCAGCGCGGGAGAAAATCCGCCATATATCAAAAATATTACATACTTTTGATAGTATTTCGACAAAATACCGGTTGCTCAGCCGGACCGATTTTGCTATGCTAAAGAGCAGAACCTGGTCGGATTTTCCAGAATGGGGAAAGGCCGTATTTCTACGCTGGACAAAGAGAGGAGACCACCATTGAAAGACGGAAAAAGCGGAGAGGACGAACCTTCCGCGCTGCAGAAGCTGCTGGACCGGGTGATCCGGAACGGCGAGATTCAGACGGTTTTTCAGCCGATTGTTTCGCTCCGGGACGGGTCGGTGCTCGGCTATGAAGCGCTGAGCCGGGGCCCTGCGGGCACGCCCCTGCAGAACCCCGACGCGCTGTTCGGGGTTGCGGCGGAATGCGGAAGGCTCTGGGACCTGGAGCGGCTGTGCCGCAAAAAGGCGCTGGAATCCGCCTACCGGGGCGGCGCGGGGCCGCATCTGTTCTTAAACGTAAGCCCCGACGTGATCCGCGACAAAAAATTCAGGAACGGCTTTACAAAAGAATACTTGAAAAAATATCAGGTCGGCTCCGACAAGGTCTCTTTTGAAATCACGGAAAAAAACGCCGCAGGCAATCTGGAGAACTTCAAAAACATCATCAGCCATTACCGGAACCAGGACTACAAAATCGCCATCGACGACGCGGGGGCGGGGTACTCCGGTCTGACCATGATCACCGACCTTCACCCGCAGTACATCAAGCTGAACATGAGCCTGGTCCGCGGAATCGACCGGGACGGCTACAAAAAGGCGCTGGTCAAGAGCCTGAACGATTTCTGCCGGATTGCCCACACCGCCCTGATTGCCGAGGGAATTGAAACGGAGCGGGAGCTGCAGACCCTGATAGACATCGGGGTGCATTACGGGCAGGGCTTTTTCCTGCAGGTGCCGGACCGGCGGATGAAGCCCCCCGGCGGCCGTGTGCTGGAGGCAATCCGGAAGCGGAACATGCAGAACAACAACCTGTATTTTCACTATCTTTCCGGCATCTACATCGGCAACCTGTGCCGCAGCAGCGCCACCGTTCCCCCCAACGCGACGGCCGAGCAGGTCTATAACATTTTTCTGAAGGACGACGCGGTGTCGGGCGTCACCGTCGTGAGCGACGGCCGGGTGGCGGGCGCCGTGGCCCGCCACCGCATCGACCACCTGATGAGCGGGCAGTTCGGCTTCAGCCTGCACGCGAGGCGCCCCATCGCCTCCATCATGGACACCCGCCCCCTCGTCACGGATTTTGAGGTCCCCATCGACCTCGTTTCCAAAATGGCGATGTCGCGCCCCCCGGCGAAGCTCTACGACTTCATCATCGTGACGCGCGATTCCCGGTACTACGGCATCGTGACGATTAAAGACCTGCTGGAAAAGACGATGGAGATCGAAGTCTCCGACGCCCGGCACAGGAACCCGCTCTCCGGCCTTCCGGGCAACCTGATTATCGAGCGCACGCTGACGAAATGCATCGAATCCTCGGACCCGTTCACCGTGCTCTACATCGACATCGACAATTTCAAGGCCTACAACGACGTGTACGGCTTTGAGCACGGGGACAGCGTGATCCGGTTCGTGGCCAAGCTGCTGAACGATATCTTTTCCGCAAAGGGAATCTTCATCGGCCACCTGGGCGGCGACGATTTTCTCGCCGTGCTGCCGGGCTATGGGGCCGCGGGCGCCTGCGACGAGCTGCTCCGCGCGTTCGACGCCGGCATCCGGTGCTTTTATTCCGAAGAAGACCTGAAAAAAGGCTACATCACGGCCAGAAACCGCAGGGGCGAGGAAGAGCAGTTCCCCGTCATGACGGTTTCGGTGGCCGGGGTCTCAAACCGCACGCGGAAATACGAGAACATCTACCAGCTTTCCGAACGCGCGAGCGTCGTCAAGAAAAAATGCAAGCAGGTCTGGAACAGCTGCTATGAAATCGAATGAGCGCAAAATGCCGCGGACCCGTCTGGGCCCGCGGCATTTCGTCGATCCCCGATGAAAGATCTCTGCCCCGCCCCGCTTTTCACGAGGGTTTTCCTTCCGAGACGATTTTTTCCAGACAGTGAATCAAATCCTGCAGGGTGTAAAGCTTGACGTTCCGCTTTAAAATCTCGTTTTTCAAGTCGATGGACAGGGACTCGAAACGGTCGCGCAGCCCGGGAGAAACATAGGACGGCATACCATCACCTCGGAATCAGCGTTCCCGTTTTGAAAGGAAAAATTCACGGCAGAGGCCCCGCGGCTACCAGCAGCGGCGGCGGCAGCGCCATCCCCTGCGCCGGCAGCGGCAGCAGCGATTCCAGCAGCACATCGGTGTATCACCCTCCTTTTCCGGGAGACTGGTCTATACTATGCCGCCCCGCAGGGGCTTGGCAATATCGCATTTTCCCATTTTTATCCGGAATTCCGCGCCGCCTTCCCTGCGGAAAGTGCCGTCCGGCGCTTGAACTTTTCCTGCTGAAAATAATAACTGTTATTATATTTATACAAAAGAAATCTGAAATATGCCGTTAAAATAAGCGCTATTATAGTGGATTTTACAATCTTTTTGTTGTATACTGAGGGCAGTCAGAAAGGCGCCCGCAAAGGGCGACGCCGAAAACCGAATGAAATAAAAATGGGGGCATCGCAATGAGCCGTTCGTTCTTGGAAGCTGTCGAAAACCGGCGCTCCATCCGCACCGTCGGCCGGGCCAGTCCGCTGCAGGAAGATAAGCTGGTGGAGCTGATCCGCCGATGCGCCAAATACTCGCCGAGCGCGTTCAACTCTCAGGGCGCGCGGCTGCTGGTGCTTCTTGGCGGCCAGCATGAAAAGTTCTGGAACATCACGGAAGGCATCCTAAAAAAGATCGTGCCGGAAGGCAGGTTCGGCAAAACCGCCGCAAAGCTGGCCGCATTCCGCAGCGGCGTGGGCACCGTTCTGGTCTATGAAGACCAGAACGTCGTGCAGACCCTCCAGAAGCAGTTCCCGCTGTACAAGGACCATTTTCCGGAATGGGCGCTGCAGTCCTCCGGGATGCTGCAGCTCGTCCTGTGGACCGCGCTGGAGGAAGCCGGATTCGGCGCGAGCCTGCAGCACTACGACCCGCTGGTGGACGAATTGGTGCAGAAGGAGTGGAACGTCCCCTCCGGCTGGAAGCTGCTGACGGAGATTCCGTTCGGCAGCCCCGAAGAAACGCCGGGCGAAAAATCCTTTAAACCCCTCGAAAGCAGGGTCTTTGTCAAAAAGTAAAGCGTTCCCGTGAAAAAGCCCACCCGTAGTCCCTCCTACTTTATTATAGAGAAAGACCGCCGCCCGGATTTTTTTCCGGGCGGCGGCCCTTTGCGCGCTCGCATGCGGCCGGATGCTAAAACTCGGCGGAGCCGGCCGTCCGCGGGAACGGCAGCACGTCGCGGATGTTGGAAATGCCGGTCAGGTACATGACCAGGCGCTCGAACCCCAGGCCGAAGCCCGCGTGCCGGACCGAGCCGTATTTCCGCAGGTCGAGGTACCAGCGGTAGCCTTCCTCATTCATGCCGAGCTCCGCCATGCGCCGCCGCAGCAGGCCGAGGCGCTCCTCGCGCTGGCTGCCGCCGATGATTTCGCCGACGCCCGGCACCAGCAGGTCGACGGCGGCCACTGTTTTTCCGTCGTCGTTCTGGCGCATATAGAACGCCTTGATCTGCTTCGGGTAGTCCGTCACGAAGACCGGGCCGTGAAAGACCTGCTCGGTCAGGTATTTTTCGTGCTCCGTCTGAAGGTCGGCGCCCCATTTCGCCGGGTACTCGAAATGCTCGTTGTTCTTCTCCAGAATCCGGACGGCTTTGGCGTAGGGAATCCGCACAAACTCGGATTCCGCCACCTGGTTCAGCCGCTGCAGCAGGCCGGGGTCCACGAACCGGTTGCAGAAGGCGAGGTCGTCCGGGCACCGCGCCATCACCTCGCGGAGCACGGCCTTCATCATGTCCTCCGCAAGGGCCATGTCGTCGTCCAGGTCGGCGAACGCAATCTCCGGTTCGACCATCCAGAACTCTGCGGCATGGCGCTGGGTATAGGATTTTTCCGCCCGGAAGGTCGGCCCGAACGTGTAGACCCTGCCGTAGGCCATGGCCATGCACTCGGCCTCCAGCTGGCCGGAAACCGTGAGGGACGTGTGCCGGCCGAAAAAGTCCTGCGAGTAGTCCGTCTTCCCGTCCGGCGTGCGCGGAACGTCGTCCAGGTTGAACGAAGTCACCGTGAACATCTCCCCCGCGCCCTCGCAGTCGCTTCCGGTAATCAGCGGCGTGTTGACATAGACAAACCCACGCTCCTGAAAAAAGCGGTGGATGGCGTAGGCCGCCGCGGAGCGCACCCGGAACGACGCGCCGAACAGGTTCGTCCGCGGCCGCAGGTGGGCGATGGTGCGCAGGTATTCCGGTGAATGCCGTTTTTTCTGAAGCGGGTAGTCCGGCGTGGAGGCGCCCTCCACGGTGATTTCGGCGGCGTGGATTTCAAACGGCTGCTTCGCGCCGGGCGTGACCTTGAGCTCTCCCTTCACGATGAGGGCGGAGCCGACGTTCAGCCCGGCCACTTCTTTATAATTTCCGATTTTCCCCGCCTCGAAGACAATCTGCACGCCCCTGAAGCAGCTTCCGTCGTTCAGGTCGATAAAGCCGAACTTTTTGGAACTGCGGATGGAGCGCGCCCAGCCGCAGACGGTTGCCGTCCTGTCCGCAAAAGCCGCCGTATCGGCATAAAGCGCGGAAATCGTCGTCCTCTTCAATCTGTGAGCCCCCAAATACAAAGTCCCTTTCCCCGTTGCTGGAAAAGGGCCGCGGTCCGGTCCGCGTAAAAGCACAGTTTTCGTTATTATAGCATGACGCGGCGCGATTTTCCAGCCGGATTTTTCGACAGTCTGCCGGCCCGGGAAAGGCCGCCCTGAAAAGCGAAAGCCGTTTTTCAATAAAAATGAATTCCGGCAAATTTCGGCTTGCATTTTTTTATCGAATGGGTTAAAATAGAGGTTGCTTTACGGCCAATTTTGCAATTCTTTTGAAAGGGATGCTCATGCCTTGGATTTTAAGACGATGCCGAAACCGGAGCTGGAATCGGTGCGGAAGGATTTGGAGAGCCAATACCGGGATTTTCAGGCGAAGAAGCTGAGCCTGAACATGGCGCGCGGCAAGCCGGGGCGCGACCAGCTTCGGCTCTCCGCGGCGATGCTGGACGCGTTGAATTCCTCTTCCGACTACCGGGCCTCCACCGGGGACGACTGCCGCAACTACGGCCTGCCCGACGGCCTTCCGGAGATGCGGCGCCTGTTTGCGGATATGATGGAAGTGGACGAGAAAAACGTGATTGTGGGGGGAAACTCCAGCCTGAACATGATGTTCGACACCGTCTCGTGCGGGATGACGCACGGCTTTGCGGGGTGCAGGCCGTGGGGCAAGCAGGAGCACCTGCGCTTTCTGTGCCCCGCGCCCGGCTATGACCGCCACTTTGCCATTACGGAGTATTTCGGCTTCGACCTTATTACCATCCCGATGACGCCGGAAGGCCCCGACATGGACGCCGTCGAGCAGGCGGTGAAGGACCCGGCCGTGAAGGGCATCTGGTGCGTGCCGAAATACCAGAACCCGACCGGCATCACGTTCTCCGACGAAACGGTCCGCCGCTTCGCCCGGCTGAAGCCGGCGGCGAAGGACTTCCGCATCTTCTGGGACAACGCCTACTGCGTGCACGACCTGACGGACACGCCCGACCATCTGCTGAGCCTGTGGGACGAGTGCCGCAGGGCGGGCAGCCAGGAGCTCGCGTTCTATTTCGCCTCGACCAGCAAAATCACCTTTCCGGGCGCCGGCGTGGCGGCCATGGCGGCGGCGGAAGGAAACCTGCGGGACATCCGCAAGCACTATTTTTACCAGACCATCGGCCCGGATAAGCTGAACCAGCTGCGCCACGTCGCGTTCCTGAAAAACATCGACGGCGTCCTCGCGCAGATGGCCCAGCACCGCGCCCTGATTGCGCCGAAGTTCCGGGCGGTGCTCGCCAAACTGGACTCGCAGCTCTCCGGCAAAGGGGTGGCCGAATGGACCCGGCCGCGGGGCGGCTACTTCATCAGCGTGGACGTGATGCCCGGCTGCGCCAGGCGCGTGGTGTCGCTGTGCGCCGGGGCGGGCGTCAAGCTGACCGGGGCGGGCGCGACGTTCCCCTACGGGAAGGACCCCAGGGACAGCAACATCCGCATTGCGCCCACTTTTCCGCCGGTGGAGGAGCTGGAGCAGGCGATGGACCTGTTCTGCATCTCCGT
>ENA-UOOH01003141-UOOH01003141.1-fermentation-metagenome-genome-assembly--contig:-NODE-3141-length-13020-cov-3.714231_pt1 | contig 13020 bp, 16 predicted proteins | sample MGYA00245778_ERZ724025 | MGnify/ENA primary metagenome ERZ724025 (study PRJEB28704, sample SAMN03018313) | fermentation metagenome | biome: anthropogenic terrestrial biome; feature: soil; material... | reverse complement strand
GGATGCAGCCGCCCGAGGGGCCGCCGGTTTGCACGGCCTTGAAGGCGCGGCCGTTGGGGATGCCGCCGCCGATGTCATAGATGACGGTGCGCAGCGGCGTGCCCATGGGCACCTCCACCAGGCCGGTGTTGTTGATCTTGCCGCCCAGGGCGAACACCTTGGTACCGGCGGATTTCTCCGTGCCCATGGAGCGGAACCAGGTGGGCCCATGCAGCAAAATCTGGGGGATGTTGGCATAGGTCTCCACGTTGTTGATGTTGGTGGGCGCGTCAAACAGGCCGCGAACCGCCGGGAAGGGCGGCTTGGGATGGGGCTCGCCGCGCTCGCCCTGAATGGACACCATCAGCGCGGTTTCCTCGCCGCACACAAAGGCGCCGGCACCCTCGCGGATATGCACGTCAAAGTCAAATCCGCTGCCCAGGATGTTCTTGCCCAGCAGGCCGTACTCCTTGGCCTGGTCGATGGCCATGCCCAGGCGCTTGACGGCGATAGGGTACTCGGCGCGCACATACACATAGCCCTCGTTGGCGCCGATGGCGTAGCCGTTGATAATCATGGCCTCCAGCACGCAGTGGGGATCGCCCTCCAGCACGGAGCGGTCCATGAACGCGCCGGGGTCGCCCTCGTCGGCGTTGCAGATGACAAACTTGCGCTCGCCCTGGCTGGCGCGGGCAAACTTCCACTTCTGCCCGGTGGGAAAGCCGCCGCCCCCGCGTCCCCGCAGGCCGGACTGGCTGACGGTATCGATGACCTGCTCAGGCGTCATCTCCAGCAGCGCCTTTTGCATGGCCTTGTAGCCGTCAAAGGCCAGATACTCATCGATGTTCTCCGGGTCGATCACACCGCAGTTGCGCAGCGCCACGCGGGTTTGGTGCTTGTAGAAGGGAATTTGGTCCAGCGCCATGTCCACCGTGTGGTCGACATCCTTCTCCTGATGCAGCAGACGCTTGACGATGCGGCCCTTGAGCAGGTGCTCGGCCACAATTTCATCGATATCAGACACCGTGACGTGGGAGTAAAAGGTGCCCTCCGGGTACACGATGACGATGGGACCCGCCTCGCACAGGCCAAAGCAGCCGGTGCGGATGGGCTTGATTTCCCGGTCCAGGTCATATTCCTTCAGCTTGAGGTTCAGGTGCTCGAGCAATTGCTCGCTGCCCGACGAGGTACAGCCTGTGCCACCGCACAGCAATACGTGTGAACGAAAAATATCCATGTAGTTCCCTCCCGTCAGGCCTGCTGCTCGGCAGCGCCGATGGTATACTCGGTCACCGGGTGGCCGTTGACCACGTGGTCGGCCACAATCATGCGCGCCTTCTCGGGGTTGACCTTCACATAGGTCACCTTGTTGCCGTCGGGCGTAATGACGTCCACCATGGGCTCCAGCCGACACATGCCCACGCAGCCGGTCTGCGTGACCTGCACATTACGCAGGTGGCGGCGGCCAATCTCATCCATAAAGGCGGTCAGCACAGGGCGGGCGCCCGCCGCGATGCCGCAGGTGGCCATGCCAATCACCACGCGCACGGCTTCCTCCTTGTCCTCCTTGCGCAGGCTGATGCGCGCCAGGGTTTTTTGGCGGATGGCTTCCAGTTCTTCCAGTGTTTTCACAATATCAACCCTCCGAATACCGTTTGACACTGCTCGATGAGCAGCTGTTTGATGTAATCCATAACCTCGGGTTCCTGTAAACCAACCTCTGGCCCCAGCGCCCGGCGGATGTCCCGGGTATCAAACCGGCTTTCCGCCTGCGGCGAGTGCAGCGCCAGCACAAAATCCGGCCGGTCGGGGTGGGTGAGCACCAACGTGCTCATGGTCTCCGGCAGATCACCCAGGGGCAGACAGTCCACATGCCTTGTTATCAGCCTCAGGTGCACCCGCGTGCCCTGGCCTGGCAGGCTATCCAGCCGCAGAAAGCCGCCGGTCTTCTCCGCGTTGGCGGCCGCCAGCGGCAGCCCCAGGCCCACCTTGCGGGTGGTGCGGGTGGTGGCAAAGGGGTCTGCCGCCCGCTGCGCGAAGCTCTGCTCCATGCCCCGGCCATCATCTTCCAGTACCGCGTCCAGCGCCCCGTCCTCCGCAAGGCTCAGCGCCAGGCTAATCCGGGAGGCATCGGCCCGCAGGCTGTTCTCCGCCAGGTCCAGCAGGTGCAGCGACAGGTCGCGCATCAGGCGCGGTACTTGTCCAGGATGCCGGCCACCTGGTCGGGCGTCACCCGGCCATACACATCATCGTTGACGGTCATCACGGGGGCCAGGCCGCAGGCGCCGATGCAGCGCGTGGCATCCAGCGTAAACTCCCCGTCCTCCGTGGTCTCGCCGACGGGGATTTCCAGGTACTCACACAGCTTGTCCAGCACCGCCTGCGCGCCCTTAACATAACAGGCCGTCCCCATGCAGACGCTGATCACATACTTGCCCTTGGGCGCCAGCGCGAACTGCGCGTAAAAGGTCGCCACGCCATAGACTTCGCTCAGGGTCTTGCCCATGCCGTCGGCAATGACCTCCTGCACATCCATGGGCAGCGCGCCAAACAACGCCTGCGCCTCCTGCATCACCGGCATCAATCCGCCCGGTTCATCCCGATGGCGGGCAATGATGCGGTCCAACTCCGCGAACTTTTCGCCGACTTCTGTCATCCGGATTAGGCCTCCTCATAGTCATGTTAACATTTATTTCACATAACCCGGGACATTGTACCATAGGTCTGCAAGATTTGCATCTACATAATATAGTATGAGTTTTCAGGCTTGAGGGGAATCATCATTCCTTGACCGGATGCTGTATCGCGCCACAGCTGCCGCGCTGTCTTCCGACTTGACAGCCTGCCGTGGCCGGGGCTGCTCCACCGGCTTTCGTCGGGAAGGAGGACATCCCATTCCTGATCCGATTCCATTTCGGCCACACGGCGGCAGGGCTCGGACCAGTGCCAAGAAACGGTGATTCTGAAAACCTTTTCATATTCTTCTCCCTCTAAATTCATCGAATTTGACGAAAAATTGACAAAAAGTTTCTGAATTTTGCTTATTTTCTTCCTGAAGGGGTTGCAACTTTCGGAAATGATTGTATAATATTTAACGACATGTAACCTGAAAACCAATTCAGGTCGAATAGAAGGAGGAGAACATGGACTTCACCTTGAGCAAAGAGCACGCCATGGCGCAGCAGCTCTTTCGGGACTTCGCGCACAGGGAAGTGGAACCCCTCGCCCAGGAAGTGGACGAGTTCCACCGCTTCCCCCGGGAAACGGTCGACAAGATGGCCCGCTGCGGTATGCTGGGCATCCCCTTCGCCAAGGAGTACGGCGGCCAGGGCTGCGACACGCTAGCCTATGTGCTGGCGGTGGAGGAAATGGCCAAGGTATGCGGCACCACCAGCGTCATCCTGTCGGCCCACACCTCGCTGGGCGCGGGCGCCATTGACCGCTTTGGCACGGCCGACCAGAAGAAGAAGTACCTCACTCCTCTGGCCACCGGCGAAAAGCTGGGCGCCTTCGCGCTGACTGAGCCTGAGGCGGGCACCGATGCCGCCGGCCAGCAGACCAAGGCCGTGCTGGATGGGGATGAGTGGGTAATAAACGGCTCCAAGATTTTCATCACCAACGCGGGCGAGGCCGACATCTACGTGGTGTTTGCCATGACGGACAAAGCCCAGGGCACGCGCGGCATCTCGGCCTTCATCGTGGAAAAGGGCACGCCGGGCTTTGAGTTTGGCCTGCCGGAGAAGAAGATGGGCATCCGCGGCTCGTCCACGCGCGAGTTGATTTTCATCGACTGCCGCATCCCCAAGGAGAACCTGCTGGGCCGCGAGGGCAAGGGCTTTGGCGTGGCCATGGGCACGCTGGATGGTGGCCGCATCGGCATCGCCGCCCAGGCGCTGGGCCTGGCCGAGGGCGCGCTTGACAAGGCCGTCGCCTACGTGAAGGAGCGCAAGCAGTTTGGCCGCCCCATCGCCAAGTTCCAGAACACGCAGTTCCAGCTGGCCGACATGAAGTGCGAGATTGAGGCCACCCGTTGGATGGTGTACCACGCTGCCGCCACCAAGGACGCCGGCCAGCCCTACACCGTGGAAGCGGCGCTGGCCAAGCTGAAGGCCGCCAACGTGGCAAGCGATGTAACCCGCCGGGCCGTGCAGCTGCTGGGCGGCTACGGCTACATTCAGGAGTATGACGTGGAGCGCATGATGCGCGACGCGAAAATCACCGAAATCTACGAAGGCACCTCCGAGGTACAGCGCATGGTCATCTCGGGCGCGCTGCTCAAGTAAGGGAGGAGAGAGAGCATGAACATCGTCGTTTGCATCAAACAGGTGCCCGACACCAACGAGGTGCGCATTGACCCCGTGCGCGGCACCCTGATTCGCGAGGGCGTGCCCACCATCATGAACCCGGACGACAAAGCCGGGCTGGAAGCCGCCCTGCGCCTGAAAGACGAAATGGGCGCCAAGGTGAGCGTCATCAGCATGGGCCCCATGCAGGCCGACCTGGTGCTGCGCGAGGCGCTGGCCATGGGCGCGGACGAGGCCTACCTGGTGACCGACCGTGCCTTTGGCGGCGCGGATACCTGGGCCACCTCCTGCACGCTGGCCGCGGCCATCAGCAAGATGGACTACGACCTGATTATCACCGGCCGCCAGGCCATCGACGGCGACACCGCCCAGGTGGGCCCGGAAATCGCCGAGCATCTGCAAATCCCCAACATCAGCTACGCCGAGGCAGTGCGCGTGGAGGGTGACGAGGTGGTGGTCAAGCGCCAGTACGAGGACCGCTACCACACCGTGCGCGCCAAGATGCCGGCCTTGCTGACCGCGCTGAGCGAACTCAACGACCCCCGCTACATGACCCCCGGCGGCATCTTTGATGCTTTCCGCGAGAAGACGGTCACCATCTGGACACGCGCTGACGTGCCCGTGGATGACGGCAACATCGGCCTCAACGGCTCGCCCACGCGGGTGTTCCGTTCCTTCCCCAAGACAGTCAAGGCCCCCGGCATGAAGATTGAAGAGGGCGTTGACGAGTCGGTGCAGTTTGTGATGGACAAGCTGCGCGAAAAGTACATTCTGTAAGGAGGCGAATACAATGAGCAAGGAATATCAAGGCGTTCTCACCTTCGCCCAACAGGTGGACGGGGAAATCAGCGGCGTTTCGCTGGAGCTGATTGGCAAGGCCAGGGACCTGGCCCACGACTTGAACACCCAGGTGACCGCCCTGCTGCTGGGCAGCGGCGTGCGTCCGCTGGCGCAGACGCTGGTGGAGTACGGCGCGGACCGCGTCATCGTGGTGGATGACAAGGCGCTGGCCACCTACACCACCGAGCCCTACACCCAGGCCATGACGGACGTCATCAACGAATACAAGCCCGAAATCGTGCTGGTTGGCGCCACGGCCATTGGCCGCGACCTGGGTCCCCGCGTGGCAGGCCGCGTACATACCGGCCTGACGGCGGACTGCACAAAGCTGGAGATTGAGCCCGAGACCCACGCCTTTCACATGACGCGTCCGGCGTTTGGCGGCAACCTGATGGCCACCATCATTTGCCCCGAGCATCGCCCGCAGATGGCCACCGTGCGCCCGGGCGTCATGGTGCGCGAAATCCGCGACGCCGCCCGTCAGGGTGAAATTGTGGACTTCCTCTGGACGGCCAAGGAAAACGCCTGCTATGTGCAGGTGGAAGACGTCATCAAAAAGGTGAGCAAAAAGATTGACATCCAGGCCGCCAAGATACTGGTAGCAGGCGGCCGCGGCGTGGGCAGCGGCGAAAACTTCCAGCTTCTGCAGGATTTGGCCGACGCCATCGGCGGCGAAGTGGCCAGCTCCCGCGCGGCGGTGGACGCCGGCTGGCAGGAGAAGGACCGCCAGGTGGGCCAGACGGGCAAAACCGTACGCCCCAACCTGTACTTCGCCTGCGGCATCTCCGGCGCCATCCAGCACATGGCCGGCATGGAGGAATCCGACTACATCGTCGCCATCAACAAGGACCCCGACGCCCCCATCTTCGGCGTGGCCGATGTGGGCATCGTGGGCGACCTGTTCAAGATTGTGCCCAAGCTGACCGAGGAAATCCGCGCGTACCGGCAGCAGCAGGCCTGAGCGGCTCCGCGATCTATCGGGAGACCTCGCAAACAATACCAAATAGAATCCCTGTGGGGACTGACGAGCGTCAGTCCCCTTTCTTTTCGGGCTTGGCAAACTGTGCTACACTTGCAGCAACCACCATCTGCCACGCCCTGAACAGGAGGACAGCATGATAGAGAGCAAACAGATCGCCATCCCCGCGCTGCCGCCCTTTCCCAACAGCGCGTACCCCGTGCTGCTGTACGAGCAGGCGCTGGCCGCAGACAGCGCCACTGCCGATGCCTTTGAGACCCTGTTTGCCCGCCACGGCTGGCAGGGCATCTGGGTGAACGGCGTCTACGCCTTTGACCACTACCACGCGCAGGCGCATGAGGCGCTGGGCTGCGCCCGGGGCTGGGTGCGCGTGCGGCTGGGCGGCCCTCAGGGGCAGGAAGTTACGCTGCGGGCGGGCGACGCTGTGATCCTGCCCGCGGGCACAGGCCACCGGCGCATGGCATCCTCGGCGGATTTCCTCATCGTGGGCGCTTACCCGCCCGGCCAGTCGCCGGATTTGCAACGGGGTGAGCCATCGGGCTATGAAGCGCTGGCCCGCCAGGCGCGGCAGGTGCCCGTCCCGGCCCGCGACCCGGTCACCGGCGGGGCGATGACGTGGGGCGGGAAAGCATGAGCAAACCGGACAAGGCCGACAAGACCAACGCCATGCGCCTGCTGGACCGGGCGCGCATCGCCTACGAAGCGCTGAGCTACCCGTCCGACGGTACGGCACTGGACGCGCCGCATGTGGCGGCGCTGCTTCAGGAAGACCCGGCGCGGGTGTTCAAAACCTTGGTGCTGGTGGGCAGCGACGGGCAGCTCTATGCCTGCCTGCTGCCGGGGGACGCGGCGCTGGACCTGAAGGCCGCGGCCGCCCACTTTGGCGTGAAAAGCCTGCGCATGGCAGAAGCCGGCAAGCTCAAGGAGCTCACCGGTTATGTGCGCGGGGGCTGTTCGCCCCTGGGAATGAAGAAGGCCCTGCCCACAGCGGCTGACCGCAGCGCGCTGGCCCATCCCTATATTCTGGTATCAGCCGGCCGCATCGGCCAGCAAATCAAAATCGACCCGCAGGCGCTCGCCCGGGCGGCCAACCTGCGCTGGGCCGATTTGACGCAGACGGCGTCAGACGCCGAAGCCGTCCAGCACCTCCACAATTTGTAACGGCACAAAGCCGGCATGGGCGGACACCCCATAGTTGGCCTCCATATAGCTCACCATCACCGTGATGTCCTTATACTCATAAATGAGCAGCAATGGCTGAAAGCCGTCCGGCTTGGGCAGCGTTTGCCCGGCGGTGACAAGGGTGCCGGCAATCATGTTGGCCGCCTCGCCCGACTGATTCACAAAGTTCGCCAGCAGCTGCGGCAGGCTCATCTGCATGCGGCGCTTGGCTACGTCGCCCAGCCCGCGGTACTGGCTGAAGGGCGCCATATCGGCCTGGGTGCGCAGGATATCCTCCACCGTGGGCATGTCATACACGCGCACCACCGGCTTGATACTCTCCATCTGCGCCAGCCAGCCGCGGAGCAGCTCGTCCGTGTTCATCATGCCGCCCACCATGGCCAGATAATTCTCATCCCCGGCCAGCGCCATCATATCATCAAGCAGCGGTTGGGCTTGTTCCTTGGCCCAGGCAACCAGCGCGTCATCGGCGGTATTCGCCTGCGCGGAAACGGTTACGCCCAGCAGCAACAGCATCGCCAGCAGCAGGGCCGGTATCCTGCGAGTCCAACTCATACAGTTCATCCTTTCGCGGGCAGGCATCAGCCTGTCTCTTCTATATACCCATCTTTTCCCACGGTGTCAGGCGGGCAGCATCAGAACCTCCACGCTGCCGGTGCGGGTATCCTCCAGCACAGCCTGCTGCCACAGGCAGCGTAGCTTGCCCTGTGCCGCGTCGCGGTGATGGTGGCCAAAGTACCAGCGCGTGTATTTGTCCGGCCGGTGGTATAGCTGGTCCAGCAGCAGGGCCGGGTGCGCGTGGCTGCCGGGTGCCAGCCCCAGATGGGTCCAATAGCCCGGCCTGGGCGGCCCGATGGGAAAGCCGAATTGCTCCAATATAAAGGCCCGCGGCCCATCGTGGGTGAGCACATAGTCCACCGCAGGGCCGTTGAGCAGGCGGTCCACCGCGCGCTGGGCCTCGTCCAGCGGCAGCAATTCCTGCGCAAACACATCCCGCCCCGGTTGGCGCAGCATATAGTCGATGGAGTAGCCGCCGGGGTAGAACCACAGCCGCCGCCCGCCCACATGGGCCACCTGCCCGGCAAAGGGGGCAAACAGGCCGCCGCCCAAATCCCACCCGCGGCAGTTGAAGCGGCGCACGATGGGCTGCCGCATAATCCAGCCATAGTTTTCATGGTTGCCCAGGCAGATGATTTTCTTATAGGGCAGCGCCCGCCACCAGCGCAGGGCCTCATCGTCCTCGGCCGCCCAGGGCGCGCCAAAGTCGCCGCAGTGTATCAGCGCGTCCCGCGGCGTCAGCTGCGCCTGCGGCAGAATCTGCCGCAGCTTGTCCAAATCAACTGCGCCATGTGTATCGCCGACGAACAGCAGCCGCATAGGCCCTCCTTCTATACAACCGAATAGCAGAGTGTATCAGGCAGTCGCATGGCCCAGCCAACGCAGCACCTCCGCCACGCCGGGCGCTACCGGGATGGTGCGCCCCCGCTCGGCGATGTCGCCCAGCTGATGGGCGTCTGACGAGTGGAGCACGCGGTAGCGGGATTCATCCAGACCGCCCGGCAGAGGCAGTTCGGGGCTGACCTCCAGCGCCGTGAACCGCGCCTCCGGCGGCAAAAAGCCCAGGGCCGTCAAAATCCCGTTCTCCCCCCGGTTGATGTGGGCGGGCACGGGCACGCCGCCCAGGGCGCGTGCCTGCGCGATGACCTCGTCCAGGCCGGCTGTCAGCGCCATGAGCAGCATTCTGGGCTCGGTGCCAACGACCTCATCGCGTTCATTCACCAGGCTCTGCTGCCCAAAGTAATCCGGGCGGTTGGGGATATCGGGCAATAACCCGTAGCACCAAGTGCCCATGCGCTGGGCCGCCGCCACATCGGCAAAGTAGCACAGCACATGCACCTCCTCCCGGGTACATACCTCCAACCCCGGCACCAGCAGCAGGCCCTCGCGCGCGGCGCAGGCGGCCACCGCGGGCAGGTTGCCCGCGCTCTGGTGATCGGTGACGGCAATCACATCCAGCCCCTTCAGCCGCGCCATGGCGCAGATGTTGGCGGGCGTCATATCCTCCTGCGCGCAGGGGGACAGGCAGCTGTGGATATGCAGGTCGTAGTGCAGCGCCACGGCTCAGGCCGGCAGGCCGGCTTGCGCCATGCGGGCGCAGATGTCGTACGCGGTGAGCGGGCTGGTGATGACGGCGATGCCCTCCTCCTGGGCTTTGCTGAGCGGAGCGCCCTCCATGCGGATGTCTTCGGGCAAAATGATGCAGGCCATCTCGTGCAGCGAGGCCACGGCCACCACATTGAGGTGGGTCTGCACGGTGACCCAGGCCATGCCCGGCTTGCCGCGCGCCATCACCCAGCTGAGCAAATCGCACACATAGCCCGCGCTGACATCGCGCGCCTCCGTTGACTGCTGCGTCAGCAGCGTTCCCTCCACCAGGGGCAGTAGCTCTGTCAGGGTCATGGGGCCTCCAATCAGCCGTTTCCGGCAAAAGATTCACGTCTTTCGACGATTGTACCCGCCGGGCCGCCGCAATGCAAGCGGACCGGGCAGCGCATAAAAAACGACTGCCGGGGCGGATGCCCCGACAGCCATGCATGGCTACCAGATGCGCTTTACGCGCGCCGTGTTAGACCCTCTTGGCACCTGTGACCAGGCGGATGATCAGCAGCAGCACAACCGCGCCGACCAGGGCCACCAGGATGGAGGTGAAATTGATGCCGGTGACAGCACCCGCCGCGCCAAACTGGTTGTACAGGAATCCGCCGATGAAGGCACCGATGATGCCCACGATGATGTCACGAACGGACAGGCCAGTCTCCTTGTTGACCAGCAGGCCAGCCAGCCAGCCGGCGATGGCGCCAACGACGATCCAGATCAAAATAGTGGTCAAATCCATAAGAATAATCTCCTTCCAAGTTCGGTCGCTTTGTTGCCTGCGATCCGATTCCTCATAGTTACACCCCCATTGTTACATCCTTAATCATTTCTGTTCGCAATTTGTTCATTTTTGAATATCGAATATTGATTATTGTCAATGTTTGATGCCCGGATTGGCTTTATACTGGGGGTGAAAAGAGAAAGTGGAGGGAATCAATGAGCGAGATGTTTTGCTACCAGTGCCAGGAAGCCTCGGGCAACCGCGGCTGTGACAAGGCGGGCGTGTGCGGAAAGATGCCGGACGTGGCCCGTGGGCAGGATTTCCTGATTTGGCTGACCAAGGGGCTGAGCGCCGCCGCAGTGCAGTCGCGCAAGGCGGGATTGCCCATTACCAGGGAAGTCAACCACCTGGTCACCGGCAGCCTGTTTATGACCATCACCAACGCAAACTTTGACCTGGACGCCATCCGGGCGCGCACCTACGAGGTGCTGTCCGCCCTGCGCGCCCTGCGCGCGCAGCTGCCCGCCGATGCCACCCTGCCCGAGGCCGCCCTGTGGGATAGCGGCGATGAGGCCGCCTGGGCAGAGAAGGAGCATGAGATTGGCGTGCTGTCCACCAAAAATGAGGATGTGCGCAGCCTGCGCGAGCTGGTGGTGTATGGCCTCAAGGGCCTGAGCGCCTACAGCAAGCACGCCAACGTGCTGCTGCGCGATGATGAGGAAGTGGACGCCTTCATCCAGCAGGCGCTGGCCGCCACGCTGGACGACAGCCTGAGCGCCGACCAATTGGTGCAGTTGGTGCTGGATACAGGCGCCGCGGGCGTGAAGGGCATGGCGCTGCTGGACGCCGCCAACACCGGCCGCTACGGCGACCCGGAAATCACCCAGGTGGACATCGGCGTGCGCAGCCGCCCAGGCATTCTGGTATCCGGCCACGACCTGCGCGACCTGGAAATGCTGCTGGAGCAAAGCCGCGACGCCGGGGTGGATATCTATACCCACTCGGAGATGCTGCCCGCCCAGTACTATCCCTTCTTTAAGCAGTACCAGCACTTTGCTGGCAACTACGGCAATGCCTGGTGGCAGCAAAAGGACGAGTTTGACAGCTTTAACGGCCCCATTCTGATGACCACCAACTGCATCGTGCCGCCCAAGGCCAGCTATCAGCATCGGCTGTTCACCACCGGCATGGCCGGCTGGCCGGGCTGCCCCCACATCCCCGGCGGCATCGGCGAGGAGAAGGACTTCTCCGCCGTCATCCGCATGGCCAAGGCCTGTCCGCCGCCCACGCAGATAGAGCAGGGCACCATCACCGGCGGCTTTGCCCACGCCCAGGTGTTCAAGCTGGCCGACAAGGTGGTGGACGCGGTCAAATCCGGCGCTATCCGCAAGTTTGTGGTGATGGCCGGGTGCGATGGCCGCCAGAAGGGCCGCAATTATTACACCGAGTTCGCCCAGGCGCTGCCTAAGGATACCGTGATTCTGACCGCCGGCTGCGCCAAGTACCGCTACAACAAACTCAACCTGGGCGACATCGGCGGCATCCCCCGGGTGCTGGACGCAGGGCAGTGCAACGACTCCTACTCCCTGGTGCTGATTGCGCTCAAGCTGGCCGAAATCTTCCGGTTAAACAGCGTCAACGACCTGCCCATCTTCTACAACATCGCCTGGTACGAGCAAAAGGCCGTCATCGTGCTGCTGGCGCTGCTGAGCCTGGGGGTGAAAAACATCCACCTGGGGCCCACGCTGCCCGCCTTCCTCAGCCCGGGCGTGGCCAAGGTGCTGGTAAAAAAATTGCACCTCTCGGGCATCAAAACCGTCGAAGAGGACTTGCAGTTAGCCTAATCAAACTATACAATAGAGGCAAGTGGTCGGGCGGCTGCGTGGGAGGGAGGGGCTTGCATGGTTGATATCCGCCTCAAGCGGGCCTACGAGCCCGCGGAACCAACCGATGGGCAGCGCATCCTGGTAGACCGCCTGTGGCCACGGGGGCTGAGCCGCGAGGCCGCTCGCCTGGACGGCTGGGAGAAGGACCTGACCCCCACCACCGACCTGCGCCGCGCCTACCACGGCGGCAGGATGAGCTTTGACGAGTTTGCCGCCGCTTACCGCGCCGAGCTGACCGGGCGCGACAGCGCCCGCCAAGCCGCGGGCAGGCTGGCCGACGCCCTTCCCACACAACCCGTTACCCTGCTGTACGCCGCCCGTGACACCCAGCAAAACCACGCCTTGGTGCTGCGTGATTGGCTGTATGAGCAGATGAACCATACACGCCCTGGGGCCTGAGCCCCGGAAAGGAGAACCCATGAAAGCCATTGTTGATGAAAACGCCTGCATCGGCTGCGGCCTGTGCGAGGGCATTGCCCCCAACACCTTTGAGATGGACGGCAGCCTGGCCAAGGTGATCGAGGACCCGGTCAGCGACGAGGACGCCGCGCGCGAAGCCTGCGAAAGCTGCCCCGTCAGCGCCATCAGCCTGGAAGACTAACACCGCCCCACCCATAAAACCACCGGGGCTATCCCCTGGGGACAGCCCCCGGTTCTCCCTTGTTGTGAAAGGAGCACGCATGAGCCAACCCGATGCCTTGACAGGCTGCCTGCACTGCAGCCACAGCTGTGGCGGCCAGGGCTGCGTGGGCAATGTGCCCATGTTCAGCATGCTGGACGCGCACAGCCTCAATCAAATTTCCCAACTGGTGCGCCGCCGGGAGGTGGAGGCCAAGGGCACGCTGTTCAGCGCGGGCGACCCCATTCAGGGCATCTACATTGTGCGCTCAGGCTCGCTCAAGCTGGTGCGCTATGACGTGCAGGGGGAGGAGCGCATCCTGGACATCCTGCGCGCGGGGGATTTTTACGGCG
>ENA-UOOH01003140-UOOH01003140.1-fermentation-metagenome-genome-assembly--contig:-NODE-3140-length-13025-cov-4.021974_pt1 | contig 13025 bp, 9 predicted proteins | sample MGYA00245778_ERZ724025 | MGnify/ENA primary metagenome ERZ724025 (study PRJEB28704, sample SAMN03018313) | fermentation metagenome | biome: anthropogenic terrestrial biome; feature: soil; material... | reverse complement strand
TGCGGGCGGGACGGGCGGTCGACGCTCGGGCCGCTGCCGAAGGGGCGGTCGGTCCCCGTGTTCGGCTTCGGGCGCGTGGTGGTGCCTCCCGTCGAGGGGCGGGGATCGGGCCTGTCGAAAGAGGGCGGCCGGTTGAAGCCGGGGTTGCCGGTGCTGGGCCGCTCGGGCTTGAAATCGGGGCGGCCGGGGCGATTGAAGTCCGGCTTGCTGTCGGGCTTGTTGTCCGTCGGGTCCAGACCGGGGCGATTGAAGGTGCCCGCCGGCGGGTTTGCCGGACCGGAGGGCGGTTCGGGCCGCTCGAACTCAGGGCGGGTGTGAGAGGGCGGAGGCCGCGGCGGGCGCTGGAACCCGCCCGGCGGTGGGGTCACCGTGCCCGGGCCGTTGCCGAAGCCGGGGCGCGGGTCGAAGCCAGGCCGCGTCGTCGAAGGCGGAGGCTGGGAGTCGGTCTCTGGCGGGGTCAAGGGGCCCGGACGCGCGTCGCCGAGGTCGATGTCGCCCGGCTTGCCCTGGGCAGCGTGCGGCGGGCGCCCGGGGCGCTCGAAGTCGGACTGCTCGAACTTGGCTGGAGGGCGGACAGTTCCGGGAGTCGGGCCGGTGCCAGGGGTCATGGTCCCGGGGGTGGGGCCGCCGGGGGGCGCGGTCCCCGGGGTCGGGCCCGAGGGGCCACTGCCGGAGCCGGGCTGCGGATACGAGGGGCCGCTGCCCGAGCCGGGCTGCGGGTACGAGGGCCCGGATGCCGAGCCTGAACCCGGGCGCGGATACGAAGGGCCTGCGTCGTGGCCTTGGGCCGGGCGAGAACCGGCGGGTCTCGCCCCGTGCGTATACGTGTAGCGGTGGGTGTTCCGGTCCCACTGGAAGTGCGCGTGGTGGTGGCGCGGTGGGTGGTAGTTGTGCGTGTGCGAGCCGTGCAGGTAGCACCAGCCGCCGTAGGGGTCGGGGTGCACGTCCCAGTAGGTCACGACGACGGGAGCGCTGTAGTAGTAGACCCCGCTCTCGTAGCGGTAGTGCTCCGGGTAGACCGGCGCGTAGTCGTGGTCGTGGACCCCTTCGATGAGGCACCAGCCTCCGCCCCACGCGTCGGGGATGAGGTGCGCGCCCCAGTACCGGTAGGTCGGGCTCGTCTGGACGATGATCTGCTGCGGCTCAGGCGGCGGGGTTTCGTAGACGACCGGTCTCCTGTCGACCGTGTGGACACAGGCTCCAAGGCCCGAGAGCATCACTGCAGCCAGGAGTAATCGGTTCAAGGACCGCATGGGCGTCTCCCTGGGGTGTGGCGCTACGGCTCGAATCGCTGCCGCGCTTTCGACGGGGAGCTTCTCGGGCGGATTCACCCGCCGCCGGCCATGTTGCCTCCCGTCGCGTCTGGTTTACACCAGAACGACCCCGCGGTCGTCTCCCCGGTTAAAGTCAGTGGACGACGCGCACGGGCTGACTGGTGTAGCGCCCGAGCCACCGGAGGAGCGCGTCGCGGTATTCGCCGACTTCGCGCACGCCGGTGATCAGCCACTCGTCGCCGAAGACCACCGCGGGCAGCGCCTGGACCCCGTGGGCTATTGCGCTGCGGTGGGCGAGCTCGACGGCGCGGGTCGCGGCCTGGGAGTCGAAGGCGGTCACGAAGCGGGGCATGTCCAGGCCGACCGCGCCGGCGACCTCGAGGATGACGTCGCGGCGCGCGATGTTCATCCCGCCGCGGAAAGCGACCGCGCGCAGCCGCTCGAGCATCCTGCGCTGGGCCTCTTCGCCCTGCAGCAGCGCCGCCTCGAGCGCCACCAGCGGCGGGGTCGAGGAGCAGGGGGGATCGCCGCCGATCCAGACCGAGGAGCTGTAGCCCGCCCCCTCGGGCAACTTCGCCACCGAGCGCACGTGGCGCGCGAGGCGCTTGAGCTCCTTGTCGCTCGGGCGCGCCTCGAGAGGCCGCAAAGGGTACGGGCGGGGCGTGACGTGCAGCGTGTCAGCGAACTCCTGCTCGAGCGCGGAGAGGCGGGCCGAGGCGACGGTGCAGTAGGCACAGAGGACGTCGTGGAAGAGAAGAACCGGGATGCGCATTCCGCAGTGCTCTGGTCTTGGAGGGGCGCGGGAAAACGACGGCCATCCTAGTCAGCAGATGCGAGGGCGCAAGAGGGCGCTACTCGAGGGAATACTTGGTGCTCCGAAGTATTCCCGAGCAGGCGAGCCGCCCTAACGCCCGCGGGACAGGCGGGCAAGCTCGGCGCGGCAGTTGCTGCAAAGCGCCCGGGTCTTGCGGTCGGTGTCGGCGGCCAGAATCGCCGCGAACATCGGGCACCTGGCGTCTTCGCAGTGCGACAGGCCGAGCAGGTGCCCGACCTCGTGGAGCAGCTCGACCCGACCGCGGGCGCGCACCCGGTCCATGTCCTGCGGCTCGCCGTAGAACTCTGGCCGCAAGCGCGTCAGAGAGAGGAGCGAGGCACCGCTCTCCCGGTCGGATTCGCCGAAGACGAAGTCGAGCTCCGGCACGAAGAGATCGATCTCGGTCAGGCCGAGGACGCCGATCTGCTTCTTCGCCCGCATCGCCGCCAGTCGCCGCAGGATTGCGCTGGAGTGGTACTGGTTGCGGTCCTTGTTGAAGGCGTACTTCGGGTCGGCAAGCGAGCTGCCGACCACCGTCTCGACGCCAAGGGTGACCGCGAGCGGCTCGGCGAGCTCTCTGAAGAGCGCACGAGACGCGGTTCCGATAGGAACGAGCTGGACCACCCCTGCCATCGGCTGTCGAGACTAGGACGAAGAGGCCAAACCGTCAAAGAATACGGCTATCAGCGCGCGGCGCGGCAGGGTGCGGTCTTGCGGGCTCCAGCGGATAGCCGAGCGCGCGGGCGAGCCGCGGCACACACGCCGCTGCCAGGTCCGAGGCGACCTCGCGCAGAGTGGCTGCCGCGCGGGGAACTCGAAGAGCTCGGGGTCGCTCGACTCGGAAGAGGAGAAGAGCGCGACCGCCTCGGCGTCGAGCTGCCGGGCACAGGCGAGGGCGCTCATCGCGCAGGGGCCGGCCCCCGCGAGCACAGGCTTGCCGACCCCGCGCAGCCAGAGCAGGCTCCGCGCCGCTCGACGCGACGGCTCGGCGGTCGGTGGGCTCGCCGCGACCACCAGGCTCGCGATCCCGAGCTGCATCAGGTGTTTGCCGAGGTGCGCGAAGACCGGGTGGTAATCGGAGGGGCCGACGAAGACGGCTGCTACCCGCGCGCCGTCCGGCTTCCACAGACGAGCGAGGAACGGCCCGTCGGGCCTCGCAATGCTCGCAGAGCGGGAGCCGTCCGGGAGGGGCGCCAACTCGACTGCGCAAAGCCGCGCCCAAGGTGCTTCCGGTGAGCCCAGGACCTCACCATGAGCGCTCCGCAAACCAATTGAGTAGGGTGGGCCGCTTCGTCCAAACCTACCATCCGACCGGCCGCGCCAGGCGCCGGCCGCCCGCTCGGAAGAGGGAACCGGGGATGCGCAAGATCAAGCTCACGCTCGAGTACGACGGCACCGACTACGTCGGCTGGCAGGTGCAGCCGAATGGCCGCTCCATCCAGGGCGAGCTCGAGAAGGCGCTGGGGACCATCCTGAAAGAACCGGTGAAGGTGACGGGCTCGGGCCGCACCGACGCCGGCGTCCATGCGCTCGCGCAGGTGGCGAGCTTCGGCACTGAAAGGACGGTCCCGCTCAAGGCCTTCGTCGCCGGGGCCAGCGGGCTGCTGCCGCGCGACATCGCGGTGGTCAAGGCCGAGGAGGTCGGCGAGAGCTTCGATGCGCGCCGCTCGGCGCGGGGAAAGATCTACCGGTACCGGATCGTCAACCGCCCCTGCCGCGCGCCGCTCGAGCGCCGCTTCGCGTGGGAGATCTTTCGTCCGCTCGACTGCGAGGCGATGCGGCGCGCCGGCGCAGCCCTCCTCGGGCGGCACGATTTCAGCGCCTTTCGCGCGAGTGACTGCGAAGCGGCCACCACCGTGCGCCAGGTGCGCCGGCTCGCGGTGCAGCGCGCCGACGAGATCGTCACCGTGGAGATCGAGGCGACGGCCTTCCTCAAGCACATGGTGCGCAACATCGTCGGCACGCTCGTCGAGGTGGGGCTCGGGCGGCGCGCCGTCGAATCGGTCGCCGAGGTGCTCGCCTGTGGCGATCGCGGCGAGGCGGGGGTGACCGCGCCGGCGCACGGGCTCTGCCTGGTGAAGGTCTTCTACGAGGGAGAGCACGCGACTTGACGGTCCGCGCGCTATACTCCGCCGCGTGATCCAGACGAAGAAGCCGCCTTCGCCCCTGAAGAAATCGATGCGAAACCTGCAGCTCGGGTTTTCGCTCGGTGTTGCCGCGTTCCTGCTGGGGATCCTCATCAGCTCCAGGCTGTCGGTTGTGCTCTACGGCACGCTGGCCTCTGTCGAATCGGGGCTCGTTCGCTATGCCGCGGCCGCGCTGATGCGCGAGCTGCCGGTGCTCGTCATCGCGCCGCTCATCGCCTACGTCGCCGGGCTCTATCTCGAAGGCCCGCGCTGGGTCCTCGCGTGGTCGATGGTCGTCGGCGCGCAGGTCTTTCCCGTTGCCGTGGAGCTGGTCACTGGCACCGCCGAATACGCGCTCGCTCCGGCCCAGCTCGTCCTGCTTATCGGAAGCACGATAGCGGCGGGCTTTCTGTGCGGATGGGCGCTCGGGCGGGGCCAGAAGAGGGCGCGCCGTGAGCCTGCTGCGGCCAAGGTGCCCGAGCCCGTCGTCGCCGGCGGGCCCCTCTCGAAGATCGATTTCACGGCGGTGAAGAAGGCCGTCGAAGCTTCAGAGCCGGCCGGGGACACAGCGGCTGTCGCAGGTTTGGTGGCCGAGCCTGGGACTGAGTCCGAGTCCGGAGCCGAGCCCGAGAGCAAGTCCAAGACCGAGCCGGCGTCCCCTGCAGAGGCCGACAAGGCCGAGCCCGAGCCCAAGCCGGCGCCCGCTGCAGAGGCCGACAAGGCCGAGGTCGATTCGACCAAGACGGGCACCTGATCGACGGTCGAGAGTCGACGTTCGAGAGTCGAGAGCAGAGGACCTCAGCACGAGAGGCCTGCTCAAGCCGGCTTTGGCCCGGGGAAGACTGACTCGCTGCAACGGCTCTCGCGCTTCGAGGCCTCGAGTCACGGGGGCAAGGGGCGAGAGATGCCCCAGCCAACTCCCGAGCTTTCGCCTGCAACCGCTCGGCTCGGGCAGCAGTGAGCGCCGTGGGTGTCGTTCGGTGGCGACCGACGGCGACCGCCCGTCGCTTGCTGTGCCAGCGCCGTCCCGGTCGTGTATCGTGCCCCGCCGTGCAACCTGCCCCGGGCCCTTCGCGCGCCCGGTGACGAGGAAAGCTGAGAGCCATGGCTTCGCTTCTGCGTACCGTTACCCCTGAAGAGCAGTTCCATGAGGTCACCCGCGCCGCGGTGGACATCCACGTCGCCCAGGAGCTCAAGGACAAGCTCAAGAAGTCCTACGAGACCGAGACGCCGCTGACGATCAAGGCTGGCTTCGATCCGACCGCGCCGGACCTGCACCTCGGCCACACGGTCCTCCTTTTCCGCATGAAGCGCTTCCAGGACTTCGGGCACAAGGTCGTGTTCCTCATCGGCGACTTCACCGGGATGATCGGCGATCCGACAGGCAAGAACGCGACGCGCCCGCCCCTGACGCTCGAGCAGGTCGCGGCCAACGCCGAGACCTACAAGCGCCAGGTCTTCAAGATCCTCGACCCGGAGCGCACCGAGGTGCGCTTCAACAGCGAATGGCTCGGCAAGATGTCTGGCCCGGACCTCATCCGCCTCGCGGCGCGCTACCCGGTCGCTCGCATGCTCGAGCGCGACGACTTCAAGAAGCGCTACCGCGAGGGTCGCTCAATCGCCATCCACGAGTTCCTCTATCCGCTGCTTCAGGGCTACGACTCGGTCGCGCTCGACGTCGACGCCGAGCTCGGCGGCTCGGATCAGCTCTTCAACCTGCTCGTCGGCCGCGATCTGATGAAGGACTACGGCAAGGTGCCGCAGGTCGTGCTCACCGGCCCGATCCTCGAGGGGCTCGACGCGAAGCTCGTCGAGGGGAAGATCGTCGGCGACAAGATGTCCAAGTCCCTGGACAACTACGTTGGAATCGACGAGCCGCCCGGGACCATGTTCGGCAAGCTGATGTCGGTCACCGACGACTTGATGTGGCGCTACTACGAGCTGCTCTCGTCGCTCTCGACCCAGGAGATTGCGGACATCAAGGCGTCGGTCGCTGCCGGCAAGCTGCACCCGAAGGCCGCGAAGGTGCGCTTCGCCAAGGAGATGGTGACGCGCTTCCACTCGGCGGCAGAGGCCGACAGGGCCGAAGAGGAGTTCGAGCGCGTTCACGCCCGGCGCGAGCTTCCGGAGGAGATCGAGGAGAAGCACTACGCGCTCGGCGGCATGTCCTCGGCCGGTCTGCTCAAGGTGATGAGCGACCTTGGCCTGGCGAGCTCGAACAGCGAGGCGCGCCGCCTGGTGGTCCAGGGCGGGGTGAGCGTCAATGGCGAGCGCGCCAATGACGTGCGCGCGAGCCTGGAGCCGGGCGAGTACCTGCTGCAAGTCGGCAAGCGAAAGTTCCTGAGGGTGAAGATCGCGTAGGCGGGTTCGAGCCGGTCGCCCGGAGGGGCCTCGAGCGCGGGAGCTGCCCGCGCCGGGTCCCTTTCGCTCCACGGCTCCGCGATGATGCGAAGACATGAAAGCGCTCGGGCAGTGCCATCTGCTCGGTGGTTGCGCGGCGCGTGCCTGGAACCATGCCCCCCGGGGCGACGCGCGCGCAGGAGGCGCGTGGCAGCCCGCTGATTGCTTGCCGCGGCCAGCGAGGCGGAGGATCCGGCGGCGCAAAGGAGGGACCTCGATGCTTCATTACGTTCGGATGCTTCTCGTACTGTCGCTGGTTGCCACGGCCTGCCGAGGCTCGGAGGCCGAACCGGACTCAAACACTCCGGCGGATGCGTCGGCGGACGCGGGTACCGGAGGGCCCGACGGCTCGGTGACCGGTCCCGACAGCAGCAGCGGCACGTTCTTCCTCGATCTGAGCAGCAACTTCGTGGAGCCGAGCATCGCCACCGACGCGGACGGAGGGGTCCACGTCGCCTACCGGGCCTACACCTCGGTAGATGGCAAGTACCCGGTCCGGTACGCGTACTGCGCCTCGCGTTGCGGCGAGGCGGATTCCTGGATCGCGTTCGACATCGGCCTCTCGGGGATCGGCGGAGCCTTCCCGAGCCTGGCCCTCGATGCCGCCGGCAGGCCGCACGTCGCGTGGTTCCGTTCCGACGACTGGCTGGGAAGCGACGGCGCCTTCTGGCTGGCGAGGTGCGAGGCGGGCTGCTCGCAGCCGGCGAGCTGGACGGCTGGCGAAGCATTCCAGACCGAGGCGCTCTCGCCAGAAGGTGACCGCTATTTCGGTATCGACCCGGGCGGCAGCGCCGTCATCGTCCATAGAGGCGCGAGCACGGCCCTCTTCGCCTCCTGCACCCAGGGCTGCACCGATGCTGCGGGCTGGCGGCAGACCGATCTTTCGATCAGGCGGGGCTACAACTTCGCGGTCGCCTTCGCCGGGCCGGGCAAGCCGCGCTTCGCCTTCACGAGCGAGGGCGACCTCTACTACTTCGAGTGTGGGGGCAACTGTGGGGACGCCTCGAGCTGGAGCGGCGGCGGGCTCTTCGGAATTGGCAGCGGCGGCCGGTTCGACCTGCGAACAGACCGTAGCGGCCGGCCTCGAATCGCGCTCTATGAGGGCTACCTCGCCGACGCGCCGCAGAACGAGAAGACCTACTACGCCTGGTGTGATTCGGGCTGTTCGGCCGCATCGGCCTGGAGCTCGGCGCTGGTCGATGTCCCCGACCGCTTTGGGGAGGAGGGACTCGCGCTCGTCATGGATGCGGACGACCGACCGTGGATCGCGGGCGGCATCGACGACTACATGCAGTCGCTCTATGGCGTAGGGATCGCAATCTGCGACCAGGGGTGCGAATCAGACGGTGCCCAGTGGCGGAGCGTGCTCGTCGCGAGCGTCGATGACCTCGAAGCAAGCGACCCTGTTCCCGTCGCGTCGGGGTGCTCGATCTCGGTGTGGAACGTCGTTGGCAAAGACGTCAGCCTTTCGCTCGACCCCGCGGGCCAGCCTCGCCTTGCCTATGGTGCCACGCACGGGCAGGGCGGCTCGTGCAGCGTGCACGACGACCTGGCTCTGATTCGGCTCACGGTGCTCGCATCTGACTAGCGAATCGGCAGGCCGCGAGTGGGACATGTAGGTGCCCAGTTTCCTCAGGGTTTTGGCTGGAAAGCGCAACTTCCGGTACTGCTCGGACGATACTTCAATCGCACACCACGAGGAGGTTGTCATGGCCGTTTCCGGCGTCTCGAGCAGCTCGCAGCGCGTCTCATCTTCATCGTCCGGAATGCCGGTCTTACGTTCGGGGGCACGCGGCTCGTCGGTCAAGACCCTGCAGACCCTGCTGCGCAGCAAGGGCTACTCCGTCGCTGTCGACGGGAGCTTCGGCCCCAAGACCCTGGCGGCGGTCAAGGCATTTCAGCGCGCCTCAGGCTTGAGCGTCGATGGCGTGGCGGGGCCCAAGACCTGGGCCGCGCTGCGCGCGGGGGCGCCGTCGCCGTCGCCTGCTCCTGCGCCAGCCGCGAACATGCCGACGTTGCGCTCGGGGGCGAAGGGCTCCGCGGTGAAGACGCTGCAGACGCTGCTGCGGAACAAGGGCTATTCGGTCGCTGTCGACGGCAGCTTCGGCGCCAAGACCTTGGCCGCCGTCAAGTCCTTCCAGCGCGCGCGCGGCTTGAGCGTCGACGGCAGCGTGGGGCCGAAGACCTGGGCGGCGCTCGGCGCCTCGGGGGTGAGCAGCAGCTCGTCCTCGTCGAGCAGCTCCAGCGGAATCGCCGCTACCGGCTATCGCCGCGGCCAGCGCGTCAGCATCCGCATCGCTCCGGTCGGCGGAGGCCGCTACCTCAACGTTCGCTGCGCGCAGGCCTACAAGGACATGCTCGCGGCTGCGCGCTGGGCGGGCATCAATCTGTCGACCACCAGCGGCTACCGAACCCACGCCCAGCAGCAGGCGCTCTACAAGAAGTATGGGTCGCCCCGCGCCGCAAAGCCCGGCTACTCCAACCATCAGATGGGACTGGCGGTCGACATCGGCGGGGTCGGCGGCTACAACACGCGCGCCTACCGCTGGCTGAGCGCCAACGCATCGAAGTTCGGCTTCGCTAACAACGTGCCCAACGAGTACTGGCACTTCACCTACGTGCGCTGATTTCGCCGGCAGCACAGACTCCGGGCGCCGTCCACGCAGCCGCGCGGGCGGCGCTTTTTCGTCAAGAGGTGTCGGGAAATCTTCTGGCGTTTCGCGCGAGGCGGGGACCGGCGCCGTCTCGGTGGCCTGTGTGTGTGTGTGTGCGTGAAGAAGAGGCGCTCCAAGCGAGGCTTCAGAGGGAGCTCTCGACGGATCGTCAGGTCGTCCGCTCGGTGCTCACCGGGGGGGCTTAGTCCGGCGCAAGCAGCCTTCGGAGACCGTCCCGAAGCTCGGTGGCGACGGTCGTCGTGAGCTGGCCGTTCCTCGTCCCGACGAAGACGAGGCCCAGCCGGCGCAGGCTGGCAAGCGGCCCCGAAGGCGGACGCTCGCTCCAGTAGAACCCGTCCGCTTCGTCGAGCCCGTAGGTCTCGGTTATCTGCTTGTAGGGCAGGCTTCCCCCCGCGGAAAGAAGCTCGGATACGAGCCCTCGTTCCATGGGGTCGAGGCTCTCGGTGACTTGGCCCAGGTTCTCTTCGTCGAGGAGGTGCTTGGCGACAGCCTGCCGGCGAACCGAGGAGCGTGACGCCGATGCCGGCGGGGCCTCGGGGATCGCCAGGCCCAGGTTCTCGAAGACCGCCCGCAGCCAGTCGGAGGGGAGCGTCGCGAGAAGATCCGCGAGGTGCGCTTCCTCGGGCAGAGGCTTCTGCTCCGCTTCGCTGCGCATTCGTAGTTCCTCGGCCCTCACCGGGTTCTCGACGGGAGCGTCGACCTCCTCGAGCCCCTGCTCGCCGGTGATGAGCTCGAGGGCTGGCGCCTCATCCGGCCGCTGGCGCAGCCGGGCACGATCGATCTCGGCGGCTTCCTCGCGCTGGCTCACGACCGCCGCCCCTTGGGCTCCGAGCCCTGAGAGCAGCCGCGCGCGGATGCGGGTCAAATGGCCGTAGGTCTCCTCGAGCTGCCTGACGAAAGCACTGCAGTCGGCCGGGAGCGGGCGTCCCTCGCCCATCGCCGTGTACGCGAACACCTGAGCGGCCCGCTTGTCCCAGGCCTCCAACTCGCTCGCGATGAGCCCGAGGTCGATCTCTTCGGCCTCGCCGGCCTGTTCGAGCCCGACTTCGAAGGCGCGCGCTCGCGCGGCGATCTCGATGGTGCGATCGAGGAGCCACTCGGCGGCCCGCTCCGAGGGCGGCTCCCATTGCAGCGAAGGCCAGTCGCGACGTGTGCTCATGCTCGTCCTGACGTGCCGGCCTCAGGGCAGCGGCAAGCGGCGGATTCGGTGGTTTCCAGTGTCGGCGATGAAGAGCACGCCCTTGCTGTCGAAGGCGATGCCCATCGGGTGCGAGAGCTCGGCGCTCGAGCCGGCGCCCGAGTCCCCGGAGTCGCCCATGGTGCCGACGCCGACGACCGTCTCGATGGTCTTGCTCGAGAGCTCGACGGCGCGGATGACGTGGTTGCCGGTGTCGGCGAAATAGAGCTTGTTGTCCGGGCCCATCGCGAGATCGGTCGGGGTGTTCAAGCGCGCCCCGATGGCCGGCCCGCCGTCGCCTTCGTAGCCGGGCGCCAGGTCGTTGAGCTCGGCGCGGCCCGCGAACAGCGTGATCTTGGTCGCGACCAAGCGTTTGCCCGTCGGGCCGGTAGTCTCGACGAACTCGATCTTGCGGATCCGGTGGCTGAGCGAGTCGGCGACATAGAGGTTCCCGACGTCATCGAAGGCCAGGCCGCCGCTCGGCCTCGGCGCCTCCGAGTTGTCGAAGTGGAAGTAGGCCTTCGTCGGCTGGCCGTCGTCGCCCAGGTAGCCGGTCTGGCCGCTGCCGGCCATGGTCACGATCTCGGTGTCCTGGGCATTGATGCGGCGGATGCGCTGCACGCGCTGGTCGACGATGAAGAGCTCACCGAGGGAGTTGAGCGCCAGCTTGCTGGGGAAGTCGAAGAGGGCCTGCTCCGGCGACTTGCCATCGCCGTTGCGGGGCGGGGTCGTCTCGCCGCAGGCCGGGGAGCTCGCGCACTGGAACGTGCCGGCTGAGATGAAGACCTTGCCGGTCGTCGGGTCGAGCTTGCGCAGCTTGTGGTTTCGCCAACACGCGACGACGACCGAGCCGTCGGGCATGACGACGCTGTCGGTCGGCTCGTTGATCGAAACCGTGACCCCGGGTACGCCGGGTGCCACAGCATCCGCCTCGTTGTGCGCTCCGTCGCCGGGCCGCTTGGCCGAGCCCATCACGGTCGTGAAGGTGCCGTCCGGGTTCACCTTGCGCACCAGGTGGTTGCCGCGGTCGACGACGTAGGCGACGTTCTCCCCGGTGAAGACGAGATCGGTCGGCTGGTCGAGCTGCGACTCGAGGATCGGCCTGAGATCGCCGTCGAAGCCCTGCACGCCGGTCCCCGCCCACGGACAGATGATGCCCTTGCGGTCCGGGCATGCAGGAGGCTGCTGCTCGCCAGCGTCTGGTTGCTCGTCCGGCGGCTCGGGGTCCTTGCCACAGGCAATGAGCCCGATCAGAGCGAGGGAGAGAATCCGAGTGCGCATGTGTCTCCTCCGGGGGACCAAGGCGCGGGCGAGTGTAACAGCCTTGCCGATGTCGGCGGCAGAGCCCGGACGCAAAAAGGGCAATCAACCGGGCTGCCCTCGGAAGGCTCGCCCGCGGCCCGGCCGGAAAATTGACCGCTTGGTCCCACACCCTACACTTGCCGACGGTTCCCTGTGTCAACCTGTAGCAGCCCGCGGCAGGCTGGCCCGCCTGTCGCCTCCGGGCGAGAGCCGGTGCTGCCTGCTGGTTGTCGGAGAGGGTGGAGAGAGCGCCATGGCGAAGCGGAAGACGCAGTCGGCCCGCCCGGTCAAGCGGGTCCTGGCCCGGCAGGAAGTTGCGCGCGCCGGCAGGGCCGCGGCTCCGGCCCGGGCCCCGTCCGCAGCGCGCTCCTCGGGCAGCAGCTACACCCTGGACATCGTCGCGCTCGCCCTCTTCATCGCCGCCGTCGGCACGCTCGCCGCGTTGCTCAGCTTCCACCGCGAGGACGCCACCGCGACCCGCCTCGCGAACCTCATCGGCCCGGTGGGCCATGCGCTCAGCTTCAAGCTCTTCGGCACCCTGGGCGTATGCGCCTACCTCGTGCCCATCGCCATGGCCTACTCCTCGGTGGCGCTCTTCGTTCGAGGGCGCGCCAAGCGCAGGGGCCGCCAGATCGCCGGCGTGCTGATCCTGGCGCTCGCCGGCGCCGTCCTCGCGCATCTGCTCGTCGGCTCGACCAGCGTGCTGTCCTACCCGCCGGGCGGGGCTGTCGGCGCGGCGCTCGGCGAGAGCCTGCGGGCGCTGTTCTCGACCTTCGGCTCGGTGCTCGTCACCTTTGCGGTTGCGGCCGCAGGCCTGGTGCTCGCCACCGACTCGGCCTTCGCGCGCCTGTGCGTGGCGCTCGGACGCTTGACCCGTGACGGCGCGGTCGCCGCCTGGCGCCTGGGACTGGCCGAAGGGCGCAAGGGGCTGGCCACCTACAAGCTGCGACGAGCGCAGCGGCTGCAGGAGAGGGCCGAAGAGGAGGCCGCCTTTGCCCAGGCGCTCGCCGATGCCGAGGAGCTCGAAGGCGAGCGGATGTACGCGCTGGCGCGGGGCGAGGACGAGGCGGACAAGAGCCCCGACGCCGGCGCGGATACCGAGCCGCCGCCGAGCGAAGAGGAGCTGATCGCGAGCGAGGCCGACGCCATCGCCGAGGAGGCCGCGCGCATCTCGCGCGAAGCCCAGGCGAAGCTCGAGCAGCTCGAGGCCGAAGCTGCGGCCCGCGAGGCCGCGGCGCGGGCAGCCCGCCGCGTCCG